>Ga0307471_100002180_pt1 | contig 11158 bp, 10 predicted proteins | sample atmos_gasesAM3C__2_FD_204566 | JGI IMG/M metagenome (GOLD analysis project Ga0307471, IMG submission 204566) | Hardwood forest soil microbial communities from Morgan-Monroe State Forest, Indiana, United States - atmos_gasesAM3C_515 | ecosystem: Environmental > Terrestrial > Soil > Temperate... | reverse complement strand
TCCGGTGGCGCGTCGCACGAATCGATGGCGCAGGCAGGCGAGCGGCTGTTCACGCAGTTGGGCTGCGTCACATGCCACGTAACAGACAACACCGGGCGAGGGCCATCCCTCGTCGGACTGTACGGGAAGCCGGAAAAGCTCCGCAGCGGCGAGACTCGCTTGGTTGATGAAGCATTGATCCGACAGGCGATCGTGTTTCCAAATTCGGTGATTCTGCCGAACTACCCACCGGTGATGCCGACATTTCAGGGACAGATCAATGAAGAGCAGGTGCTGCAGTTGATCGCTTACGTGAAGTCGCTTGGAACGCAGGAAAGGACGGGGAAATGAGTACGGCTGTTGCAGATGTCCACGAAGTTCCCGTCGAATCGCGCGTCAACTATCTGAACGCGAGCTACGGTATCAAATCGTGGCTTTTCACCACCGATCACAAGCGTATCGCGCTGCTGTATCTGGCTTCGATTACCTTTATGTTTTTCGTCGGCGGGACAGCAGCGGTTCTGATGCGGATTCATTTGATCGAGCCGCAGGGCGCGCTGGTTCAGCCGGAGACATATAACAAGCTGTTTTCAATTCACGGGATCGTGATGGTGTTTTTCTTCCTGGTGCCGTCGATTCCAGCCACGTTAGGGAATTTCCTTGTGCCGATGATGATCGGCGCGCGCGACCTGGCCTTCCCCAAACTGAACCTCCTGAGCTGGTACATTTACATTACGGGCGCAATCTTCACGCTCTACGCCGTCATTTCCGGCGGCGTTGATACAGGCTGGACCTTTTATACGCCCTTCAGCAGCTTGTATTCACAGACGCATGTGATTGCGACGGCGCTGGGTGTTTTTATCACTGGATTTTCGTCGATCCTCACAGGTCTAAACTTCGTCGTTACAATTCACAAGATGCGTGCCCCGGGAATGACGTGGTTCCGGCTGCCGCTCTTCATCTGGGCCATGTACGCAACGAGCGTGATCTTCATTCTCGGTACGCCCGTGGTCGCGATCGCAATGTTTCTGGTTGGCCTCGAGCGGCTGCTGCACGTGGGCATCTTCGACCCGGCAGTGGGCGGCGACCCGCTGTTGTTCCAACACCTTTTCTGGTTCTATTCGCATCCGGCTGTCTACATCATGATTTTGCCGGCGATGGGCGTGATCAGCGAACTTGTAACCTGCTTCGCGAAGAAGCGGATCTTCGGATACAGCATCGTCGCGTTTTCGAGCATGGCGATTGCGGTGATCAGCTTTCTGGTCTGGGGCCACCACATGTTCGTCACCGGACAATCCGTCTATGCCGGATTGATCTTTTCCGTGCTCAGCTTTTTGGTCGCGATTCCTTCGGCAATTAAAGTCTTCAACTGGACTTCGACGCTTTACAAAGGTTCGATATCGTACGAAGCGCCGATGCTCTATGCGCTTGGATTTATCGGCCTGTTCACGATGGGCGGGCTGACCGGGTTGTTCCTGGCTTCGCTCGCAACCGATGTGCACTTAAGCGGGACCTACTTCATCGTCGCGCACTTTCACTACATCATGGTGGGCGGCGCGGTGATGGGATACCTTGGCGGGATTCATTTCTGGTGGCCGAAGATCACCGGGCGGCTGTACCCGGACGCGTGGGCGCGATTTGCGGCGCTGGTGGTGTTTGTCGGTTTCAACCTCACTTTCTTTCCGCAATTCATGCTCGGATATTTGGGTATGCCGAGACGTTACGCGGTGTACCCGGAAGAATTTCAGGTGCTCAACGTAATGTCCTCGGCCGGCGCGTCGATTCTGGGCGTCGGATATTTAATTCCGCTGATCTATTTGATCTGGTCGATGCGATACGGGCCGGCAGCCGGCCCCAATCCGTGGGGCGCGCGCGGGCTGGAGTGGGAGACGCCTTCCCCGCCACCGACAGAAAATTTCGAAGAGATTCCTATAGTAACCGAAGAGGCTTACAACTACACAGGCGCGAGGCAAACTCTTGGCTGATATGGTCCATACCGCTCATTCGCCGGCCCTGGTGCACCAGTTCGAAACCAAGGAACAGCAGCACGATGCCGGAAGCCTCGGCATGTGGGTCTTCCTCGCGACCGAAATCATGTTCTTCGGCGGCGTTTTCATGTCGTACATCGTGTATCGCGCACTGCATCTGGAAGCCTTCATTCAGGGCAGTCATTTCCTAGATGTTACTTTCGGAGCAACCAACACAGCAGTGCTGATCTGCAGTAGCTTGACGATGGCGTTGGCAATCAACGCGGCGCAGACAGGCAAGAGCAAATCGACGATTATCACGTTCCTCGGTTTGACGATGCTGCTCGGCGCGGCGTTCCTCTTTATCAAGTTTGCATTCGAATGGACTCACGATTGGACAGAAGGGCTGGTTCCGGGTTTGCATTTCACGTACAGCGGTCCACACGCGTCCGGCGTGGAGCTATTTTTCTGCTTCTACTTTTTCATGACCGGGCTGCATGCGCTGCATATGGTTATCGGCCTGGGCATCCTGGCGACGCTGACGGTGATGGCCTATCGCGGGCGGTTCAATTCCGACTACTATGCGCCGCTTGAGATGAGCGGACTCTACTGGCATTTCGTGGATATTGTCTGGATCTTTCTTTTTCCGCTGCTTTATTTGATCGGGGGGCGTTACGGAGGCGGGCACTAATGTCCGAGCACATCGTACCGGTGAAAAATTACGTGGCTGTTTTTCTCTCTCTGTTATTTCTTACTGGCCTTACCACGAAAGTTGCGTTTATCGACTTGGGGCAAACTGCGATCGGCAAGACTCACGTAATCGACTGGAATACGGTGGCGGCGCTCGTCATCGCAGTCCTCAAAATGCTTCTCGTTGTGCTTTTCTTCATGCACGTGAAGTACAGCCCGGGATTAACGAGGCTCGTCATCGCTGCCGGATTCTTCTGGCTCGCCATCATGATTGCTTTGACGTTGTCTGACGAACTTGCGCGCGGTTGGACAGGCACGCCGCAACCTTGGAGCTTGTTGCTACCCATTTTCCATCCCTACTTGTGATGACGATACCGCAACAACCAGTCGGATGGGTTGGGGAATTTGTGCTCCGGAGCTATTTCGGAATCGAGCGGAAAGCGATTACTGCGTTCAGACCGCCGAACGCAAACGAATTTGAAAGGGCCGCGCCCACCTTCTGCGCGCGAGCTTGATTCGGGATGTAATCGAGGTCGCACTCAGGGTCACGTTCGTTGTAATTCGCCGTGGGAGGCAGGATGCCGTAGTACAGGGCGAGTATCGTGGCAATCGCTTCGAGAGCGCCCGCTGCGCCGAGCGCGTGGCCGTGCATCGATTTTGTCGAGCTGACCGCGAGCTTGTCGGCATGGGCGCCGAATACTGCGCGAATCGCCTGGCTTTCTACCGGATCATTGCCCGGAGTACCGGTTCCATGCGCGTTGATGTAGCCGACCTCTTCGGGTGCCATGCGAGCATCTTTAAGAGCGCCCCGCATGGCGCGCGCGGGCCCTTCGACGAGTGGCTGCGTCAAGTGGTGTGCATCGGAGCTCATGCCCAGGCCGCAGATTTCGCAGTAAATTCTCGCGCCACGCGCCTTCGCGGCTTCGAGCGGCTCGAGGATCATCATCGCGCCGCCCTCGCCTAGAATCATCCCCTTGCGATCCTTGCTGAAAGGCCGGCAGGTGTCCGGCGCGATCACACGCATCGCTTCCCACGCCTTGAGCATTCCGATTACGAACGGCGCTTCGCTGCCGCCCGTCACCGCCATCTCGGCTTCGCCGTCACGCACGAGGCGGAAGGCTTGACCAATTGCATGGTTGGCTGATGAACATGCGGTTGAGACTGTGTACGTGGGGCCAGTGAATCCCAAATCCATAGAAATCTGGCTCGCGCCGGCGTTCGCCATGGTCTTAGGAATCGTTAGCGGATGTACGCGGCCGCGGCCCGAAACGTAAAGATCCTCAAATCCGATCTCGATTGCCGATTGACCACCGACCGCTGAGCCGCAAACGACGGCGCCGTTTTCACGAAGAGCAGCGTTCAATTCGAGGCCGGAATCACGCAGTGCTTCGCGCGCGGCCACCACTGAGAATTGCGCGAAACGGTCGAGGTAGGCGTCGCGGCCGGCCTCGAAATGTTTTTCGGCATTGAAACCGCGCACTTGCGCTGCGTTCAGAAGCTTCATCGGGACGCGCGAGACGTCGACCGACTCGATGGGGCCGATGCCCGGCCGACCTTCGCTCAGCGACTTCCAGTTATCGGCGAGGTTAAGTCCTAGGGGAGAAATAATTCCAAGCCCCGTGACGACGACTCGGCGCGGCGCCATCCGTCAGGCCGCCGGTGTGGCCGAGCCCATGGAAGTGTCCGGAGGGGCGGTGGCAAGGAGCTTCTTGACACCTTCGACGATGTCGTTGACGGTGCGAATCGATCGGACGTCGTCGTCAGGGATCGAAATTTTGAAGGCGTTCTCAAGCTCAAACAAAAGCGTAAACACGTCGAGGGAATCGATGCCGAGCTCCTGCAGATTCGTATCGAGAGCGATCTTGTCCACTGGAATCCGCTTCACGGACGCCAGCGTTGCAATTACTTTATCGGCTACGGCATCAGACATCAACCTTGCCCTCCCGCACTACACGCGCGTTTTGAATCCGTCAATTCGGGCGAAAATGCGCCTTTGGCAACGGCGATTCGCTGATCATCAGACCGTAGCGCAACGTCTGCAAAGAAGTCAAATTCTAGCAGGAGTGGGCGAGGCACTGCGTGCTGATTTTTTTTCTGAGGCCCGGTCAGCGAGTAGTCGACGCGGGCGCGGAAGACTCAGTCGGCGCGAGTTCCTTTTGGGCGGCGGGCGGCAGTTTTTGGAGGTGGCTCAGGAACGTGACGACTTGCCAAGTTTGATTCTCGCTGAGAGTCTTGTTCCATGCCGGCATACCGGTCCAGCGGATGCCATGCTGAACGATGTAGAAGGCTTGATTATCGGCCATGTCGGAACCTTCTTTGAAAAATTGAGGGACTGGTGGATTGAAGGAGTGTCCGAACTGGCTGTCGGGATTCGAAGGAGTGCCGTGGCAGCCGGCGCAATGATCTCGATACAGAATCGTGCCTGCCACAATGTTCTCATCGGTAGGCTGGAGCGGGTTTTTCTGATTTGAGGCGTGGCGGTCGGTAGATGCATCCACGGCGGCCATTGCAAAATGCATCTCCGCCGAGGACGGCTTTTGGTCGGCCGAAAAATCCAGGTAGCCCTGCTTCACGTACAGATAGCCGCCGAGCAAGATGATGAGGATTGTGACGACGACCCCCAAGAGAAAATTTCGCATTGCCGTCTCCTTTTAGGACGCTAATCGCCGAAGAGCGGGCTGAAAATCATTTTATAGCAGTGAGACGATTGTATTTCTTCAAGACTTCGCGGAGCCGGTCGTGCGGCAGCGCTTCAACCATGTGGCCGTTGATGCCCGTCATAGTTTTTGCGGTGATCATGGCATTCACGACAGCTTCTTCGGTGGCCTGAACGGTAGCCTCAAAGAGCGAGTCCATTTGCCCGTTGGCCAGCATCTGGACACTCGCGGACTTCTGAGCCAGAGCGGCTCCGGTATTGGCGGTCGAGAATGCGATGAAAATATCGCCCGAATCGTTGCCGGAGATGCTGCCGAGGCGCCCCAGGCTAAGGGTGACACGGCGGGCAATCCGCTTCATTTGATGCGGCAACAAGGGGGCGTCTGTAGCGACGACCACGATGATCGAGCCGACATCGGAGCGATGAGCATCGAGCGGGATCTCATAGCCCACGGGCACTCCGGCGATACGAAGCAGGTGGCGCACGCCAAAGTTGCATTGAACCAGCACGCCAATGGTGTAGCCGCCAAGATTTTCCGGGACCTTGCGGGAAGATGTGCCTGTACCACCCTTGAATTCGAAACAAACCATTCCGGTGCCACCGCCCACGTTGCCCTCAGCAATTGGTCCCGAATGCGCGTCCTGCATCGCGGCGATCGCGTCCTCGGGCTTTACGTGAAAGCCATTGATGTCGTTCAGTTCGCCATCCCACGTTTCCCCAACAACCGGTAGCGACCACCAGTCTTCGAGCGGAATCGGAGTTCCGTGCTTTAGCTGCCAGTCGATTACTGTGTCCCGCACGACGCCAACGCTGTGGGTGTTCGTGATCATTACGGGCCCGTAGAGAAATCCGGATTCCTCAACCCATGCAGTGCCGGTCATCTCGCCGTTGCCGTTCTCGGTGAACCATCCTGCAAATACCGGATCAACCGCCGATTTTCCTCGAGGGAAAATTGCCGTGACGCCAGTACGAACGGGTCCGACGCCGACCTGTAGTTTTCCTTCACCGCTGATCAACGTGCGATAGCCCACCTCAACTCCTCTACCGTCTGTAATGGAATTTAGTGGGCCGGGCGTCCCTTCAAAGGGAACTCCCAGGTCTCGAGCTCGAGGGCTGATCTGCCCAGCCGCAATCGTAGTGAATGAAAGGAAGACCGCAACAATCAGAACCCAGCAAGCTTTCACTGCTTCTCTCCGGCGGAAATGGAATCGAGCTCTTTCCTTACACGCTGTAGAAGTTCTGTGTTCTTCGCCAATGCAGATTCCAGGATCTTCGCCTGTTCTGAGGCGCGCGCCCAGTCGCCCGCTTCGGCAGCTTCGGTGAGGCCGGGCAGCTCGAGATGGGCGTAGGTATAGCGAGCGCCATACAGCGAGTGTTTCCACCAAGGACGGCCCGGAATTCCCGAAGGATTGCACCAATTACGTTCCACTTGCATTAGTTCCTCATTGATACGATCGGCTGCGGTGGCGTCTAAGTGGCCGCTCACAAGCGCGCGCGAGATACTCTCGTTGAGCTCACGCCCGGCGGCTTCGAATGCGGAAACACGATCCTGCAAAGGAATCAGATCGATCTTCGCGCTTATGTGACTCGCCGTATTCAGGCTGGAGATAAACTTTCGAATATTGGCCCCATAGGAGGCGAAATCGAATGGCAGGATATCGGCGTTCGCGAGACGCAGCGCCATCACGCCCCAGAGTTGAGCCATCAGCGCGTGATAACGGTAACCGGGATCACCAAAATGATTCATCCAGTAGAAATCGTCATACATGGAGTGATAAACGCCGTAGGGACCCACGAATGTGAGCCCCACGGTCGGAATACCGAGAAAATTCAAGAACACGGTATGATCCGATCCGCTGCCAATTCGCGTGTTCGTCAAGTCGGAATCGGCAATGGGCTCGGCGCCGTGAAGCTCAGATTGGCGGGAGGTTTTCCACTCGTCATAAAGGGTCCTGCCCGAAGGCGCGGGCAAGGTGCGGGTAACGTCGACAAGAAGAGGAGCAAGTGAGCCGACGGCATCACCCTGGAAGTCTTTGCCTGAGGTGGCCTCGTCCACGTTGAGATAAGCGACCGCCTTTTTCTTGAGTTCGTCGGCATACTGCTCGCCCCATTCCGTTGAGCCCGTTAGCGCATACTCCTCGCCATCCCAACTGCAAATGAGAAGAGTGCGCTTCGGACGAATCCCCTGCTTCAGAAGCCCACCGAGGCTGCGTGTGAGCTCCAGCATAGAAGCTGTACCGCTCGACGGGTCCACAGCGCCGAATACCCAGGCGTCACGATGATTGCCTAGAATCACCCATTCGTCGGGCGATTCCGAGCCCCGAATCCGCGCTTCGGACACGTAATAGGGCTCAATCTTCGTATTCATGTCAACTTTCAGATGAACGCGCACCCGATTTCCGCCAACACGATATTTGAGCGGAAGCCCGCCTTGCCACTCTTCCGGCGCGACAGAGCCATCCAGATTCTGGAGAAGCGGCTTTGCGTCATGCCATGAAAGAGGCACCGCCATAATTTTAGGGAGTGAGATAGCCTGTTCCGGGGGAATGCGTCTAGCGCCCGGTACAGAAGCCCATCCCGGCGTGAGCGGATCGCCCGGCTCGAGAAAATCGTAAGTGATGGCGCCGCGCTGGATGTGGGTTTCCGGGCCCCATGGACCGCCCGGATACACAGTTCCGCGCTTGTAGCCATCCTCCGCAGGATCGGAGTAGATCAAAAGAGCGGCTACGCCAAGCCGCTCGGCGGTGAGGGCTTTGAAGCCACGATAGCTGTAAGGATTGGAATATCGCACCAGAGCGATTTTCCCTCGCACATCAATTCCATGCCTGCGTAGGTATTCATAGTCCTCCGGATTCCCGCTATGCGCATAGATTACCGGGGCTGTCACGTCGCCCGAAGCTGAATAACCGAGATATGCGCCCGATACCCTTGGATTCTTTGTGTCGGGATCAACCTCGTACGGGACCTCGCGGAGATCTGCGCGATAGCGTTTGGGTGCGATCATCTCGAGCGAAACTTCGCGAGGAGTAGAGTTCAGAACATCATATTCGTGGATCGTTACATCTTCGAGACCTTGCTCCCGCCATTGGGCAGCGACCCACTGCGCAAGTTCATTATTGCGTGTCGATCCGGCGGGATGCGGCTCGGAGGTTAGATAGCGATGAAATTTTGAGATTCGATCTGACGAGATTGGGGTTCTGTAACGCTGCTCCGTCACATTTTCCTGCATCGCTGCGGCCAGCGAAAATCCGGCCATGGGAGCGTAGTCAGCCGGAGCGCCGAGAACCGCCACGGAGATGAAAAGAAGAGGAATGAGCCATGCAGGCCGCCACGAGGGCCGCTCAGACAAGAGCAGAAGTCCCTCCCTTGCCGGCGAGATGTGTCCTTTCCAGATCTGCCAGAGCGCGTTCGAGACCAGCCGCGAGCATCTGAATCATTGCGGGCGTAATCGTGTATGGCGGAGCAATGAGGATGTGGTCGCCGCGCGCGCCGTCGGCGCAGCCCTGTATCGGATAGGTCATTACGCCCGCTTCGAGCGCGTCTTCTTGAATGCGCGCGGCAGTGTGCGCGTCTGCCGGAAAAGGTTCCCGCGTTTTTGTGTCGCGGACGATTTCAATGGCGAGCAAGAGTCCCTTGCCGCGTACGTCGCCCACCACGGAGTATTTTCGAAGCGTTTCGAGCGCCGCGTAAAGCTCGCCTCCCATCGGTTCGACGCGCTCGAACAGCCGTTCGCGCTCGATGTAGTCGAGCACGGCGTTTCCGGCCGCCGTCGCTACGGGATGTGCATTATATGTAAAGCCGTGAAGAAAAATACCGGAGCCGCGCGAAATCGTTTCGGCAATGTGCCCCGCGACGATGACGGCCCCCAGCGGGGCGTAGCCGCTTGCGATTCCCTTCCCGACCAGAATCATGTCCGGAGAGACGCCCCAATGTTCGACCGCAAAAGGCTTGCCTGTGCGGCCCATGCCACTCATCACTTCATCGGCGATCAGGAGAATATTGTGGTGCCGGCAGATGTCCCCGATCCGCTGCACGTACCCGTCGGGCGGCACAACGGCACCGAGAGTGGCGCCTACAATGGGCTCAAAGATGAAAGCAGCCACATCTTGCGATCCCTGACCTTCGAGCAAGCGGTCAAGTTCATCAGCGCAATCGACGTTACAGGAGGGATACTCGAGGCCGAGCGGGCAGCGATAGCAGTAGCAAGGCAGAATGTGTCCCCATTCCTGCAACATCGGGGCGAAAGGCTCGCGGCGGCGGACGTTGCCCGACACCGAGAGAGCGCCGAGCGACGCGCCATGGTAGCTCTGCGAGCGTGATATGACGCGATAGCGCTTTTTCTCCCCACGCTCGACCCAGTATTGTCGAGCTAGTTTTAAGGCAGTCTCAGTCGCTTCGGAGCCGCCGGACGTGAAATAGACGCGCCCTTGATCGCGCATTTCTCGCGGTGCGAGATCGAGAACGCGGCGCGCCAGTCTCTCAGCCGGCTCGGTGTGGAATTGCGACGAGTGAGCGTAGGCAAGCTGGGTGGCCTGCTCCGCCATGGCCCGGCCAATTTCGGGGATACCATGGCCGATGGTCACGACCGCGGCTCCGCCGGAAGCGTCAAGATAACGTTGGCCTCCCGCAGTGAAGATAAAGCAGCCTTCGCCGCGAACGGCTTCGGGATACGTTTTCAGGAAATTTCGAGGAAAGACCGCTTCACTCATTGCCAGTTCTCAGTCGGGCGGCAGTCACGTGAGTAGGGAACCCGCCGCCAAGACTATACTCATTATCCGCTGATCTGAAAGTAGGGGTTGCTCCATCGGTGAGACGCGCCGAGCGTATTCATATCGGCGAACAATTGCAAGAGCGCGAAGGTTATTTCCATTTCAGTTTCGTGACGTCCACCGTGGGCGGCGGGAATTTCATTTTCATGCTTTCGAGCGTTTCCGTAATAATGTGGGAGACGGCGAGATTTCGAAACCATTTCTTGTTTGCCGGAATCACGAACCAGGGCGCCATATCTGTGCTGCACCGGCATAATGTATCTTCGTATGCTTCGGTGTAGTGATCCCAGAACTTTCGTTCCTTGAAATCGTCCAACGAGATCTTCCAGCGTTTGTCCGGGTTGTCGATGCGTTCCTGAAATCTCTTCTTCTGCTCGTCTTCGCTGATGTGGAGGAAAAATTTTAGAATCCGGACGTGATTCTGATAAAGCATTTTCTCGAAATCATTGATTTCGCCGTAGCGCTTGTACCACTCCGATTCGGGCACAAGGTTGTGAACGCGAACGACGAGCACGTCCTCATACTGGGAGCGATTGAAAATTCCGATATCACCAATGGCAGGAATCGCTTTGTGGATGCGCCAGAGGAAATCGTGGGCCTTTTCTTCGGCAGAGGGCACCTTGAAAGAGGTGACATGGCATCCCTGAGGATTGACGCCGGTCATCACGTGGCGAATCGTGCCGTCTTTTCCGGCCGCATCCAACCCCTGCAGGATAACGAGGAGAGCGTGCTTCCGCTCGGCGTAAAGCAGGTACTGCAGTTCGTCCAGGCGCTTCACGTTCTTTTCGAGGCTGCTTTTCGTCTTGTGGTCTTTCTTCCATCCCAGGGTGTCGTCCGGGTCCCATTTCGAAAGCTTTATGTGTTTCTTCCCTGGTGTGACGATAAGCTCCTTCGTGAAATCTGTCGCCATTGTGTCTCTCCTTCAATCGGGCTAAGTCGAAGAAAGCTGACAGTTGCTGTTGTAACACTTTTTTGACTTGGGATTCACAGTTCCGAAGTATGATAGGTTTTCCATCAGGTGCGTTCCTTTATGGCTACGGTTTTGCCCGAGACTCCGACCACGATTCGTACAGCGGCAATCAAATCTCCCATCCCGA
>Ga0307471_100002178_pt1 | contig 11168 bp, 9 predicted proteins | sample atmos_gasesAM3C__2_FD_204566 | JGI IMG/M metagenome (GOLD analysis project Ga0307471, IMG submission 204566) | Hardwood forest soil microbial communities from Morgan-Monroe State Forest, Indiana, United States - atmos_gasesAM3C_515 | ecosystem: Environmental > Terrestrial > Soil > Temperate... | reverse complement strand
GCGGATGTGGCGCGGGCCCGGGCAGAGAATTTTGAAGCGGAGGCACGCGGGAATCTCTTTATGCATCGCGCCGGCGTGGTGCGTTTGCTGGCTTATCTCAATCACGCGGACATGGGTAATTACGAAGAGGCCATCCGCGATGCCGAAATCAGCCACACCATTCCGGACATCATTGCCACTCGCCGAGAGGGGCGCCACAAATACGGCTTCGGATTGAATTTCGAGCAAGAACTACCGGGGAAGATCGGGTTGTTCGGGCGACTCGGGTGGAGCGACGGGCGCAACGAATCTTTCGCATACACGGAAGACGATCGAACGTTCGAGATTGGCGGGTTCACAACGGGGGAACGCTGGAAGCGGCGCAACGATCGGGCCGGCGCAGCGATTGTCATGAACGGGATTGTCGCGGCTCATCAGCAGTATCTCGAACTGGGTGGGAAGGGTTTTCTGCTGGGCGACGGGGCGCTGACCTATGGGCATGAAAAGATCTTCGAGGGCTTCTATACTGCGCACGTCTGGCGCGGCATCTTCGCTTCGTTCGATATCCACCACATCAACAACCCCGGATATAACAAGGATCGCGGGCCGGCGGTGGTGCCAGGAGTTCGATTGCACGTCGATTTTTGACGCGCCCGGCGCTAAAGAACCGGGATAATGGGTTGCGAAGTGCGGAGGACAGCACGCGCACGCAGGTTGCGGCAGCAGTCCTCGCAGTGATGAGACTGCTTCGAACATTTCGAGGTGCCACGGTCGCCTTGCTCGTCCTGAGCGGCTCGCCGGGTCTGTTCGCACAGTGGATGGGGCGTCAGACTGGCTGCTATGCACCTTCGATCGCAGCGAATCCAAACCGGCCGACGGTGGCAAATCCAGCGGACATCACTCAATACGGTGTACTCGAACTCGAGTACGGCTGGGACCGAACTTCACTCGGCGCCGGGGCGCATCAGACGGAGTTGGAGGGATTGCTCAAATTTGGCCTGCTTTGCGACATCGAGCTGCGTTGGACGATGACGAATTACATCTGGCAGAGCCCACTGGCCGGGAATCAATCCGGCACGGGGGACAATTGGTTTGGCCCGCAGGTTCGCTTTTATCGCCAGACCGCGCACGTTCCCACCCTTGCCCTGAATTACGCCGTGAAGGCACCCACGGCGAGCAGCAGCAAGGGCCTCGGCTCGGGGGTCGTGGACCACTCCGTTACCTTTCTCGCCAGCAAGGACATCAAGAAGATTCATTTCGATTTTAATGCGACTTCCTTCTGGATCGGAAAGCCTGCGGGATCCGGATTCGATCAGAATTTTCAGCTGAACCTCGCATTTTCACGCACGATCAAGGGGCGCCTGGGATTTACGGGGGAATTTTACGGGAACACGGAATTGAATCGCGCCACCCCGGGATTCGTTTCCAGTTTGTGGGCGCCGACGTTCGCGGTCACGCCGAGGCTGATAATTGACGCGGGGATTGAGATTGGGCTCAGTCACGGCGCGCCACAACAGCACTTTTTCGTTGGTGTCACCTACGCGATTGCGAATCTATATTCTGCGATAAATCCTCGGCGGAATAATTCGAACTCTTCCAGCCTCACGAATTAACACTCGGCACGGGCAGGAATCTAGATTTTCTCGGCGCGCTCGGCAACGTCGGCGGCGACTTTTTGCATTTCCATGTGGATGTGGCCGTTGGAGGCGAGGAGCGCCGGGTCGCCGGGGCGGTACAGGCGGCCAGAAAAATCACTGACGGTGCCGCCGGCTTCTTTCACCATGAGGATGCCTGCGGCGGTATCCCAGGATCTCAGGCCAAATTCCCAGAAGGCGTCGAAGCGGCCGCAGGCCACGGAGCAAAGATCGAGGGCGGCGGAGCCGTCACGACGGACGCCGTGGGAACGAAGCGTGTAGGCCCAGTAATAATTGATGTTCTGGCTCTGGCGGACTTTGTCGGTGGGAAAGCCGGTGGCGAGGAGGCTGGTGGAAAGTTTCTCGATGGGCGAGACGTGGATGCGCTTCTGGCCCAGGTAAGCGCCTTCGCCGCGGAGGGCAGTGAAAAGTTCGCGGATCACAGGATTGTAAACGACGGCGAGGACCGGGTCGCCGTCTTCAAGCAGGCCGAGCGAGACGGCGAAGCAGGGATAGCCGTGGGCGAAATTTGTAGTGCCGTCGAGCGGATCCACGTGCCAGCAATAGCGCGCGCCGGCGGCCGCTCCTTCCCCGCCCTCTTCGGCGACGATGGCGTGCGTGGGGAAATGATCACGCAAGCGGCCAACAATGAGCGCTTCGGAGCGGCGGTCGGATTCCGTGACGATGTCCACTTCGCCTTTGTAGCTGATGTTCTTGGGCCGGTCGAATTCTGCGAGCAGGAGGGCGCCTGCTTCGCGGGCGGCATCGGCGGCGATTTCGAGGAATTGGTTCATCTAGCGTGGCGCGGGCGCGGTGAAATATTGCTTGCGGTAGCGCACCAAGTCGCCGGACTTTACCGCGACGGCGACATGGCGCGCGCTATTGGGCGGCGGCGCCGGAGTTGGATAATAGCCCAATAAGTATTGCGTGCGAAGCTCGCGATCAATGCGATCGAACATGGCGTCGAGCTGGGTAAGCTCGTCAAGGATGAACATGGCGCCGCCGGTGCTGTCGGTGATGGTGATCAGCGCGTGTTCGCCGGCGGTGTTTCGGCCGCTTTCGTTTTTTACCGGGCGGATGACGATCGAATAGAGCAGCGCTTCGGAAGCGATGGCAGTGCGGCGCGCGTCTTCAAATTTCGAGACGCTGGTGGTTTCGCCCGCGTCGGTGACGAGGACGATTGCGCGGCGGCGGCCGGTCGGGCGACGTTTTAGGGTTTGCGAGCCGAGAACGATGGCGTCGTAAATCGAAGTGCCTGCGCCGGGAGTGATGCGGCGCGCAGCGGCCTGGAGTTCCGGCACTTTGTCGGAATATTCGGACAGCTCGGTGACGGTTTCGGAAAATTCGAAAACACCGAGCGTGTCGCCGGAGCGGACGACCTGGCGGATAAAATGCGCGGCGGCTTCATTTTCGAATCTTTGAAAGTGCTCATGCTGGAGTCCACCATAAGGGCCAGATCGAGCGGGCGATTTGTTTCCGCTTCGAAGCGTTCGATTTTCTGGGGGACGCCTTCCTCAACAAGTGTGAAGGCATCCACGGTGAGATCGGGGATGGGACGGCCGTTGGGATCATTGACGCTGGCGAGAATGTTTACGAGATTGGTCTCCACGCGGATCGGGACGGATTTCTGGCGCTCCTGGGCGCGCAGAGGCGCGGTAGGCGCGGCGGAGGCGAGAATCGCGATGATCGTTGCGGCAAATCTTCGGCTGGGGACGGCGATTCCACTGCAGGCAGGAGCTGCCAAGGAAATTTTCGTCATCAATTTCACTGGGGGTTAGATTCATCCGGGCTGGAAATGGCTTGCTGCGACGGAGTTTCTCCCTCGGCCCAGACAGCGCCGCCGGCGAAATATTCTTTTTTCCAGATGGGCACTGCGCGCTTGAGCGTGTCGATGGCGTAACGGCAGGCATCGAAAGCGGCGCTGCGATGCGGGGAGCTGACGGCAATGAGCACGCTGGTGTCGCCTATTTCGAGGCGGTCTAGGCGATGGACGATGGCGAGGCGATGGATCTTGAATTTCGCGCGGATTTGAGCGCCGATCTCGCGCATCTTGGCGTAGGCCATGGGCTCGTAGGCTTCGTACTCGAGGTAAAGCGTGCGGCGGCCTTTGAAATTGTTGCGCACGAAGCCGTCGAAGACTACGACGGCTCCGTCCTCGGGAGCTTTCAGGCTCTCGACCAGTTCGCGCGGCTGGATGGGCTCGCGGACAAGCAGAAAAATATCGTCCGCAACGGCGGCTTGCTGGCCACCGCTGACGGGGGGTAGGAAAGCGACTTCGTCGCCGGTCGAGAGTGGAGCGCGCCAGCCGGCGTATTCCTGATTCACGGAAGCGGCGATGGAGGGCCGGAATTCGGCGAGCTTTGGGAAGCGGCGGCCGTATCGCTCGAAGAGATCTTCCACGCGAGCGCCTTCGGAAAGGTCAGCGTCATCTTCCGAAACGCCGGTAATATCCTTGAGCTGGCAGAAGAAGAGGACGTGAACGCGCATCGAGTTCATTCTATCTCGGGCAATAGGCGGAGGAGAAGGAAAGAGCGCCGAGACGGTAGTATTGTGACCGGTGGCGTGATGCCATTACCTAGTCGCCCATCAATTGCTCTTGCCCTGAATGGATATCAACTCGACTTCAAAAATAAGAGTGGAGTTGGGACCGATGCCGGGGCCGGCGCCGCGCGCGCCGTAGGCAAGGTCAGCGGGAACGAACAATTGCCACTTCGAGCCCACGGGCATGAGTTGCAGGGCTTCGGTCCAACCCTTGATGACGCCTGAGACCGGAAACGTTGCGGGCTGGCCGCGCTTGTAAGAGCTGTCGAATTCCGTGCCGTTGATGAGCGTGCCACGATAGTTGCAGACCACGGAGTCGGTGGAGGTGGGCTTTGGACCTGTGCCAGCCTGCAGAATCTTGTACTGAAGACCGCTGGGGAGCGTGACTATGCCCTCTTTCGATTTGTTGGCGGCTAGAAATTCCTGCCCTTCCTTAATGTTTGCTTCTCCGGCCTGCGCCATCTTTTCCTCCTGTTTTTTCCGGATTGCGGCTTGCAGCTGGCTGATGATGGTGCGCGATTCATCTTCGGTGAGGAGCGTTTTGCCGCCGGCGAGCGAATCTTTCAGGCCTTTAATCAGGATATAGGTGTCAACTTCTACAGATTGCTTGTGCAAGCTCGAGCCGAAACTCATGCCGATGGCGTAGCTTTCCTTGTCCTTCTGCGTTTCGAGAGCCAGGGGCTTCTGGGTCTTGGTTGCAGACGCCTGGGCTAGCTTCTTCGCGGGCGCCTGTTGAGTATTTGCCGCGGGAGCCTGCGCGGGACTCGCCGCCGGAGTTTGTTGAGAAGTGGGAGCGGCAGGTTGCTGTGCGCGAGCGGTTCCGAGAAATGAAATCGAGAGTGCCAATATGTTTGCCGCGATGAATAGTATTTTTCGCATGCGCATATTGTCACATTGGTTGGAGCGTTGCGCAAACCGGGTCTAGTGCACGCTTGAACGATGAAAATACAGCACGGCTACGGGTGAGCTAGGCGAGCGACCTCTTCGAGACGGTCGGCGGCGCGGCGGAGGGCGGCGGCGAGCGCGTCGGCTTCGTGACGGAAGGCAGCGCGATCCTTGCGTTCCAATGCTTCATTGGGGCCGGGAAAGATTTCAGCGGCGTAGCCGGCGTGGATGCCGGGGGCGTAGATGGTATGGCGGTACCAAGGGCGGCCCGCGAGACCTTCCGGCGAGAGCAATGATTGCTCGATTGCGGCGAGCGTGCGATTGAGTTCTGCTTCTTCTGCCGGGGTGAGCGGCGAACCGGAGAGCGATTGCAGCGCCTGAGCGGCGCGCGCTGCGGCGGCCGTTAATTGAACGGAGGCTTCCGAGACTGCTTTCGCCGCGGCGGGATCGCCGCCCGGCTGCACGGCGCGCGAGGCCAAGTCGGCTGAGGCGCGCGCGATCTCGGAGGCGTAGGCGGTGAAATCGTACGGCAGGACGTCGGCCTCATCGAGGCGTAAGGCGATGGTGCCAATGATGCGCACAAGTGCGGCGTGGTAGGCAAAGGTGGGATCGCCGAAATGTTTCATCCAGTAGAAATCGTCGTAGAGCGCGTGATAAACGCCATAATCACCACCGAAGCCAATGTCCATCGAAGGAATTCCGGCGTGGTCGAGGAACGGACAGAAATCTGAGCCGGCGCCAAGGGCGCTGAGCGAGGCCTCGCCGGGAGTTTCTGATTTTGGCTCAGGGCGGGCTGTGCCGGTGGCCTCGTCTTTCGGATGCGTGGCGCGCTCGCGCCAAACTTCATATACGCTGCGGTTGGACGTCGAATGCGGGTCCTGGACTTCTCGTGTGGCGTCGCGGATGAGTTCTTTGAGCGAAGGCGTGGCGGAGGCGTTGAATTTGGAGCCGATCACGCCGACATCGATGTTAATGTATGCCACCGCTTTCGACTCCAGCTCGGCGCGATTTGCTTCCACCCATTCGGTCGAGCCGATGAGGCCGGGCTCTTCGCCGTCCCATTCGCACATGACGATAGTGCGGCGCGGCTTCCATCCGCTGCGAGCGAGTTGGCCCAGCGCGCGCGCAGTTTCGAGCATTACTGCAGTGCCGCTGCCGGGATCAGCGGCGCCAAATACCCAGGCATCATGGTGATTACCCATGACAACCCACTGGCTGTCGTCCGTGCCGCGGAGGCGTGCGATAACGTCGTAGATCGGGCGCTGCTGATAATCCATCACGAGCTTGATGTGCGCAGTGGCATCACCGGGGCCAAGGTGATAGGTGAACGGCAGGCCGCCTTGCCAGCCTTTGGCCACTTGCGGGCCAGTCAGATTCTGCAGGATTGTTGCAGCGTCCTGCGCGTTGATGGGGAGCGTGGGAATGTGCGAAACGTTTACAGCATCGGCGGGCGCGATGCGCTTGGCATCGGGCGTGGCGGCGACGCCGGGCGTGAGCGGATCACCCGGGTAAAGCTGCGTGTAGAGAATGGAGCCGCGCTGGATGCCGCTCATGGGACGCCAGGGGCCGCGCGGGAAAGGATCGCCGGCGACGTAGCCATCGTCCTGGGGATCGGAGTAAATGATCAGGCCCACGGCTCTGTGCTCCTCGGCGAGCTTGGTCTTGATGCCGCGATAGCTGTGGCCATAGCGGGCGATGGCGATTTTTCCTTCGACACTGATGCCGCGCCCATCGAGCTCGCGGTAATCTTCGGGGCCGCCGTAATTCACGTACACGACCGGAGCGGTGACGTCCGCAGAGGGAGAGTAGGCGTTGAACCCGGCGACGGCGCGCGCGTCAAAGGTGTCTTTGTCCACTTCATAGGGCTGCTCGGGAGAGGCAAGCGACTTTGATTCGGGCGCGGTGAGTTCGAGTTTCACTTCGCGCGGTTGGGAAAGCCAGACGCTGTAGCTGGCGATTTCGGCGTCGAAGCCGAAGCTGCGGAATTGCTCTTGCAGCCACTGGGCGACGCGATGGCTGGCTTCGGTCCCGGCCATGTGCGGCTCGGCGGTAAGGTGGCGCAGATTGCTTTCGGCGTGCGCGGCGTCGGGGATATCGCGGAACTTTTGCTCGAGCGTGCGTTCGGCTTCGACGCGCGCGGGCTGGAAGCCGCGAATGCCTCCGCCGCCTTCTGTGCCACTCGAAATGACTACGGAAAACAGGAATGTGGCTGAGAAAAGTGCTGCGGCACTGAGCCAGCGAAGGAAATGGTTCACGCGCACCTCGCGAAACGAACGGACATGGTATCTCAACCGGGCGATTTTTGAAAAACTGGCGAGATCGCAGATGGCGGCGATGCCGAGGTTACTTTGCGCAAGAGTGCGCGGCTCGTGGGGTAGAATTGCGCGTGGCCCTGAGTTGCGGACGCAGGCGGCGTGACGCGGGGAGAGAGCGATTATGAAAATACTGATCTCGGGCGCAGGCGGATTGGTCGGCACTGCGGCTGCGGATGCGCTGCGAAGGGACGGGCACATGGTGGCACAGCTTGTGCGGCCCGGCGCAACGGCGCGTGCCGGGGATGTGCGCAGGGACCCCGCGAGCGGGACGGCGGATCTGGCAGCGATGGAGGGAGTGGACGCCGTGATTTGTCTGAGCGGCGCGAGCGTGGGCGAAGGCCGCTGGACGGCGGAGCGCAAGAAAGTTCTGCGGAGCAGCCGTGTGGACCTGACCCGGGTGCTGGTGGATTCGCTGGGGCGGCTGAAGCAGAAGCCGCGCGTTTTCGTTGCAGCGTCCGCGGTCGGATATTACGGGAACCGCGGCGACGAAATTTTGACCGAATCGAGCGCGGCGGGAAATGGTTTCATCGCGCAGCTCGCGCGCGATTGGGAGACGGAATCCATGCGGGCAGAGGCTGCAGGGATTCGCACGGTGATTCTGCGTTTTGCCGTGATTCTTTCGCCGAAGGGCGGCGCGCTCGCACGGATGGTGCTGCCGTTCAAGCTCGGCGCGGGCGGGCGACTGGGGAGCGGCAAGCAGTGGATGTCGTGGGTGGCGCTGGACGATGTGGTGGAAATCATTCGCACCGCGATTGCGGATGAACGGATGCGAGGGCCTGTGAATGTGGCGGCGCCGGGGTCGGTGCAAAATGCGGAGTTCACGCGCGTGCTGGCGAAGGTGCTGCACAGGCCGGCAATTTTTCCGGCGCCTCCCTTCGCTCTGCGGATCGCGCTGGGCGAGATGGCGGATGGACTGCTGCTTGCGAGCCAGCGCGTGATTCCAGAAAAGCTGCGTGCGGCAGGGTACAAGTTTCGGTTTGAGAATCTTGAGGGTGCGTTGCGGGCAATTCTCGGAGGCAAGACGTAAAAAATTCCCTCAGCGGCTAAAGCCGCAGTGAATGAGCGCCGGCGACGGCACGACTAAAGTCGTGCCCTGACGGAGACCACTTCCCCACATCCGATTCTATAAATCCAGTCGCTCGAGCAGGGCGCCGAGGTTTGACTCGTCCACGGTCAGCATGGGCCGCGATTTGGCAAAGTTTTCCACCTCATCGAACGCTTGAAACAAGCGCATCTTTGCGACCGCGTATTCCTCTGTTCCCGTTAGGACGCGGTCGGTTTGCTTGCTAAAGCGCTCGAGCGCAGGGCGACTGACGAAGATGCGGACGGGGAACATGGTCTTGCGGTCGGCGGAGACGTAGTAGATATATTCGTTTCCGGGGATGGGGCCCGGCCGAGCGGGACGCACGTCCTGGAATTGATACTGGTACACGAAGCCGGTGGCAGCGGAATAGCTTTTGATGCGTCGGACGGTCTCGGGCTTCGCCATGGGGGCATTATTCGGCCGAGGGGCAGGGGTGTCAAGGCGAGTGGCGCGCTCCCGAAACTGGCGGGGCTTGTGCCTATGTGGAACGAGGGAGGGAGAGCCGCTGAGAGATTTTCTTGTGCGCGATTTGTGGGGGCTGAGCGGCGTCTGTCTGATGTTGTGCGCAATTTGATGTGCGGGCAGGGGTTGGCAGTTTTTCTGGCGCGATCGCAATTTGAACGAGGTGCCCGCGAAGATGTGTAAATGTTGCTCCGCAATGGCACATGCCGTGCGTTAGGCCTCTGCGCACATGAAGCCATTGGACGGATGCGGGCGATTGCAGCGGGCGCGCTTGAAGAGCGGGAGAGCGTTTCACTTTCGTAAGGGAAGCTCCGTCCCACTATTTCTTCTGTCACTTTTCTGCGGGGATGTAGTGATGCTGCCGGGCTGCGGGACGACTGGATCGTCCTCGACGACTCCTTCAAGCGTTGTGGTGAGCGTGCAGCCGGGGAGCGTGCGCCTGTTTCTGGGCAAGTCGCAGCAGTTTCAGGCCACGGTGACGGGAGCAACGGACCAGAGCGTGCGGTGGCTGGTGAACAATGTGCCGCAGGGAAACGCTAGCGTGGGGACGATCACGGCGGAGGGACTGTACACCGCGCCGGTGGATCTGCCGTCGCCTGCGAGCGTGACGGTGGCAGCAGTGAGCGAAGCGAATTCGCAGGCGAGCGCTTCGGCGGGTGTCACTTTGATGGACGACATCGTGGTGAGCGTGACGCCCAGTCCAGTGAGCCTGGCGGCCGGCGGGGCGCAGGTGTTTACAGCGAGTGTCACCGGCACGGGCTATCCAGATGCGGGTGTGACCTGGAGCGTGGACGGAGTTGCGGGAGGCAATGCGACGGTGGGGACGGTCGCTGCGAATGGCGCGAACACAGCCTAATATACGGCTCCGGCGACGCCACCTGCTCTCGCGACGGTGAGCGTGAGGGCGACGAGCGTCGCCGATGCGGCGAAGTTTGGAAACGCGAGCGTGACGATCACTTGCTCGAGCGACAATACGATTGCGCCGAGCGCCGCGAGCGTGGCTCTGGGGCAGACGCAAAGTTTTGCCGCGACATTTTGTCTTGTGCCTGGCGCAACAATCACCTGGGACGTGAATGGAACTGTGGGCGGGAGCGCGACGCTGGGGACGATTGGGACGACGAGCACAAATATGGCGCTTTACACCGCACCGGCTGATCTTCCCTCCCCCGATCCGGTGACGATTCACGCGACGGGCAGTCTGGCGACGGGCGGCACAGGGATAGCGAGCGCCACAGTCACCGTGACGAGCAATGTGAGCGTGAGCGTTTCTCCCGCGTCTGCGACGGTTTCGGTGGGCCAGCGCAAATCGTTTGCAGCGAATGCCGCGAATACGACTAACACGGCGGTGAGCTGGACGGTGAACGGCGTGCCGAACGGCAACACGATCGTGGGGCAAGTTTGCCTGACCGGCTCGAATCCGTGCGTCGCTCCGGCCGCGCCTGTGAGCGGGAGCGTGGACATTCTGGCGCCTGCTGCTGTGCCCGCGGCAAATCCAGTGACGCTCGTGGCCACGAGCCGCGCGGATGCGTCAAAGAGCGGGAACGCAATTGCGGCGATTGCGGGGCCGGTGGGACCGCTGAGCGTCGAAATATCTCCGCCGTACGCGTTTGTGGCGCGCTCGACGGGGACGCTGAGCATGCGCCAATTTTTCGCCAGCGTGGCCGTGACGAGCAATCAGAGCGTTACGTGGGGAGTGCAAAGCGGCGTCGCCGGACAGGGTTGCCAGGGCGCTGCGTGCGGCTCGGTGGATGCGAACGGGCTGTACACGGCACCGACGGCAGCGCCTTCGCCGAACGCGATTTCAATTGTGGCGACGAGCCAGGCTGATCCCACCAAATCCGCAACGGGAACGATTGCTCTGACCTCAGGCCCACTGATTGATGTGATTTTGCCCTCGAGCGTGCTGGCCGGGACGGTGATCAGCTTTCCGTTGACGGTCCAGGGAATGAATTTCGTCGCCGGCAGTGGAAGTAATGCTTCGGTGATTCTGCTGAATGGGACGGCGCGCGGCACTTCGTGCCCGGCGGCGACGAGTTGCTCGACGGCGCTGAATCCTGCTGATGTGCAAACTGCGAGAGCGCTAACGGTACAGGTGCAGAATCCGGGAGCACCCGGAGCGCTGTCGAATCCTGTGCCATTCGGGATTGCGCCATTCGTGGTGACGGAAGACGTGATCGCGCTGAGCGCTGGTCAGGCTGCCGCCACGGGGAAAGACATCGTGGTCGTTGAGCCGACGACGGCGGCTTCGTCCGCTGCAATCAACGTGGA
>Ga0307471_100002177_pt1 | contig 11171 bp, 12 predicted proteins | sample atmos_gasesAM3C__2_FD_204566 | JGI IMG/M metagenome (GOLD analysis project Ga0307471, IMG submission 204566) | Hardwood forest soil microbial communities from Morgan-Monroe State Forest, Indiana, United States - atmos_gasesAM3C_515 | ecosystem: Environmental > Terrestrial > Soil > Temperate... | reverse complement strand
CCACTCAGAAATGTCAATCATTGTGGCTTGCACTATAGGTCTATCGTGGTCAGAATGAACTGCGGCATTGAACAGCACCCAAACGGGAGTCCCATCCTTTCGTTTCAATTGCAACTCGCGGCTGAACAGAACCTGTTTCTCGAACAATTCGTCCACAAGCGATTGGCGCTCGGCTGGGTTGAAATAAAACTCCGACGCGTGGCGTCCACGAAGTTCGTCTTTCGACTGATAGCCAAGAATCCGTGCCCAACCATCGTTGCAATCCAGCAGCCGTCCATCCAGACTCGCGATGCCCACGCCTGCAACGTTCCTCTCAAATAGGAGTCGATACCGTCGCTCCGAACTTAGCAAGGCTTCTTCCGCCAGTTTGCGCTCGGTGACATCTATGTTGACGCCGATCATCTTTGAAGGTTCGCCAGACGCATCCATGAAAACTTGCCAGCGCCCTGCGATCCAATGAACGCTCCCGTCAGCCCAGACCACCCGCCATTCACCCTGAGTTGGTTGTCCGCTTTTCATCGCGGCGTCAGCCAACTTGATGACTCCTGCGCGGTCATCGTGGTGAACCAGATTCTCAAAAGCCGTCTGTGTTCCGGCAAAGGTACCGGGCTGCAAGCCATACATTGCCTCCAGTTCGGGTGTCCAAGTGTTCACGCCTGTCTGGATATTCCACTCAAAACTGCCAACGTGAGCAATCTGCTGCGCCAATCGCAGCCGTTCTTCGCTGGCGCGTACTGCCTCTTCTGCCGTTTTTTTATCAGTAATCTCCTCAACCATCGCAACCACCAGAGGAGATGGACGACTGTTCAATAAAGAGATACTCAAGCGCCCCCAGACCAACGAGCCGTCCCGTCGAAAATAACGTTTCTCCAGTTGGTAGTGATCTATCGACCCTACTTTCAATTGCTGAAAAAGCGCCCAGTCCTTCTGAGCATCTTCGGGAGGAGAAAAATCGACACAGTGCTTGTTGCGGAATTCCTGCTCGCTGAAACCTAGCATCGAGCAAAAGGCTGGATTGACGAAAAGAGGCTGCCCTTCCAAAGTTTCCACTGCGATGCCAATGGGACTCGCGTTGAAAACATCACGGAAAAGCTGAATGTCGGGCGTGCGAGTTCGAGCTGCCTCTCCCATGGACAACTTGTATAGCACTGTTGATGTCCGACAGCAACGTATTGCCGAGTGGTCATTGCCTATGCCTCAGAAGGTATAGTCGGCGAACTATCTCCGGCGAGGCAAAACCGGGGGCGAAAACCCGCATAAAACGCGATCAAAATTCGACCCCTTCTGAACCACTAGAGCTAAGAGCCCGACATTCGACTTCCCTGTATCGCTCAAGTATCCTTTTTGCGAATACCGGAGCCCAGCATGAGCCTTTCCCGCATTGCTGTCCTTTTTGTCATGTGTAGCATCGTTCTCTCTGTTGTCGGGGAATCTGCATCGGCACAGAACTCAGCAACCAAGCAAGCTACCCAGTCAGATGAGATCGCCAAGTCCATCGCGGAGAGCGTCAGCGGCACGCTCCAGTTCGCGGAGGGGAACTTTCTCGGCGTAGCTGAAGCCATGCCTGAGGACAAGTATTCCTACATCCCCGCAGGCGGCAATTTCGATGGCGTCCGCAGCTTCGGCGAACAGGTGAAACACGTCGCCTGCGCTCAGTTCGCTTTCTTTAACGAATTTGAGGGCAAGAAGCCGCCCGACGACTGCGAAAAGGGCGGGCACGATCCGGCGAAAACCAAAGCCGAGTTGATTAAGTATCTCAAGGACTCTTTCGACTACTCCAACCGGGTCCTCGCTACGCTCACGGCGAACAATGCGCTCGACCGTGTCGAAGGCCGCTATGCCGGACCGAACACCAAACTGGGTATCTCGGTCATTGCGGTCTGGCACATTACCGACCATTACGGACAGCTAGTCGCGTACCTGCGCTTGAACGGTATCGTTCCACCGTTCACACAGAAATACGGGGTGAAGGTTAGGTGACTCGTTGTTCGACGCCGACGCCGACTCTGACATTCCCATCCTGAGGCAAGCCAAGACCGAGTGCGCGAAGCTGCAATAGCTGCTCGCGCCAGTTGCGGCTGCTCTGGGAGACCCTAGTTAAACCCCCTCGAAAACCAGCCCGGTAAACATTCTTGGACTCATAAAGCCGCCGCCCCATTTGTCATCGTAGGCAGCAGTCGGCTTTGCAGCCACGATTTCATCGAGGGACTTGCCTTGCTTCTTCAGAGTCGCTACCTTTTCGCGCACGGTAACCAACAGATCGCGGTAGTAGGTAAGTTGCGCCTTGTCGCCAATGGCACCGTGTCCCGGAATGACGATCATCTTGTTCGTGACTTTGGCTAAATTAGCTTCGGTAGCACGGATCATCCCCTCTATGCTGCCGCCCGTCGAGTAGTCGATGAATGGGTAGTAGCCGTTCCAGAAGGTGTCAGCGACGTGCATAATGTCAGCGTTGGTGAAATGAACGTAGATGTCGCAGTCGGTATGAGCGGGTTCGTAGTGTTTCAGAGCGATGTCTTCACCATTCAAGCCGAGTGTCTTTTCGGTGGTGAAGACCTCAGATGGAAGTGCATCGGCAGGAGAAGGCGGGAACGTAAACGCCCAGCCCTCCACGCGAGTTGCCGTGGACAGGTGCTTGCGGGTGTTCTCATGGGCGAGAATAGTCGCTCCAGCCGAGTGCACCCATTTATTCCCATCGGTGTGATCATCGGAACTGATGCTCGCAAGAGCGTCAGTGATTTTGGGACGTGCGCCAGCAAATCCAGCATCGATGAGAAGCTTACCGTGGCGACCCGGAAGGACGGCGATATTCCCCCCGGCTCCCATCAAAACGCTTATTTTGCCGCGCAGTCGCTCGACAGTGATAGTGGCGCTTGCTGCTTCGTTTCGCGCCTTTTCTACTAGACCGGGCGCGGAGACGACTTCCGTCCCAGCGAAGAGCGCACGTGGAGCGAGTAGCCCTACGGCAGTTGCAAGGCTGGTGGATGCGAGAAAGCGGCGGCGAGATATACGGTTCTCGAGTTCCGTGGTCATGGGTCCTCCCGTTTCCGCTGCATTGAAGCAAAGATCGGCAGACCGCTCGAAAGAATTACGGTCTGCCGAACCGAATCGAATTCAGGCTGCTGTGGAACTCTTCTGAGCTTTGCCCAAAAAGTCCAGCAGGTCTGCGTTGACTTGATCCTGATGGGTTGCCGTGAGTCCGTGCGGTGCGCCCGGATAATAGATTTCTTTCGCGCCCTTGATGAGTCTCGCCGATTTCCGCGCCGAGTCTTTGACGGGAACAATCTGGTCGTCCTCACCGTGCATGACAAGGGGGCACGTTATGTTCGGGAGAGAGGTAAATGAGGGTGGGCTTATTCAGCGACCGCGAATTGTCGCGTTCCGAAACGCCTTAGTACTTTGAGCACAGCAGGCGCTTCAAGAGGCAGTATTAGTAGTCATGCGGTTTCTGTGATTCTGGGGGCATCCACGAACTCACAGGAACTTCATACGACCTGCATGAGTCACCACCGCCCGACAAAGCGATGGTTGGCTCAGACCCCGAAAGGGCGCGGACGCCGAGTTGTCTGCAAACGGAGAGACACAGAAGGAAGCAGGCTGCGCGGCCCGCCGATGCTCCGGCTAACACCGACAGCCGACCAACTGGGGGGTGGGCGCGAGCGCCCTTGGAATAGATGTGAAGGTAGTCATGAGTGAGCTCAATCGAATCGAAGTCAAATCGCAGTGAAGCCAACGCGGGTTTCTTTCCGTCAGAACCATACGTAACGGCAGACGATCTCGCAGCGCACCTGAAGATCACGCGCCGTCAGGTGCTTGAAATGACCCGCCGTGGGCTAATCCCGGCACACCCGCTGGGAGTCGGCAAGTGTCGCCGCGTGTGGCGCTACAAAATCAGCGAAGTGGAGAGTGCCATTGCCTCAGGCATTCGCAAACCCACTTGCGACCCTAACAACGACGGCTTGGCTCGCAGCGGGAGCGACGGTACAATGCGTCCCGGCAGTTCCCCTAGCCTGCGGAGGAAATCCAATGGCTAAGGGATGGTTACGAAGTAAGAGAGGATCAACCTTGTTCTGCTGGTACAACAGCGAAGGGCTGGAGCGGTCGAAAGTGATCGGCCCTTCTTCACTGTACGATGGCAAGGACGCCCAGAACAAGGAAGCATGGGAACTGGTTGGTAAACTTGGCTTGGACAAACTCGTTGCCAAGTCTGATCCGACTTCGATTCTATTCGGGGAGCTTGCCGAGAAATATCTTGCCGAGCATCCCTTCAAAAAACAATCAACTAGAGAACTGCATACTCAGGTAATTCGGAATTTGTTAGTGCCCCGGTGGTCGGATGAAATTGCAATCGAGATTGATCCCAAAGCATTGAAGAAGCGGATGGTCAGCCTCGAAGTTGACTCCAGCACCCGTGGCAAATACAAGTCCGTGATGTCCGGGGTCTACAGTTGGGGTCAATGCGAGAACCTGATTCCGCGTGGGGAGGAGTTCAACACGCTCAACTACGTCAAGGGACCGGAATTCAGCCAAGTGACCTCCTATGAGGCCATGGCTCTTGAAATTGAGGATATATTTGCAATCCTCAGCGGTCTCAAGCAGCCTGAGTACGAGTTGACGCTATTGGTGGTCACCTGCCAGTTGCGAATCAGCGAAGCACTTGGACTGAAGTGGCGCGACATTCTGTGGGATCGTGGTCTGATTGCGATTCGACGGACGTGCGTCCACAACAACATTCAGGACGGCGCGAAAACGAAGCTGAGTCGTAGCCGAGTTGAAGCGCCGAAGTTGTTGCTTGATTGCCTTGCCGCATGGCGTCGTGAGTCCCCATTCCCAGATGACGAAGACTACATCTTCCCTTCAATCAAGTTGAAAGGGCAAAAGCCCCGGTCCGCCAGCATGCTGGTTGAGGACTACATCCGGCCTGCCGCAATTTTCGCCGGGGTCATTCGGGTTGAAAACGGCATCACTTATGATCTCGACGGTGAGATCGTGAAGCGGTTCGGATTTCATGTATTGGGACGCCACTCGATAGCGACGTTCCTGATGGAAAACGAAACGAACCCAGCGGTCGTTCAAGCCGTCATGCGCCACAGCAAAATGGACATGACCCTGTACTACAGCCATACGCACCGCGCTGCCAAACGTGCAGAGCGGGAAAAGGTGCTTCGGCATTTGCTTCCTGAGGAGAGGCGGGTACAAGTGCGGGCACAGGAAACGATTCAATGAGAACACAAGTGGTTCGGGAACTGGTGTGTTAACATGGGTTTACCGCGAAACAGTGGGCGCTTAACTCAGCGGTAGAGTGCCATCTTCACACGGTGGAAGTCATAGGTTCGAATCCTATAGCGCCCACCATTCTTTCAAGCACTTGCAGACTTTGCGTCTTGCGCCGTGCGTCCATTTACGTCCAATAGGCTCACGATGCTGCGTTGCGCTCGCCGTTTGGCCGGTGTCACAGCTTGGACGTAATGGTCCATCGTGACGCTGACATTCGCGTGACGCATGAGTGATTGCACCGTAGCAACATCTTCCCCATTGGCTTTGAGAAGTGTTCCGAAGGTGTGACGTAGGGTGTGCCAGCCGAGCCGCTTCCCGATCTTCGCCCGAACGCTAGCGGGACGGATGTGTTTTTCCATCGCGCTATTGGGCCAGAGCGGTTGCTTTCCATCCATCTCCACGGATGCAAAGATGTAGTCCTCTTGTTGGTTAAACGCACACTGCCCGCGCCACTCTGTGAGGACATCGGCAAGACCAGACTCCATCGGAACAGGCTTGCGGCTTGCTTCCGTCTTCATCGCGGTTTCGCGCTGGCGCACGACGCCGCGTGATAGTCGGATTTCCCCGTCTTCAAAGTCGCAGTCCGGCCAGCGCAAGGCGAGCAGTTCTGAGACTCGCAGGCCGGTTGTCGCTGCAACAAACACCATGACGCGATAGATTCCTGTCAGTTCTGCCAGCCGTGCTTTGAGTTCGTCTGCCGTGAGAACGTCCGGTGTTCCCATTCGCTTCGCACTCTGCCGCACAAGTGTGATGGGGTTTCGTTCGAAGAATTCCCACCTCACCGCGTGCGAGAAAAGAGCTGACATGATGTTCCGCACCTTCGCCCTTGATCCGTTCGATAGCTTAAGCGTACCGAGCCAACATTCCACAGCCACAGTCCGAACGTCAGACAATGAGCAGGCCCCCCATTGAGGAGTGATCCACTTGGTGATGTACCCTTCGTACACTTCCCGCGTGTATGGGGTCTTGTTTGGCAATTCGTGCTCGGTGTAATGGGTCACCAGTTCCGCCACCGTTCGCGGTGTTCTGGTTTCCCTGTTGATTGTTGAGCGCAAAAACTCGCAAGCCTTCCACGCATCGGCCTTGGTTCGATACTGCTCAACCGTTCCGATGACTGCCGAGCGTCGCATGGTACTTCCATCCGGCTTCGATTCTCGCCAGCGAAGCGTCCATGTGGGCGGGCTTTGGCTGCGTTTCTCACGCCTGATGCTTCCGTGTTGATATTTTGCTCGCGTGGTCATTGTGTCCTTTCGTTTTCCACGCAAGCGGGTTGGCCTGTGGATTGTAGATTAATCCAAGCATTGAGAGCACTGACACGAAAGCGCCAATATCGTCCGATGCGCACAGCGGGGAGTTCTCCTGTGCGGGCCAAGCGCTGCACAGTCTTGGCATGAAGGCCGAGCAGGTCCGCTGCCTGTGCGTCGGATAGAAGAGGCTCAAAAGCCTTCTGGTTTAGCGGTGTAGTTGAAATATCGTTCATGTGGTCTTCTCCCAAGAGTTCGGAATGGTGTTTCTCTTGGGGGCCGCTTGAAGATTGGGAAGCGGATACCTTGCATAGGATCGGACTTGAGAAGTCCGTTGCCTGCCGCGCCCCACAGGTGAGCGCGGGTTAAATTGTTGCTTGTTTAGAACTCTTCGGATGGGGCAAGTACCGTTCCCAATCGTGTCCGGTTGTTTCACCCCCTCGTTCGGCCCTGATCCAGACAAACAACCAGCCCCAACGATGCGTCCCAGAGGCGCATCGTTCGAACGGCACTTCCACCAGCTACTCCGCGCCGCCAGCAGAACCCTCTATTGGAGCGAACTGGCGACTGTTGAAAAGGCGTTGTTGGCATTCGAACCAATTAGCCGTATTGTGCCAATCACAAGCACAAGAATCGCCGCCAGCATCACGGCGTACTCTGCGATGTCTTGCCCTTGATCGTCTGCCCAAAGCTCGGAAATGGCGGTCATAAACCACCTCTTCGGGTCGGGGACTTTTGGCGGGGGAGGTTGAATGGTCGCCCCGGCGAGAGGGACTGATTCTGCTCGCGGTTCCACGGTTTGTCAACTGCCCTTACCGGCCTTACCGGCCCTTACCGGGATTCTCCTCACTTGGTGAGGCAGCATCGCGTGTGGCAAACAGCGCGGCCTTTAAGAATCTCTCACCCGCAGGGCAGGACTTGGTTGATAAATATTTCAGGATGATGAGTTCGATTCCTGAGTATCAGGAAGCATCGACAGGCACTGGCCGAACCAACAAAGAGATGTTGGATTTTGGAACTGAAGAACATTCCTGATCCCACAATGCCCCCATCTATAATCTCGAACCGGCTATCCTCTTTCCAAGAGGCTTTAAGCAGCAACGCATCGAGAGTGCCGCGCGTTCAGGGAATTCCTCATTTCAAGGATGTGCAACAGCACTATCAACAGCAGACCCCATCGGGTGGTGGTAGCAATTCGTTGGGGAATCCGACCGATTTAATCAACAGGCTGCAACCAACTCAGTAGCGGAAATGAGAAGGTTAGCAAGGCGGCTGTGAGTTCCGCATGAGTGACGAAGAGAATGCGGCACTGGTAATTAAGAGTGGCGTTGAACAATTGTGAAGGACGCTAAGGAAAGAGCGGACAAGGAACTGAGTCATCTGACGCTCGGACGAAACAGTGGACTCGACCCCACCAAGCCGTGGGATGGTGGGAGGACTGTTTCAGGAAGTGCACGATGTGGCTCTGCGCCTCGCATCTCAGGCTTCCGCAACCAAGCTCAGCGCAAAACTGCCAGGATGGTTGAGAATGCACCGCAGCGATGCAATCGCAGTGGTTTCAAACATGATGACAACTAATACAACAGCGACGGTCATAACGGTCCGACACACGTTGAATTGACGAACACCCAGGGCGCACTCGTGGGTGCAACGCAAACAACATCTGATGGGGGTGGCGGTCATAAATTTAGGCAAGATTCGGGCAAAGAACCTACGGGTCTCTCCTCCCCACAGCCACTGATATTCAGTGATACCCTCGTTTTGAGCGCGATTTGCCAACCCGCTTGCTGTGCGTCCAACTGTGCGTCCAGTTCTCCGGGCCGCGTTTCCAAGTCAGCGGAAATACGTTCCTGAAGGTTCCCGAGCGTTCCCGCTAACTCTCTGATAACAAATACCTTGATTCTTTCACGCGATGGAAGTCATGGGTTCGAATCCTATAGCGCCCACCATTCATACCGAAATCTTCCGGCGTAATTCTTGGCCGAGTTCCTCCCGGCGTAGCAGGCGGGGTAGCCAGCAGGTTCTTGCTCGCCAATAGAGGCGCCCGCAATCCAATTTTCGCCCCTGATGTACTCTTGACGCATGAGCCAGGAACCCGAGCGTAAAGGCGCGAGAGAAATGGTCACGGCAATTCTTACCGACAGCCATTTTTGGATACCTGCGATCGTGTTGTCGCTCGGGGTCTCCCTGCTGATGTATCTCCGATAAGGAAAATCTCTTGCCCGTTGGCAAACCGCTTGGCGGCAGCCGAAACTCGATGCACGGCTTGGGGGTCGCGTGTGGTCTGGCGGCCGGTGTATGGCTCGGTGGCGCCGAGGCTCCCACCAAGCTGGTCAGTGTCGGCTTTTCTCCGTTTGCAATCTCTCTCTGCATGGTGATGGGCGTCTTCGTCGCCCGCTGGACGGTGCCAACGCTATTCAAGGGCACCAACTTCATCTTTGCGGATATCTTCGAAAAACGGCACTTGATTCTGTGGGCCATACTCGCCGGCGCATTGTGGGCGGTCGCCAACACACTTACGGTTTTTGCCATCAGGAATGTAGGCCTGGCCATAGCTTTTCCTCTATGGAATACGAATTCCCTGGTTGGGCTGTTCTGGGGCTGGCTGCTTTTTCATGAATTGCGAGGCGGAGGAACTCGGAACTGGGCCAAGGTGCTGGGCGGCGCAATCGCCATCGTGGCAGCCGCCATCATGCTTGGCTTTGCGTCCATGCAGGGATCAACCGCGACCCACGAGCGCGCCGTCTCCGGCGTGGTCGCCGCGTTCGGCGCCAGCCTGATGTGGGGGACCATGTACGTGCCATACCGCAAGGCATACTTGAGCGGAATGAATCCTCTTTCCTTCGTGACCGTTTTCACTCTCGGTGAATTGGGAACGATGGCGTTCTTGGCCATCACGCTGCGTGGAGGGCTTCATCCTCTTGTGGCTGAGTTGCGCCTGGCGCGGCCTGCCATCTTCTGGCTGTTTCTGGGCGGATTCTGCTGGGTCTTAGGAGACCTGTTTCAGCAATATGCCACCAAGTACATCGGCATTGGCCGTGGCATCCCTCTCTCCAACACCAATCAGTTCTGGGGCCTGGGATGGGGTGCATTGGTCTTTGGCGAACTCGCCGGAGTCCAAGGGACCAGCCGCCTGCTGGTAGTGGCCGGCTCGGCCATCATGATCCTGGGAGCGCTCGCCATCAGCAGCGCAATCGCCCCCGAAGACGAACAAGCCGCCTCGCAGCGGGTCATCGCGCGCGAGTGTGATCGCTACGGACTGGATATTCACGAGGCGCTGGCCGCCCAGAATGGCGAGAGGTCTTCTACCGATCGCAACCGAAAACGGGCGTGGTGGGACTATCTCATTGTCGCTGCCGCACTCGGAATCTTCGCCTGGCTCGCCATCGGAACCAGAAAGCCGCCGCTCCAGATGAACTTAAGTTGGCTGGTTGCGCTCACGGTTGTCCTCTTGATTTCACTATTCGGGTGCGGGTGGCTGCTCTGGAAGCGGACTCGCTTTTGTTAGGCTCGATGCGAAGCGAGTGGAGGTCCTCAATGCGGTTTTTGGGCGACATTGGGGGCAGAAAACGTGGCGCGGTGGGGTATAAGGGTTGCGAGATGGGTAAGGTGCCCACCCAGCGCCGCGCCACACGGAGAGAGAAGAGGCGCCCAATGAACTACGCCCGTTCCCATGTTTGCATGAAGTTACGACGAAGGGGGCCTTCCGGGCTGTTCAAAATTGCACAGTCTTGAAAATAATGAGGGGTGCGCCCGACAACTCGATCAGCTCGCCTGACCCTGAGCAATATTGAACAGGCAGGCCTGATTCCCGGTTGCTAGGCTGGTGGCATGACAACCGTGCGCCGCTATCTGGAAACGTCACCAGACCCCACTGAGAGCGCTTTTCCGGGATACCCACTCGGCGTGTGGCCTGCAATCCTCTCCTCTTTCTGCAGAGAAAATGCCACCTACGAGACGAGGCACGACGACTGCAGTCTGCCGGGGTGCATCTGCCCATGCCATACCAGATCAACAAGATGAGGCGAAAACTGTGGGGAATCTGGAACACAAACGAGGGCTGACGCTGCCCTCGACGAGATCGCATACTAACGAGACAACGGCGCCGCTTTCGAGATCAAGAAAGAAATTGCGATCGAAAACAGTCAAGCAGGACGCACACCGATGCGATATCGTTTGAGCAGTTCCCTGTTCGGAAAAACTGCACTGGCTGCCGCGGCGTTGGCCGGGTATTTAATGTTCATCGGAGTACCCAGCCTGCGCGCCGATCACGACGACTGCCAGCGGCGCGTTGCGAGCGCCGACCACAAACTGGACGATGCCATTCACCATCATGGCTACCAGAGCAAGCAGGCCGAACGCCGGCGTCATGAACTACAGGAAGCGCGCGAGCGCTGCTGGAACTCCAGCCATCGATGGTGGGATGAACACGAGCATCGCTGGCACACGGAGCGGGACTGGAATGACCACGATCACGACCGCGACCAGGACCACCACTGAGCCTTCTACCCGTAGAAGAAAGCAGGTTCAACGAAACCCGATCCTCCGAGGGGGAGGTGCGATATGAAGAACCTAGCGATTGTCGGCGCCTTGCTGCTGGTACTAGGATTGGTGTCTTTCGTCGTCCCGATTCCTCACCGGGAGAACCAC
>Ga0307471_100002176_pt1 | contig 11171 bp, 13 predicted proteins | sample atmos_gasesAM3C__2_FD_204566 | JGI IMG/M metagenome (GOLD analysis project Ga0307471, IMG submission 204566) | Hardwood forest soil microbial communities from Morgan-Monroe State Forest, Indiana, United States - atmos_gasesAM3C_515 | ecosystem: Environmental > Terrestrial > Soil > Temperate... | reverse complement strand
CGAAACGATTCGCCGGGCTGAGTAACCTCAAAATAACGCCGACGATCAATGGCGGCACCAGAAAAAGCATCAACTTCAATTTCTGATCAGGGTCTCGCTGCTCGGTGAATAGCACCTTTCGAAACGTGTTCCACCGGGCCAACAACGCGGCAATAGACGACGCGACGCCCACCTTCAGCAGCAGGGTGAGCAGAAGTTCCGGGATTGTGAGCGTGGTATCCATCCGCGCATTGCCGCGTCTCGACTACGCTAGCCAAGTCTTGCACCATTGTAAAGAAATCCCCTTGAGGGGCAGTAATGCAGTTGTTGGTTTTACTTCGGCGTTGCAAGGCCGATTTCATGCTCCCTGCTATACTGAAATATGGCCATGGCGAAAAAAACTTCTTCCAAGAGAGCTAAGCACCGTTCCCCAGGGGACACTCGGCTGGTAGCGCACGCCGAGCTTCCCACGCGGTATGGCCGCTTCACGATTTATGGCTTCCAGGGTCGCGGGGTTCAGGAAGAAGCGGTCGCGCTGGTTCGGGGCAATCCTGGAGGTCGAGTCGCGCCGCTGGTGCGCGTACACTCGCAGTGCCTTACCGGAGACGTTCTGACTTCGCAACGCTGCGACTGCCGAGCACAGCTGGAAATGTCCCTGAAGAAAATTGGCCGCGCCCCATCCGGCATTCTGCTTTACCTGCCACAGGAAGGCCGCGGCATTGGACTGATGAACAAGCTTCGGGCGTACGAGCTGCAGGATGGGGGCATGGATACTGTCGAAGCCAATGTTTCGCTGGGCTTCGCGGCGGATGCGCGGGAGTATGATTTTCCCGCCAGGATTCTAAGGAAGCTTGGCGCCAAGCGGATTCGCCTGCTTTCCAATAATCCCGACAAGGTCAAACAGCTTGAATCCGGGGGCGTGCGCGTGGTCGAGCGAATTCCTTGCCAGCCACGCATCTCCAAAATCTCTCGCACCTATCTGCGGACCAAGAAGCGTAAGATGGGACACCTTCTCCAAGGTGTCTGAATTTTGATTTTGGTCGCGGGAGAAAAATTGACGCCCATTATCCAGCAAAGCGTTCGCTTTCGAACGACCCCAAAAGCTCTTTTTGATTTGTATCTCGATTCCAAAAAGCACAGCCGTTCCACCGGCGCCCAGGCCCGAATCAGCCGCAAGGTGGGCGGAAAATTCAAGGGTTTTGGCGGCCAACTTGAGGGTAAGAATCTGCTTCTGGTTCCCGGCAAGCAAGTTGTGCAACTTTGGCGGGCAACTCACTGGAAGAAGGAGGACTGGTCCATCCTCGTGCTGAATTTCAGCCGGGTGGCGGGCGGCGCGCAGATTGATCTGGTCCACGTCGGCGTGCCTTTATACGATCACAAAGGCGTGCGCGAAGGCTGGCCGAAGTACTACTGGCGTCCCTGGAAAAAATTCCTCGCCAAATAAGAAAAGCGGCTCACGCCGCTCTCAGCCTCCAACTGCATCTGCCTTTCATTCTTTCTACACGCTCTCTACCCGCCGCCAACAAACTGCACGATCTCGAACCTGTCTCCAGCGGCGACGCGCGTCTCTTCCCATTTTGCTTTGGGAAGAATTTGCAGATTGTGTTCAATCGCAACGCGCCCAGTGTTCAATCCAAGCTGGACAAGCAGGCCAGTCACGGTGGTGCCGGCGGCGGTTTCGCGGCTCTCCCCATTGATGTGAATGACGATTTCTTTCGCCATAGTCATCCCGCCTTCAGGCTACCCGAGGTTTGGCGCGCAACGCAAATCGCAGATGCCCGGTTACTCCCTGATTTTCCGCGCGTATCACCAGCGCGGCCTCCGGGCTGGTAATTCGTGGCATATCAAACTCGATCTGTGCCTGTCCCTGTGAACCGGTCTGTGCGAGGTGAACAGTTCCATTTTCGCTTCCTTCCATCTGAATTCGTACTTGTGCTCCAAAAACTGGAACGCCATTCGGTTCCCGTACGGAAACCCGCAGCTTCGCGTGTTTCCCGGATAGCCAGGATCCAGCGTTGGCCAATTCCAGCAAAAGTTTCGGGGGCTCGCTAGCCGGTTGTAGATGCTCTAGTTGGCTTGGCGCAATCTTCTCTGCCGGGCGGGGTAATTCTACCGCTTCGGGTATTGCTAGATGCAACGCTCCGGAACGGACCTCTCCGATCACCGTGCGGTGCTGCTCATCCACGCGCAATTTCAGAGCTTGTCTGCGTTCATCGTCGAGTGGAAGCAGATCAAAATAGTTATTCGTTCTACGGTGCAGGACCCGCCCGAAGTAGTACACCGTCGTATCGATTAAAGCGTGGGCTTCTCCGCGATCTTCCGTCTGCACATGGAACGTGATGTTCCCGATTTTGAGATTGGTGTTGTGCCCGAAGACCGTCATTTGCACTCGCTCCCGGTCGCGTTGCCCGCTTCGCCAGTGAGATGCTCTCCCGTTGATCTGTCCGGAAGGAATACCGGGACATTTGACCGGTGGCGTCTCACTGGTTATTATAACTCTTTGACCATGACCTCCCCTGGCCTGCATGCGTACGTTCCCTTACTGATACACCTGCTTGTAGCTGCCTTCCTCGCCGGTGCCTTAATCCTGATTTCCACGTTTATCGGGTGGCGGCGCCCCAATAAAACGAAACTGCAGCCCTATGAATGCGGGATCACGCCCACAGGAGATGCCCGCGAGCCGTTTTCCGTGAAGTTCTACCTGGTTGCGATGGTGTTTATCTTGTTCGACGTGGAAGCCATTTTCCTTTATCCCTGGGCATATATTTTCAAGGATTTAGCCCGCAATGTGGAAACCCGCTGGTTTGGTTTTATAGAAATGATGTTTTATGTGGCCATCCTGTTGGTCGGATACATCTATCTCTGGAAGAAGGGCGCGCTCGACTGGCATAAATCACAGAAGTAACGCCGGTTCCAGCTCTCGAGGATCTCAGTAACGTGACGCAGCTTGCCAACGCAAATGCTAATGTTGTAGTCGAACAGCTTCGCGCCTGGAACCCTCGGGCGGTATCCCAGATTGTGGAATATCGCGGGGAGACTACGATCATCGTGCCCCGAGAGTTGCTGCTCGCCACTGCGCAGCGCTGCAAGGAAAATCCGGCTCTGAACTTCAATCTTCTGAGCGACGCAACCTGCGTTGACCGTTTTCCGGTCGAACCCCGGCTCGAACTCAATTATCACCTGCTCTCTCTTGCGCGGCGCGACCGTTTCCGGTTGCGTGTCAGTGTCAGCTCCCAGCATCCGGTGATCGACTCCCTGGTTCCTGTCTGGCCTGGCGCCAACTGGCTGGAGCGTGAGCTTTTCGACCTCTACGGCATCCATTTTGAAGGGCATCCTGATTTGCGGCGTATTCTGCTGCCGGACGGCTTTGAAGGGTTTCCCCTCCGACGTGATTTTCCTACGGAAGGTAAGCGCTAGATTGCGCGACGCGGATTGCAACCAATGACTACGGTTGAAACAGCGATCGGCACCACCAAGACAATGGTCCTCAATATGGGGCCGCAACACCCGTCCACTCACGGTGTGCTGCGCGTGCTGCTGGAGCTTGACGGAGAGAACGTGGTCAGCGCCGTTCCGGACATCGGCTACCTCCACACCGGCATCGAGAAAAGCTGCGAGGACAAGACCTATTCCCAGGCCATCACGCTGACGGACCGGATAGATTACCTCAATCCGCTGGGCAACAATCTGGTTTATTGCCTTGCGGTGGAAAAACTTCTGGGGCTTATGGTTCCCAAGCGGGCGCAATACATCCGCGTGATGCTTGTCGAGCTCCAGCGCATCTCCTCGCACCTTGTCTGGCTCGGGACGCACGCCATCGACATGGGCGCCATGTCGGTCATGCTGTACTGCTTCCGGGAACGCGAAGAAATTCTGAAAATATTCGAACGCTTCACGGGCCAGCGGATGATGACGAGTTATATCCGCATCGGCGGCCTCGCCCTGCAAACTCCCGCCGGCTGGCGCCAACAAGTCAAGCGCTTTCTGGACATGATGCCCGCGCGCATCGATGAATACGAAGCGCTGCTCACGGAAAATCGCATCTGGCAGGGACGTCTGAAGGGCGTGGGGTATCTCTCGCCGGACACTCTGATCGCGATGAGCACAACGGGCCCGGGCCTTCGCGCTGCCGGCGTCGCTTTCGACAATCGGAAGGCCTTTCCTTACTCCTCTTACGAGGAATTTGATTTCGCCGTACCCACCCGCACGGAGTCGGATTGTTACGCGCGCTATCAGGTGCGCGTCGCGGAGATGCGGGAAAGTTTGAAGATCGTGCGCCAGGCCATGGATAAGATCTCCGATGACGGTCCCATCAAAGCGGAAGCCCCGGGGATCGTTCCGCCGGAGCGCGAGAAGATGAAGACGGAAATGGAAGCGCTTATCTATCATTTCAAGATATTCACGGAAGGCTTTTCTCCGCCGCCGGGCGAGGCCTATGTTGCTGTTGAATCCCCGCGGGGTGAGCTAGGTTGTTTCATTGCCAGCGATGGCTCTCCCAAGCCACTCCGTGTGCATTTCCGGGCGCCATCGTTCATAAACCTGCAGGCGCTGCCGATTATGGTGAAGGGCCAGTTGATTGCCGACACCGTCGCCTGCATCGGCACGATCGATATCGTTCTTGGAGAGGTAGACAGATAAGATCGCATGGAACTATCCCCAAAACTCGCCGCGAAGTTCGAGCAATTGCAGAATCGCTACCCCGTCAAACGCAGCGCGCTCATCCCCATGATGATGTACGCGCAGGATGAGTTCGGTTACATCACGGACGAGATGATTGATGAACTTGCGGGCCGCCTGGATCTCAACAACGTCCAGATCGAAGAAACCCTCGCTTTCTACTCTATGCTGCGGCGCAAACCAATGGGCAAACACCATGTTCAGATCTGCACAAACGTGGCTTGCATGCTGCGCGGCGGAAACGAGCTTTTGGCCCACGCGAAGAAGCGCCTGGAAATTGGGAATAAAGAAACCACGCAGGACGGCATGTTCTCTCTGGAAGAGGTGGAATGTATCGGCGCGTGTACCGGTGCGCCCGCAATACAGGTGAATTACGACTTCTATGAGAACGTCAACACGCGCAACCTCGACCGCATCATCGAGGAACTGGACAAGGGGAAGCGCCCCGATCCTGTTCCCGTCATCACCGGCGCTTTGCATGAACGCAATAAACTCGAGACTCCCCTCATCAGCAAACGGTGGGGAGTCAAGGATTCACACAAGATTGATGTCGCGCTCCCGCTGGGCGCCTATCAGGCGCTCGAAAAAGCTCTGAAGCAGATGACCCCAGAGCAGGTCATCGAGGAGGTCAAGAAATCCAGTCTTCGCGGCAGAGGCGGCGCGGGCTTCCCCACTGGGATGAAGTGGTCCTTTGTGCCCAAGGATTCCCCGAAAGCAAAATACGTGATCTGTAATGCGGACGAGTCCGAACCCGGCACATGTAAGGACCGGCCGCTGATGGAAATGGATCCCCATCAGCTCATCGAAGGCACCATCATTGCCGGCCGCGCTATCAATGCTCATCACGGCTTCATCTACATTCGGGGCGAATACCGTTATGTGCTGGACATTGTGGATGCCGCGATCGAGGAAGCTTATTCCCGAGGCTACCTTGGCAAGAACATTCTCGACAGCGGATTTGATTTTGACCTGCTGATCCACACGGGCGCGGGTGCATACGAATGTGGCGAAGAATCGGCGCTCATGGAATCGCTGGAAGGCAAGCGTGGCAACCCGCGCATCAAGCCTCCCTTCCCCGCGATCGTCGGCCTGTATGGCTGTCCGACGATCATCAACAATGTTGAAACGCTCAGCGCCGTGCCTGCGATCATTCTGGAGGGCGGCGAGGCTTACGCCAACCGCGGTACGCCGAAGAACGGCGGAACACGGCTGCTTTGTGTTTCCGGTCACGTTAACAAACCCGGCATCTACGAAATTCCTCTGGGCATGAACATGAAGAAGTTCATTGAAGAGGTAGCAGGTGGCGTGCGCGGCGGAAAGAAACTGAAAGCTGTAATCCCCGGAGGCAGTTCCTGCCCGCTGTTTAAGGGCGATGAAATTGACCTGGCGATGGACTACGACACCATTGCCAAAGCAGGCTCCATGCTCGGCTCTGGCGGCATGGTGGTCATCGACGAAGATACCTGTATGGTGGACATGGCGCGCCGCATCATGCATTTTTATGCGCACGAATCCTGTGGCTGGTGCATCCCCTGCCGCGAAGGCACGGCATGGCTGCGCAAGATGCTGGATCGTTTCCATGCTGGTTACGGCCGCCTCGAAGACATCGACCTGATCAGCGAACTTTCGAAGAATATGCTGGGCCGCACGTTCTGCCCGCTCGGCGATGCCGCGGCGATGCCGACCATCAGTATCGTCGCGAAATTCCGGAAAGAATTTGAAGAGCACCTGCATGGTAAATGCGCGTACAAATCCGCCGAAGCATTGATGGCTTCCCGGTAGGGTGAGATGCCAGAAACGAAGCTCATTAAGTTGAAGATTGACGACCGCGAAGTGCAGGTGCCGGCGGGCACACTGGTCATTGAAGCAACGCGGCGGCTCGGCATTGAAGTGCCCTCATTCTGTTACTATCCGGGGCTTTCGCTGCAGGCGGCTTGCCGCATGTGCCTGGTGGAAGTTGAAAAAGCGCCCAAGCTGCAGACCGCTTGCACGCTTGTGGCTGGCGAAGGAATGGTTGTCCGCACGAACACCGAACAGGTGCGAAATGCCCGCAAGTTCATGCTGGAATTTCTGCTGACCAATCACCCGCTGGATTGCCCCGTCTGCGACAAGGGCGGCGAGTGTGAGCTACAGGACATGGTGTTCCGCTATGGCGCGGATACCAGCCGCTTCGTCGAAGAAAAACTCCATCGCCCCGAAGAAAAATGGTCGGACCTCGTCTACTATGACGCCCCGCGCTGTATTCTCTGCTTCCGCTGTGTGCGAGTGTGTGACGAAGGCATGGACGTGAAAGCGCTGGGAGTCGGCATGCGTGGCGCAAATTCCATCATCATCCCCAATCGCGGCGATCATCTGGACTGCGAAGAATGCGGTATGTGTATCGACATCTGCCCGGTGGGCGCGCTGACCAGCGGCACTTACCGGTACAAGACGCGGCCGTGGGAGATGCACTATGTCTCCGGCGTTTGCACTCATTGCTCGAATGGCTGCAAGACCACCTTCAGCATCCGCAACCACGAAATCCTGCGCGCCAATAATCGCGATCTTTCTGGGATCAATCAAGAATTCCTCTGCGTGAAAGGGCGGTTTGGCTTTGATTTCACGAAGCATCCCGAGCGAATCAAGCAGCCGCTCCTCCGGAGGGGCGAAAAACTTTATCCGGTTTCCTGGGAAGAGGCGGCACAGGCCGCTGCGACACGGTTAGGAGAAATTCATACCGCCAACGGTCCGGACAGCGTCGGGTTCATAGGGTCGAATCGCACCTCAAACGAGGAGAACTATCTGTTGCAACGAATGGCCCGCGGTACGTTTGGGACGAATAACATCGACCACCACCGAACGGCCGATTACACCGGTCTGGTCACGGCGCTCGGCGATCGTGCTGCGGATTCGATGCTGACGATGGAACAGCTGTACCAAGCGAAGGCCGTGCTTGTTATTGGAAATGACCTGACGAACCAGAATCCGCTGGTGGCGTGGCAGATTCGGTCGGGAATCCGTCACAACGGCACGACCCTGTTCATGATAAATGCGCAGGAAACCAAACTGGCGCGCAAGGCAAAGCAATCGGTGGTGCTCGGCTCGGGCCCGGAGGCCGGTGCAGTCCGCTGGTTGGCCAAGGGGGAAGGAAATCCTTCGCAGGAACTCGCCGCGGAACTCGGGGCACTCAAGAGCGCTCTGGAAGCGAAACCGGAAGTCGCCATCGTGTTTGGCTCCGCGATTACAGGGGTTGCTGTCGCGGACCTTGTGGCTTTCGGATCCCAACTGCCCGGCAAGGTCCGTTACATGGCTCTGGGAGATTACGCAAATTCGCGTGGCGCGGCGGACATGGGCCTCTTGCCGGATCGTCTCCCCGGATACGCTTACCTCGACAACAAGTCGGCGGTAGAGTCGCTGGAAAAGCACTGGGGCGCGAAAATACCATCCAAGCCCGGGCTTACCGCGCCAGAAATGATCGAAGCGGCCCAGGCAGGAAAAATCAAGGCACTTTATGTTGTCGGCGCGAATCCATTGGCGCATTTCGGGCTACCCGGTGCGGGCCGCGGCAAATTGCAATTGCTCATCGTGCACGACATGTTTCTGACGGAAACTTCGTTGCAAGCGGACATCGTCTTCCCCGCTGCCTCGGGATACGAAAAGGATGGCAGCGTCACTAATACTTCCGGCGAGATTCAGTTGCTGCACAAAGCTGCCGAAGTGATGGGCGCGCGCACGGACTTTGATCTGCTGCGGATCGTCTCTCACCAGCTTGAAAAACTGGGCCTGGGCAAGGCATTCCATTACAAGACATCCGCGGCCGTGTTCGAAGAGATTCGCAAGGCTGTTCCCGGTTATGACGTGCAGATCGCAGGACTTTTGACCGGTGGCGCCGAGCCGACCAGTTTGCAATTTTCCCGCAACGGACACGCCCCTTACGACGTGCCCGTGCAATTGATTCGCTCTGCGAACGACACGCTCTTTACCAGCGGCTCGCTTGGGCGCTTCTGTACCATGATGCAATCGCTGCCGGAGGCGGAAGCAAAATCGTGAACGCATTCCTGACCCAGTACGCGTTCCTTGTCGTTCCGATCATTAAGATCGCCATCTTAATACTCCTTGTACTTACGGTGGACGCTTACCTGACTTGGATTGAGCGCAAAGTCATCGCGCATATCCAAGCGCGCTGGGGACCGCATCGGACGGGTCCACATGGATTGCTCCAGCCGCTGGCGGATGGCCTAAAGTTCATTTTCAAGGAAGATCCGATGCCCGCCAACGTGGATAAAGTTGGGTATTTCCTGGCACCCTTTATCACGCTTATGCTGGCGCTGACCGCCCTTGCGGTGATTCCGTTCGGCCCGCAGCGCTTTACAGTATTTGGCTATGAAACACATATTGGCATCGCCGATGTGAATATCGGCCTGCTGGTGCTGTTTGCGATTACGGCCCTGGGCGTTTACGGGGTAGCGCTGGCAGGCTGGGCTTCGAATAACAAGTATTCCCTTTTGGGCGGACTGCGCAGTTCCGCACAGATGATCAGCTACGAGTTGGCGTTGACGCTGTCCGTCGTCGGCGTGCTGCTTATCGCCGGGGACTTCAGCCTGCGCGGCATCGTGGAAAAACAGGCCGGCTCCGGACACGGAATTATCAGCTGGAATATTTTCCCGCAGATCATCGGTTTCGGCTGTTTTTTTATCGCCGCCATTGCGGAAACCAATCGCGCACCGTTTGACCTTCCGGAGGCGGAATCCGAACTTGTCGCGGGCTTCCATACGGAATACTCCAGCATGAAGTTCGCGATGTTTTTTATCGCTGAATATACGAGCATGATCACGGTCTCTTGCCTGGCCACGATCATGTTCTTTGGCGGCTGGCTGTCCCCCTTTCCGGACGCCTGGACCTTCGCGCACTACTTACCGTCCGTCCTGCTGATCCCCTTCGGGCTGTGGGTCATTTTTGACGGCATCCGTTACGAGAATCTTTTCGGGCGCATCCTTCTGCCCGGCGTGGGCGCTGCGCTGACCGCCATCGGCGCTGTGCTGATCGTTTTTCCGTTTTTGAATGACGCGATTCAGGGCATTTTCTGGTTCATGGCCAAGGTTTTCGTGTTCCTGTTCGTGTACATCTGGATGCGTGGCACGCTGCCCCGCTTCCGCTATGACCAACTCATGGCCTTCGGTTGGAAGGTCCTGCTTCCTGTCTCTATAGCGAACGTGGTTCTGACCAGCGTGGCAATTCTTGTCTGGGGAAAGTACTGATGACTGCGCCCCTGGCCATCTTTTTTGTGCTTGCCGCAATGGCCGTGCTGGGTGCGGTGAGCCTGATCGTGCAGCGCCACCCGATCCACAGCGCGCTTTCGCTGATTGTGGTGATGGTCGCGCTGGCAGGACTGTATCTGCTGATGGGCGCCGAGTTCGTGGCTGCCGTGCAGATCATCGTGTACGGCGGCGCGATCATGGTGCTTTTTGTCTTCGTGATTATGCTGCTGAATGCCGGCGAGGAAGAACGCACGACTGTTTCCAAGCTCGCGACCTACGCGGGTATTCCACTGGCGCTTGCCGTGACTGGGTTGATCGCCGCGGCGATTGCCCGCTCCAGCGGCTCGCTGCCCGCACCCGCGCCCAACGGTGCCCTGACTTCGACAAAAGCACTGTCCACGATGTTGTTTTCTGATTTCGTGTACCCATTTGAACTTACGTCGTTCCTGATCCTGGTGGCCATTCTTGGCGCCATTGTTCTGGCCCAGCGGGAGAATTGAGAATGGTGCCGACAAGTTACTACCTTTTGCTGAGCGCGATCCTATTCGGACTTGGGATCGTGGCGTTCGTTTTCAAGCGCAATATCATCACGATTTTCATGGCGATTGAGCTGATGCTGAATGCGGTAAATCTTGCCTTTGTGGCATTCAGCCAGTCTCTTGGGAAGCCCGATGGAGAAGTTTTTGTGCTGTTTGTCATCATCGTCGCGGCTGCTGAAGCGGCGGTGGGGCTGGGAATCATTATTCTGACGGCGCGCAACCGTCGTTCGCTCAACGTGGAGCGCGTGGATCTGCTCAAACTCTAATGCCGATACTTGAACATCTCTGGATCATTCCGCTGTTGCCGCTGCTGGGTTCCGCTATCAATGGCCTGTTCGGCGCGAAGTGGCCCAATAAGATAGTCAATTCCGTTGCGCTGAGTTCGACAGGCCTATCGTTTGCCTGCGCGCTGGAGGCGGTCAGCGAGTTCCTAGGCTATTACGAGGCGAACCATCAAGCCTACCGCAAGGAATTCTTTGACTGGATTGTCGCCGGAACATTTCGCGCGGGGTTTGACCTGCAATTTGACCAACTCACGGTGATCATGGTGCTGGTGGTTACCGGCGTGGGCTTCCTGATCCACATCTATGCCACGGGTTACATGGCGCATGAGGGCGGTTACTATCGTTTCTTCTCCTACCTGAATCTGTTCATGTTTTTCATGCTGATTCTGGTGCTGGCCGCAAATTTCGTTCTCTTGTTTGTGGGCTGGGAGGGAGTGGGGCTGTGCAGCTACCTG
>Ga0307471_100002174_pt1 | contig 11178 bp, 8 predicted proteins | sample atmos_gasesAM3C__2_FD_204566 | JGI IMG/M metagenome (GOLD analysis project Ga0307471, IMG submission 204566) | Hardwood forest soil microbial communities from Morgan-Monroe State Forest, Indiana, United States - atmos_gasesAM3C_515 | ecosystem: Environmental > Terrestrial > Soil > Temperate... | reverse complement strand
GGATTCCAAATATAGGCGTACGCGTCACGTGGGCGGGTCGAATCCGATTAAGGAGGACGATGTCAAAACTCCGTATGATTGCCGCACCGCGAGCGAGAATGATTATGGGGGACGGACGGGAGTGTGGCGCATACTGCGGATCTTGGATAAGCACGGCGTGAAGGCGTCTTTCAATACCAATGCGCTTTGCATTCATCGTTACCCGGAAGCGGTAAAAGCAGTTCATGAGAGAGGCCATGAGATTGTCGGCCACTCCTATGCCGAGGATGTTCAGTTGATTAATCTCACGGAGGAGCAGGAGCGAGAGGAGATCCGGACGTGTGCAAAGATGTTTCAAGATTTTGCCGGCGTGCGGCCGACGGGTTGGCTCACCTCCGGTATGCGCCACACGGAACGCACGCTAGGGATACTGGCCGATGAAGGGTTTCTGTGGCACGGGGACGCGGTAAACGACGACAATCCATATCCCGTAAACATTAACGGCAAGACAATGATCATTGTTCCTTACAAGAACGCAATCAGCGGCCTCAACGATACCGGTATGTATCGACGCGGCATCACGGCCCGTGATGTTTTTAATTCCTTCAAAGATGAATTCGACATTTTATACGAAGAATCCGCTCAGGAGCCCAAGATGCTCACCTTCGCAATGCATTGCCAGATGGCTTTTCCGGCGACTGGAAAGGTTTACGACGAGGCGATTAAGTACGCCAAGTCGTTTCCCGATGTCTGGTTTGCCAAGCGCATTGAGATTGTCAATTGGGTCACGGAGCACTGTCTATAGCGGAATGGGAATGTTGGATCGATGGATTGATGGGTTAAAAAGCTAGAGATCTCCATCAATCCAGAATTCAAATTTCCAGTTCTTCCGTCGCCCGGTAACTTAACGAATTAAGGAGGCTCTATGTGCGATACCGCCGATGATGGCGTGGGGATAAGCAATTCGGTTCCCAGGGGAGAGCAATTAAAGCAACGTGAATTACGCTCTGCCAATCTCTCGGAGCTGATGCCCTTCGCGCGGCAGTTGGCTAATTGGCGCGAGAATCGTGATAGCCACATCGGATTTGTCGGCTACAATAGAACCGTCGCGGGCAACAAGGTGCTCATTGCCGTTGATCGAGAGTACGATCCTGAAGTGCCAAACGCTGTCGCGGAGGCGCTCCGGGAGAAGGGTGCTCATGTTGATATTTTGGTTGCCGATATGGGCAATCCCGATCGGAAGTTTGATTACCTCGACGAAGTGGAGGTCATCATGCGGCGCGAACCGTGGGACAATAATCCACGGCGCTGGGAGGGCATGCCGTACATCGAAGATTTTGCGCTACGGCGCGGCTACGACCTCCTCATCCATGGCAAAGGCGGGCCGATCCCGAAGACTGATTTTCGTTATGAGCAAATTCCCTGGTTGCGCCCCGAGCATTTTCTCCAGCGCTCGACGACCTATCCATTGGATTTGCACTTACTCATCAACAAGAAGACCTGGGATCCGATTTGGGAATACGGTCGCAGCGGGCGAGCGCGTCTAACCGACCGCGAGGGAACCGACATCTCTTGGACCTATTGGGACGAATATTACGATGGAACGCGCTACGGATTTTCTTCGACGCCGCGGAACGGTCATCTGTTCGGCCATCCGGTGCCGCCGATCATCGCCAAAGAGGACGCTGCTGGCGTAGTCGCAGGAACCACGAGTCATTTCTCTCGCGCATTTCCGCAGGTCAAAGTCGAGCTGGAAGGGGGCCAGATTACCAAGGTCACCGGCGGCGCAGCCTACGGGGATGCCTGGCGCGATCTATTGGAAGAGAGCAGACGAACTCAGTATCCGTGCTTTCCGCGGCCGGGGCTCTTTTATCTCTGGGAGGTTGCCATCGGGACCAATCCCAAGATTCGCCGTCCCAGCGGCATTGAACGACATTCTTCGGGCGGTTTCGAGTGGGAACGCCGCCGTTCCGGCGTAATTCATATGGGCTTCGGTACGCTATGGCGCTCCGCTGAGGAGAAATGGGCCGGGGAGAACGGAATTCTTTATGGCCATTTGCATATCCATCTCCTGTTTCCGACGTTCATCATAACGACCAAAAGCGGCAAAGATTACACCATCATTCGTGACGGCAGGCTCACGGCGCTGGACGATTCCGATGTGCGCCAGCTTGCTGCGAAATATGGCGACCCGGATGATCTCTTAAGTGAAGACTGGATTCCACAGATACCGGGCATCACGGCTTCCGGCTCTTATGATGACTACGCGAAAAACCCTGGCGCTTGGATCTATAAAGCTTAGACTTTGGCCGCAAAGAATGCAGAGATCTACAGGAGGGGCGGGTTTGAAACCCGCTCCTACACCTTTGCTCTCTGTGGTTAAACACAATCTTTCCGCGGCTGCGGTACTTGAACTCCCAGATCTGGGCCGATATGATCCGAGCGAAGGAGATTCTTGAGAATGGCCGAACGGACGCTTTACGATAAGATTTGGCAATCTCATACCGTCGGGGTTCTGCCGACGGGACAGACTCAGCTTTTCATCGGGCTGCATCTCATCCACGAGATTACGACTGCTCCGGCATTCGACATGCTGCGGGAAAACGGCTTGGACGTGGCCTTTCCGGGGCGAACATTCGCAACGGTAGACCACATCGTACCCACGGATATTCGCAGCAGACCCTTTCTCGATTCCGAGGCAGAGGAACTTACCAAGGCGTTGGAAAAAAACGTCCGGCAGTTTGGAGTCGAGTTCTTTGGATTGGATAGTCCGAATCAAGGGATCGTGCATGTGATCGGCCCGCAGCTCGGCTTGACCCAGCCAGGCATGACCCTCGCCTGCGGAGACAGCCATACCAGCACCCACGGGGCATTCGGCACCCTCGCCTTCGGCATCGGTACCAGCCAGGTGCGGGACGTGCTGGCAACGCAGACGTTAGCGATGGACAAACTCAAAGTGCGCCAGATCAGAGTTAATGGCTCGCTAGGAACCGGTGTCTATGCCAAAGACGTCATTCTAAGCATTATTCGACGTCTTGGAGTCTCGGGAGGCAAAGGCTTCGCCTACGAGTATAGTGGATTGGTTATCGACAGAATGAACATGGAAGAGCGGATGACGGTTTGCAACATGAGCATCGAAGGCGGCGCGCTAGTCGGATACGTCAATCCGGATGCGACCACATTTGAATTTCTCAAAGGGCGGCCGTACGTTCCCAAAAGAGAAGCCTTTGAGCGCGCCGTCAACTATTGGAAGTCCGTCGCTTCAGACGCCGACGCCAAGTACGACGATGTTGTAAATATGGAAGGCAAGGATATCGAACCGACGGTGACTTGGGGCATCAATCCAGGTCAAGCGGTGGGGATCTCGGAAAAGCTCCCCAAGCCCGAGGACTATGGCGACCCCGATGGAGCAAAGAAGGCCTACGAGCATATGGGGTGGCAGCCCGGCAGTCCTATTCTAGGCACGCCGATCAATGTGGCGTTCATCGGATCATGCACGAACTCGCGTATGACCGACCTGCGCGCCGCGGCGAAGATCGCCCAGGGTCGGAAAGTCAAAGCCGGAATTCGCGCGCTGGTGGTGCCGGGTTCGGCGGAAGTCAAGAAGCTTGCGGAGCAGGAGGGTCTCCACGACGTATTCAAAGAAGCGGGATTTGAATGGCGCGAAGCGGGTTGCTCCATGTGCCTGGCGATGAACCCCGACAAACTCAACGGGCGGGAAATTTCCGCTTCATCATCGAACCGCAATTTTATCGGTCGCCAGGGTAGTCCGGGTGGAAGAACCTTGCTTATGAGTCCGGCGATGGTTGCCGCAGCGGCGCTGAACGGCAAGGTGGTTGATGTGCGCGAGTATCAATAAGAGGAAACGATGGGCGAACTCGTCAAAATCACTAAAGTTAGCGGAACCGCCGTTGCGATCCGAGGCAATGATATCGACACGGACCGGATCATCCCCGCGCGTTATCTGAAAGAGGTAACCTTCGCTCGCATGGGATCGTACCCATTCTTTGACGAGAGGTTCGATGCCAATGGTCAGCAGAAGCCTCATCCGTTGAACGACGCCAAGTATAAAGGCGCGTCCATCCTTTTCGTGAACAAGAACTTCGGTTGCGGTTCGTCGCGGGAGCATGCGCCGCAGGCACTGTACCGTTTTGGCATCCAGGCGATCGTGGGGGAATCGTTTGCAGCAATTTTTGCGGGTAACTGCACGATCATGGGAGTGCCGGCGGTCACCGTTTCGCATGAGCAGGTGGAACTGATGATGAAAACCGTTGAGCAGAACCCGCAAACTCAGTTCACCGTCGATATCGAAAACAAAAGGATTACCTTCGGCGAAACCCAGATTGCCACTGACCTACCGGAGACCTACCGCAGCGCCCTCACCAGCGGTTCTTGGGATTCCACCGCGATGCTTCGAGCCAACTTGGATCAGGTTAAGAAGACAGCTTCTAGGCTGCCCTACATGAATCGCTTTGCGAGTTGAAATCCATTTACTTTTCTTTTTAGACCTCGGTTGACTTCTACCAACGAGTCCGCACATGGCTGAAAGAATCGTCTCGATGCATGCGGCTTACAAAAGCGGGCATGAGGTCGTCGATGGTTTTCTCTCCCGGCCGACGGCGGGCGATCCGCGAACTGCGATTGTCCTCGTTCACGGTTATCGAGGATTGGACGACGGCCAGCGGGCGGTAACGCGGAGATTCGCTCAAGAAGGGTTCGTCTGTCTTTCTCCCGATCTATTTCACGGCAAGACCTTTCATACTCTGGACGAGTGCGCGTTGCAAAAAACTTCGCTTGCTATCCCACGTGCGGTCGAAAAAATTATTGACAGCGTGCCTTACCTTCGCAAGTTGCCTTGGGTCGCTAAGAAGAACGTGGCGGTGCTTGGTTTTTGCATGGGCGGCGGGATCGCGCTCTACGCGGTGGCGCAGTCGCGCGCTTTTGCGGCGGGAGTTATTTACTACCAGAGTTTGTTTCCGGATCCCGAAGATCTAAAAAGCATAGGCGCGCCACTCTTGTGTCACTACGGCACCGATGATGCGGGCACCACGAAAACGGAAATCGACCTCTTTCGTGAAGCCCTCGACAAGTATAAAAAGAAATTCAAGATCGAAATGTACAAAGGGGCGGGACACGCTTTCTTGAACAATCCGCAAACCAAAAACGCCGCCAATCGAGAGGCGGCCGCAAAGTCCGTGATTCAGACAAGTCAATGGCTGAGAAAACAGCTGGGATAAGGGCGGAAACCGTGACAGTCGGCGAACGACCGCCGGGAGGTTGAAAGTGGCTAACAAATGGGATGAGCGAAAAAAGGCTAGAGAGGATGAGTATTTCATCAAGAAAGAGCATGAGCTTCTAGCCAAGCTTAAAGCAAAACAGGAGAACGAAACCAAGGCAGCCAGCCAGAAGATTTCCTATATGAAATGCCCCAAGTGCGGCGAACCCTTGAAGGAGCGTAGCTTCCAGAAAATCTTGATCGATCAGTGCACGGGCTGTAGTGGAGTATGGCTTGACGCGGGCGAGATCGAAGAGGTGGCGGGAAAGGAAAATGACAGCTGGCTAGGAAAGTTTTGGCAGAAGAACGGTTAATCGCAGGGTTTGCTTGACAGAACTGAAGCAGTTCAGTTAGCTTCCAGCTCGGCCCAAGGAGGAGGCAAAATGAAAAGATTTGTGCGGTTTAGGTTTGTGATGTTTGCTCTCGCATTGACGCTAGCGGTGGCACAAAACGTATCTTTGGCTCAAGCGCAGGAAGGGAAGATCGTCCCTTACGTTCCGACACCGCAGGACGTCGTTGAACGTATGCTCGAATTGGCTCAGGTGAAGAAGGGCGACGTAGTCTACGACCTGGGCTCCGGTGACGGGCGAATTGTTGTGACGGCGGCCAAAAAGTACGGCGTCAAAGCCATCGGCTTTGAGATCGATCCGGAGCGAATCAAAGAATCCCAGGAAAATATCAAGAAGGCAGGCGTCGGCCACCTGGTCGAGATTCGCCAGCAAGATATTCGGACCGTGGACCTGTCGCCGGCATCGGTGTTGACGATGTATCTGCTGCCGGAGGTGAATCTGATGATCCGGCCCAATATCTGGAAACAAATGAAACCCGGCTCAAGAGTCGTATCCCATGATTTCGATATGGGTGACTGGAAGCCTCTCAAGACGGAGCACGTCAAAGACGGTTCGACTTGGGAACATACCCTCTATTTGTGGCACGTGACGGCCGGCCAAAAATAATTTGGTCTTACGAGATATGCTTTAAGGCACGTGTAACGGTTTAGGGTGGCCAAATCCCGTCGAGTGCCCATTAGTTGAATTTGAGAGCACTTCTTGGTAACGGGACTGATGGCATAGTGAATCTTTTGGTGGAGGCAGATGCGGGCGGTGACACTTTTGTAGTTCCTGACCTAATTTTCTCCGCAGCGTAGGTTTATTCATTCACGTCTTTCCACGTCGATCTAGGAAATCCCTGTAAATCTCGACTCCTTAGTTCCACGGCAATTCTAAGCTGCACTGGCACAATTTCTGCCTATAAGGTAGCCGCAAGTAAGCGACGGTATTCTTTGAGGGATTTATGTTCTGTTCTGTCACAAGAATGGTTAATTTATCGTCCCGCTCTCGATACAGACTTATCCCATTAAAATTGCGATAAAGATTCGGCCGAGTCACGCGAATCAAGTCAGTACTACCCTAAAGCTATGCAGTGGAAGGATTTCATAGGAGCACGCAGTCCTAAAGGCGGATTGCGCCGCCGGCTACTGCTGGCGGGGCTTTCCCTTTTGGGAGCGGCTCTCATTCTCAATACCATGGCAGGGTCGTATTATACGCGTCATTTGATCCTTCGGAGCAGCGCTCAGCTGCAGGGGGAGATCGCTACCCGGGTGGCTTTGGAAATCGAAGAATTTATGGGGGATAGGTTTACTCGGCTGGCCGATTTCGCAGCCTCGATCAGTCTTCACGGTTTCGGTAGCGACGAGCAAAAACAGCTCGCGGCGCTGCTGCTTAAAAACGAACGGTCTTTTGAGCAGATCGCCATTCTCGATGAACGGGGAAGGGAGGCTCTCAAGGTCACGGAAACTGAGATTCAGCGCTCGAGGGAGCTTTCCGATCAGAGCGAATCGCAAGAATTCAAACGAGCGATTCGGGGCGAAAGGTATATCGGCTCGGTTTACATGCCGGATGGGGCGGAACCGTATGTGACTTTATCGATGCCTATACAGGTGGATTCCGGAAAAATTAGCGGCGTTGTCATTGGCACGACTAGGCTCAAAGTTCTTTGGGATGTCGTGAAGAATATCCACTTCGGTCAGGCTGGGTACGCATACGTCGTGGATGGCACCGGGACCTTGATTGCCTATCGGGACACCTCCCTGGTGCTCGATCGCCGCGATCTTAGTGCTTTGCCGGAAGTCCGAGAGTTTTTGCGAAAACCGGCATTGGCCGACGACACGCCGGCGGCGATCAGCCGAGGAATAAACGGAGAAGATGTCCTAAGCACTCATGCGCCGGTAAAGAAACTAGGATGGGCGGTTGTACTAGCAGAGCCCGCGGCCGTAGTGTTGAGTGAGGTAACCACCGTGCAGTGGTACGCCTTTTTGCTGCTTGGTATGGGGCTTCTACTCGGAGGCCTTGGTATCTCTTGGGCGGCCAATAGGATCACCCAACCGATCCTTGAGCTTCACCGCGGGGTCCGTTTAATCGGCGCGGGAAACCTCGACCACCAGGTCGAAATTGACAGCGGAGACGAGATTCAGGAATTGGCTGAAGGTTTTAACAAGATGGCGTTGGAGCTGAAAAATTTCTACGCCACGCAGGAGCAAAAGGTCGACCAGCGAACCCGGGAGGTTGCGGCGCTTTACGATGTCACCACCGCATTGAACAAATCGTTAGACGTGCAAAGCATTCTTAGTGCCGTCATCGCAAAGATCACGGAGATTTTTCACTTTGAAGCGACACGGATTTTCCTTTTTAACGAAGCGATGAACGAATTGGAGATGCGAGCTTCGTTTGAAGCGGGTCTGAAATATTTTCGCGGCACGCGCGGATTCAAGCGCGGACAAGGGATCGTCGGGCACGTTGCGAATTCCGGTGAGGCGCTAATCTTCGAAGATGTTTGGACCGACGCCCGTTATGCCGCGTTAAGCAAGACCAAGGCGTTGCAAAATGCGCAACGACATTTTTTTGCAGCGTTCCCGGTAAAAAATCAGTCCCACGTTTTTGGGGTCATGACTTTCAACGGCGAAGCGCCGCGGAAGCTCACTGGCGATGAAATCCGGTTGATCACTTCAATGGCGGAGCAAGTGGCGGTGGCTGTTGAAAGGGCACGTTTATTTGGACGGGTGCAGACAAGATCACAGGATTTGACCGTGCTCAATGAGATCGGCGCCGCCGTGAGTCACTCCTTGGACCTCGAGGTTATTCTTGGCGATGCGGTTAAAAAAGTTGTCGAGATTCTGTCCTTCGATGCCTGCTGGATTTATATACTAGAACCGTCCGAGCCATGTCTTCGGCTCAGGGCCCAAACTGGGCTCAGCGCGGAAACTGCCCAATCCATGGAAAGACGTCCCGTGAAAAAGGGGATCACCGGTATGATTTTCGAGACTGGCCAGCCGTTGGTGTCTGAAGACCTGGCGAACGACCCCCTGTATCAAAAGATCAGCTCGGCCAGCAAGGTTGCGGAGTTAGGGTTCAAATCTTCGGCCGGGTTCCCGGTTGAAGCCAATCATGAGATCCAAGGGGTTCTCCATGTGGTGAGTCATTCCCGGCATCAGTTCACCGCCGAAGAGCTGCAGCTTCTTGAGGGCATCGCCCACACCATAGGAGTGGCGGTCGAAAATGCCAGATTATTTACCGAGGTGAAGGAGAAGACTTTGAAGCTGGAGAAGGCCAACGAGGAATTGCGGGACGCGACTCGGGCAAAGTCGGAGTTTATCGCGGCCATGTCCCATGAGCTGCGCAGCCCGCTGCATATCATCATCGGCCATTCCGATTTAACGCGGGACGGAACCTTCGGCGCCGTTAATGAACAGCAACAGGCAGCCATGCGAAAGATTTCGCGCAATGGCCGCGTTCTCCTCAAAATGATCAACGACGTCCTCATGCTGTCGCGAATCGAGGCGAAAAAAATGTCTCTAGATGTTGCGACCGTTGAGATCGAAGACGTCATTGAGCAAGCTCAAACCTATGTGGAACAGCTCAAACGAGACCATCATCTCGAAGTGTCGTGGCATATCGACCAAAACATACCTCCCGTCTTGACGGACCCAATCAAGCTGGAGGAGATTCTACACAATCTAATTGGCAATGCCTTTAAATACACTTCCAACGGCAGTATCGAAGTTCGTGTACGAGACCTTCCTGACAAGGGACGGGTCGAATTCAGCGTCGGCGACACGGGCGTCGGCATCGATCCAGCCAACCTCAGCCGGATCTTCGAGGAGTTTGAACAAGTCAAAGAGCCCGGCGGTGGAAGGAACGGAGGGGTTGGACTGGGCTTGAGCATCGTCAAAAAATACGTCGAGCTCATGCAAGGCGATATTCGCGTTGAAAGCGAGCCGGGACAAGGCTCAAAGTTTACTTTTTCGATCCCACGTTCCGTGTCGCTCGATTCTTAATGTCTTTTTCGTTCCCTCCCTTGACTTCCTGAGGCTGCACCAGCTAGGAAAGACAAATCAAGATATTAGCGGGCTGGTTTGGCCACGTAAGGACGCATTTATGAATGGAGCGCTTTCAGGAATTAAGATCGTAGAGACCGCCAGTTATGTGACCGGCCCGTTTGCGTCCCAGTTGCTCGCAGACATGGGGGCCGAGGTATTCAAGGTCGAGGAGCCAAAGCGCGGCGATCCCTTTAGAGGTTGGGGAGAGAAAAATTACTCCGCGACGTTTTGCAGTCTCAACCGCAATAAGAAGAGCGTGACCCTCGATTTGCGCCAGGATGAAGCCCGCCAGGTTATGCTCAAGCTTCTTTCTGACGCTGATGTGCTCATCGAAAACTTCCGTCCCGGTGTTATGGACAAGCGTGGGCTGGGCTACGAACAGGTGAAGGCAATTAATCCCAAGATCGTTTACTGCTCAATTTCCGGCTTTGGTCCGACGGGGCCCTATAAGGATATGCCCGGCTACGATACCATAGGCCAAGCGCGAAGCGGGCTGCTGAGCCTCGTCACCGACGCGGGCAAGCCGCAGGGAATGGGGATTTCCTTTTCCGATCACCTCACCGGTATGTATGCCTGTTACGGTGTGTTGTCGGCGTTAATGAATCGCATGTTGACCGGCCATGGGCAGAAAGTCGAAACATCGCTTTTGCGCGCGTCCATATCCTTTGTCAGTGAAAACGCCGCTCGTTACTTCGAGACCGGGCATGTGCCGCGGCGCAAGCACCGAACCACGACGGCGGGGGTTTTTGCTTTCGAGGATCGGGAGGGATTACCTTTTGTTCTTCATATGTCGTCCCCGGATAAATTTTGGCATGGGTTATTTGACGTGGTGGGAAAGCCCGAGTGGGCCAATGATCCAAGGTTCCGCGACCGCAAAGGGCGGATCGAAAACTACGATGCTCTGGTAAACGAGTTGCAGCCGATTTTTCGCGCCGGACATCGCGACGAATGGTTGCGTCGCTTATTTGAAAAGGATGTTCCAGCCGCCCCCATTAACACCCTCGACGAAGTATTCGCGGATCTCCAGGTCCGCGAATACGGTTTCCCTATCGAGGTGGAGCACCCCAAAATGGGTAAGATGAAGTTGGTAGGAAACGCAGTTGATATGAGCCGCACTCCGCCGGGAATTCGCCAGCCACCACCCGTTTTAGGAGAACACACAGAAGAGGTCTTAAAATCTCTCGGCTACGACGCCGGCGGGATCTCTTCGCTTCGAGAAAAGGGAGTGATCTAGGTAAACGGGAATATTGGAGTAGTGGAGTAATGGGAACCCAACACTCCAGCACTCCAATACTCCATCACTCCGGTAGTTTTCTTCCATGCGCCATCCTAGCTTAGTCCCGCTATCCCATGATCATCACCAGGGTTTAGCCCTCGCGCTTAGATGCCGCAAGCAGGCGCTCGGACAAATCAAACCGATGGGCCCGGAGGGCTTGAAAGAGCGGGCGAGGGAACTACGCGATTTTTTCAACGTCGACCTTTTGAAGCATTTCCGTGCCGAGGAAGAAGCGCTCTTCCCGCTCATGCGGGGAGCGGTGCCGGAGAGCCA
>Ga0307471_100002172_pt1 | contig 11179 bp, 11 predicted proteins | sample atmos_gasesAM3C__2_FD_204566 | JGI IMG/M metagenome (GOLD analysis project Ga0307471, IMG submission 204566) | Hardwood forest soil microbial communities from Morgan-Monroe State Forest, Indiana, United States - atmos_gasesAM3C_515 | ecosystem: Environmental > Terrestrial > Soil > Temperate... | reverse complement strand
GGAGCCGTAACTGACGACGCCATAACCTCCGAGTCGGCGCCCGGATAGAACGTCACTACCTGAATGGTTGGATAATCGACTTCAGGAAGTGCGGAGACCGGAAGTTGTTTGTAGGCGACGAGCCCGACCAGAAGCAAACCGACCATCAGCAGCGTGGTGGCGACCGGCCGGAGAATGAAGAGGCGCGACGGACTCATTGGCCAACGGTTCCCGACGGCTGCTCTGATTTTCCGCTGGAAGATGAAGATGGTGTCCCGTAATGCGGCTCAACGCGGCTGCCGCCTTGCAACTTGTCCTGGCCGTCAGTGACCACCACTTCTCCTGGAGCCAGTCCTGAGTCGATGGCACTGACATTTGCCTGTGTGAAAGCGATCTTGACCTGACGAACCTCGATGGTCTTATCAGGCTTAACCAAATAGATGAACGTGCCTCCCTGCGGGCCGCGCTCAATAGAAGCCGCAGGCACCACGGTAATCCCTTTGCGCGTCTCCAGAAGCAAGTGCGCATTGACGAACTGATTCGGCCACAGAGCATTGTCGTTGTTGTCGAACATGGCCTTTAATTTCCCGGTGCCCGTCGTCTGATCGATCTGGTTGTCGATGGTCAAAAGCTTGCCGGTCGCGAGCTTGGTGGTGTCGTCTCGACTATAGGCATCCACCTGGAGCGTTCCGCTCCGCATGTGCTTCGCGACATTGGGAAGCACATCCTCGGGAAGCGTAAAGACCACCGCGATGGGCTGGAGCTGCGTGACGACCAGGAGAGGATTCGTGTCCGACGCGTGCACCATATTTCCGATGTCCACCAGACGAAGGCCGATTCTGCCGCTAACCGGCGACGTGATTCGCGTATAGGTCAGTTGTAGTTTCGAGTTGTCGATAGCAGCCTGGTCTGATTGAACCGTTCCCTCCAACTGACCCACGAGGGCTTTCTGAGCGTCGAACTGCTGCTGGGCGATGACTCCTTCTTTGGATAGATTCTGATAGCGCTGATAGTCGAGTTGGGCGTTTTTCAACTGAGCCTGGTCGCGCGCGAGTGCAGCCTGCGCCTGCTCCAGTTGAACCTGGTAGGGACGCGGATCGATGACGATCAATAAATCGCCCTGCTTAACGGTCTGGCCTTCCCTAAACGCGATCTGGACGATTTGCCCATCAACCCTGCTCTTCAGGCTCACGGTGTTGGAAGCTTGTACGCTCCCCAGACCTTCTTGAAAAACGGGTACGTCGCGGCGCTCGGCAGTCGCGACACCCACCGGAATCGCCGGCGGCCCAGCGGATGCCTGGGCAGGCTTAGTATTGGTACCGCCGCACCCGAAAAACGAGATCAGGCAAGCCAGAATGAAACCCCATGAAGAAACGAGTCTGAGCGGAGATGAATAGCGATGATTCATAGAATTTTCACAAGAGACTACGAACAGAGCCACAAGAGAAACGCTCGATTCGACGAGCTTTAGAATTCCAGTATTGGACGCAAGTCTCAAGTACTTCGACCCGAGCAGGCCCTCTATTGTGAGACGCTTCTAGTCTAAAGTGGAATTTGGCTATTTGTGCGGATTTACAAACTTTTACATGGGTGTCGCTTGTTTGGCTCAGTACTTGCGCGTGCCCAGGAATCTGGCTCGCGCGTCAGAATCGCAAAACCACACGGAACTTCAGGACGTCCTCGTGATCTGATGCTCTCCTCCGTACAAAAGAACAAATGGTGGCCGGTTGCTGGAGAAGGAAACCAGAGAGCGAGCTGTCCGCCCGGCCGATGCCCATGGGGATCGAAGGCTGGCGAAACAAACTTCGCTTGGAATCGCATCGAGAAGTTCGGCTTGATCACATCCTTCCCGACCATGACAGCCGGCCGTCATTCCCGGAATCGATTTCTGTCCGTCACTACGCGGTCCCACTGAGCGCCAACTCCCGAAATACCAGCCGCTGGGAGTTCGATAGGCAGCGAGCGCGCCACCCTGAACAATGTGACCAGTCCGAGCATATGACGATCTCGAGTCCTGAAGGGCAAAGTCAGCACCGAAGATGAACAAGGAGGCGAAGAAACATTTCACCGACAAGGAACTTGTGAACCTGACCTTGGCCATTACTCAGATCAATGTTTGGAACCGGTTCAACGTCGCTTTTCGGAACGTTGCGGGATCCTACCAACCTAATGTTCGCGAATTGAAGAAGAGCGCGTAGTCAACTTAGATCGCCGGTCTGGAGTGCGGGTGTTAACCCGCAACCAGACTGCGATCTCTGTTTAACAGTGGTTTCGAAGGGTCTGAGTTTCCGGTTTCCTGGCCGATGGTGCAGTTGTGATTTTGCGGCCGCCAGAATCCCATCTGTGAGGCTTTTTCGATTTAAGTTAACTGCTTATGCGTACAGCGCTAGGCTGCTGCTGTTCGCATGTTCCCTGCGCTTCTTCCGACTCGGCATCCTTGTCCTTGAGATAGCCGAGAGTCACGTCCAACGATTCGTGCCCTAGGCGGATTCGTATGGCGTTCAGGTAAATATCCAAAGAGAGATTAAATTCCTGAACGACAAACATATTTTTTGGATCAGAACACGAAGTCCCCAACATACCGTTTCTTGTAGTAGCATTGCCGGGATGGGTAGGAGATTATGAAAGAGCCTCGTCTTTCAAAAGCTGAAACCCGCATCCTGGAACAGTACTGGAAACTGGGGACCGCGTCGGTGCGCGAGATCCTGGAAAGCCTCCCTGAGGTTGAACGCGTTGCTTACACCACTGTGCAAACGCTCGTCTACCGGCTTGAGGAGAAGGGTGCGTTGCGAAAGGTAAAGAAGATCGGCAATGCCCAGCTATTTCAGCCAGCCCTCAATCAAAGCCAATACCGCAGCCGACTGGTACGGGATTTGCTCGATCTGTTCGGCGGCTCGCCGCGACTGCTTGTTTCTAACCTGCTCGAGAATGGAACCCTTACCTTACGGGACCTGAAGGCACTGCAGAGCGCGGCACGCAGTGATAAGAACGGCCACGCTCGTGGAGGCGAACGTGCATGAGCATATCGCACGCGCGATGTACTACCTCAGCGTTCACTTGCTGTTTGCGTCGATTGTCGCCTCGGCGGCGTGGGCGTTAACATCAATTCTGCGCGCGAGCGCCACCACAAAATATTGGATCTGGGTTGCCACCGCATTCAATTTGGTTCTGCCTTCAGGAGCACTCATCGATAAGCTTTGGGCACCCCATTTGACGTGGGCTAGGCCGCTCGGTGCTATTGGCGATCCGGTATGGGATATGACGCAGGGCCGGACGGCCGTCATCCTTGCAGTTATATGGATGACGGGCGCCTTCTTTATGCTTAGCCGATTAATTTCGCTTATGCGCAGAGAGCGTCGCGAGTCGCAAGCGCTGGCCCCTCTGAGCGATCGTGGCCTGACGTCTAATTTTCTAGCAGACGGCATTCCAGTGAGCTTCGGCGACAGGCATCCGAGTCCTGCAGTTCGCGGAGTTCTTTATCCTCGTATCCTGCTTCCCACTGGCATCGACCGGCTGCTCAATCCACGTGAATTTCACGCTGTCCTGATTCACGAGCTGGCTCACGCAAGACGCCGCGATAACCTGATCCGTTTACTGTATGAAGCTTCACTGTGCGCCCTGTGGTTCCATCCGCTTATGTGGCTTGCTGGGGCGCGGATTGGCCTGTACCGCGAGCTCTCCTGCGATGAATCTGTCATCAGGCGCGCGCACGGGCAAGAACTAGTTTCAGCGCTTGCCAAACTTGCAGTCCCGAAACAGGCTGGCGTTCTGCAAGCAACAGCCTCATCGCATCTGAGCTATCGCTTGGCACGCCTGGCCGGCCCGCCGCAAACGACATACCGCGCAGCAAGCCTGCTATTGACATCAGTGTTTGCCGCTGTCATCGCCGCAGGCATCTTTCAAACCATCGCACACACTGCCTGCTGCTTCGTCATAAAGCACTGACTACCGTGCCATCCTCGCTCACCCACAAGGGCCTGCCACGTCAAATTGCATATTATACGCATTATGTAGTAGAGTCGACGTAATCTGTAGTAGGCATTCGCCCCGAAATGTTGGGCTGGCAGGACCGCAACCGGCGCGATTGGAATCTGGAGTTTGTTGATCTCGTAGCTATTGCAGGGCACCCAATTGCGGACATTACGGAGCTCGAGCGAGTGCGATTTGTGATGGAAGAGGGGCGAGTCGTTCGCAACGATTTCTCGTCTCATTGAGACAAAGGCTGCATCCGAATTCAAGGAACTGAGGGAATTTGATGAAGAAAGCACGAATATCGTTGTTCCTTGCTTCTGTCGCGGCCGGCGCTCTCCTTACCAGCACTGCTTTCCGCCCTGCCGCAATGAGCGCCGTCGCTAGTGCCTCTGGTTCGCAACAATCGCCGCAACCTGCGCCCACCATTGCTTCCGTCATGGACCGCGACATCAGCGCCGTCGAAAAACAAATCGTCGACGCCTCCGACGCGATGCCCGAAGATAAATTCAATTTCACTCCGGAAGCCCTCAACATACCGGGCAGCAACTACAAAGGTGTTCGCTCTTTCGCTGTCCAAGTGAAGCACATCGCTGCATCGAACTGGTTCATCTGGTCGCCTCTAACCGGCGACAAGCTCCCCGAGGGCTTGAAGGACGACGGAAACGGTCCCGCGAATCTCCAGACCAAGGCGGATGTTATCAAATTCCTCAAAGACTCTTTCACTCTCGGTCACAAAGCAGCTGCCACGCTGACCCAGGAAAACATGTTGCAATCACCCGCGAACAGTAAATCCACTCGTCTGCATTTGGCTGAATTCGGCGTTGCTCATGCTTGCGATCATTATGGACAGATGGTCGAATACCTGCGAATGAACGGAATCGTTCCGCCAGCCAGCCGCCCCAAATCCGAGTGATTGCGATTGGCTGGCGTGGGATGCAACCAAATCGAGGAGAGACAAGAATGCAGCAGCTAGGAAACTGGTTGGCCCTTGCAATACTCATCTTTGCCGTCTCGGCAAACGCAGCTCGCGCGCAACAATCACCGCCTGCGGCTCCGCACACTGTTGACCTGAAGTCTACGGACGGCACGCTGCTGAAGGCCACTTTTTTCCCCGCCGTGAAGCAAGGCCCCGGCGTGCTGCTCTTCCATCAAAGCAACCGCACACGCACATCTTGGGACGACGTGCCCCGCCTGCTGGCAGCCGCTGGAATCAACACGCTCACCATCGATGAGCGCGGCTACGGCGAAAGCGGTGGCAAAAAAGAGGCAAGGGAAATGTACCACGCAGGCGATCTGGACGCGGCTTTCGAATATCTGGTTTCGCAGCCAGGCGTGCTGCGCGATGTAATCGGCGCGGGAGGAGCCGGATGGCTGGGCGTCGACAATTCCGTTGAAACGGCACGGCGTCATTCCACCAAAGTGAAATCGCTGGTACTAATGTCGGGAGAAACGTTACTGACTCAACTGCGATTCCTGCGGCAGGCTTCGCAATTGCCCGGACTGTTCGTCGTGTCCGATGATGACGAATATCCTCCTACGGTCGAGGCGATGGAATGGCTCTACGACTGTTCCGCCAGCCCGCAAAAACAGTTCATCCATTACATCGGGCCGAAAGCGCCGTGGCTGTGGTATGAGACCTCCGACGTGAGCAAAGTCCCTGCGACTGGGAGTCATGGAACTGATTTGTTCAAACGGCATCCGGAGCTATCCGCCACCATTGTCGATTGGTTTGTCACCACCCTGATCAGAACACCGGGCCACGCGCCAGCCGACGCCGTGGCATCTGCAGCGATCCTCAACCAAATCGAGATGCCCGGTGGGGTCGCCCGGGTCACACCGCAACTGATGGAAGCCCGGCGTATAGACCCCAAGGTGCAGCTGTGGCCAGAAGTTAACGTAGACATCATCGGCGAGGATCACATGCGCGAAGCTGATGCCGAGAAGAAAGCCGGCCACCTGCGCGAGGCCGGAATGGAGACGAAAGTCGGCATTGAGATCTTCAGGCTCAATCTCCTCGCTTATCCGGACTCGGCCGACGCGCACTACAATCTGGCTGATGCGTACTTACGAGTGGGAGAGAAGGCGCTGGCGCGCCAGTACGCCGAGAAGGCGTTGGCCATGATCGATTCTCACGCAGCGCCGTTGTCGTCGTGGTCCGACACCGAACAGCGTCGAGCTGAAATTCGTAGCGCTGTGGTGGATGTTCTCAAGAAGCTCGCCGCGACCACAGCTACCACTTCGGGACTCGCGCCCGATGAGAACCGATCGCGGTAACTCCCGCATTACGGGCAAGCCGGAAGTTATCGCTCCGCTCGTCGGAGCGACAAGCAGCCTTCTATATTGATGGGAGCTGTGCGAAGGTCAGGCAGTTGCCATCGCGGGCTCTTAAGCAGGAAGTTGGTACGTACGATCAGGCGGGAGGCGTCATTTTTTGTCTATGATTCGTTCAAGATGAGGAACCGGGCGCATGAAAAAAGCGGATGGTCAGGACACGGTAGGCCGCCTTTCTGGAATTGTAGCGAACTCCCTGGACACTCAGGCGAAAACGCAAGATCTGGCGCGCCAAGCGTATCAAAGCCGCACGCAGTTCCACAGGTTGTTCCGAACCGTGGTCGCAGAAACGCCGGCCGCCATGCGACGACGGCTATTGTTGGAAAGAGCAGCATATCAACTGGGGCATACCGGAATGTCGGTCACGGACGTCGCCCTGGACGCCCACTACGGTTCGTTGGAGGCGTTCACTCGCGCTTTCCGAAAAGCTTTTCGAACTTCTCCCACCCTCTACCGTCGTATGCGTGATCCGCACTTTCATTTGCCGGCGTCCAACAAAATTCACTTTTTTGCCCCTGGTTCCCCAACAAAAGGAGGAAGAGACATGGATTTATTCGATCGCTTTACAGGCAACGACTCTTGGCACACGCGTCGTTTGTTGGAATACGCCGGTACTTTAGCAGAGGAACAATTGGATCGACCGCTGCCCACGGTCGTAGAGCTGCTGCCCTGGCGGGAGTCGAATAAGACTCTAAGGCAGCTGTTAGAAAACATTATCTTCACTAAAGAAGTCTGGACCGCCGCGCTGTCCGGAGCCGAGATGGATATGAACGGCCCTCCCAAGTCGCAGTGCTCCCCGAAAGTAATGCTGCAAAGGCTCGAGAAGACCGATGCTGAACTGCATCGTATTTTCGGTGACATCCGAAACCGCTCCGCCTGGGATGATACCTTCGTCGACGCTCTGTGCGAACCGGCTGAGACCTTCACGTTCGGCGGCGTCTTCGCCCATATCATCACATTCAATGCGCATCGCCGATTGATGGCCCTGGACGCTCTTCGCCAACTCGGTGTCCAAACCGAAGGTTTCGGCGATCCCATGGAGTATGAGGAAAGTGTGGCGCCCTGGAACCAACGGGTAGCTCTCAAGACGCCATGAGAGAACACGCCCGCTGATTCCAAAGTCCCGGCGAAGCGGCGGCCTTCTGGCTCAATCTGGGCAGCAGCGCTGAGGTAACCGAACTCTTCAGAGACTGGAGGGCCGCTGCACGCGAAGATCGTTTTCCGAGCCCGCGGAACGATATTGGCTGCAAACAACGAATTCGCGCAGCCGTGAATGACAAAATTGGGATTGAGCCACCGGACTGATGGCCCTCTTCTGTGTCCGATTTGCCGACGACTCGTCCCGGACAGCTCCCGCCGAATGGGGACATGACTTGGATCAGAGAGACCTACTACACGTCGAGGTCTTTTCCGATTACGAATTTTCCTGAATATCGTGAGCCGATTTTTTTCTGAAGCATTTCTGGGGAAGCGTAGAGCGCATCCGCACCACCCTTGGGAGGTAGAAGCCTCGGAGGGGCAATCCCCGGAGAAAAGCTGACGGTGTGATAGATGACGAGCAGCTTCGGCTTGGCTTTCTTCGTTCAATTCCGCGAGCTGGTCGGTCGTCGTATGGTACTTCGCTACGAACGACTGGATGCTTTCCAGGCATCTTGGCAAGCAGTTCGAGCGGTTGCGCTTCGTGGATCAAGATATCGCAGCGATCGCAAGCCTTGATGTCCCCTCGACTGGATGGGTGTCGCCTGAGATCACGATACGGCGATCGGGTGTATCGAAACGATATCCGTAACTCTCCATCGCATGTTTGGTTGCAAATGCCGTGACCGTGACCTTTTCGTCCTTATAAATGACTCCGGCTTTGATTTCGTGGGCGTTGACTTTCCATCCATCAGGGAAGCGACGCTGGTTTCCGTCGGGATTCGTGTGTGTCTCGATATCGACGCGATAAGCCTGCAAGATGTGCTCGGTCATCGACTCCAGCCCGGACGGACCGTAGACTTGGAGCGGCACTGTCCGACCTGATGTCCATCCGGTGAAGATCAGATCGGAATAACCAGCCGTGTGATCGGAATGGAGGTGGGTCACAAATGCCACCTTCAGATTGCCCGGTTCGACTGCCTGTATCCTGCGGTTGAGAGCAGCGGACTCAGCGCGTCGCACAATGCCGGGTCCGAAATCGATTAGGTGGGCGCTGTCGTCCACAACAATAGCGGTCGCGGGGCCTGAACGATCAGGGTCCGGCACAGCTGTGCCGGTGCTGAGCAGCACTACCCGAGTTCGCGCTGCTTGTTGGCTAGGCGGGTGACCGACTGATTCTTGGGCCACCCCGGGTGCCGCCAGCAGGATGATTAGAACTACATGCGCCGCCGTGCGCCGGCTTTCCATGCGCCCTCCCAACAGGACCTTGACTAGGGATTCGACGAGAGCCTAGCGACCACGGTTCTAGAAGTCAATTCTGAGCGGATCACGGGGCAAACCAAAAGAACGAATTACTTCTTGTTTGCCGACGATCCGCCCAGAACCTCGCCTTGTCGCATCCCACAACCCCCGCTCCTGGATTTGGTACGATTAGCGCATCCCTGAAACTGCAAGCGTCTAGATTTCTGTCCAAAGGAGCTCGCCATGCGATCCTTCGGCCCATTCGCAATGTGTTTCCTCATTATCTTTTCCTTCGGTGCTCCGGGTATTGCACAAGAGGCTGAAGAACACGTGCATGCCTCTACGGTGTCTGAAGAGGGTCTGGGCCGCGCGCATATGGACATTTCCTGCACTTCGGTGGCCGCAAAGTTCGACCACGCGTTGGCCCTGTTACATAATTTCTGGTACGGGCGCGCGCTGGAAGGCTTCCGGCAAGTCTCAAACGATGATCCGGAGTGTCCAATGGCCTAATGGGGCGCGGCCATGACATACAACCATCCCTTCTGGGACGCGCCTTCTTCCGCGGACGAGACCGCTGCATGGGGCCTGGTGCAAAAGGGACTTGCAGCCAAGAAGGTGTCTCCGCGCGAGAAGCTCTATCTCAACGCGGTCGCCGCTCTGTTCGTCGCCGCTCTGTTCAAGGATGCTGGAGCGGAACCGAAAGCCGCGCGGGACGAAGGCTACCGCGATGCCCTGGCCACAGCCTATGCTAGCTTTCCCGACGATGAGACCAAGCTCTTCTACGGCCTTGCGATTATGGGGACAATCATAGAAGGTACGAAGGGTTTCGATCGTCAAACACAGGCAGCCCAGCTCTTCGAGGAGGTCTACGCCCACAGTCCGGACCATCCCGGCGTGCTGCACTATCTGATCCATGTGTATGACGATCCGGCGCACGCCGAGCAAGGGCTAGAGGCAGCACGCAAATACGCCCAGGCAGCCGCTGCGGTCCCGCACGCCTTGCACATGCCTTCCCACATCTTCACTCGTTTGGGGTATTGGGATGAGTCGGCGGCCACAAACGAAAAGGCTTGGCAAACCTCGGAGTCTGACGTGAAGCGTGCGGGAGAATCCGGCACTCTGCGCGATTTCCATTCCCTCAATTATCTGGAATACGCCTACCTGCAGCTAGGCCGCTATCGGGATGCCCGCCGAACGCTTGACGTTATCGCCGCGCAGTATGACGCCTTGCCTGATAAGAGAACGGCGGCGGACACTCCGGAACTGCAATCGCGGCACGTGCGCGGGCGGACCATCTATGCCATTCCGGACCGCGTCATTTATGGCTACTTTGACATGCTGACGCGCTACGCTGTCGAGACCGGAGATTGGGACACTGCGGCGAAGATTCCGCTGCTTGTGCCTTCGCGAGATTTTGTCGCGGTGAAATTGCAATTGGAAACGATGGCCGCGGTAGCTCACAAAGACGCCTCCGGGGCGAAGCTTGCCGCCGAGAAACTGGCCCTGCTTGCGCAGGAGCCGGGACAGCACCCATTCGCCCAGCAGATCATCACGGTGCAGGCGAAAGAGGCAGCCGCGCTTGCCGCCAAAGCCTCTGGGAACACGGATGACGCAATCGCCAAGATGAAAGAAGCAGTCGCGATCGAAGATTCGATTGACAGTCTTTCACAGCCTCCCTATCCGATTATTCCGGCCAATGAGCTCTTTGGGACACTGCTGATGGAGTTCAATCGGCCCGCTGACGCCGAGGAACGATTTCTTCAAGCTCTAAAGCGGACTCCGGGACGTCCCAAGGCCATCTACGGGATCGCTCGAGCGGCGCAGGCAACCGGCGACCAGGCCACTGCCCAGCAGCACTATCAACAATTCCTGACACTCTGGAAGAATGCTGACCCTGATCGCGCTGAAGTCACTGCCGCTAAGGAGTTTCTGGCAATAGTGGCAGCAGCTGCGAAGTGAGATTCCTTGTGGTTGGCCGTTCCGGAGAAGCTTGAAAACCACTCTTTCCGGCGACACCCGCGCGTTGGGGATTCGCAGTTGCCTTTCCGACTTCTCTTTACCAATCCTTCTTGTTCGTGCGGAGCTGACTTAACTGGCGTCGTTTTTGAAACGGTCGAGCGCCATTTGAGTATATTGGCCGACCTCGATGAGGTAGCCGTCGGGATCACGCATGTAGCAGCGCCATTCCCAGCCGTGATTGTCGAGCGGTTCCGTAAGAAAGAACGCACCTTTGTCGCCCCATTGTTTGTAGCAAGCCCAGATGTCGGCAACCCGCAAGTTAAGAAAGCTATTCACTCGGTTGAGATCTGATGGTGTTTCGAGGAGGACCTCCGGCTTGTCGGGAGTCGGACCACCGCCGGAATTGAGGATGATCCAGGTGTTAGCCAGCTTGATGTAGCAGGGATTTTCCGGCTTGATCACTTTCCCGCCAAGAATGCGAACATAGAAGTCCTTCGATTTTTCCTGATCCCTCACGGTGAAGAAGTGAGTGGCGAAGAAGCCATCGTGTGCAATCGGC
>Ga0307471_100002168_pt1 | contig 11193 bp, 8 predicted proteins | sample atmos_gasesAM3C__2_FD_204566 | JGI IMG/M metagenome (GOLD analysis project Ga0307471, IMG submission 204566) | Hardwood forest soil microbial communities from Morgan-Monroe State Forest, Indiana, United States - atmos_gasesAM3C_515 | ecosystem: Environmental > Terrestrial > Soil > Temperate... | reverse complement strand
TGGATGGTGGTCATGGTGCCGCTGTTGATGCCGAACGTATCCTGAATAACCTTGGCGACAGGCGCGAGGCAGTTGGTGGTGCAGGAGGCATTGGAAATGACGTGGTGCGTAGCGGGGTCATAGCTTTTGTCGTTCACGCCCAAGACAAAGGTGGCATCGGGACCGTCGGCGGGCGCAGATATGATGACTTTCTTCACAGGAGCGCGGAGATGCTTCTTCGCGTCAGGGCCTTTGGTGAAGAGGCCGGTGGATTCGACGACGATTTCCGCACCAACGGAGGCCCAATCCAGCTCGGCAGGATCCTTGGTGCGGAATACCTTGAAACTTTTCCCTTCCACCGAGATGTTGTCGTCGGTGTGGGTCACCTTGTGGGGCAAATTGCCGAGCACGGAATCGTACTTCAGCAGATGCGCGAGTGTTTTGGCGTCCGTGACGTCGTTGACGGCAACGAACTGGATGTCCTTGTCGTCGATGGCCGTGCGCATGATGTTGCGTCCGATGCGGCCGAAGCCGTTGATGCCGACCTTAATGGGCATACCTTCCTCCGAAGATGATTCGTTGACCGCAGCGCGGTACTTGGGCTTGCAGCGGCGCGAAAGAGCGAGACGCGGCCGCGAATGGAACTTAGAATCGTAGGGTCAGCAGTGGGAAAAGTCAACGGAACCAGAACGACGGGTGGTTACTCCGGGGCGCCGCGCTCGCGCAGCAGGGCGATGGTCTTGAGGTTGGGAGCGTGATGGGAAAGGCCGGGGAATCTCAGGGCGTAGCCCAGGGGCGTGCATTCCACGACTTCTCCAGGCCGTTCGTAGTAACCCGGTAGTTTTGTGCGGACAGAAGGGTCTGCGCGGCGTTCTAGCAAGAGCTGCACCGCGGGGAGCCCGCCATCGTAGAACTGCGTGACGGCGTGAAAGATGGGGGTTTGGCCGCCGACGCCGGACTCGTTCAAGGCGGCCCGCGCATCGACGTCGGCTCCGCGATCTAAGAGCAGGGTCACCGCTTCGACGTTGCCATACTCTGCGGCCACGTGCAGCAGCGTCGCGCCTCGCAGCGTGAGAAGGCGCGTGCCCGTGACGCCAAAGTCGAGTTCGGAAAAGCGCCGGTCGATCAGGGCAGGGTCAGCGTCAAGGTGCTCGACTAGAAGATCGAGCCGGCCCCGGAGCAAGTCAAGGACAGGCGGAACGTTGTATTTGGTGGCGCCGCCAGCTTCGAGAAGAATATCGATGCAGGCACCAAGTTGAGACGAACGGCCGTAGGTGCCAATGACATAGTCGAGGGCGGTGCCTTGATACTTGGGGCGTGCTTGAGGGCAGTTCGGATCGGCGCCGTAGTCGAGGAGCCATTTGAGAGCGGCCGGCTCCACGGTTTCGCAGGGCGCGAAGACAATGGGGAAATAGCCATTCCACAGGGCGTTGACGTCCGCGCCACGAGACACGAGAAGTTCCATCATAGGAATGCGGTGGGCGACAAGCGCAGCCCGCATCAATGGACCGTCGCCACCTTGGTGAACGTCCGACCCGTGGTCGATCATCCACTCCGCCATGGCGAGCCTTTCAGCGCTTGGCGGAGCCCAGGGCACGCGGCACTCGGCGACCCAAGTGAGTGGACCGTTTTTCCCATAGCCAAGCGGAGCGCGATGCAGAGCCGCGTTGCGAATCATGAGATCTTTGACGCGCCCGAGACTGTTGGCGTCAATGGCTTGTTTGAGCTGACCGATCTCCTCCAGGGAGTCGACATGAGCTTTGAGCTTGGGCCAACTGTCGAACCCGTAGAGACGAGCGATTTTGAACTGCGCTCCGGTGAGAGATTCTGCGTTACCGGCCTTGAGAAGGTCCTTGGCTTGATTCTTCAGGTGGCGAAGATTGGGGCGTTCGGGAAGCAGTCGTTTACGAAGCCGGAAAGGAAGGGGCTGCTCGGGCAACTCGGTCGACATGCGACCTCCTTTCATCAAAAACGCCCGTTGTCCGCAAGTCGGGCCGAAAGAAGGTTCGCAAAAATTGATTTCAAAAAGGTGGGCTTCTGCCCTTTCCGCGGACCGGATGCGTCCCTAACGCAAAGGTCATCCTACCACAGAGAAGAAACGGAGTGGGTCCAAGGACTCGCCGCTGACGCTGAGGGCTATAATGGAGCGCGATGAAAGACTGGTCACCGGCATGGGCGGTGCGCTGGCTGTTTGCGTCCGAACCGGGCAAACCTGACGAGTTGCTACCCCGGTGGATTTTTCTGCGCGTGATGGGACTGATCTATTACTCCGCGTTTTTCTCGCTGGCATTTCAAATCAAGGGATTGATTGGGCCGCAAGGAATCCTTCCCGCCGGGGAATATTTGCGAGCGGTATCGGAGCAGTTTGGACGCGTGGGCTACTGGTATGTGCCGACGCTGCTGTTGCTTTCGAGCGGGCGGCATATGCTGACAGGAATTTGCTGGGTGGGAATGATCGCGTCAGTGCTGCTGGTTTTGAATTTGTGGCCCCGGGGCATGCTCGCGATTTGCTTTGTGTGTTTCCTCTCGTTTGTGAGCGCGGCGCGGGATTTTTCTGCGTATCAGTCGGACGGGATGCTGCTTGAGGCGGGGTTCATTTCTTTGTTTTATACGCCGCGGGGATGGCGACCCGGGTGGGGCGAGGCGAGTCCGCCTTCGCGAGCGAGTTGGTTTTTGCTGGTGTGGGAATGCTTTCGCATCTACTTCGAATCGGGCGTGGGGAAAATCATGGGAGGCGATCCGGAGTGGAGGAATTTCACGGCGCTCGACGACTATTATCAGAACGGCCCGCTGCCGACGTGGATCGGGTGGTACATGCAGCATTGGCCACACTGGTTTCATTGGGCAACGGCGTTTGGAACGCTGGCACTGGAATTGGCGCTGGCGTGGATGATGTTCTTGCCGCGATGGTTCCGCATCGTGTGCTTTTGCATCGTGACGCCATGGCAGATCGGGATCATTCTTTCGGCGAACTACACGTTCCTGAATTACTTGGTGCTCGTGTTGGGATTCCTGTTGCTCGACGACAGGCTGCTCGAACGATTTCTGCCAAGGGGTTGGAGGGGGGATTTTCAGTCGAAGCAAGAAGAAAAGCGGCAGAAAGACTGCCGCACTCCAAATCAGGTCCTCAACGAGAACCAGGCGAAACAAGAAACTAGGTCAGCCATTCCCCAAAGTTCCAAGAAGAGTTGGCGGGAGATTCCGAGCAGGCAATGGGCAGCGTTGAAACTTGCCGTGACGGCGGTGATGCTGACGTGGATTTTCTACGCCACGGCGGCGCAGATGGTGTGGATGGTGAAACCGGTTAGATTGCCGACGACACCGGTGTCGGCGCTGGAACCGTTTCGCATCGCGAACCGGTATGGGTTGTTTGAAATGATGACCCGCGGACGCTACGAGATTGAGTTTCAAGGTTCGGACGACGGGCAAACGTGGCTGGTTTATCCATTCCGATTCAAGCCGCAAGACCCGGCGAAAGCGCCTGGAATCTATGCGCCATACCAGCCGCGCTTTGACTGGAATTTGTGGTTCGCTTCACTGAGCACTTGGGGGCAGGAACCGATTGTGCCGAGAACCGAGCAAGCCTTGTTGAGAGGCTCGCCGGATGTGCTGCTGCTGTTCGCGGGGAATCCGTTCCCAAAGGCGCCGCCGCGACAAGTGCGAGCCGTGCTTTGGCAATACTGGTTCACAACGCCGGAAGAGAAGCGCGCGCGCGGCATGTGGTGGCGGCGGGCGCAGTTAGGGATCTACGCGCCAACACTGGCGCGCGAAGCCGACGGAAGGATTGTTGTGTTGCAGTGGCCGCAAATGGTGGAACCGCGGGAGTGAGCGGGGCCAAAAACTTCTCGCGCAGCGTTGGGGATAGTTATCGCGGGGAGTGCTTGAGGATTCCGCGCCGGCGTTCGGCCTCCGCTATCCATCGTTCTTGTTCCTCTTCCGAAAAAGCCCTCAAATGACGGAGGGCAAGCTTCGCCAGCTTGGAGGAAACTTTATTCAGGTTGGGCTATTTCTTTGTAAGCAATTTGCGCCTCTAGGCAAGCGTCGCTTCACCCCGACTCTTCATATCTTCGAGGCAGAGTTCAATGGCTTCGCGAATGTTCGCGAGCGCTTCTCCAGCCGTTTTTCCTGCGAATAACAGCCTGGAGGTGACCAATATTTACGTGGCTCAACCTGTTACTCATTGCGGGAATTGTTTGATGCTGGTGACGTGGTCGCCTTGGAAGCGGACGAAGACGGTCTTCGACGGCGGCTGGCCGTAAATCCAATCCTCGATTTCGTTGCCGTCGGAGTCGCGCTCTCGGACTTTGTGGTCGGGCTTGCCGATAGCGGCAACGAGCTCTTCGCGGTCCATGCCAACGACAGGGCGGCGTTCCTGAATTGCCTTTTTCATCTCAGGCGGCAAAGTGTCAATCCACTGGACGGAGGCGGAGCGCTCCTTCTGAAAATTGAGGAAGGGCGAGAGAACTTGCTTCAATTCGTCCGGGGTCATGTCCGGAACAAACTTGTTCCACTCCAGAAAAATGGTGCTGCCCATGCCGGGCTGCAAGCCCGGAGGGCCGGTTTCCTGTGAGGTGGTTTGCATGGTGGGTACAGGGCCACCCAAGCCGATTTGGAGATGATCGCGCCAGTGATGCTTGCCGCGACCGCCGCCATTCACATCCACGATAATCTGGCGGCCCCGAAACTGGAGGCCCGTAATCTGCACGTTATCGCCGGTATTGACGGCAGCGCCATGCGATGCGACGGCACGATCCAGAAGTTCAGCGTTGAGCGGCTTGCCGACGGCAAGATTGAAACCTTCCTTGCCGGCGGGCAGGGCTTTGACAGCCTTCGCAAATTCACCTGAGACAAAGCGAATCAGGGAGAGCTTGGAGGTCTCCGAAAGCGGCTGGTTGGGCGTACTCGCGGGCTTGGCCTGCGTCTGGTCGCTATCGGAAGATTCTCCCGCAACCGGGAAAATGGGAATCTCCTCGTCCGACGGAAAACTGAGCGAAGGCTTTTCGGGCGGACGAAGGCTATTGACCCGCGGAACATCCGCGTCCGCCAGAAGCAAGAAAGCCAAAGGAATGGCAAACCAGTTTGACATACCAAGAGCGGGCGCCAGCCGGGGCGAACCCGCCTGCTCTATTCTATGATGCAGGAAGGCGGCTGAACAGGTGCCAACGTGCTGAAAAGATGGGATCCACTTAACTGTACCGGCTAGGGGCCGGGCTGTACCGAAGGACGGGAAGTTTGTGAGATTTGAGCCGAAAGCACTAGCGGGAGATGACTTTGACCCCCTGACGGTCAATGGTCGTGCGCAAAACCTGGCTGCCGGAGTCAACGATGGTCTTTTCAACGCGGTCACGGGCTTCGGGCTCAATCAGGAGAACCACGCAGCCGCCACCACCAGCTCCACAAACTTTGCCCGCCAAAGCGCCGTTACGGCGCGCATTTTCGATGACCCGGTCGATGGTTTTCGTCGAGATTGTGGGCAGGTTGCGCTTGCGGAAAGACCACTCCTCCCGCATCAGCCGCCCGGCCTCTTTCCAATCGGGTTTCTCGAAGGCCAAGCGGATGCACTGGGCGACTTCCGAAATGCGCTCGAGGCTTTGCTGCACTGCCTTCTTGCCGCCGATTTGCGCTTTGAAGACTTCCCAGTTGTTGATGCCGTGCTGGCGGGGTTTGCCGGTGTAGCAGACTACGACGCGGCGTTCGAGTTCATCCAGATTGACGCGCAGCTCGACGCGATGCTCGCCGCCGGGAGGCAGTTCGATGGCAGCGGCGCCGCCAAAGGCGGGCGGGTAGTGGTCCTGTGTGCCCGTGGGAACGTTGATGACGATGGCTTCGGCATCGCGGCTGATGTGAATCCAATCGACCTTGCTCTTCCCTGCTCCCGTAAAGCGATCCAGCGCGGCGCAAATGGCCACAGCCATCGCGCTGGAGCCACCGATGCCGGCACCGGCGGGAGCTTCGGAATCGGTCATCAGCGTGAAGCCGCCTTGTGGGCGGAAGAACTTAGTGATTTCCGCGAGAAGCGGTAACCGGTAGCGCTTGGTTTTCATTAGGACGGCGAAGGATGGGAAGGTTTCTTCGCGCTGCGTGTCGCGCGACATAAGGTGAATGCCCTCGCTGCCGTTGGTTTCAATACGGCAAGAAGCGTAGAGGGAGATGGCGGCGTTGACGGTAACGGCGCCGGGATGAAACAGATAAAGAGGCCAGATGTCGAGCGTGCCGCCGGCAAAGTCCACACGTGTTGGCGCCTTCGATTCGATGATCATGAGTGTTGCCTGTCCCGATATTTGGATTTTTCGGACGAGGTAGTTTGACGGAAGGAGTCTGCAAGCTCAAGAAGGAAAGCGGGAGTGTCAGCAGAAAGGCAACGGCTGTCGCCAAGGGCAAGACTGGAACGGATCCATGCGCCTAGCCGCCTGAAGCAGTCGCGGCGCGATTGCGGGCGATAAGCTGCGGGCCGTCTTTCTTTTCTACGGCGAGGGCGGGATTGGGTTCGAAGCAGCGGCGGCAGCGGGCTTCATAAGCACCCATGGCTCCGACGACGATGAGCTCTTCGCTTTCGACGAGGCGTTGCGTGTGGACGGCGGGATTGCCGCAGCGAACGCAAATGGCGAGCAGCTTGGTGATCTCTTCGGCGATGGCCAGGAGACGCGGCATGGGTTCGAACGGACGGCCGCGATAGTCGGTATCCAGGCCGGCGACGATGACGCGCTTGCCAAGATTGGCGAGCTTGGTGCAGACGTCCACGACTTCATCACCGAGGAACTGGGCTTCGTCAATGCCGACGACTTCGGTGCGCGGGGACAGTTTTTCCATGATTTCGGCGGCTTTGGTGATGTTGTCCGAGGAAATGCCGAGCCCGGAGTGCGAAACGATTTCGTTGGCGGCGTAGCGCTCGTCAATGGCGGGCTTGAAGATTTGCACGCGCTGGCGCGCAATTTCCGCGCGGCGCAAGCGGCGGATCAGCTCCTCGCTCTTGCCGGAAAACATTGGGCCGACGATGACTTCGATCCAGCCCATATTGCCTTTCACGATGTCCACGGTCGCTCCTGAATGAGAGTCTTAAGTCGTAAGTTCCAAGCTGTAACTTCAGCCCTTTACATTTGATGTTCGACAAAGAGAATCCGGTTGAACTCTCGCGCACACCATCACGAACCCGAGCCGGAGGCGCCGACTGCTGCAGCGCGGTACATCTTTGCATTATAGAACGGAGCGAAAGCAGCAATCACAGCGACGCGGAAGGCTTCCTGCCGGCTGATGAGATCGCCGGAAAGAACGCCCCAAGCGCCTCGCCAGTCGCGAATACCCCTCATTCCGGCGAACCGGTCGATGGCCACGGCGAGTTCGGTGCCATTTTCAAGGACCTCGCGAACGAGCGGCTCCGGCAACTCGATGCCGCCCGAGCGACCATAGTGCCCGTGCGTGCCATCAGAAACATAGGCCCAGCTTTCGAGGAAGACGCGGCGGCGCGCACTGCGCGGAGAATCGGAATGCCGCCGCTTCGGCGTGGGCGAGGATGTTTCGTGAACTACGTCGAGGCCGCCTTCCAGACCAACAAAGTAATTCCATTCCAGACTATTCTTCTTCGCGATTTGCGCAAGGGTTTCCGCTCGTTGCCGCGCCCCGCGCATGAGCTCTTCCTGAGACGAGGGCGTATGGCTGACACCACTATCCACTTCGAGGCCCACCAGCTCGAATTCGGAGCCGGGAGGAAAAGAGGAAGAGAAAACTTCCAGGGCCTGCTTGACGGCATTGAGCTTCGGGCCGCGCTTGCTGCCGATGGCGATGATGATTTTGGGCATTCTGAGCCTGGGGCGGTCGCCCGATTGTAACGGCACTCTATACAAATTTTCACGGAGAATTTTTGGACGCTGAGGAAAACTTGGAGGGAGAGTGGAGCGGCCTATGGGAATCGAACCGACACCTGAACCTTGGCAAGTCTGGAGCCAACGGAATATCAGGAACTTACGAGGCACTTTCAGGAGCATTAGGTAGCCGCAAGAGCAGTGAGAAATGCTTAGTGTTCCTCAGGTTGTTCCCACAAAACGAAGAGTATAGAAACGGTTCAGATGTGCCACGCGGTACGCAGGTTGGCACCCATAGCATTATCCGCAAACTCTCGGGCGGTGAGTATCGAGCTAACGCAACGCGAGAGTTGCTTCTTTAACAGCTCTAGCTTCTTTGCTTGCCGAGGCGGTCAGGTCTTGTGCTCCGCAACCGACTCCGATTTTCTTGAGAAATGCGGTGGGGGGCTCGCCGCCGGCGAAGATCCACACAAAATCGTTGGGAACTTCCTGCGCTCTGCCGTTCACATCGAGGACCACGGAATCCTTCCGGAATTCTACCGGGTTGGAGTTGAAGACGACTTTGACTTTGCCCTTGCGAATGGATTCCCGGATGCGCTGCGCGTTGCGTTCCTTGATGCGGCTGAAGGCTTCCTTGCGGTAAGACAGCGTGACTTGATTGCCGACTTGGTGGCCAAGGCCCATAGCAGCTTCAATGGCGCTGTCGCCGCCGCCCACTACCAAAATCCTTTTATTTACATAGTGGTCTGCTTCAATCAGACGGTACATCACTTTGGGGAGACCTTCTCCTTTAACGCCGAGCTTCCGCGGGCTACCGCTCTTGCCGAGCGCAAGCACCACATTGCGCGTTCGATACTGGCCCTTTGGCGTAATGACCGTGAAGATGCCATCCTGGCCTTTCTTTATGTCCTCAACTTTTTCGCCCTGCCGGCATGTGAAATCAGCGCGCTCAGCAACTTTGTTCCAGAAGGCGATCAAATCTTCTTTTGAGAGCTCGGTCTTTTTGAATTTCCCGTGCATAGGGAATTCTACGGGACTGGTCATCACCAGTTTCTGACGCGGGTATTTCGCAACGGTTCCACCAACTTCACCTTCGTCAAGAGTGACGTACCGCAGGTTCTTCTCAATGGCGCGCAGCGACGCGCTGATTCCCGCAGGGCCGGCGCCGACGATCAGGACATCATAGGCGTTCGAGACAGGGCGGCCTCCGCCTGAAGCCATTCTCCTAGCGATCGTGTCGATGCAATCGCGGCCCTGGTTCACGGCGTTTTTGATCAGGGCCAAGCCGCCAAGTTCGCCGACGATGAACATGTTCTTGATAGTGGTCTCGTATTCGCGCGTCAGATACGGCATATCCGCGCCCATGCTGGGGCTGGCCATCACCATGGTGATGGCGCCAACGGGGCAGACTTCGGCGCACAGGCTGTGGCCGATACATTTGTAACCGTTGACGATCACCGCTTTGCCGCCGAGCATGGCAAGCACATCGCCTTCCGGGCAAACCATGGTGCACGCGGCGCAGCCGATGCAATAGTTGGCGTCAATGTGAGGATGCTGGGCTTTCGGTCCCTCGGAAAACAGTTTTCCTTTTTCTGCCGCCGCGCGCGCCTGTTCCGCCCTTTTCTTTTCCTTGCGGAGATAGTGCCACATGAAAAAGCTGATAATCACCGCGGCGACGAAAAAGGAGACGAGGTTATCCATGAATTTGGTTGAATTCCCTGGTCAGCATTTATCGAACGGGAGCTGTGGCTCCCACGACTCCTTTAGACCCCATAGCCCATGTAAAGGGCCAGGGCAATGTGAACGATAGCCAGGATGGCAAAGGCGTAACTAAACGGCCGATGGATGACGTGCCAGAGCTGAAAGATCCGCTGAGTGCGGCTGAGAAAGGCAATGCTCTTGGAGAGCTTTGCCTCGGTTTTCGCGACCTTTATGGCGCGCTCCAGTCGATGGTTCCGTGTAGGCAGAAAACCAAAGAAGGAGAAAAGCCACGCGCCAAACCCTGCTTGCTGCAAGCGGACCCAGGACGTCCGGAAAGGACGCTTGAAATCGATGAATAACATGGAGATGAGCGAGGCGATGGCCGGAGTCTTGGCCACGTCCGCCGCCGAGGGCAGTTGGTACAGAGCATCTACCGAGAAACCAAAAGCGGCCCGCTGTTCGGCAAGCTCTTTCTTCAACGCGGCTTCTTTATCTTGGATTTCTTTCATGGAGAGTTCTGCGGCTCTCAGGTTGCGCGGAATCTGCGAATAAAGATAACGTCCGACAAACCCGCTCAGCGTGACCATCAACATGCTCCAGAAGGCCATGCCGGCGATGTTGCCGAATTTAAAGGAGGAGTGGAACGCGATGATGACTGGCGCCGTGGTGCCCAGCACGATGTGGAAATCCAGCCAATGGCGGGAATTGCCCTGCCGACCGAGCCAGCCCCATTTCTTGCGAAGTGGATAGAGATAAATGAGAAAGAACATCAATACGCCCAGCATGCCGAGGCGGACGCCAATCGTCCCGCTGGGGCGCAAGATGTCATGTTTGGGCGAGAAAGGCCGCTGGGCGGCGCTGAGCGTGTAATAGTCATAGCCGTAACCGCCGATGACCAACACAACAGTAAGGGCCAGCATCCACGCGAGGAATAATCGCGTGCGGTGCCCCTTCTCGGCATCGTCTCGCGGTAGAACTGCACTGCTGCGTACGCTAACAGAAGCGCTCATGGCTTGGCCTCCAAGTTTTCCACGCGGATGGTGGCGCGGAACCTTTTGTAACCAGTAAAGCGGTGAATGTTGCGCCAGTGCTGGCGCGCCGTTTCGACTTCGATGATGGCGGAAACGGGCATCCAGTAAGACTCGTCGGGGTCGTGGAACTGAATCCTGGCATAATGGATCTCGCTGCGAAGGCCCTGCAGCCCCAAATCGCTCAGACTTGAGTCCAGCGAAGCCACCAGTTTGGCAACCGAGCCGCTCTGCGGCTCAATCCAAATCGTTCCGGAAAGCGGAAGGGGATAGTTGTGGCCCCGCAATTGAAGCGCCGCGGGAGAAGTGGAACCTGGAACCGCCTTGAAATTGATTCTGTCGTAGGTCACGCCATCCAAGTTTTCCCGGCCCGCAGGAGTAAAGCTATAGCTCGACTCGTAGCTGGGATGCATGATGAGCAGCATGCTGGTGAAGCCATTAGTGATGAGCAGCGTACGCGAAGAATCCCGGAAGGCCGCCTTTCGTGTGTCGCGGGACTCCATCAGTTTCAGAGATCCGCTATTGGGGCTAGCCTGGAGTTGATAATCAAAAAGCGAATCTTCCCTGTAATCGACCTTGCCGTTCTTCCCCACAATGGCTTGAGAAACATTTTCCGTGCAAACGACATTGGTGGCCTGCTCGAAGAACTTGTCCACCAGTTGACGCGCCTTCTGAAAGGCTTCCAT
>Ga0307471_100002167_pt1 | contig 11194 bp, 8 predicted proteins | sample atmos_gasesAM3C__2_FD_204566 | JGI IMG/M metagenome (GOLD analysis project Ga0307471, IMG submission 204566) | Hardwood forest soil microbial communities from Morgan-Monroe State Forest, Indiana, United States - atmos_gasesAM3C_515 | ecosystem: Environmental > Terrestrial > Soil > Temperate... | reverse complement strand
GTCGGCACTGGTGTGAGCGCCGGCGATTTCCGGGCCAAAGGCTTGCAGACCGATCTGCGATTGACGAAAGGATGCCCCGAACGCACCGCGGGAATCATCTTGCTGACGCTCGAGCGCGAGTCCGGGGAAGTCGAGGTTGTTCACGACACCGCGATTCGAGAAGGTGTTGAAGAGCACCATGCCGGATAGGCGGACTTTGTACTTCGAGCCGCTCTCGACCTTGGTCTGATATTGGTCTCGGAGCTTGCTGTCGATCAAATCCTGATTTTCCTCGAGTTTGCCGATGCGATCTGAGTTGCCTTGTTGCTGGGCGGCGCCGTCGGGAGTGTCGGACGAGCTGGCGGCGACAGGGTTGGCGGGAGACTCGGCCATGAGTGCTGGTGAGGGAACCCGATACAGAATGCTGCTGAAGGATGGCGGTTTTTCCCCCGTCGCCAGTCGCAATTCTCGTTTCAGCGTGGCCGTTTCGGCTCGCGATTGCTGCTGCTCGGCGCGGAGTTGATTGAGTTGCGTGTGCAGAGTTAGTACCTCGCCCTGAAGTTCGCGGACCGCTTGCAGGAGAGAGTGCATGTCGGCCGAAGTGTCGGGTGCCGATGCTGACGCGAGCCGCTGCGATTCCTGGCATGGCGCCGGTGCAGCGCCAAGCAGCGCGCCGATCACGATCGATAGCGGAAGACGCAGCTTCCGAAAGTTGAATTCATCCATAGAGACCTCCCTCGATGAGGCCTGACCGCGTGATTGTTCTCTCTCGCCAAAGATGGCTGCAAACTTCGAAGCGCTTTTCGAACCGGGGCGCATGTCAAGTGCCTTTGACCGATTCCGCCGGTTCGACGGGCTGCTCAGAAAGGGCTTCCCGAACTCTCTTCACCACCGACGGCCGTGAGAAAGGCTTCTGCAGAATCGGTAACTGGGCCAGCCCCGGATCTTTGGCTCCGTTGGAGTACTCCGAGTAGCCGGACATGAGCAGGATTTTTGTTTCTGGGCGCACGACACGAAGCCGCTCGGCCAATTCCGTACCGCCCATGCGCGGCATGATCACGTCGCTCAAAACGAGGTGGACCTTGCCAGAATACCGCGAGAGGAGTTCGAGGGCCGCCAAACCGTTCGGGGCTCCCAGCACAGAGTAGCCACTGACTTTGAGGAACTCGCAGGTCAGGTCGCGCACGTCGTCTTCGTCTTCGACCACGAGAATCGTCTCGCTGCCACGCGGAATGGGCGTAAGGCGAGACTCGGTGTCGGATGGAGCGAGCGCTTTCCCCGAGGTTTGCGGGAGATAGATTTCAAAAGTCGCGCCTTTGCCAGGTGCGCTTTCGACCCAAACGAAACCGCCGCTCTGCTTCACGACACCGTAAACAGTTGCGAGCCCGAGGCCGGTTCCTTTGCCAACCTCTTTCGTGGTGAAAAAGGGCTCGAAGATGTGGGCTTTAGTCTCCGGGCTCATGCCGTGGCCGGTGTCGCTAACGGAAAGCAGCACGTAGTTTCCGGCGGTCATTGGCGGATGCAGGCGAGCCTCGGCTTCGTCCATTACGACGTTGCTTGAACGGACCGTGATCTTGCCGCCGTTCGGCATCGCGTCGCGGGAATTCACGACAAGATTCATGATGACTTGCTCGATCTGGCCGGGATCGGCTTTCACCGGAGCGAGCTTGGCTTCGGGCAGGAACGCATACTCAATGTGCTCGCCGATCAGACGAGGGAGCATCTTGCCCATGTCGCTGACGACGGCGTTCAAGTCGAGTACGCGGGGCTGAAGCACTTGCATGCGGCTGAACGCGAGAAGCTGGCGGGTCATGGCCACGGCTTTGCTGGAGGCTTTGCGAATTTGCTCGAGGCTGCGACGTTCGGCGTCTACCAGGCCAGGGCGATCGCTGAGCAAGTCGCCGTGGCCGCGAATGATCGTCAGAAGGTTGTTGAAGTCGTGCGCGACTCCACCGGCGAGGCGGCCGACGGCCTCCATTTTGTGAGCTTGGCGGAGGCGTTCTTCGAGCTGCGCCTGCTCGCGCTGCGAAGACTGCAAGGTCGCGCGCATGCGATCGAATGCGGCGGTGACCTCGGCAACTTCGTCGCCGCTGTTGCCTTCCAGAGCGTATGTGAAATCGCCTTTTTCGAGCGCGTGCACGCCGCCGACAAGATTCGCGAGAGGGCGTGTGAAGGTGTCGGAAATCACGAAAACCAATGCACTGCCTGCGAGGATGCTAAGCAAGCCAAGGCCGAGCAAGACTCGGTAGAGGTTGTCGAGGAACGAGGTGGCGCGGTCCAGCGACTTCAGAATCGCGAGAGAAACGGCGGGAACCTTCTCCGAGGAAAGGACGACGGTGGTGACTAAGAAACGTTCACTGCCAAGCTGAAGTTCGTGCGCGGTCGACGAACTGTTCCCCGCCTTTGCGTGAATCGAACCGGTCAGAGCGGACTGTTGCGCGGGATCGAGCGTGGTCGCGACCAAGGCGTCGCCGTAATAGAAGGCGACGTCACTGCCAGCGATGCTGCCAAAGTCTTTCGCTGCACGCGCTTGAACTTCTTGACCCACGGCGAGAAAGCCTAGAGTGGCGCCCTCGGAGGAGGCGCCGAAGTAGATCGGCTGCACCCAGATTTCAAACAGATGTCCGCCGTCAAACCACCAGTCGCGCGTCTCACCCTTTTCAAGAGAACGGCTCATCAGCTTTTGTGCGGCGTCGCGGGCGAAACCAGCGGCGTTGGAGCGAAGAGCGAGAACGGTGCCAGAGCGATCCGCCATGACCAGAAGGTCGCTGCCACCTAGCCGCCAAACGTCGGCGGAGGCGTCTTGAATGGTGTTCGCGTCCCGCGTGGTCATCAACGCGCGGACATTGGGCTGGTTGGCAAGCAGCTGCGCGGAGCGGCTCAGGGTCTGTTGGCGCTGGCGGTCAAAGCTTTGATAAGTGTTTACCGAGGTTTGCAGATCCTGGCGGATGTCATCGCGGACGCGCTTCTGCACGCGGTACCCGACGATGAACAGGGTAGCGCTGGTCAATCCGGCAGAAATCGCCAGAAGTGAGAGCAGAAATTTCGTACGCAGTCGGATTTTCCTCAAGCCGGAGGCCTGCCTTTGCACAAAGATGTAGGGGCCGGGCGAATACAGGTCTGCTGAGAAGGAGGACAGACTCACCCACTCTTTAGAATGTAGCAGTTGGGGCGTGTCGGGACCGCTAAACGGCGTGTCGGAGTGTCGAAACGCGTACATTGGCAAGTCGTTCAGGTATAGAAAGCGGACTGGACCAAGGGACAGTCGGTGAGGCGCGTCGCCGCAATGAAGGTCGAGTTCATTGCAGGCGGCCACCCGCGCAGCGCGAATCATTGGAAACGGATTATCAATCCACGGTACGCTGAGTCGTTCCGCAGCAGACCGAGCATCGCAAATCCAGGCGGACTCGCGTAGCGAACGGGACTGGCACGGTGCCTTGCGCCGCGGTTTTGCCGTTGCTTTCCCCGGCTTACCAGTACACAATTCCGCTACACCGTAAGGTCCGTTAACCTGGTCGGGACCTAAACCGTTGGCGGTGCTTTTGAGGCCTTGGCATGCCCTCCGCGTCCCCGGCAAGGCAAGAATTCCGTGTCTCTGCCCCTTCTGTTCTCATCCTGCCTCCCCAAAATAGTGATCGCCTGGGTTTTCGATCGGAGCTCACTGAAATACTTTTCGTCTCGCGCCACTCTGGAATAGGGCGACCCTTTAGGGAAAACACTGGTGCGACCGTCTGGAAACATCTCTGTGAGGGAGATGCAGCGGCGCTAGGTTCGGGTTCAACTCAGCAAAATGAGGAAGGACGACTAGTATGACCGCTCAAACAGCAAAATGGATGATCATGGTCTACATCTCGGCTGACAATCTCCTGGCCAACTTTGCCGTCGAATCTCTGAAGCAACTCAAGCGATCGGCTGGCGACGGAATTGTTGTGGCTGGGCAACTGGATGCGAGTGGCAATCATGGCGTGCGGCGATATCTCTTTGATGGTACCGGCCACAAGAATTCGTCGCTTCACAACGATTTGGTACCCATCACAGAGCCCCAACCCTCGCTGAGAGGGATTGCCGATCCGAAGAATCTGACAGAGTTCGTCGATTGGGCCCTAGGGGAGTCGAAATGCGCCGCCGACCACCTGTGTCTGATTCTTTGGGGACACGGCTATGAGTTGTTGGTGGATGAGGACCAACCCGGCTTAGCCGGAGCAGCCGGTAGGAACTATTTGACGCCCAAGAATCTTAGGGAGGCGCTGCGGAGAACCAAGCTGTCGACCCGCAGACTCGACATCATTGGAATCGACGCATGTGCAATGAGTTTGGTCGAGCTGGCCACCGAGCTCCAGAATTGCGCTGACTACATGATTGCGTCGCAAGAGGACGTGCCGGATCTCAGCTTCCCTTACGAGGAAATGTTGTCCCAGCTGAAGAAGCGTAACTTGGACGACGTGGAAGGGATATGCGAGGCCATTCCCAAGCTCTACAAGCAGGCGTATCAAGACTACTTTGCGACTCCCGGCAGCGGGATAGGCGAACGGACTCTGACATGTTTGCGCCTAAGGCAAGTTAGCAGCGTCGTGGACCCGCTAAAGCAGCTCGCGACCGCCCTGAATGCTACGGCATTCGATAGGGATCTCGGAACGAAGGTACTCAAGGCCCGTCGGAAAACGAGGGATTTTGCACTCGGCATGTTCGTGGACCTCTACGATTTCTGTTCAAAGTTGGTGGAATCAGAACCTGGCGATGCCTTGACGAATGCTTGCAAGGCTGTATGCGGAGCTATCGATGCCTCGCAAGCGGAGCTTAAACTCAACTTCAAACCAGATCAACCTGGGTCGAAGTCGGGTTCCGAATCAAGACCTTGCATCCTCGAGAATCAGACCAGCGAAAACGGGCAGTCGCGGTGCCACGGGCTATCCATCTATTTTCCGTATTTTACGAAAGAAGATCGGCGAAAGGTGCAGGAGTCGCTGGAGGCTGGGCCGAAAACCGCTGACGTCCAATTGCCGATGCAGACAACGCAGACAAAAGGCGGCCCGCTCCACCTCGAAAAGGGCGGCCCGCTCCACCTTGACAAAGCCCGCGGCGCGCGCATTGCCGAGATGGAGAGCGATTTTGCGGCCCTCGAAAGATTCCAGGCGGACACCGGCTGGGGCAAGTTTATCCAGCAGTCTTGGTCCTATATCCTCGCAACCCAAGAACCTAAGTCGGACGATCTCGATATGTGCTATTCCGGGGAGCAATGCGCGAAAAATCTCGCTGCTATGGTGCAACCTAAGAGCCGACGTGCGTCAGCATAATGACGACTAAGTCGTATGCGCCCCTGTAGAGGAGGGGCCAACCCCGTACCGAGTAGATGTGGACTTCGCTTCACTAAGCATGATCAAGACACTCCACGTTCTTGGTCTCATTCTTGCTTTGGGCGCGGCGCAACAAGCCGCGCCGTTCGCCGGCCAGTCGCGTGACGTTCTCCAGGAACGGTCGGGTGCGACCAAGCCGGTTCGTGGCGCGGGAGTCACCGAAGGCCGCAACCGGGACGCTTTAAGGGATCAAGCCGAGACCCTTGAGGAAAGGGCTCACGCGCTAGCGAGAGCACAAAATAGCAAGAGCTTCGCCGCTTCGGTCGAACTTTTTCGCGAAAGCGCGCGGCTCTTCGAAGCTGCCGATTCACCCGAGAATGCTGCCGACGCCCATCTGGAGGCCGGCCGGATCTATTTCACATTGAGCCAGTATGCAAGGGCCCGGCAATCCTACAGCCGGGCACTCCAGCTAGGGCAGGCGCGTGAAACACGATGCAAGGCGCTGAGCGGCGTCGCTCGCGCCTACGCGACCACCGGACCCGTAGCCGTTGCCGAGCGCTCCTCCCTGGAAGCTCTCGAATCATGCAAAGACCTTCCAGGAGAGCTACGGGCGGAGGCATTGGAAGCGCGAGGCGAAGCTCTGGAGTCCGCGGACCAGCATGCGAAAAGCGTGGAATCCTTCCAACAAGCACAGAGTCTGTTCGCGGCCGCCGGTGACACAAGTGGCGAAGCCCTATCGTTGCTGAAGTTGTCTTTAGCGCTTTTCGCCGATGGCAAGCAAGCCCAAGCCATGGAAGCAGCCCGAACGGCGCTGGAACGGTGGTCATCGCTGGAGGATCAATACGGTTTGGCGCGGGTGCGTTCTACGTTAGGTATTTTCGCCGTCATACGAGGAGAATTCGAGACCGCGCAGTGCAATTACCAGATCGCCGAACCGATCCTTCATCAGATTGGGAATCGGGACGCCGAAGCGAGCGTCCTGAACGGATTAGGATATGTCAGCCGCGAGACCGGTGACTGGGACCAATCATTAAGGTACTACCACAGGGCTAAGTTGGCATTTGCAGCCGTCCACGATTTGCTCGGAGAGTATGAAGCCCTAGCCGGAATGGGCAAGGCCTTGGCGAGCAAGAAGGAGTTCGAGCAGCTTCGTACCGTCTATGCAACCGAGGAACGCCTCGCACAACGGGCCGGGGACTTGGCACTTGTCGCATCGTCTCTAGCCGACATGGGAGCTGCCTCGGAGCTGGCGGGCCGACCCTCAGAGGCCGAATCCTACTATCGTCGCGCGCTTGAGAGCTACCGTGCCGTAAATCATTTGTACGGCGAAAGCGAGACGCTAATCCGTCTAGGCCGGCTACTAGCTGCTCAAGGGCAATCCTCCGCTGCGATCGCATCACTGCAGCAGGCCAACACACTCACTGAGAAGACCGAGCAAATCGAGGAAGTAGCCAAGATCCATTACGAACTCGCTCGAGTTTACAAGCAGATCGATCGCCTTGATGAAGCGCTGTCCTCGGTGCAGAAAACGATCGACGTCATTGAAAGCCAAAGATTGTCGATCTCCCGGTTCGAATCACGGGCCTCCTATTTCGCTTCGGTGCATCGATACTACGCCCTGTACGTAGAACTGCTCATGCTGAAAGACCGGCGTGACCCAGGATTAGGCTATGCCGACAAGGCTTTCGAGGCCTCCGAGAAAAGCAAACTCAGGTCGCTTCTGGATTTGTTGACGACCTCCGCTCAAGTTGCGCCCTGCGAAGAGTTATTGCACAGACAGCTACAGCCTGACTACTGGACGGAAGCGCGCGCTGCCCGTGCCAGCCAGGCAGAGGCGCTTGCGGCGCCGACGTTAACGTTGAAAGAAGTTCAGCGCCAAATCGAAGAAGACGACACGATCTTGCTGGAGTACGCGCTCGGCGAGAAGCGGAGCTATGCCTGGGGTATCGACCGAAACCGAATTATTTCTTATGAGTTACCCGATTCTCTGCGAATCAGAAGGTTGGTTAACCGCCTCCGGCAAACTATGGTGCCGCCCCAGTTGGAGACCGCCGAGAGCGCGAGTCACTACCAGGAAAGAGTCCGTAAGATTGATCGCTCCTACGAGCTCATTTCCCTGCAACTATCGCGGCTGATACTCGGTCCGATCGAGTTTAGTCGTGCGAAGCGCATCGTCATCGTGCCTGACGGTGCTTTGCAGTACATTCCGTTCGCTGCGCTTCCGCTACCTAAACCAAGCCCAGGCAAGGAGCCGATCATTGAGCGGTATGAGGTTGATGTTCTGCCGTCTGCCTCCGTGCTTGGCGGCCTGAGAAAGATTCTGGCCGGCCGACCGACGGCCACCGGCGGCATCGCGGTTTTCGCCGATCCGGTGTTCGAGCCTGCCGACCCTCGGGTCGAGACCGCAACGATTACCAAAGAGAAGGTCGCCCGCCCGCGGGGCCCCCTCACGCGGGGCGTTCCGGGTTCCGGCTCCGACGATCCTGCCTACGTACCCCGGCTCCCGGCTTCCCGCGATGAAGCCAATGCCATCGCTGCCATTTTCGGCGGTCAGGGACCCCAAAGCGTCTTTGTCGCCCTGGATTTCGATGCCAACCGCGATTTCATTGTGAGAGAAGGACTTACGCGCTATCGACTGATTCATTTTGCGACCCATGGCGTCGTTGACCCAAATCACCCTGAAAGGTCTGGCCTGATTTTGTCACTAGTAGACAAGAAGGGCAGGAAACAGGATGGCTATCTGCGGCTCGGGGACATCTACAAGCTAAAGCTAGCGGCAGATCTGGTCGTTCTCAGTTCCTGCGATTCGGCCCTGGGGAAGGATTTGGACTCCGAGGGCATCATCGGCTTGCCTCGCGGTTTTCTGTACGCGGGAGCCCGGAGCGTCATCGCCAGCCTTTGGAAGGTCAATGACGAAGCCACTGCCAAGCTGATGTCAGGCCTCTACATCCGAATTCGCCAGGGGCAAAGCTCGAGTGCGGCTCTGCGGGGGGCCCAACTGGAGATGGCTCATGACCCGCGCTGGTCCAAACCGTATTACTGGGCTGGCTTTACACTACAAGGAGACTATAAGTAGCGCATTGATTTGAGCTTCAGGCTTGTACTATCGTCGGTCGCCTATGGCGGCACGGGACTCGAAAAGGGTACTCACAGCAGAAGCTTTCGGGAAATTTCTTCGGTGGCTCTCCAACGACGACGAGCAAGCTGTGCGCGAATACCAATTGATCCGGAAGAAAGTGGTCCGGTATTTCATCCAGAAGAGTTGTCCGGACCCGGACCAGATGTTCGACGAGACCGTCGACATCATCGTAGGAAAAATCGACGCTTGCGCTGACATTGCCAGTCCGCTTGCGTACTGTTTCGGAGTCGCGAGAAACGTGTGGCGCCAAAATCTTCGCGAAAACAAATCGGTTGTCCTGGAGTGGGACGTACCTTCCCCGCCACAGCACGACGCCGACGAACACGAAAGGGAATTACAGTGCCTGGAACGCTGCGTGGGACACCTGGCCTCGAACGACCGGGACGTGGTTACTCGATACCACCAGGGGCAGGGACTGGAAAAAATAAAGACCCGAAAACTCCTAGCTGACGGCGTCGGCGGCATGAACGCGCTGCGTATCCGGATGTGCAGAATTCGCAAAGATTTGCGCCGCTGCATCGTGGATTGTCTGGAGCGACGGCTGAACCCTAAATACTCTGAGGTACAGGAATAGCGAATGATGAGCAACGTGCTCGACACAAACCAGATCCGGCAATATCTGCTGGGCCGGCTGGACGACAACGAGAATCTCGAAAAGGAAGTAAGCCAGCGGCTCTTTCTCGACGACGGTCTGTCGGAACAGGTAGACGCGATCGAGGACGAAATCATCGAAGAGTATCTGGAAGGCACACTTAACGCCGCTGATAGACAGGCGGTGACCGGCTACTTCTTGCGGTCGCGCGAACGCCGGGAAAAGCTACGATTCAATCAGCTCTTACGGCGGCATTTTGAATCGCAGCCCCGGGCGAGCGAAGCGGCAGCGACTCCCACAAGCGCTGGCAACCTAGTCTCGCAGATAGATCGAAAATCCGAGAAGGCCGTGCCGGTTCGGCCGCGCGCCTATTGGCAATCGCCCGCGATGGTATTCGGGCAGCTCGCCGCGCTGGTGCTCCTGTCGGCCCTGAGCCTCACATACATTTCTTCGCTTCACAATCGGCAAGCGCTTCTGGAGGCGAGCCTAGGTCGGGAGCGAGCCAATTCTGCCGAAAGGGCGAGGCAAACCGCGTTGTTGCAGCCGGCGATGGTCGCGCTGACGCTGGTTTCCGACCGCTCGCGCGATGCGAGCGCACAAATTCCCAAGCTTCCGCTGAAAGGCTCGACGGACCGGCTGATCGTGGAAATTGCACTCCCCGCGGGAAGCAGTGGATCTTATGATGTTCACCTCGAAAGCAAAGAGGTGAAGTCGGGGCTGTGGTCGGCGAAATTGATGCCGATCGTCTCACCCCAAGGTGATGCGCGGCTGGTCTTTGATGTTCCGACGCGGCAAATCACACCCGGCATCTACTCGTTCGTAGTAGCTCCGACAAATCCCTCTGGTGGCAGTCAGAGGTATTACGACTTCGCGGTGCAACCTTAGAACTAGCCGGCGGCTCGCTCACCGTCGCGGCGCTTTGCTTTGCCTCGGGCGATCTCTTTTGTGAGGGCATGCAGGCGCTGCTCCCAGAAGCCCCTGACTGGGCCGATCCAGGAGTCGACTTGCTGAAGCGGCTTCGAATCCACCGAATAAAAGCGACGAGGGCCGTCGCTGCGCACTCGGACAAAAGCGCTTTCGCGTAAGGCTCGCAGGTGTTGCGATACTCCTGCCTGCGTGATGCCGAATTCCTTGCGGATCACCTCGGTCAAATCGCCGGCGGTGCGCTCGCCGCCCACAAGCAACTCCAAAATCCGGCGACGTACCGGATCGCCGAGAACATCGAACGCGTGCACTGTGGCCACGTTGCTGTTCAGCCCTGTCCAGTATAGAACGCTGTGGTTCGCCCGGCCGCCTCGTGTGCCGCGGCTTCCGGCGTGCCTGCCGCAACGGACGCTCGACACCATTCGTTACTGCTGCGGGTGATGAAGACCTTGCCTTGTTCGGTCGTCGGCCAGTCAGCAGCTTGTTTCGGATCGATCCCGGCGCTTGTTTCGAGGTGCCGACCCAAGCCGAGCATGGTGAGATCCCATCCGACGCCGACGGCACCGGGACCAAACTGGTTCCACATCTCATCCGGCACATGTGCGATGTGTTCGAGTCGCAGCCGTGTGCCGCCATCGGAAAGTTCGTTGAGCCGGACATTCACCCAACTGACTTGGCCGCCAAATTCCCACGTGAGGTCGAGCGTCCTGGGCGGTGCGCATGCGGTGATCTCGCCGCCCGCGTTGCCTTGAAGTTGGTAGCGTCCACCGAGTCGCAGTTCGCCGGAGATTGGCAAGAACCAACGAGGGATGCGCTCGGGGTTCGTGATGGCGTCCCAGACGCCGTCGATGGAGTCGTCGTACGCGCAGGTAGCGACAAGCACACGGGCTGGACGGCCGTGGTACTCGCGCGATTGAATTTCGCGGGAGACCGCTCCGATATAACGGAGAACATCGATCTCCGCAGAGTGCTGGCCAGATGGCATCGGTATGATCCTCCGGATCGGTGATATCAGTAGTCGCTTATATAAGTCAAGGCTAAAGTGTGGACTAACCCGCTCACCTCATCAAGCCTGCTCCCTCGCGGTGTTCAAGCCATCGTACGGCGCGACGCGTTGCTGGGGGAGCAAAACGTCTGCTACGATGGAAATTGGCCGCGGAGAGGTGACTGAGCGGTTGAAAGTACTCGCCTCGAAAGCGAGCGTGCGGGAAACCGTACCGTGGGTTCGAATCCCACCCTCTCCGCCAGATCCCCTGTTGTACGGTC
>Ga0307471_100002166_pt1 | contig 11195 bp, 11 predicted proteins | sample atmos_gasesAM3C__2_FD_204566 | JGI IMG/M metagenome (GOLD analysis project Ga0307471, IMG submission 204566) | Hardwood forest soil microbial communities from Morgan-Monroe State Forest, Indiana, United States - atmos_gasesAM3C_515 | ecosystem: Environmental > Terrestrial > Soil > Temperate... | reverse complement strand
GAAGGCGAAGTCGAAAAAGAATATCTTTGCTTAGTGGCGGGCCTACTCCAGCAAACCGAAGGAAAGATCGACTTTCCGCTGCCCGGGAGAGAAGGCAAAGTGGTTCGGGCGTTGACCCGCTTCAGGGTGGTGAAGCGCTTCTCGGAAACCACGCTAGTGCGGGTCGAGATGGAGACTGGACGCATGCATCAGATCCGTCTCCACTTCGCCAAGCTAGGGTACCCAGTGGTCATGGACGAACAGCATGGCGATTTTTCTTTTAACAGACGGTTTCGAAAAAAATTTGGCTTAAAGCGCCAATTTCTCCATGCCTCAAGGATAACGCTCCACTACCGCGGCAAAAAAAGAACTTGGACCGCGCCGTTGGCCGGAGACTTGGACGAGACAATCAAGTCGGTCGGGGCGGTTTTGAAACCCTCCCCCACCGAGAGCTGACCGGCTGGGAGGTTATCACCTCAAAGCTTGAAAACCAGCATAATCCCGTCGCGAATAGGAAGCAGCACGTTTTCGACGCGCGCATCATTGCGGATGCGTTTGTTTAACGCGTCGATGGCGACGGTGCCAGGATCGGAGGGTTCCAGCACTCTACCACTTCTGAGCATGTTATCGAGAACGATTAACCCCCTGGGGCGCACCAACTCCATGCAAGCATCGTAGTAATCTCCGTAAGACTCCTTATCAGCATCGATGAAACAAACGTCGAATGGGCCGCTGATAAATTTTAGCGACTCCAACGCCGGTCCGAACTTCACCTCGATTTTATTGGCGTGGGGGCTTTCCGCGAAGTAGCGCTTGGCAATCTCGGTCGTTTCAGGATTGATGTCACAGGTAACGATCCTTCCGTCCCGGGGCAGCGCTTCCGCCCAAGCCAGCGCGCTGTACCCGGTGAACATGCCGATCTCCAAAATCCGCCTCGCCCCGGTGACCAACGCCAGCATCTTCAAAAATCCTCCCTCGAGCTGCCCCACCATCATCTCGGGATTGCGCGTTTTGGAAAAAGTCTCCAGCCATAGCTTCTCATGCAGGCTGGACAGCGGCTTGCTGTGTCGTTCGGCATATTCTTCGATTCCCAACGGTCTAACTTCAATCATTGGATCCTCCTCGCATATAGCGCGTAAACCATACCCCGGGGTCTTAGTACTAAACCATCTTGCCGGTCTGCAATCTTTGTACCCTCTCCCACTGGGAGAGGGCGAGGGTGAGGGAAGCATTTGTGGCAGGCAATTTCACTCTCATCTCTGCCGTCTCCCTTTGGGAGAAGAAGTAAGTTGCACCTAATCAATCTACCAGTCCTTTGAATGCTTAGAACCACCGCCAACTCAATTACGGTCCCGTCAAACGCATACCGCCATCCACCGGCAGAATCGCCGCAGTGACAAATGAAGCTTCGTCTGATGCCAAATACAGCGCGGCATAAGCAACGTCTTCCGGCTCGCCGATGCGTCCGAGCGGCACTCGGGTCTTGTAGCGCGCGAGTTTCTCGGGCGTTGAGGTATCCACCATGGGGGTCCGAGTCGGCCCCGGGCAGATGCAATTGACTCTGATATGGTCCGGCGCGTGATCCATCGCCATCGCCTCGGTCAACCGAACCATTCCGCCCTTGGATGCGCAGTATGCGGCGCGCCCCGCTTGCCCGAGCATCCCTGAGCGAGCGGCGATATGCAAAATAACTCCGCCGCCGCGTTTTTTCATCTCGGGAATCGCCAGGCGCGACAAAACAAAAGCTCCTTTCAAGTTCGCGTCCAGAGTCCGGTCCCAATCTTCTTCCGTGATATCGGTGATGCTGCCATTAGTTCTCACACCCGCGCTATTGACCAAGATATCAAGCCCGCCGAAGCATGCCACGGTTTCTTCAATCAGCTCCTCCATCTGCGAGGAGTCACCGACGTCTCCGGCACGAAACCAAGCCTTGCCGCCGGCTTTCTCCACCATCGCCAGTGTCTCTCGACCCTTCGTCTCTGTTGTCGATGTACCCGCGACCGCTGCCCCTTCTTTCGCAAACATTACCGCCATCGCCTGTCCTAACCCGGAACCGAAACCGGTGATGAACGCCACTTTGTTTTTAAGTTTCATAATGCTGCTCCTTTTGGAAACAAAGCCGGCAAGTTTTGCCAAGCCTTCCGTTGTTATCTTTGTAACGCAAAATCCACACATTGGCGTTTTCCCTAAAGTTGACTGTAAGACAGCTCGTTGTTACCTTTAGAAAACAGTTGGGGAAGGAATTCAAGTACATGGGGGAAAATGGCGATCAACGCGTCCCGGTGACTGTCCTCACAGGTTTTCTGGGCGCGGGTAAAACAACGCTTCTCAACCGCATTTTGACTTCGGACCACGGCCGGCGGGTCGCGGTGATCGTGAACGAATTCGGCGAAGTCGGCATCGACCACCATTTGCTCATCTCCTCCGACCAGGAAATCGTCGAGATGAGTAACGGCTGCATCTGCTGCACCGTCCGCGGCGACTTGTTACGCAGCCTGTTTCAGCTCCTCGAACACAAATCTAAATTCGACACTTTAATGATCGAAACCACCGGGCTCGCCGACCCTGCGCCGGTGGTACAAACCTTTTTCATCGACGAGCGGATCAAAAGCGAATTTCAGCTGAACGGCGTCGTCACTGTCGTTGACTCCAAGCACATCTGGCAGCAAATCGACAATTCCACCGAAGCCCGCGAGCAGATCGCGTTTGCCGACCTGGTGCTTCTAAACAAGCTTGATCTGATCAACCCTGAGGATCTGCAGGAACTGGAGTATAAGATTCGCGTATTAAACGGCGCGGCTCGAATCTATCAGACGCGGAACTCTGATATCGAAATAGCCAAAGTCTTGGACCTGAGGAGCCTCGATATCGAAGGCAAAGCCCAAGAGCACAATGACCATCACAAGCACACCGAGGATATTTCTACTGTGTCCATCGTCGTCCCTGGCGAGCTGGACGGTGTCAAACTCAGCCAGTGGTTTCGTGAATTGCTGGCAGAGTTCGGCCCTAAAATCATGCGAATGAAAGGAATTCTAAACTTGCGCAACGACCCCGACCAGTTCGTCTTTCAAGGCGTGCACCTTTTGTTCGAAGGCCGGCCGGGACGCCAATGGGCCGAGGGAGAGGAACACACCAATCGGCTGGTTTTTATCGGCCGCGACTTAGATGGCGAAAAAATCACTCAAGGATTTAAGAATTGTCTTAGCACTGAAGACGGAAACGGCTCCACCGAAGTCGATCCCTTCGGCCGCAAAGTGGATGTCTCTAGTTTCGTCTTTGACCAAATCCGTTATTGGGTTCAGACAATTCTAGAATTTCCGCCCGATGCTCCCATCGTCATCAAGGAAGTTCCCTGCGTCAAAGCAGGCTGTCCACCCGTCGAAACTGCCCTCATGGTATTTCTCAAAAATGAACCGCCCCGCGTGTTCAAGATCCTCGCGCGGGTTCATGAAGTGACCTTCGACCACGTCTATAACCTGATCGAGAATCCGCTACCGTGCTGCTAAGCCTTTTAGTTCCAAACGTTCAAGTGGTTCAAATCGTTCCATCGCAGGTGAGGCAAATTGAAGGGGCACGGCATGCCGTGCCCCTACTCCGCCACCAGCTCGTGCACGACCTCGTACATGGCGCGCACGCCGAACTTTAACGAATCAACTGAGATTCTTTCGTCCACTCCGTGCACGAGCCCTTCTCCGCTCGCCGTGTTTCTCATTGGCATAAAGCCGAAACACGGGATTCCCTTCTCACGAAAATAATGGCAGTCGGTGAAACCGCGCACCAGGGGGGCCACTACAGCAACACCTGGATCATGTTTTTGCGCGAACTCGGTGATCACTTTCATCGCTTCCGGATGCGAGGGCGAAGTTGATGCGGGAAACGAAAGTAAAACTTCGATCTTGATCGAGTCATCGGCGATCAACCGGCGCATTTCGTTGATAAAGTCTTTTGGATCTTCCCCCGGCAAAAGCCTGACATCCAACTCCGCTGTCGCGAATGCGGGAATAACATTGGTTTTGTCGGATCCTTTCATTCCGGTGATCGCAATCGTGTTGCGTACGCTCGCGTCATTGCGCGGCTCCTTTGTAAACTCCTCTGTAAAAGCCGGATCTTTGAGCGCGGTCCTGAGATCTCGCAGCTTTTCTCGCCGTTCCATCGGTTCCGCATGGGCGGTATCAGCGTAGAACTTCTGAACTTCGGGAACAACTTTGATGGGACTCCGATACTGCATAATGCCATGCAAGGCTTTGATCAACTTGTTGACCGCGAGATTGTTTCCGGGGGTGGAGCCATGGCCGGGCGCACCCGTGGCCGTGACTCTTAACCACAAAGGAGTTTTCTCGGTAACGCTGACGCTGTACTCGCGTGCCTTTCCGTCATTACCTAGACGAATGCCGCCGCCCTCGTTGAGCACCAATCCCACGTCTTTCAAAAGGTCTGGGTGTTTTTCGACTAAGAATCCCGCGCCCATTGCGCCACCGGCCTCTTCATCCGCCGTGCCGAGAAAGATAACATCCCCTTTGAGCTGCACGTTGCCGCGTTTAAGAGCAAGCAATGTCATCAGCTCCGCGACGGCCGGTCCTTTGTCATCCAACGAGCCCCGCCCCCAGATGGTGCCGTCCTTCACAACACCGCTGAACGGCGGCTCTTTCCACAGTTTTGCTTCCGCGGGCACGACGTCCATGTGATTCAATAACAAGACCGCCTTCTTCGACCCGTTGCCTTTGAGGCGGGCATAAATGTTTCCCCGCCCAGGAGCGGATTCGATGATGCGGGACTCGATTCCTTCGCGATCGAAGATCCCTTTGAAAAACTGCGCCGCCTTGATTTCATTGCCCGGCGGATTCGTGGTGTCGATTTGAATGTAACGACTGAGAAGCGACACCGCTTCTTCTTCGAAGTTTTTCCACTCACCGTCGGGCGCTGCGGCAAACAGTGACGATCTAACCAGGAGTGCGAAAAAAATGACTATGTAAAACCATCGCGGCGCACGGCGCGCGTTCATGACTGTCATAGGATCTCCTTTGTTCAGCTTCTTTTGCTCTATGCCAATGGCTAACTTAGAAATCCTTCCACGGCTGCGACAATCTTTTCTTTATCATTGGGATGATACCACTGAATGCCGTCTTCTCCTCTGAACCAGGTGAGTTGGCGTTTGGCGAGACGCCGCGTATCGCGTTTCATCAGTTCCAGCGCTTCGTCCACTGACACTTCATCCTTAAGGACCAGGCCCATGTGACGATAGCCGACGCTTCGGAGCGGCTTGAGATCGAGCCCATAACCTTGCTCGACGAGCCTCGCGACCTCGTCTAGCAAGCCTGCCTCGATCATCTTTTCGCAGCGCTGGTTGATGCGGTCGTACAATTCTGTCCTCTCGCGATTCAACCCAATCGTTAGTGTCTCATAAGGTCGCTCCCCGAAACCATGGGCTTTTTGCCATTCGCTCATTGGCTTTCCCGTTAATTGGTAAACCTCGAGCGCTCGAATGATGCGCTGTTGATCGTTCGGATGAATCCATGAAGTCGCCACAGGATCAACCTGCGTAAGACGCCTATAAAGAAAATCGAGGCCATGGTCTTCTAGCTCGGCTTTGAGTCTAGCTCTAACGTGCGCGTCCTGGCCGGGGCCGACGAATAAACCCCGTGTGAAGGCTTTGACGTAAAGGCCGGTTCCACCGCAAGCAATGCCATGGCGACCGCGACTTTTGATATCAGTTACGCTTGCCGTCGCCAACTGGCAAAACATCGCCACGTTGAACTCTTCGTCCGGATTAACGACATTGATCACGTGATGCCGAACCAATTCCCGGTCCGCCTGCGACGGCTTTTCCGTGCCGATGTCCATGTGACGATAGACCTGTTGGGAATCAGCATTGATGATTTCCGCGCCGATCGTTTGTGCCACTTTCAGGGCGATCTTGCTCTTGCCCACCGCCGTGGGACCGAGAATGATGACTATTTTGGGTTTCATGACGCTCCACAGAGCGCGATTCAAAGTTCAATGTGCGCGAGTCGCACCTTTGAATTTGATTCTAAAGGGTCCGCTTGAACATCCGATCCAGATCATCGCGACTAAATTCAAGCAACACCGGCCGGCCATGAGGACATTGGGTGGCAAAATCGATTTCGTCGAGTTGGTTCAGCAGCGCGCGCATCTCGCTCATTTCCAATTTTCGATTTGCCCGTATCACGCTGTGGCAGGCGATGGTAGCCAGGCGCTCTTCCAAGTGCTGGCGCAACTTGTCGGACTTATCGACTTCCGCCAACTCCGCCATCATCTGCCGTACCACTTGGCGGTAATCGCCTTCCGGTAACAGCGCGGGGACAGCGGTGATCGCATAAGTATTTGCTCCGAATGGCTCCACATCAAAACCCAGTTGGTTCAAGACGCCCATCTGTTTTTCCAACAACATCGACTCGCCGCCGGAAAGTTCAACCGTCTGGGGTATGAGGAGACTCTGTTTTTGGACTTCGCGCCCTTCCATCTGCCGGCACAATTTTTCGAACGCCACCCTTTCGTGGGCGGCGTGCTGATCGATAATGGCCAACCCTTGGGACGAAGAGCAAACCAAATAACAGCCGAGGATCTGGTCCAGAATAACCATCGACGAAAAAAAACCCGCTTCCGCAGTTTCGGCTCGAGGGGTTAGAGTAAATATATCCTTCCTTGGAGCTGAAGGGGTATGGATTTCGGCCGAAGGCGCGGCGTAGCGAAACTGCGGTTCCATCACGCCGCCAAACCGTGGTGGCGCCGATACCGTTGGGCGAAATGAAGGACCTTTCGCTTCCTGCTTTAGCGTCTGGCGGATCGCATTGGCGACCGCCTCATGCAACTCGGACTGCCGCCGAAAACGGACTTCATATTTCGCGGGATGAACATTAACATCGACCTCGCCGAAAGGAATGCCGAGAAAGAGCACAACGCCGGGGTATTGCCCTTTCATGAGCAAATTTTCATAGCCGTGAATTACGGCGTGGGTCAGGATCCTGTCCCGCACATAGCGGCGATTGACAAAAGTGATGAGGTAGCGCGCGTTGGGGAAGGATGCTGGAGCGATGCTGAGAAATCCGCGGAGCGTCAACCCGCCTTGCGTCCACGAAAACGGAATCAAATCTTTGGCGGTGTCGCGTCCCAAAACCTGATGCAGGCGGTCTTTGCCGTCGCTAACCGCGACATAGTCGGCGATGGTTCTGCTGTCATGGCAAAGGGTAAAATGAACATCTGGATTGGCTAACGCCATCCGATTGAAGACATCACAAATATGACTGAGCTCGGTCGCCGGGGCTTTAAGAAATTTTCTCCGCGCGGGGACATTGTAAAAGATTTCTCTGATCTCGACGGTGGTTCCGCCGGGACACGCGGCAGCTTTCGCTTCAACCTTTTTGCCGCCTTCGACAAGCAGCTGATGGCCGAAGGCTGCGTCCGGCGGACGGGAAAGAATCTTCGTCTTTGAAACGGACGCGATACTTGGCAGCGCTTCGCCGCGAAATCCCAGGGTCGCGATGCGAAATAGATCGTCTTCGTTTTTGAGCTTGCTCGTCGAATGTCGCTCAACAGCGAGCGCCAGGTCTTCGGGCGCCATCCCCTCGCCGTTGTCGGTCACGCGAATGAGAGAGGACCCGCTCCTTTCAACCGACACAGAGATTTCCGTCGCCCCCGCATCGAGGGAATTTTCCATCAACTCCTTCACCACGGACGCCGGCCGCTCGACAACCTCCCCGGCGGCGATGCGGCTCGCCATTTCCTCCGAGAGGATCTGAATCCTCAAAATCTCGTGACTCCTTTAGCCCTGACATTAGCTCAGCTCAAATTGCACAGTCAAGAAAATCCCCGTTGACAGAGTTCCAAAGTCGTAGATAACCTAAGCTAGCGTGATTACGATCGACTGCCATCGCGGCAGCGAAGGAGGGTGCATATGAAACTTATGAAGTGCCTCTGCCTGCTTTCTTTGCTCTTTGCACCGACGGCTAGCCTTCATGCCGCTCAGGAAATCAGCTCCGTAGAGACAAAGATAAAAACCGTCACGCTCGATCCGAGCACCCAATCCCCAGTTGTTATCCTGGAGACGGTTACGGACAATAGACTCCTTCCGATTTGGATCGACGTTCCCGAAGCAAGGGCCATCGCGCTCGAACTCGAGCGTGTCGCCGTGCCCCGGCCGCTGACGCACGATCTCCTTCGCAACATCCTTCAAAAACTGGGGGCAACACTACATCGTGTGACCATTACCGATCTCAAGAACAATACCTATTTCGCGGTCTTATCTTTAGGATTTAAAGGTCAGGAATTGGAAATCGACTCACGGCCCAGCGATGCCATTGCGTTGGCGCTAAGAATGAAGGCGCCCATCTACGCCTCAACTCAGGTTCTGGCGAAAGCCAAGCCGTTGCCCACGCCTAGTGGCCAAAAGACACAAGCGCAAAAAACCTTGGGCCTGCAAGCGCAGGATCTAACCCCAGAACTCGCGACACTTCTAGACATGAGAGATCAGAGAGGCGTTCTGGTTGCCGACGTGGCGTCGGGCAGTTTGGCGATGGTTGCGGGCATTGAACCGGGAGACGTCCTTACGAAAGCTAATAACCAAGCCATTCGATCGACGAAAGACTTGGAAGCATTCCTGGCAACTATTAAGCCACCCGCTCAGATCAAATTTGAAGCAATAAAAAAGGGCAAGCCCATCGTCGTCGCAATAGACTTGCCCTCCTAGGAGCGCTTCGAAAGATTTTACGCCCGCCTACTTCTTCCCGTTGGTCCCGAACAATTCACCGCCCCATTTTTTCGCCGTAGCGTCCATAACTTCTCTGGAAGATTCCGCGACTGGCGGAAAGTCTTTCATCCACTCGTACGGGCGCGTCGCGTCGATGATCGCGCGGGAGTTGAAGCCTTTCTTACCCACTTGAATGACGGGATCGAGCGGCCCGCTCCAGCAGCGGCGCAGGATGTCGATATCTTGTTCAGGTTCGCAGCGGGTGCCCATTGCCCAAATGACGTCGTCCGTGTTCGACGGATCGATGTCGTCGTCGACGACCACCACGAAACGTCCCAGATAAGCGCCGGCGTGGCATTGCGATGCAATGACCGCGGCCTGCTTGGCATGGCCTGGATATCTTTGCTTGATCGAAACCACCATCATCAGCCGGCTGCCACCCGAGACGGTAAGCCAAACACCCTTGACATCCGGCACACCAGCCTTCTCCATCTCATCCCAAATCAGCGCCGAACGGAGGTAAGATCGGTACCAACCGAGTTCCGAAGGAGGCCGCCCAGGAGGGGAACCGAGGATGATGGGATCGTTGCGGTGGTAAAGCCGTTTCACTTCCACCCAGGGCTCCGACCGTTCTGCGCTGGCGTAATAACCCGTCCATTCACCGAAGGGGCCTTCGACCTTTGGATTATCGAAATGCACATCGCCCTCGATGACGATCTCCGCGTTTGCGGGAATCGGCAAACCCGAATACTCGCCTTCGATCATTTCAAAGGGCGCGCCACGAATACCGCCGATGAATTCATATTCGGGAACGCCGTAGGGAACTTCGATGCTACCGGCCAAGAAGGTCAGCGGATCATGGCCGAACGACATGGCCATCTTAAATGGCTCACCGCTGGCGGCGTATTTGTCGCGCTGCATGCGGCCGTGCTTACCTGGCGAAATGTAGAATCCCACCTTGTTTTTGTCATGGATCATGACTCGGTAGGTGCCGTAGTTCACCCAGCCCTCGTCCGGGTCCCGCGTAATATCGATGCTTCCGGTGCCGATGTAGCGGCCACCATCCTTGTCGTGCCAGAACGGCGTTGGAAACTTAAACATATCGATGTCGCCGTCTTTGTAAACGTTATCGAACAGCGGGCTCTTCTTAACGAATTTCGCCGGTATCGGCTTGATATTCTTGTAGTTGTCCTTCCAAATTTTAACGAAGTCCATTTTGGTCTCGCCCGACGGAAGACCGAGAGTCAGCGCCAGCCGTTTCCTCGATGCCAACGAATTGGACAGAACCCGATAACCCTTCGGATAGCCCTTAATATCGTCAAACAAAACGGCAGGACCATCTTCTTTGTGGGCCACCAGCTCGGTGACCGCCCCGATTTCCAGGTTCCAGTCGCAGCCCTTGAGGGTTTTCAGCTCCCCCATTTCATCTGCGATTTCAATCCAATCTCTTAGATCCTGATATTCCATTTTTCCTCCTGGTTTTCCGAAACGAAATCACGCCGACGTAGATTTTTACGAGTCTGTCCCTGACCTTAGCGAAATTTCATAGGGGGGTCAAGGTGTTCAAAAATGTAGAATCCACGGACACTTCGAATTGAAATCGACCCTGTGTCATGCTACCCATTGGTTGTGTCGGGCAAAGTGAAGAGCCTTGACGAACTGAAGAGCATCACCGTCCAAGCGCGCCGTAACGGCAAGACTGTTGTTTTTACCAACGGTTGCTTCGATCTGCTGCACCGCGGTCACGTGCACGTTCTGCGGAAAGCGAAAGCCCTTGGAGACATTTTGGTCGTTGCCATCAATAGTGATGGCTCCGTCAAGGCGATCAAAGGTCCGAACCGACCGGTGCTTTCGGAATCCGACCGGGCCGAGTTGGTTGCCGCCATGGAAATGGTAGATTACGTGGCGCTCTTCGATGAGCCCGACCCGTATAAAATGATTGCGGCCATCAGGCCGAACGTACTGGTCAAAGGCGGCGATTGGGGCCCGGAAGAAATTGTCGGCGCCGACATCGTCAAGCAGGATGGGGGAAAAGTAGCCGTCATTCCATATTTGAAGGGTTTTTCAACGACTGAAATAATTGAAAGAATAAGAGGATAATCTATGGCTAGGACCTGTGCAATTTGCGGCAAGCGCCGCTCCGTCGGTCACAATGTGAGCCACGCCAACAACAAAACCAAGCGCTCGTGGCGTCCCAACCTGAAAAGGGTTCGAGCCAATCTCGACGGTCAAGTGAAGCGGGCACTGGTTTGCACGGACTGCATTCACTCAGGCCGCGTGCAAAAAGTCGCGTAACCGCTTTTATCGCCTTATTACATTGCTATCCGAAAAGTTTGCTTGGCTTGCGCGACTTTCTGGAGATCTCAAGGCTGAGGCACTGAGGGCCCAGAGCGAAGAGTTCATGATTAACAGATACTCCAAATCTCTGTGAACTTCGTGTCGCTGCGGTGAAGTAAGGCCAGTGCTTTTGCTGCGGCTTTACCGCACTAGAGTTTAATGGAGCTCGCCTTTG
>Ga0307471_100002165_pt1 | contig 11196 bp, 6 predicted proteins | sample atmos_gasesAM3C__2_FD_204566 | JGI IMG/M metagenome (GOLD analysis project Ga0307471, IMG submission 204566) | Hardwood forest soil microbial communities from Morgan-Monroe State Forest, Indiana, United States - atmos_gasesAM3C_515 | ecosystem: Environmental > Terrestrial > Soil > Temperate... | reverse complement strand
GATTGCTAGTTTTCCCACGACATGGTTCTCCAATCGAATATTCAAATCGCTTCTTGAAAGTCCTCAGCTATACCAGAAGAGGCCGGGAAGAAGGTTTCGGGAGGTCGCAAGGACCTCCCGAAAGGCCGAAGAAATGGAAGACCCGGTGGTTTCCTAGAAGTTGAGCTTCAAGGAAAGCTGGCCGATGCGCCCTGGCGTGGTGCCAGCAGGGTTGAGGCCCGTAACCTGGCCCATGCTATTGGCATTGGGAAGTAGGGTACTGGGGTTATACGTGATGATCCCGCTCGGCGTCAGGAATTGGGCGTGGTTGAAAACATTATAGAGCTCGGCACGGAATTGAAGGTTCATTCGTTCCGTAAGCTGAGTACTTTTGAGCAACGCCATATCCCAGTTGTTGATACCAGGTCCGTGGAAGAATCTGCGATTGGCATCGCCTTCCTGCCCAAGAGCAGAAGGGGCAAACGCCGCTGAGCTGAAGTAGATTCCACCCGTTTTGCGTGGATCCGTCTTATTGAGCGGACCGACAAGATTCGGTGTGTCTACCCCGAGAGTAATAGGCCCGCCGAACGAAGTGCCAAGCAACGAAAGATCGCTATTGTCAACGATTGTGACGGGAAGGCCGGTGGCAAAACGAGTGATACCGCTGATTTGCCAGCCGTTTGTGAGTTTCTTGGGTCCCTCAAGCTTGTCGAACGGCAACAAGTAGCTGTAGCTGACCACGAAATTGTGGGTGCTGTCGAACGCCGAAAGGCCGCGGCTCAGTCGTGGGTTGATCGGATTAAACTGTTCACCATAGCCCGAGGAATTGTCCAACGATTTGCTGAAGGTATATGCGAGGAGCACTTCTGAGCGGTGGCTCGAATGCTTCCAGCTAATCTGTGCGGAGTTATATGCCGAGTAAGCTGCAGTGATGAAATAGGAGTCGTTGCCGAATGGCACGATGTAGGAACCGTTCACCTGAGTGTTGCGATATGGCGCGCTAAACGGTCCGCGCGTGCCTGCGGTTACTGTTCCATCCGCGGCCGTGTAAATGGTGTTTTCTCCACCTGGGCCACACTTGGGAGTCCCCGGCATAACTTCGGAAGGCTGGCTCAACGCGAGGCACAAGGCTGGAATGCCAGGATTCGCGGATACCGAAGACATCAACTTATGCCCCTGCGTGCCCACGTAACTGACCGTCAAGAGGTCAGAAGGCGTGAGTTGGCGCTGGATGGACAGTTCGTAATTCTCTGCATAAGGGACCTGGTTTTTATAGTACATGGCAGGCGAACTGCCGATCGTGCCGAACGCGCCATAGAACTCCGTCAGATTGTCATAAGGGCTGCCGGATGCTGGATGCTGAGCTGAAAACCCTTTGAGCGGCGGAGGTGCCGGGAAGAGATTGGTAATCGAAGTGCCGCTCGCCCGGTTGGTAAAAGGGGCGGCAAATGCAGGACCAAATTGCCCAGAATAGTTTCCGAATGGAGCATCTCCGATCTGGTTGTAGTCTGTTGATCCTTCATTGGATGTGTAGAACATACCCCAACCCAGGCGAATGCTTGTTGTTCCAGGCTTCCCGAGAATTTTTCCGAGAGTACCTTCGTGGTCGCCGAAGGAATAGGCGAGTCCGAGGCGCGGAGCAAACTTGTTCCAGCGAGTCGGGGCCAGGGTGCTGGGAACGCCAGGATCGCCCGGGAAAACCCAGCCGATCGGTGAACCGGGAAAGACTACGGACTGTTCTCCCGGGATCATCGCCTGGATTTCGTTGAATTTTTCATGCCATGGCGCGCTGACGTCATAGCGGAGGCCGTAGTTCAACGTGAGATTCGACTTGATGCGCCAACTATCCTGGGCAAAAAGACCAAAGTAAAAACTGCGTCCGTACGAAGGATACGACTGTCCCTGGATGAAGGAACTGGGCGCACCCAGGAGAAAGTCGACAAAGTCACTACCGGTCTCGGTATTTCCGCCGTTCAAACCAGTCCCGAAGAAGAAGTTACCGTTAGCGACGTTGGAAAGGTTTTCTTCATTCTGGTTGTAGTGATACTGGGCGCCGAACTTCACCGTGTGAGTGCCGATAACTTTGCTGAAGTTGTCGAGCACCTGATAGATGTTTTCGATCAGTTGGTTCGGCCGGCTTGGCACGCCGATGGCAAAGTTATTGAAGTCGATTTCCGGAATCCCTTCAACGCTGGGCGTCCCGACATGAATCCCTGGTGCGCCATTGTCTCCCGAAGCAAATCCCAAACTGGCCAGCGTCGTGCCTTTTCCGCCCAACGGTTGGTTGAACTTTGCGTTCAGGCGAAAATATCCCAGACGAAACTCATTTACGGCGCCAGAACCAAGTGTCTTGGTGTCCCCCAAGTCGATGGTGTGGGTCTGTCCTTTGCCGTCCGCGCTGAAGCCCGGATACAAGGAGGCGTTGGAGGCCCAGTAGGGGTCAACGCGATCATAGCGGTCAAAATAATAGTAGCCTGTAAGCAGCCCGGCGCTCGTGTTCGCATCCAGGCGGCCACTGAACTTGTTATCGGTAAGATGCAACTTCCCGGAGTTCGTCGAAAATGTGCCGGTTCCCGTAAGCGGATCGATGGCACCGTTGGCAGGGAGAATATATTTTAGAAGGTTGCTGGCAATGGGTGAGAAAGCAGTAGTCGGCAATTGCGCATTGGGGAACACACATTGGGAATAACTTGCGCAGCCTGCCGTGTAGTAGGGTTCGCCCGCTGTAATCGTCTGTCCGAGTTGCTGGGACAATTGTGTTGCCCAGGCATCACCATTGACCGTCGAACCAATCAAGCTCGAGGAAATACCCGAAAAGTCGCCTTGTTCCGTGGCCGTTGAAGGCGCCCCGGTAATGCTCCGCGTTTGGGCCAACGATTTGCGATTTCCTTGATAATCGGCGAAGAAAAAGATCTTGTCTCGCACGACCGGCCCACCAAACGTCCCTCCAAACTGATTCTGGTGATAAGCGCCGCGATGGCCCTGGTCAAAAAAGTTCGCCGCATCCAAACTGGTATTACGCAGGAATTCAAATGCGTTGCCGTGCCAATCGTTGGTACCGGACTTTGTGACCACATTGATCTGGCCGCCGCTGTAATTGCCGTATTCTGCGTCAAAGTTGTTGGTGAGAATGCGAAATTCCGCAATCGAATCCAGATTCGGAATGGCACCGGCACCCCCGTAGCCTGTTTCTTTCGCGAGGAGCCCGTTCAAGATAAACCCATTGTTTGCCTCGCGCATACCGTTCACCGAAAGTCCGCCCGCATTTTCGTCTCCAGACACCAGGGGCGCGGGAAATCCGGCTGAGATGAATGGACCCGCAAAGGCACCCGTCATGCCGGACGCGGCGGAGATTACGCCAGGTTGCAGCGCGAGCAAATCCGTAAAGCTACGGGTAACCAGGGGTACATCCGTAATTTGCTTGCCTTCGATCACCTCGCCCATCTGCGTGTTGGCTGTCTCCACGTGCAACGCGTCGCTCGACACCTCGATCTTTTCCGTGGTCTGGCCCACCTGCAACGACACGTCGACCACCAATGCTGCGTTCACATCCAGGACGATCCCAGTCTGCCGGTAGGCCTTGAAGCCCTTCTGTTCGACGTCAATGGTGTATTTCCCGAGCGCCAAGGACTGAAAGGAGTAATAGCCCTGGCCGTTGGTCTGTTGCGTGGCCGCGATGCCGGTGTCCACGTTTGTGGCCGTCACCGTGGCGCCCACGATGGCCGCGCCGCTGGCATCCGTCACCGTGCCGGAAATGCTGGCTGTTACGCCTGCATAGGCCAGCCCGGCGGCCGCGAGTACAAGCAGGAAAATGGTCAGGAGCCGCGAACCATAGATCCGCCGGGGAGTCTCGGTCTTCCGTTGAGAGTTTTTTCTTGCGATGCTTAATGCGTTCATGCTTCTTCTCCCTGTATCTCGCTTCGAATACAAGCTAAACCCTAACTGGATGAGCGTTTCCCAGAGGGTTTCACACAACAGGCGAAGTTGCACCAGCGCCCGCCAGTCCTGCATTTTTTCGGATCACTGCGGCTCGACTTCCGCTCTGAAGCGCAAGGTCACACCCGGATTGCGCTTCTCGTTCTAAGCGCTTTTAGTTCATGAACGCCCTACTTGTCAAGCGCTTTCTGCTTGGCCGGCAAATCCGCCGCAATAGCGGTTTGATGGCCGCGCCGGTAACCGGAACTTTTCTCCATGGCTTTATCTAAACGATTTAAACCTGAGGGGATTTAAAGGCTTGGAAATCAGCTTTGTTCGGCTCGCGCCCTCGGAATCCAACCGAACCGCCCCTACTGGTCCTTTTGCACACCCTGGGCTGCTTGCTGCTTGAATCCGCAGGATTCTCTCACCCGAAGCTCCGGCTGCAGCTTTTTCAGCACTCCCGGGCCATCGGCGCCGGCGATGCGATCCAGCAGCAACTCGACCGCTTCCTGCCCCAATTCATATTTTGGCAACTCCACCGTGGTGAGCTTGGGGCGGAAGATGCCCAGCCACGGATAGTCGTCGAAACTCACCAAACCGAAATCTTCCGGGCAGCGCAACCCCATCTCCTCCGCTGCCTTCAAGAGCCCGACGGTCATCAGGTAGTTGGCAACGTACACCCCATCCGGACGGTGGGATAGCAACAAATTCCCGCCGCGATAGCCAGACTCAATGCGGTAGTCTCCCTCAATCACCAGGGCAGGATCGTAGGGAAGATCATTTGCTTTCAGCGCGTCACGAAAACCCTCCCACCGCGCCTTGCCATTACTTATCTTCCGCGGACCGCCAATCAAGCCAATCCGTTTTCTCCCCGCGCGCGCCAGGTGAGAGACCGCTTCGTATGCGCCCCGGTAATCGTCTGTGATGATGGCGTCCTTCGAAATCTTGGGATACGTGCGCATCACCAGCACAATCGGAACCTTCATTTCTTGCATCATTTGGCGCAGGGGTGGGCTAATGTCGCATGCGGCTTTGGTCAGAAGAATTCCGTCCACGCGCTTGGAGAGCAACAGTTCGAGGGCACTCTCTTCCTTCTCCTGCGTGTCATCGCTGTTGCAGAGCAGCAGATTGTAGCCGCGCTTCTGCGCCGCATCTTCCGCGCCTCTCACGACCATTGGGAAAAAGGGATTGGCGATATCTGGAACAATCATCCCGATGGTATGGGTTTTTTGCTTCGCCAGGCTGCGCGCCAAAAGGTTGGGGCGGTAATTCAATTTGCGAATCGCGGCTTCCACGCGTTCCCGCAGTTTCTTTCCGACGTGGCTCTTGTGATTCACCACCGCCGATACGGTGAATACGGAGACGCGGGCTTCCCGGGAAACATCGTAAATGCTGGCTGCCTTACCACTCCGGGCTGATTTCTTTTTTCGCTGCATGGCTATCAGGGCGGGGTGAGTGTACTCCACCTTGGCGGCAATCTCCAGTGGCTTTCTCTAAGCGCTTATATATCTTCGCATTAGCGTCGTGCACCGGCATCGCCGTTTTCACCGCCCAGGCTTCTCTTGCCCGCGGCCTGGCTCAACTTTCGGCATTGGCTTTTCGCCTTCCATATTGGATACTTCCCTGATTTGCAGTGCATATTTAAGATTATTCCGGGGGAGAGATTCCTGCAATTGTCCACTCACGCTTCCCCGGACTGTCCAGTCCGCGCAGAATTTCTGTTTTCATTTTCCTGTCAAAGCGCTAAGATTTCCGTTGAGGAATGACCATGCGGAAGCTCGGAGTGGGGGTTCTCGGCGTCGGTGAAATGGGCAAGCGGCATGCCGAGAACCTGCGGCGCCTGGTGCCGGAGGCGCGCCTAGTTGCCATCGCTGACGTCGCCGCACAGCGCGCCAGGCAGGTTGCGGACGAATTGGAAATTGAAAACGCATTCGCCAGCCTGGAAGAGATGGTGCAGCGAAAGGACATCGACGCTGTCCTGATCGCCACGCCAGATAAATTTCACGCCCACTCGATTCGCATCGCCGCTGCCGCAGGCAAAGACATCCTCTGCGAAAAACCACTGGCATTGAATTTGGAAGACGCTGGTGCAGCCTTGCAGGAAGTTTCCCGCGCAGGCGTGCGCTTGCAGGTTGGTTTCATGCGGCACTACGATCCCGCTTACGCCGCCGCCATGAAGCGTATCGAAGCGGGTGAGATCGGTACACCGGTTGTTTTTAAATCCCTGGGCCGCGATAAAGACGAACCGCCAATGGCCGCCTACCAGTCAGGCGTCAATGGCATGCTCTTTTACAGCAACAGCATCCATGATTTCGACCTGGCGCGCTGGCTGATGCAGGATGAAGTCTCCGAGGTCCACGCCTACACGACCACCGCGATCCGCCCGGAAGTCGCGAAATATGGCGATATCGTTGCCGGCGTCGTCAACCTGAAGTACGAACACGGTGCCATTGGCAATGTGGAATCCAACGTCCAGGCTGTTTATGCCTACGACGTGCGCACGGAAATCATCGGTTCCAAGGGAGCGATTTTCGTCGGCACTCTGCAAAAGACGCCGGTCACTTTCTTGACGCCTCTTGGGGGACAGACGGTTCTTGCAGATCACTTCCTGTCTCAGTTTGAAGATGCGTATCTGGCGGAAGTCCGGGATTTTGTCCACACGATGTTGACGGATAAAGCTCCACGCGTGACCGGTGAAGACGGTTTCCGCGCGCTGGAGATCGCCGTCGCAGCGGAAAATTCTCATCTGCATGCTCGTCCGTTCAAGATTTCCCGGGAGAAGGCGGCCCGTTAGCCGCAGGCGAACGGGCACTGGAGGCGGTCATGACTCAGACAGCAGCGCGCGAATCCTATAAGAGCCCATTGCACGAGATGACGCAGACCACACCCACCAGCTTGTGGAATGACTCGGCGTCTATCCAGGAACTGACTTACTCCATCGAGCACGGCGCGGTCGGCGCGACCTGCAATCCGGTCATTGTGCTCGGCGTGCTGAAGAAAGAAATGTCCCAGTGGAAGGATCGTATTCAACTCTTGATACAGGAGTGGCCGGCGGCCACGGAGGAAGACATCGCCTGGCAATTGGTCCGGGAAATTTCCGCCAAAAGCGCCGCGCTGTTGAAACCGATCTTTGACGCCCAAAAGGGCCGCAATGGCCGGCTATCCATTCAAACCGATCCTCGCTTCTTCCGCGATACCGAAGCGATCGTGCGCCAGGCTGAAGCATTCAATAAGCTGGCGCCGAACATGATCGTGAAGATTCCCGTGACCCGCGCCGGAATTCCCGCGATTGAGGAAGCCACCTATCGTGGCATAAGCATCAACGCAACGGTATGTTTCACCCTGCCGCAGTGCATCGCCGTTGCCGAAGCCGTGGAACGCGGCCTGAAGCGCCGGGAGAGCGAAGGCAAAGAGATCGCCTCCATGGGCCCCGTCTGCACCATCATGGTCGGCCGCCTGGATGATTGGCTGAAGGTGGCCGCGGAAAAAGAAAATATCTCCATCGACCCGGGTTATCTCGAATGGGCGGGCGTTGCCGTTTTCAAGAAGACCTACCAGATTTTTCAGAAGCGTGGCTATCGCATTCGGCTGCTTTCGGCCGCATTCCGAAATCACATGCACTGGAGCGAGTTCATTGGTGGCGACGTGGTCATTTCACCGCCGTACTCCTGGCAGGTCCGCTTCAATGCCAGCGATATCCAGGTGCAGAAGCGAATCGACAATCCGGTTGAGCCCCGGGTCGTAGAAGAACTGCACAAGAAATTTGCGGATTTCCGCCGTGCCTACGAAGAAGGTGGCCTTTGTATCGACGAATTCGATGCATTTCCCTCAACCCGCCGGACGCTGCGCCAGTTCATTGCCGCCTGTCACGACCTGGACGGTATCGTCCGGGATATTCTGATTCCAAATCCTGACGCGTGAAGCTCTTGAAGAACCTTGGCGCCCGTTTCCAACGCGTGGCGAGAGTCAGCGCGAGGCGGTGAATACCTCGCGAACCACTCCGGAATCTCCCCGTTCTCGAGCAAGATACTGGTCGTAGATCCAGCGATAAGTTTTTTCCAGCCCGGCACGCAGTGAAGTGTTCGGCTCCCAACCAAGCTGTCGCTGGATCTGAGTGTTGTCACTGTTGCGGCCGTTTACGCCCTTGGGTGCGCTCAGGTCGTACTTGCGCTTCAGCTTTACCCCGGCGATGTCTTCGACGATGTCCACCAGTTGATTGATCGTCACCGCCTCGCTGGAACCGAGGTTGATCGCTTCCAGAATCTCGGATTCCATGATCAGCTCGATCCCCTTCGAGCAGTCATCGATATACATGAAGCTTCGGGTTTGCTCGCCGCTCCCCCAAATTTGAATTTCGTGCTTTCCTTTGAGCTTCGCTTCGATCACCTTCCGGCAGATTGCGGCGGGAGCCTTCTCGCGGCCTCCGTACCACGTGCCCCAGGGGCCGTACACGTTGTGAAACCGCGCCATTCGCGTGCGCAGGCCAAAATCCTCGCGGAAATGCCGGCACATTCGCTCGGAGAAAAGTTTCTCCCAGCCGTATCCATCTTCCGGCATTGCAGGATACGCATCCTCTTCCCTCAAGGAAGGCGCTTCGAATGTTTTTTGCTTCTCCGCGTTATAAACACATGCCGACGAGGCATAAAAATAGCGCGGCACCTTATTCTTCACGGCGGCTTGCAGCATGTGGGTATTGATCAGCACGGAGAGCATGCACAGCGCCTTGTTGTTCTCTATGAAGCCCATCCCGCCCATGTTGGCCGCCAGATTGTAGATTTCGTGAGCGCCCCGGGCGGCGGTTTCGCAGTTTTCCCTGTGATTCAAGTCGAGTGTCAAATTTCCGACATCCTCGAACCGTTGATACCAGTCTTCCAGCGGCTTGATGTCGATGGCGCGAATGGCCTTGTGTCCGCGGGCTCGAAAATTGGAAACGAGATGGCCCCCGATGAACCCACCCGCCCCCGTGATCACGATCAATTTCTGTTTCTCTTCTGACACTTCAACCTCCTCCAAACCGTTCGGACACTTGGCGGGCGACAAGTCCCTTTTCTCGTCGGGGTCCGGCGGGGGTGGACAGGACGCACAAGCCGGCCGGCAACTAGAATAACGCCGGGCAACCAAGTCGGCCAAGCCATTCATGATCGTACTGCCTTCGTTAAGTATCTTCAATGTAAACGACTGTATCTATCATCGCAGCGGGGGTAGGAGCAATTCCCGGCGGCAGGGCCTGTTTCTCTGCACAGCGGCCAAATCCTTCGGTGGCCTGGGAGCGCCGGGTCTGCTAAAATAATAGTTTGTAGACCGCACCTGTAAGCGATGAAGAAAGGGATTCGTCCGGGCTGCTGGTTGTATCAGCAGCTATTTTTGTCTTAAGACGCTTTTACGAACATGACCAAAGAGATTCGCAACATCGCCATTATTGCCCACGTGGACCACGGCAAAACTACGCTGGTTGACACCATGCTCCGGCAGAGCGGGATTTTTCGCGCCAATCAAGCCGTCATTGAGCGCGTCATGGACTCGAACGACCTGGAGCGCGAGCGCGGCATCACCATTCTGGCCAAGAATACAGCGCTGTTTTTCCACGACACCAAGATCAACATTGTTGATACTCCGGGCCACAGTGACTTCGGCGGTGAAGTGGAACGCGCCCTCCGCATGGTGGACGGCGTTGTGCTCCTCGTCGACGCCAGCGAAGGTCCGCTTCCGCAGACCCGCTACGTCCTCCAGAAGGCGCTCGCCGCCAAGCTTCCGCCGGTGGTGGTCCTCAATAAAATCGACCGGCCCGACGCCCGTCCCGAACAAGTCCTCAACGAAATCTACGATCTTTTTATCGACCTCGATGCCACCGAGGATCAGCTCGATTTCCCCATCATCTATACCAACGCTCGCGCAGGCGTGGCTCACCGCAAGGTGGGCGACGATTCCAAGGACTTGCTTCCCCTGTTCGAAACCATCGTCAACAAAATCCCCGGCCCCACCGGCGATCCCGCCGGGGTCCTGCAGCTTCAGGTCACCAATCTCGACTACTCCGAATTTCTGGGGCGCCTGGCGATCTGCCGGGTGTTCAACGGCACACTGAATCGCGGCGAAGAGGTGGGCATCAGCAAGCTGGACGGCACCCTCATTTCCACCAAAATCACGAAGCTTTATACTTTCCGCGGGCTGGAGCGCGATGAAGCCGATACCGTGGTTGCCGGCGACATCGTGGCTATCGCCGGCGTGGAAGGCATCCAGATCGGCGAGAGCATTACCTCGCTCGAAAATCCGTCTCCGCTCGAGCCACTGACCATCGACGAGCCCACCCTGGCCATGATTTTCAGCGTCAATTCCGGCCCACTCTGCGGCCGCGAAGGTACCTATCTCACTTCACGCGACCTCCGCGATCGCCTGGCGAAAGAGCTGCTTACCAACGTTTCCATCCGCGTGGAAGATACGGAGACGCCCGAATCCTTCCGCGTGCTCGGCCGCGGCGAATTGCAGCTCGCTATTTTGATCGAGACCATGCGTCGCGAAGGTTTCGAAATCATGGTCGGCAAACCCGAAATCGTGGTGCGCAACGAAAACGGCAAGAAGCTGGAGCCGGTCGAGCGCCTGGTCATCGACATTCCCGAAAGCTTTATCGGCATCATCATGGAAACCATCGGCAGCCGCCGTGGCGAAATGCTGAAGATGAGCAATCACGGCTCCGGCCGCGTGCGCCTCGATTTCAAGATTCCCTCGCGCGGCTTGATCGGCCTGCGCAGCCAGTTGCTGACGGACACCCGCGGCACTGCGCTGATCCATTCCATTTTCGATGGTTGGATGGAGTACGGCGGCGACATGGCGCTGCGCCCCACCGGCGCGCTGGTGGCGGATCGCGGCGGCGCTTCCACGGCGTATGCGCTCTGGGGAATTCAGGAACGCGGCGAACTATTCATCGGCCCGACCATCGAGGTGTACGAAGGCATGGTGGTGGGTGAAAATTCGCGCGAGCAGGACATGGAAGTTAACGTCACCCGGGAGAAAAAGCTCACCAACATGCGCTCCTCCTCGGCGGACGAGGCCATCCGCCTGATCCCGCATCGTCAGCTCAGCCTCGAGCAGGCCATCGAATTCATCGCCGACGACGAACTCGTCGAGATCACGCCCAAGTCCATTCGCTTGCGCAAAAAAGTTTTGCAGTACAACAAGCGGCCGCGCCGCTGGCAGGAAATTCGCGCCAGTCAGGAAGCCGCCCGCTAATCGCTTCCCTCATCGCTGCTGATATACGCCGTCCCGCGCTCATTCTCCCTGTCCTCCGGGGCAAGCGACGCTTTC
>Ga0307471_100002164_pt1 | contig 11197 bp, 6 predicted proteins | sample atmos_gasesAM3C__2_FD_204566 | JGI IMG/M metagenome (GOLD analysis project Ga0307471, IMG submission 204566) | Hardwood forest soil microbial communities from Morgan-Monroe State Forest, Indiana, United States - atmos_gasesAM3C_515 | ecosystem: Environmental > Terrestrial > Soil > Temperate... | reverse complement strand
GTTCTCGATTTGGCCATCCAGAGTGCGGACGGGCTCGATGCGGCCCATGGGGAAGGCATCGTCCACCGGGACATCAAACCAGCCAACATCTTCATAACAAAACGAGGGCACGCGAAAATACTGGATTTCGGTTTGGCCAAGCTGGCACCGAAGCGGGAAGCTGTGGCCTCGGGGGCCACACTCGCTACGAATGCAACGGCAGGGGTGAGCGAAGAGCACCTTACGAGCCCAGGCACGGCTGTGGGGACGGTCGCCTACATGTCACCCGAACAGTTGAGTGCCAAAGATTTGGATGCACGTACAGATTTATTTTCGTTCGGTATCGTTTTGTACGAAATGTCCACAGGGACATTGCCCTTTCGTGGAGACAGTTCCGCTCTCATCACCGACGCTATCCTTCACCGTTCGCCTGTAGCCCCAGTGCGATTGAATCCCGACGTACCGCCGGAGCTAGAGCGCGTTATCTACAGGGCGATGGAGAAAGACCGCAATCTGCGTTATCAGGGCGCGGCCGAAATGCGTTCCGAGCTGATGCGACTCAAGCGGGATACAGAATCCGGGCGGTCTGCGTCCGTGAGTTCAGGGACGGCGACTGTAGCGCACGATTCCGGTTCGCAAGTCACCGCACTGCCATCGCCGTCATCCCGTTCTGCGCCTGCTGAACCTTCATTATCGAGTGGTGTGAAGGTTGCCGAAGTTCCTGTAGCGGACAGGAAACTTTGGAAGGTTCTGGTTCCTGCTGCTGTCGTTGTGGTCGCCGCCTTGGTCGCGGGTGGTCTCTATTTCCGACTGCGTCCAGCAATGCCGTTGACCGAGAAGGACACCATCGTGCTCGCCGATTTCGCCAACACAACGGGCGACTCGGTATTTGACGACACGCTCAAGCAAGCCCTGGCTGTGGACCTGGGCCAGTCGCCTTTCCTGAACATCCTCTCGGAGGAGAAGGTTCGCCAGACGCTGCAGCAGATGAGGCACTCTCCAGGGGAGAGATTGACGCGAGACGTGGCGCGCGAAGTGTGCGAGCGTGCGGGGAGCAAGGCGTACCTGGCAGGCTCGATTGCGACGCTCGGGTCGCAGTATGTGATTGGGCTGGAGGCCCTGAGCTGCGCGACCGGGGAGGTGCTGGCACGCGAGCAGGTGACGGCTGCAGGAAAGGAGCAAGTTCTCCCCGCGCTGGGCCAGGCCGCAGCGAAGCTTCGAAACGAGGTGGGGGAGTCGCTCAGCTCGGTGGAGAGGTTCGATGTGCCGCTTGAGGAGGCCACCACAAATTCGCTCGAAGCTCTCAAAGCCTACACCCTGGGTCGAAGAACCCAGAGAGAAAAGGGAGACGTCGAGGCCATTCCATTCGACAGGCGCGCCGTCGAACTCGACCCCAACTTTGCATTGGCCTACGAGCTTCTGGGAGTGAATTACTCCAACCTGAACCAGCACAGCGTGGGTGCTGAATATCTGAAGAGAGCCTTCGACTTGTCTGATCGCATCACCGAACGCGAGAAGTTCCACGTCACCGGGTCCTACTACTCACTGGCCACCGGCGAGCTGGAGAAGGCGAATCAGACATACGAACTGTATATCCGGGTCTATCTGCGAGACCCGTTGCCCCATACCGACCTGGGCAGCAACTACATGATTCTGGGCCAATATGAGAAGGCCGCCACCGAAACCCGTGAAGGTCTTCGCCTGGACCCGAATAACATGGTCGGATATGCGAATCTGGGCGAGACCTACCTGGCCCTAAACCGTTTCGATGAAGCAAGAGCCGTATCTGAGGAGGCGCACGGGCGAAAGTTTGAGAGTATTTATCTGCATTTGAACCTGTACGCACTGGGCTTCTTCCAGGGCAATGCGGCAGCCATGAAGCAGCAGGCGGATTGGGCTGTTGGAAAAGCAGGTGCGGAAGACCAGATGCTTTCGCTCGAATCCGACACCGAAGCATTGTCAGGGAGACTCGGGAAAGCCCGTGAGCTATCCCGGCAAGCTGTCGAGAGCGCGCGGCGCAGCGATGAAAAAGAGCCCGCCGCCTTATGGCAAGCGAACGCGGCGATTCGCGAGGCGCTCTTGGGCAACACAGATGCGGCCCGCCAGAATGCTGCCGCGTCACTAGCGCTCGCTCCAGGGAGTCGCGATACGGGCGTGCAGGTGGCGCTGGCCTACGCATTGGCGGGCGATGCGGTGCATGCCCAATCCCTTGCCGATGACCACGGCAAGCACCTCCCCCAAGACACAGTCGTGCAGTCGGTCTGGCTGCCTACGATTCGCGCGCAGATAGAGATGAGCCGCAAGAATCCCGCGCGGAGCATCGAGCTTCTTCAGGCGGCAGCACCCTATGAGCTAGGCATGCTAACTGCTAACGGTGTCAACTCCTGTTTGTATCCCGTGTACGTCCGCGCAGAGGCTTACCTGAGCGCGCAACAAGGCGCTGCCGCGGCCGCCGAATTCCAGAAAATCCTCGACCATCGCGGGCTGTTATGGAATTGTGCGACAGGCGCGCTCGCGCATCTCGGCCTCGCCCGCGCCTACGCCATGCAAGGTGAGACCGCCAAAGCCCGCGCTGCGTATCAGGATTTTCTCGCGCAGTGGAAAGACGCTGACCCCGATATTCCCGTCCTCAAGCAAGCCAAAGCGGAGTACGCGAAATTGCAGTAGTAACTGGCGAAGCAGCGCGGGCTAGCGTGCTAACTCCCGATTAGTCGGATAACCGGACATCTTCCGTACCAGGACTCCACTTCTCCGGTAATCGCGTTAACCAGGCACCATCTGCAAAGCCCGCTGCTCAGAACATCAAGCGATGGCTAGTTGAGGACAGAGATGAGAGACACTTCGAAATTATGTATATGTTCAGATAGCAGCACCCGCCAACTAATGTTTCTCCACCTCCGGAGGTCGTTTTTGATTTGCCAGCCGCTGTGGAGATTGTCAGCAACTACGCGACGCCGAATAACTGGTTTGGCTGGAGGCTACCGACTAATGTTTGGCCGCAGTAGGGCCGTTGGCTATCACATCGAGCGTGCTCTCCTTGACGAGGTAAGCGTCTACCTTGACGGAGCCCACCGGGCCGTCGTACGCAAACGCGGCCGATCCCACTGAATCTGCCGGCATACCCACGTCCTTCCCGGGACCAACCACTTTGTAAATGGTGCTATTGGCAGGAATCGTGAAGCTGATTGACATCGAATTAAGCGTGAGTCCGGAGGCCGGCGCGACAGTGAGACTGCCGGCAATGGCTTGATCGGATGTGTTAGTGAAACTGTATGAATCCTTCGGCACTTGAATGATCTGAGCAGTCTCAACCGTGAAGATCTTGAAGTTGCTGAACGTGTGGCGGCGGCAGTAGCGGCGGCCTTGCCTTTCGACATATAGGTCCGCAACCTGCGGAAGCCAAAGTTGTTGCGCGCTACTGCGGAACCGGACCGATGCGTAGCTAATCGAGAAATATTCCTGTGTCAGATCGATTTCTTTGAGCGTTTTGACCAGCTCCGATTCGAGCCTCACGACCTGAGGGGTGCCTGGATCGATCCAGGCGCGGCCCTTGAGCGGCACCGGGTAGTGCCTTCCGTGAATCACGTAGCCTCGAATTCGACTGGGACGGTCCGGGCGCTGTTCGAAGTGAACTTGCCAGGCGGGACGTCCTGCCCAGGATCCCAGACCCTCGCACTTGAAAGTGAAGTCGGGCACGAGCATGGGATGAAAGATCATCGCTATCGCGGGTAGCCCGAGAGTCGCTATCTTTGCGGGGAATTGCTCCTGGTTAACGCTTCCGTTCCGGTATTCGTCCAATATAAAAAGACCTGTGGAATTGTGTGAAACGGTGACGACATATTCGAACGAGCGGGCCTCAGGCGCGCTACGCGAGCCACCTGCGTCAACTCTGAAGTGCTCGACCTGCTCGGTGGCGCTGAATTTCTCAAGGTTTGCAACAAACTGCTCCATCCGCACGCCCACCCCGCGGAGAACTGCGGGCAGAGGACACTCGACGCTACGATCCACATCCGGGACGGAATCGTCGAGGTCAGGCGGAATCCAAGAGGTATGTTCCGCGCCCGCTTCCCGGCCTGCGCCTGGAGGCATTGCGGGAGTTGCGTCCGCAGAGCGCGGGGGAAGCGGTTTCACCTTCATGATGATGAAGAGAGTTTGCTGATGATGGCCCGATTCGACGCGAACATGTTGCTGCACGGTCAGAAAGCCCGGCGCGCTGGCCTCCACCATGTACGTTCCAGGCCCCAGATTCGTGAAAAGCATATCGCCTTCAGATTCTGTGGGTGCGCCGCTCACCTCGTAGCCTTGGCTGGGCATGACATGGATGGTTGCCGAACCGATGAAGGGGGCATCGTCCTGAAGTCGCAGACATATTTTGAGCGAAGCGTCGCCTCCGCTTGCAGGTAGTTGGGCTAGGAGATTTTCCTTTGGACTTTCCTGTGCTGCGGCCAAGCCACAAAAGAACGAGAGCAAGAGAGACACAAGCAGAGTGGGAGCGGGAAGTGCGCGACTTATTCTGATGCGGTTCATGGGACCTCCTCGGCCAATCAGGCCTTCTTGGGACGTCCTGGGTGCCGCTTCCGTAGCGCTCAAGGTTGCGGGAGTGTCGAGAGGAAATCGCACTGCGGATTGTGATACCCATTGATCTCGACCGGCGTGTCGTCGAGTTCCAGCATCCTGTCGGTGCTCGGGTCATAGGCAGGCCACGCCGTAGCCCCCGCCCCGTTTGGGTCACCGGTCGCGGCGAAGCGCGTCCAATAGCCCATCATGTCTCCGATAAAAGTGACCTCTGCGGCCGTGGGTATGTAATTGACCGCGTTAGCAAAGGCAGAGCTGATCAGCGAGAAATTGCCAAAGACAAAGTACAGCTCCGCCGTGTGGAACGCGCGCATGGCGTTCAGCCCGGCGTTGTTCTCAAATCGGTGCGTGTAAAAGTAGCGCCACACTGCTTTGCGGTTCGCGCCGGCGGCAGCCCGCGCGACATTGCGCACTTCACAGGTCATCTGAAAATCGCTGTCCACTGCGATAAGCGCATACTCTGGCGTGTCGTAGGCCGCCGCCGGATAAAGGGTCAACACTTGGTTGGCGACTCCAGCTCCAAAGGGATCGAAGCTGTTGTGGATCGCGGTGGCGTAACCGGTTGCATCCAGCGGCGCGTTTGGGTTGTCGCCGAAGTTGGTCGACTCCTCGCGCGTCGATCCTATGAGCAGCGGTACCGGCGAGCCGTTTTCTTCAAGAACAATGAAGGGGTCCACAGGCAGGAAGGGAGAGCCGACACCTGGACCCCAGGCGAATTGGCGTCCGAGATTCAGGATTGTCGTCACAGGGACTGCGCGAAGACAGGCGAGGATGTCCGCCGCAGTGTCGCATCCGACCGCTGTAACGAATGGCTCACCACGCATTTCGGCGGTGGCTAATGGGAGCAATTGCCCCTTGGGTACGACGTTGCTCTCCATCCCGGCGACCGAGAAGAGCCCTTGAGCGGCTGGAGCCGCCAGGAGTATCTGGATATCCCAGGAGCCGGCAGATTGCCCGAATAGCATCACACGTTTGGGGTCGCCGCCGAAGGCCGCGATGTTTTGTTGCACCCAGGCCAGCACTGCGATCATGTCGAGCAAGCCATAGTTGCCGGAAGAACCGCTGGCTTCTGCGGTGAGCAACGGAATAGGCAGGAAGCCCAGGATTCCTACCCTGTATTCAGCCGTCACGACGATGGCGCCGTGCGCTGCGAGAGGCGGCACATCGAAAGGTGGTGATTGCGCGTCGCCGCGAAAGTTGCCGCCTCCATGAATGAATACCATCACTGGCTGAGCCGAGCTCGGTGGTGTCGCCGCAACAAAAATATTCAGCGTGAGACAATCCTCGTTGCCGACCTGCTGGCCGTTGAAATTGACCTGCGGGCATACGTTGCCGAACGTGGACGCGTCGCGAACTCCCTGCCACTTCAAGGGCGGCGCGGGTGGCCGCCATCGCAGATCGCCAACGGGCGGCGCGGCAAAGGGAATTCCACGGAAAACGAGCAGGTCGCCTTCGACGACGCCTTGCACCGCACCGGACTGCGTTTGGGCGACGGTGGGGGAACTCTTGATATTCACGGTGTAAGACTGCTTCGCGGACTGACCTTTCGCGTCTTTGACTTCAATCGTGAAGGCAACGCTGGCTTGCACCTGATCGGGGATTCCCGAGATCGTCTCTACGTTGCTCGAGCTGTTTCCGAGAGCCACGTTGTGCGGTAGAGCGCCGGTCGATACGCTCCAGATGAAGGGAGCGACCCCACCGCTGGCTTGGATGGTCTGGGAGTAAGAAGCGCCGATGGTGCCGTCCGACAAAGAAGCGGTGGCTATCGACAGACTCGGAGGCGGAGGGGTAGTGGTGGGGCCGTTTCCGCCGCCGCAACCACTAGTTAGAGGGAGCGCGATCATGAACGTTACACTGAGGGCTAACCAAAAGAAACCGGTCTTCGTTTTCATCGTCGCCTCTACTAGTCGGTGCGGTTGTTCAAAAGTCAGTGTCGGCCCCTCAGAACGTCCTTTGTCGCGCCGAGTTTTGGTTAGCTGCCCAGATATTTCAATTCACTGCCGATCTACGCTGGGTCAACTATGGGTCTACAAACAAGTCTTGCGGTTTGAATGGGTTGGCCCACGCCTGTTTGGCATCCATCTCGACTGCTCGACTGTGCTATGCTCACGCGCAAAGCTTGACGCCATGGCCAGCCCTGCCGATTCGCCGCACCTACGGCGCTTTGATCAGTTTGAACTGGATCTGCGCACTGCCGAAATTTACAAACAAGGCAGACGGATCAAGCTGCAGGAGCAACCGTGTCAAGTGCTCGCGGTGCTGGTGGAGCATCCCGGTGAGCTGGTCACCCGAGAAGAACTAAAAAAGAAGCTGTGGCCGAACGACACGTTCGTTGACTTCGACCACGGAGTGAATATCGCCGTAAACAAGCTGCGCGACGCCCTCGGTGATTCCGCAGAGTCCCCTCGCTTTATTGAAACCCTTCCGCGCCGCGGATATCGGTTCATCGCTCCGGTGAGCAACGGAACCGCGTCAGCGGGAGTCGAGACGCCCGCCCCTGCCAAGTCTGAAAGCCGCAACGCAAAGACTTGGAAAGCTCTCATCGCAGTTGGTGCCTCGGCGATTACCATCGTGGCTGTCATATCGTCTCGCCCACATCGCATTAGCGCACTGTCGAAAAAGGACACCGTTATGCTCGCCGATTTTGAAAACAAAACCGAGGACGTGGCGTTCGACGATACCCTCAAGGAAGGTCTCGCCATCGCGGTGCAGCAGTCGCCCTTCCTAAACATTGTTCCGGAGCAGACAGTAGCGCAGACAATGAAGATGATGGGGCACTCGCCAACCGAGGGGGTTGCGGGAACTCTGGCGCGCGAATTGTGCCAGCGGGTCAATAGCAAAGTCTTGCTAGCGGGTTCCATATCCAGCTTCGGCAACCAGTATGTGATCACACTTAACGTCATCAACTGCGCTACTGGCGAAGCGCTTATAAAGCAGCAAGCGCAGGCTGCGCGCAAGGAGGAGGTACTCAGAATCCTGGGAAATGAGGCAGCAACGATTCGCGGGGAATTGGGAGAGTCGCTTGCTAAGGTCCGGCAGTTTGACACTCCTATTGAGCAAGCGTCCACATCGTCTCTTGATGCCCTTAAGGCATACAGTCTCGGAGTTAAGACGTTGCACACCAAAGGGGAAACGGCGGCGCTGCCATGGTTCAAGCGCGCAATCGAGTTGGATCCGAACTTCGCCATGGCCTATGCCCGTATGGGCACCGCGTATGACAATCTTAGCGAAGTCGGACTTTCGAACGAATGCCACCGCAGGGCCCATGAATTGCGGAAGAATGTGAGCGAACGAGAGCAGTTCGTCATTGAGAGCGGCTATTACAGCAAGGTGACTGGGCAGTTGGAGAAAGTTGAGCAAAACGCCGAATTGTGGCTGCAGGCATATCCCAACGACTACGCCCCGCATAACACGCTCGGAATTGTTTACACTCAGATGGGTAATTTTGAGAAAGCGCTGGACGAGATGCGTGACGTGTTGCGCGAGAATCCGAACAGTCAAAGCGCCGCTATCAACGTCGCCAGCACCTACGTGAATCTGAATCGTTTCGATGAAGCGGAAGCGGTTTACAAGCAGGCAGAAGAGCGTCACTTAGGGGGCGAGCTTCTGCTGGCTACTCGATATCAATTAGCCTTTGTGAAGACCGATCCGGAACAGATGGCAAGATTGGCTGCTGCGGCGTCTGGCAAACCGGGAGCTGAGGATGTTCTGCTGGCGTTCCAGGCCAAGACGGAAGCCTGGTACGGGCGCGTCGAAAAAGCGCGTGAGCTCACGCGACAGGCCATTCGCGCGGCGCAGCTCAACGAATCCAAAGAGACCGCTGCTTACTACGGCGCCGAGGCGGCGATGCGTGAGGCGGAATTCGGCACTCATCAGCGGGCTCGCGGACATGCGAATGCGGCGCTAAAACTGGCGCGCAATCGCGACCTAGAAGCCATGGCAGCCCTGGCTTTGGCGCGCTCGGGGGATGTTACCGAGGCGGAAAAGCTGGCCACGCGTTTGGATCAGGACTTCCCGCTGGATACCCTGGTACAAAGCTACTGGCTACCCTCGGTCCGCGCAACCATCGAACTCCATCACAAGCACCCGGACAAAGCCATCGCCCTGCTGCAAACCACCGCGCCTTGGGAGCTTTCAGAGCCCACCTTATGGGAAGGGTTTCTCTATCCCATTTACCTGCGCGGCGAAGGATATCTGGCCATGGGCAACGGCAGGGCGGCCGCTGCCGAGTTCCAAAAATTCGTTGATCACCGCGGATTGGTAGTGAATTTCCATCTCGGCGCGCTGGCACAATTAGGATTGGCTCGTGCTTATGCGCTTCAGGGTAACTACGAACGGGCACGCACCTCCTACGAAGAATTCTTCGCCCTCTGGAAAAATGCCGACTCCGACATCCCCATCCTGAAGCAAGCCAAAGCCGAGTACGCGAAATTGCAGCAGTAACTGGCGAAGCAGCGCGGGCTAACGTGCTAACTCCCGATTAGTCGCATAACCGGACATCTTCAATACCAGTACTCAACATGTCCGGTTTGCGCGTTAATCGGGACTTGAGGATTACTTCTGGGTTGCCCGCAATACCCCCAAGATATGGCTGGTCAGGTTCTGAGTGCAATCGCCTGATAGCATTAGTTAGGAATCCCTACTCGACAGAAGCGCTCGAAGTCGGTTCGTTGCAGCGAGTTGGCCATGCTTCCCCTTGGCTTGCTTCAGACCGGGAATTTCCGGATCCGCTTCTTGCCAGACACCTGAGTTGCAATCTCTTCGCTGTTCAAGGGATGAGTCTTTCTTCAGGCCTCATTCGTAGTACGGATATGATAGGCCACTTGTTCATGACGTGGGAGGCGAGCGTGAGCCTGGAGAGCGAAGTTGCCCAGCTTCGACGCGGCGACCTCACCGCGCTTTCTGCGCTGCTCATGCGCTATCAAAATCGCCTGTACCGATACCTCCTTCGCATCGTGCACGAGCAGGCGGAGGCAGAGGATCTTTTTCAGCAGACGTGGGTCCGCGTTGCAGAGAAGATTTCGCAATTCGATGTGCGGAGGAAATTTGAACCGTGGCTTTTTGCTCTCGCTCGAAATCTAGCCATCGACCATCTTCGTCGAGTTCGTCCATCGAGCCTCGATGAGCGGATCGGGGAGGCTGAATCAGACATGACGGCGGGAGAACGGCTTACTTCGAACCAGCGGCCGGTCCTCGATGGGATTTTGGAGCGCGAGCGAGCAGGGCAACTGGCGTCCGCGCTCGAAACCCTGTCTGTTTCTTACCGCGAGGTTCTGAGTTTAAGGTTCGAGGAAGAAATGAAGCTCGAAGAAATCGCCGAAGTGCTCGCGATTCCACTTCCGACTGTTAAAACACGTCTTCGGCGCGCACTCGAAAGAATGCGGCAAACGCTCGAACACAGATATCCAGGCGAGGATTGGAAGGTGCTGAACTGATGGATCCCAAACGAGAGTCGCACGAAAAAATTCGTGAATTACTCGCGCTCGCTGCAGCCGGAGCACTCGGGCTTGAAGAAGACCTGCTCGTGGCCCGCCACCGGGAAACGTGCGATGAGTGTTCTGCCGAACTGGAGCGGTGGGGTGCCCTCACTGGCGGATTGCGACGACTACCCACGCCGCAGCCGAGAGCGGCGGTGGTGGAACGAGCGCGTGCGCAGGCCGAGGCTCGGCTCGCAGAGGAGATCGAGCACCGTTGGCAGCGGGCGGTAATAATTTTTCTTGTTCTATATTCCTGGATATTGACAGTGGTGACCTGGCCGATTTTCCGCCTGATCACGGCCGGGCTTTTGACCCGGTTTGGGCCAGGCTTCAATCACTCGTGGTTCCTATTCGCGGCATTCACGATCCTGGTGTGGGCCACAGGTGGGGTCGCGGCAGTCTTGCTTGGGAGGCATCGCCAGCAAGGAAGGAGAATGGCATGAGCCGGTTTCGGGAGGAACTACGTGTCATTCCAGGGACTGCCTGGGTAATCGGGATCATCCTCTACTTGGTGATGTCGACCCTGGTTTACTTCGGTGTCATTCACACTGAACCTGAAATGAGTCATTGGCCGCTTGCCGGCAGGATCGCTTTTGTATACGGATGCTTTCTTGTTCTTCTCGCATGGGTCTTGTTAATCGGATACATCTATGCTGATGCGAAGCGACTGGGTATGCGACACGTGTTGTGGACGGGGCTCGCGATTCTTGTGCCCAATGCACTCGGAGTCATTCTCTATTTCGTGCTACGCGATCCGTTGCCGAAACCATGTCCGCACTGCGCCGCCCTAGCGAAACCGAGTTTTGTGTTTTGCCCGTCGTGCGGGACGGCGATGCAACCAACGTGTCCGAATTGCCGCCGTGGGGTGGAGCCCGGATGGTCGAATTGCCCGCATTGCGGAGGGAAATTGCCCTCTCCAGCACCGCGGACTTCTTAATGGGACCCGCTCGCAAGTGAAGAGAGGCTCGCACCTGCAGCAGACGGGTGGTGGCAACAGCCCGAGTGGTGCGCAGACTCCCAATAGATTCGCTGGTTCTACATTGGGATGGCCGTCTGCGCCATCATCGTCAGTGTCTTGGGGTTTGCACCTTCCCTCGTCAACACCGCCGCGCGTCATGTGCCTCACTGAGAGGCACACACAAATCTAACAAGGAGAATATCCAATG
>Ga0307471_100002163_pt1 | contig 11198 bp, 7 predicted proteins | sample atmos_gasesAM3C__2_FD_204566 | JGI IMG/M metagenome (GOLD analysis project Ga0307471, IMG submission 204566) | Hardwood forest soil microbial communities from Morgan-Monroe State Forest, Indiana, United States - atmos_gasesAM3C_515 | ecosystem: Environmental > Terrestrial > Soil > Temperate... | reverse complement strand
GATTGGAGGACCACCGCCGCCACCACCGTTCAAGATGATCATGAACCGGCCGTTTTTCTTTGCCATCGTGGACCAGGCGACAGGGCAGTTGCTGTTCCTGGCAGCCGTGATGGAGCCTTAGCCTGTACGCCCATGGTCGCCTCGTAGGGCACGCCCATCGCCCCCAGAACATTCGATCGAAACCTGACACCCAAGACCTGAGACCAAACACCTGACCTACTCCCATTCGATCGTACCCGGTGGTTTTGAGGTGATGTCGTAGACCACGCGGTTCACGCCCTTGACTTCGTTCACGATGCGGTTGGAGATGGTTTTCAGGAGTTCGTAGGGGAGCGGGACCCAGTCGGCGGTCATGCCGTCTTCGGAGTGGACGGCGCGGATCGCGCAGGTGTTGGCGTAGGTGCGCTGGTCGCCCATCACGCCGACTGACATAACGGGAAGAAGCACGGCGAAGGATTGCCAGATTTTCTGGTAGAGGCCGGCCTTCTTGATCTCGTCGACGACGATCTCGTCGCAGTCTTTCAGGATGCGCAGGCGCTCTTCGTTGACTTCGCCGAGCACGCGGACAGCGAGGCCGGGGCCGGGGAAAGGTTGGCGCTGGAGGATTTCTTCGGGCATCCCGAGGTCGCGGCCGATGCGGCGGACTTCGTCTTTGAAGAGTTCTTTCAGGGGCTCAATGAGCTTGAGTTCCATCTTTTCGGGCAGGCCACCGACGTTGTGATGGCTCTTGATCACCTGCGAGGGACCGCGCACGGAACGGGACTCGATGACGTCGGGATAAAGAGTGCCCTGGACCAGCCATTCGACCTTGCCTTCTTCTTTCTCGATGCGGTGGGCTTCCCTTTCGAAAACGGCAATGAACTCGTTGCCGATGACCTTGCGCTTGGCTTCAGGGTCGGTGATCCCCGCCAGTCGCGTGAGGAAGCGCTGACTGGCGTCGACGCCGATCAGGTGCAGTCCAAGCTTGTCCCGCAGGGTCTGCTGGACCTTCTCGAATTCGTTTTTGCGCAGGACGCCGTTGTTGACGAAGACGCAGGTGAGGCGCGTCTTGCCACAGGTATCGCGCATGGCCCGGTCGACCAGGACGGCGGCGACGGAGGAATCCACACCGCCAGAAAGGGCGCAGATGGCGCGGCCATTGCCAACCTGCTTGCCGACCTGTTCGACGGTGGCGTCGATGAAGTGCTGGGCGGTCCACGTAGGCTTGGCCCCGCAAATGTTGAGGGCGAAGTTGCGCAGGATGTCTTTGCCGAGCGGGGTGTGATGCACTTCTGGATGGAACTGCACCGCCCACATTTTCTGCGCAGGATTCTCGATGGCGGCTACAGCGTTGGGGGACTTGGCCGTCAGCTGGAAGCCGTCAGGGAGTTGCTGGGCTTCGTCGCCATGCGACATCCAGACGTTGAGTGTTTTCGGGAGGCCTTCGAACAGGCGAGAGCCAGCGCCGTTGACTTCGACCTGGGCGTGTCCGTACTCGCGCTTGTCGGCGGGACGCACTTTTCCACCCAGGGCATGCACCATGTACTGCAGGCCGTAGCAGATGCCGAGCACGGGAAGGCCCAGCGAGAAAACCTGTTGATCCGCGACGGGGGCGTCCTGATCGTAGACAGACGACGGGCCGCCGGACAGGATGATGCCGGCTGGAGAGAAGCTCTTAATTTCCTCGAGGCTGGCGTTGCAGGGGAGAACGACCGAGAAGACGTTGAGTTCGCGGATGCGGCGCGCAATCAGCTGCGAATATTGCGCCCCGAAGTCGAGGACAACGATCGCTTGAGTTTCCACGGATGAGTGTCTCAAATTCGGGGAGAGAGTGTAAAGCGGGGGGCAGCAGTTGTCAGTTGGCACTTAGCACTTGGCACTTGGCCAAATAGCATTCAACGCTCAGCAGTCAGCATTCAGCCTGCTTACGATTGGTTGGAAGTCTTCGGCGGGGGTTGGTCGGGATCGAAGAGAGGGTGGTCGCCCAGGATGCGTTCGTTCGGATCGATCTTGGCCGTTTCCATCTGAGTGCGGAAGTTAGAGTTCGCCAGACGTGCGTCGTCTGACTTGGGCTGCGGGCGATCGGTGAGGATGGGTTCGTCCTGATCGACCATGGCCGTTTCGGGCTGAATGCTGATTGCTGAAGGCTGAATGCTTGTTGTGGTGGCGGGTGCAGATATCACTGATGGGGACGCTAACACCGCGACTGCTGGGGCGGGAGGCGCTTCCAGAATAGCGACGTATCCCGCTAAGCGTCCGATGTGGAGCGTATCGACGATGGCAAAGTAGACGAGGGTCAGGAGGAGGATCGCGAGCAATACGAACCCCACCGGCAGGGCCTGCACGAGGGCCAGAGGAAACGTCACCACCGAGGTCGCGACCACGAAGAACACGAAGTGCGCCACACCGAACCAGGTGCCGACGGCCATGACCGAACCGAACCGGTCACGACACAGGGCTACGGCGGAAGCGAGAGCTGCAAACGTGTCTTTCTTCCTGCTGACCACGAAGACTGACGCGAGCGCGAGAAACCAATTGATCGACGACCAGGCCAACCAGATCAGCAACGAGATGATGAGCGCCAAAAAAAACACGAGGCCGGGATGGGGCTCGGTGTCCGAGGAAAAGAACCCGGCGAGGATGATTGCGCCCACGCAACCGGCGCACGCGGCCAGGGCCAGCGCGGCCCGAAGGAAGTGCAAGCCCGCCATGGAACGGAATCGCCAGTGCGCGGATTGTTCTGCCCGGTTGTCACTGGTCGTGTCGACAACTTGGGGAGCGCTCGGTTGGGCGGCAAGGGCCCGAGTTCGGATGTAGCTGAGGATGGTGTCGAGCGTGGCGGCGCGCCCGACAGATGCGATGAAGATCCAAAGGATCGCCAGCGCGGAAAACAGCAGCACTCCGGCTAAAACGAAACGAAGGCTGCTCCCGTGGAAGATGTGCACGAAGGCCTGCGAGATGAGCCAGGGGTGGCGAGTGCGCAGCAGGAGCAGGTCGAGATTGGAGACCGGCAAGGTGTCGAGGTACTCGATGAAACCCAGACCGAGAAGCACGCAGGCGGCCGCTCCGAAGCTCCAGCGCCAGGCGACTTCGGCCAGCGGCAAGGCGGGACGGCGGAAGACGCTACGAAAGCCTTCGAGAGTGGGGGACCAGGGGGACACGAGATCAGGATAACGCAGAAGGGCAGGTCTTAGGTCTTAGGTCTTAGGTCTTAGGTCTTAGGTCTTAGGTCTTGGGTCTTTGGCTCAGGCTCTCAACTGGAGGTTCTGAAAAGCCCACTTGTCCGCCCTAATGTAAAGATGGGCGGGGCAGCCCAGGAGATTTATGCGAATTAACAATCCATTCATAAACCGGCACTTCTGGTTCTTCGAGAATCTCGGATCACGATATTTTTCGGCAACCTGACCCGCAGGCGGCACATCCAATTCCGTAACGGAGCTCCGACTAATCTCATACACGGAATCGCGAACCGGCGGGAGTTGTGTGTCGACTCAAGCCCTCAACCAGAATCCATATAGAGGAGAATTCCATGAAGTTCGTGAAGTACTCGGCTTTGCTCGTATTTGTAGCTTTCAGTCTTTCGTCAGGGGTTTTCGCCAAGGACCGGAACGAGGGGAAGTTCTCGCTGACCGAAGCGGCGCAGATCGGTTCGACCCAGTTAAAAGCTGGGGACTACAAGGTTACCTGGGAGGGGACAGGGTCCGACGTGCAGGTGAAGATTCTGCAGGGCAAGGACGTGGTCGCGACGACCTCGGCCAAGCTGGTGAACAGATCGCTGCCACAAGATGCGGTAACGTTGGGTGGCACAAGCGGAATGAAGACGCTGGAGGAGATCGACTTCGCCGGAAAGAAGCAAGCCCTGGTGTTCGCTTCTGCGGAGACAGCGCAGAACTGAGTCAGGGGACGGCGGGGAGACGGATTCATCCGCCTTTCGAGGGTGAGACGCCCTCGGGACAGCCGGCAAGATGCCGGCACTACTTTGACGGGCGGGCCGGGAGGCCCGCCTTGTTTTTCTCAGCTGCAGCCCGGGCGTAAATGCTTCTTAACGCACTACGATATTGGCCAGCTTTCCGGGCACGTAAATCCACTTCACGAACTGCTTGCCGGCCATGGCGGCTTTGATTTTCTCGTCGGCAAACGCGCGCTCTTTCACCAGATCCTCGTCGGCGTCGGCGGGAACTACGATGCGGCTGCGGAGTTTGCCGTTAATCTGCACCGGGATCTCGATCTCTTCTTCTTTGGCCAGTGCGGGGTCGTACTTCGGCCAGGGCGCGCGCAAGAGACTTCCCTTTTCGCCTAGCGTCTCCCAGAGTTCGTGGGCGAGGTACGGCGCGAAGGGCGCGAGCAACAGGACCAGATCGCGTTGGACCTGCGCCAGCAATGCCGCCGGAATGGCTCCCTGGGCGATTTTTTCTTCCACGCCGTAAAGTTCGTTCACCAGCTCCATGATGGCGGCGATGCAGGTGTTGAAGTGCCAGCGTCCCTTGAAGTCGTCGGTGACGCGTTTGATGGTCTGGTGCAGCTTGCGCTGGATCTGGCGGGCTTCGGGAGACGGGGCAAGCCCCGTCTCTACCCTCGATTCGTGCGCTGAGTTCGCGTGGCGCATGACGAAGCGGTAGACGCGGCCGAGGAAGCGCTGGATGCCTTCGATGCCGGAGTCCTGCCAGTCGAGATCGCGATCGGGGGGCGCGGCGAAGAGGCTGTAGAGACGCGCGGCGTCGGCGCCGTAACGCGCCACCATTTCGTCGGGAGAGACGACGTTGCCGAGGTTCTTCGACATCTTGGCGCCGTCTTTGATCACCATCCCCTGGGTGAAGAGACGCTCGACAGGCTCGTCGTTTTTCACGAGGCCGAGGTCGCGCATGAACTTGGTCCAGAAGCGCGAGTAAATCAGATGCAGGATGGCGTGCTCGACGCCGCCGATGTACTGGTCGATCGGGAACCAGTAGGCGATCTCTTTCGAGTCGAACGCGGCGCGGTCGTTGCGCGCATCGGTGTAACGATAGAAATACCAGGACGAGTCGACGAAGGTGTCCATGGTATCGGTCTCGCGGCGCGCAGGGCCTCCACATTTGGGGCAGGTTGCGTTCACGAACTCGGGCACGTTGGCGAGCGGAGACGCGCCGGTAAGCGTGATGTCGACATGTTCGGGAAGAAGGACGGGCAAGTCTTTCTCGGGAACCGGAACGATGCCATCCTTCGCGCAGTAGAGCATGGGGATGGGCGTGCCCCAGTAGCGCTGGCGCGAGACACCCCAGTCTTTCAAGCGGAAGGTGACCGTGGCTTTGCCAAAACTATTTTTCGCGGCGAAGTCGGCCATCGCTTTGAGGGCTTCCGAACTGGTAAGTCCGCTGAATTGTCCAGAATTCACGACCACTCCGTCGTCGGCAACGAAGGGGAGTGGCGGATCCATCACGGTCTCGTCGCTGCCGCCGCCCGAAGGGAGAACCACGACGCGAACCGGCAACTTGTATTTCTTGGCGAATTCGTAGTCACGTTCGTCGTGTGCAGGCACACTCATGATGGCCCCGGTGCCGTAGTCCATGAGGATGTAGTTGGCGACCCAGATGGGGAGCGCTTCCTGGTTGAAGGGGTTCTTGGCGTAGCGGCCGGTGAAGATGCCGTGCTTTTCGATCTCGCCGATGTCCCCGGCTTCCTTGGCCTTGCGCTGTTCGGCGATCAACGTCTCGACCTTGGCGCGCAAGTCCGCGTTGTTCGCGGCCATGTCGGCCACAATGGGATGTTGGGGCGCGAGTTGCACCGAGGTCGCCCCGAAAATCGTGTCGATGCGAGTCGTGAAAACGGTGATGGTGGATCCGGCAGGGCCGACGGTACCTCCGAGATCGAAGTCGACGAGCGCGCCTTCGCTGCGGCCGATCCAGTTGCGCTGCATGGTGCGCACTTTGTCGGGCCAGCCTTCCAGTTTGTCGAGGTCGCGGAGCAATTCGTCGGCGTACCTGGTGGTGCGGAGAAACCACTGCTCGAGTTCGCGCTGCTCGACGAGCGTGTCTTCGTGACGCCAGCAGTAGCCGCCGACCACCTGCTCGTTGGCAAGAACGGTGGCGCACTTTGGACACCAGTTGACCTTGCTCTTCTTGCGGTACGCGAGGCCCTGTTCGAAGAGCTTGATGAAGAACCACTGGTTCCAGCGGTAGTAATCGGGCAGACAAGTGGTGACTTCGCGCGACCAGTCGTAGGCGAAACCTAGGCGCTTCATCTGCGCCTTCATGTTGGCGATATTGGAGAGGGTCCACTCGCGCGGCGGCGTGTTGTTCTTGATGGCGGCATTTTCCGCCGGAAGTCCGAACGAGTCCCAGCCCATGGGGTGGAGCACGTTGTAGCCGTTCATCCACATGTAGCGGGCAAGGGCGTCGCCAATGGAGTAGTTGCGAACGTGGCCCATGTGCAGAGCGCCCGAAGGATAGGGCAACATTTCCAGGACGTAGTACTTGGGCCTGGTGGAGTTAGGCTCGGCGGCGTAGAGGACGGGGTCCTGCTGCCATTGCTCCGACCACTTGGTTTCGACGTGCTGGGGATCGTAGCGTTCGTCGCGGGTGGCGGTGGGGTTGTCGTCAGGGGACATAGAGGAGTTGGCTGGGCTGTAGATAAACTTTCATTTTACCGTAGAGGCGTGGGTTGCCGCGTTTGGGGTCAGGTGCGGCCCCGAAAGACGGGGGCGGGGGAACGAGATGAGCTCACGAAAAGCAAGACGGAGCAAGCCCCGTCTCTACCCGGGGAGTCGGGAGAGGATAAGCGGGTTTTCGGAATCTTTCGTCCAGTTGGCGCGGTTGTTCTGGATGTAATCTCGGACCGCGGCAACCGAGGTATTGCCTCTCAGGATGTGATCCACGGAAGCGGGGCTGCCAGGCGAAGTGGTGGTCTCCCGATAGCCGGCACTGACGGGTTACACCTGCTTTATATGAACCCACGACATCCGACAACGAAGGGAGACGCGCCACGAAGGATGCGTTCCCTTGTTCGGGATCGTTCCGGGCCATCGCGTCCGGAATGAACTGATGGTGGTCTTCCAGAATGACGGTGGCATGAACGTGGTTGGGCATGATGACCTACGCGTCCAAGCAGACGTTCGAATAGCGAGTGGGCATTTGTACCAGTTCCGTCTCAGGCGATTTGTCCTGGGGCCGACAGATCGATTTTTCCATCGCTTATTTCGCCTAACGTGCACTCATGGGCGTTCGTACAAATCGTAACAAAGTACCAGCCGGGTGAGCGGCGGTCCCAATCGCGAAGGTCAACGCGGTAAGCATTCTTGTGGAGCGTCATGAACCCAATATGCGGGGTAGAGACGCGGCTTGCCGCGTCTGCAATCACATGGCGTCGTGACATAGAGAGGATGTTGGAAACGAGATGGGGCCGAAAAGCAAGACGCGGCAAGCCTCGTCTCTACCCTACGGTGGGGCGAGGTTCCTAGAGTTTGCCCTGGTTTCTGGGGCGGGATAGACTCAGACATCTGGGGGTGGGGCCATGCTGGTTGTCATGCAGGCGCATGCCACGGAAGAGCAGGTACGCGCCGTTTGCCAGAAGATCGAATCGCTCGGTTACCGCGCGCATGCCATGCCGGGCGCGACGCGCACCGCCATCGGCATCACGGGGAACCAGGGAGAGATCGAACCGGGCACGCTGGATGAACTGGCGGGCGTGCAGGAAGTCATCCGGGTCAGCAAGCCTTACAAACTGGTCAGCCGCGATGTGAAGGAAGACAGCACGGTCATCACGTTTCGGGGTACGAACGCGACCATCGGCGGCAAGAATCTGGCCATTATTGCCGGGCCGTGCGCGATTGAGAGCCGGGAGCAGGCTTTTGCGGTGGCGGAGCGGGTTTGCCGGGCGGGGGCGCAGTTCTTTCGCGGGGGCGCGTACAAACCGCGGACTTCGCCATATTCGTTTCAGGGGTTGGGCGAGGACGGGTTGCGGATTATGGCGGAGATCCGCGAGCAGTTCGGGATGAAGATTATTACCGAGGCGATCGATAACGAGTCGCTGGACCTGGTGGAGGAGTACGCGGACGTGATCCAGATCGGCGCGCGCAACATGCAGAACTTCTCGCTGCTCAAGCGCGCTGGACGGGCGAAGAAGCCGGTGCTTTTGAAACGCGGATTGTCGGCGACGCTGGAAGAGTTTTTCATGGCGGCTGAATATGTGATGAGCGAAGGCAACTACCAGGTCGCGCTTTGCGAGCGCGGCGTGCGGACCTTCGCCGACCACACGCGCAATACGCTCGATTTGAGCATCGTGCCGGCGGTGCAGAGGCTGAGTCATCTGCCGATCGTTGTGGATCCGAGCCATGGGACGGGGAAGCGCAATAAAGTCACGCCTCTGTCGCGGGCGTCGGTGGCGGTGGGAGCGGATGGGCTGATCGTGGAAGTGCACAACCAGCCGGACAAGGCGCTGTCGGATGGGATGCAGTCGTTATATCCGGATCAGTTTGACGATCTGATGGCGCAGGTGCGGCAGATTGCGGCGGTGGTGGGGCGGGAGATTGTGGGGATCGGAGCAGGCGCCGAACCATCAAAGGCGGACGTCGCCCCGGCGGCCGCGAGGTAGGTTCGGCATGAAACACTGGTCGAGTCTCCTTCTGCCAGCTTTGTTGCTTTCGTGCATCGGTCCGCACGCGTAGATCGCGGCCAGTGATCGGATCGTCCGGTGCGCAGCGGGCAGCATGGGCGGGTGCCCCGCCTGGGTGTAGTTGCTGTCAAGCCGCCGCACACCGTGTATCAACCCGATCCGGAGTAATCGGGGAGAGGCTCGCAAGGCCAAATACCAAGGCGTCGTTCTGGTCGGATTAACGGTCGAACCCAGCGGTGAGATGTCGAATCTGTGCGTGGAGCAGGCGCTGGGGGATGGTTTGGACGAGAAGGCGATCGCAACGGTAAAAACGTGGAGATTCGAACCGGCCACGAAGGACAGCCAACCCGTGCCGGACCGCGTTCCGAAGAAGTGAGCTTCCACCTTTATTGATCATGCCTTCGTTCGCAGCGTAATCTTTTTCACTCCGGGGCCATTCATTCTCTTGAAAAAGATCCTTTTCATCGCGACTCTCCTGCTGGTCCTCGGAGCGCTTGCGTGGTGGTATTTCCAGGAGAGCGCGTTTCCCAACTACGGGCCGGCCTACCGCGAATATGCCTACGTCACCAATGGCAAGAGCAATTCGGTGACGGTAATCGACCTACGGACTTTCCAGCCGGCCAAGACCATTGCGGTGGGGAACGAGCCGACGGGGGTCGCAGCCAACCAGAAAAAGAATGAGATTTATGTGGTCAACACCGGTTCAAACAATGTGAGCGTGATCGGCGCCGAGAAGAACCAGGTGGTAGCGACGATCGGCGTGCATGGGCGTCCGTATTTCATCGACGTGTCGGACGATGGCAAGCGCGGGTACGTGGCGAACTCGGGGTCGGCCAACGTTTCAGTGATTGATCTGGACAGGCGCGCGGTCATGGGGACAATCCGGGTGGGCGCGGCTCCGGGGTTGGCGCGGGTTTCGCCGGATGGGGCAACCGTGGTGGTCAGTAATCGTGGAGACAATACGATCTCGCTGATCGACGGCAAGCGGCTCGCGGTACGCGCGACCCTTCCCGGTTGCCAGCAACCCGGGGACATGGCGATCCTGCCAGATTCGAACAAAGCGTTTGTGGCGTGCACCGGGTCCGGGCAGGTGGCGTCGGTCGATTTGAAAAGCGACAAGATTCTCACCCTGCTCGATGTGGGCACAACGCCAGTGCATCTGGCGCTGAAGCCCGACGGCGGCGAGCTGATGGTGGCGAATTTCGATTCGGATAGCGTGTCGATTATCGAGACAACCAACAACGAGGTAGGGGGCAGCTACCTGATCGGAACGAAGCCGGCGCGGGGCGTGGTCTCGCAAGACAACTCGCGGCTGTACGTGAGCAACTTCGGCTCGAATACAGTGGCAGTCTACGATATCGACTACGGAAAGATCGTGGCGACGCTGCCGGTCGGGAGCCGGCCGGATGCGCTGGCTTTGTCGCCGGATCAGAACTATCTGCTGGTGGTGGATTCGCAATCGGGCGATGTTACGGTGATCCAGAAGCGGCGGCCGCGCAAGCTGGAGCCGAGCGAGTATTCCCTACTGATGATGATCCCGGTGGGAGTGCAGCCGAACAACATTGTGGTGAAATCGTTCATGATGACGGGGGCGGCGCGGCAGTAAGGCGCGCAGAGGCTGCAGATCAGGATGAGTGCAGATCAGGATGAGTAGACATTTTGGGGCGGGATAGCTTAGAATCACGCTTCGAGAACATAACGCCCGTGCGCAGAGCTTGCGCGCGGGCGATTTTTTTGCTCCGAGAAAGAGATGAAGTCATGAAGAACGCGCTATATGGCGATGAAAAGTCCATTGCGGACGTCGTTCACCGGTTTGAGCGCTGCGAGTTCGGAGTGGAGGAGTTCACGCACGCCCGGCATCTGACGGTGGCAGCCTGGTATCTCTGCCATCTTTCGCCTAATGAGGCCCTCGTGCGCATGAAGACGGGGCTGGTCCGATTTATTGAGCATCACGGCAAACAGGGATATCACGAGACGATCACGCGTTTCTGGATGGAGATTGTGGGGAGATTCGTCGAAAGCATGTCGAGGGATGCAGCGATCATGGAAACAGTGAATAGAGTCGTGGAACGCTATGATAACAAGGATGTTCTATTTGAGTACTACTCACGCGAGCGAGTTCTGTCGGAGCGGGCCAAGAGACAGTGGGTCGAGCCAGACTTGAGGCCTCTCGAATGCAAGGAAAACACAAGGTCCCTCCACTCGGCTTCGCTCCGGTCGGGATGACAGGCCAATGTTTGTGACCGCAGGCTAGCTCTTCGCGGCCGAGCTCGCGGCGCAGAATTGGTCGAAGGCCGAGGTGAGATCCGCAGCAACCGCGGGAGCCTCGCGGGTTTCGATCTGGCTGCGCTGCATCATGTAGACCAGCTTGCCGTCACGCAGGATCCCGATGGACGGGGAAGACGGTGGATATCCGGTGAAATAGGAGCGGGCGCGTTCGGTGGCGTCGCGATCCTGGCCGGCGAAGACCGAGTAGATGCGGTCGGGCCTGGTGGCATGTTGCAGCGCAGCGCGGACGGCGGGACGCATACGTCCAGCGGCGCATCCGCACACGGAGTTGACGACGATCATGGCAGTGCCGGGTTGGGCGGCGGCGCGGTCGACGTCGGCGGCGGTGCGGAGCTCCTGCACAC
>Ga0307471_100002161_pt1 | contig 11202 bp, 6 predicted proteins | sample atmos_gasesAM3C__2_FD_204566 | JGI IMG/M metagenome (GOLD analysis project Ga0307471, IMG submission 204566) | Hardwood forest soil microbial communities from Morgan-Monroe State Forest, Indiana, United States - atmos_gasesAM3C_515 | ecosystem: Environmental > Terrestrial > Soil > Temperate... | reverse complement strand
CTGACAAGACCGGCCACGCCGAAGTCGTGGAAGTGGAGTTCGATCCATCACAAATCGCGTACGATGAACTTTTGGATGTTTTCTGGTCGAACCACAATCCCACGACATTGAACCGGCAAGGTCCGGATATCGGAACACAGTATCGCTCAGTGATTTTTTATCATTCGCCCCAGCAAAAATCGGCGGCGGAAACATCCAGGGAAAAGATCGATATGAGCGGGCGTTTTAGCCGGCCAGTGGTAACGCAAATTGAACCTGCGCCGGCGTTCTGGCGCGCAGAAGAATATCATCAGCGTTATCTGCAAAAGCGCGGACAGTCACATTGCGCGATTTGATTTTGATTGCGAATGGATCGCCAGGTAATTAGAACGAAAAATTTCGCCGCCGACGCTGCCGACTTCATTCTTGACCGGGCGCATCAAGCCCTTGGTGAACGCAACGAATTCCGGATTGCACTCTCCGGCGGGAACACTCCCATTCCGATTTATACCCGGCTTGCCGCAATCGGACGTGATCTGCCATGGGACTTGAGTCGAATTACATTCGGAGACGAGCGTTGCGTTCCCCCGGATGATCGACAAAGCAACTTCAGAATGGCCTGGGAAACTCTTCTCTCGCCTGCCGCAGTTCCTGAGAAATCAATCCTGCGTATGCGCGGTGAAATCGATCCACAAACGGCGGCCCAGGAATATCAGGATCAACTCGATCTTTTGGCCACGCAGCGAGGCGAACCGATTTACCAGCATGATCTGATTCTTCTCGGCCTGGGGGACGATGGCCACACGGCGTCGCTTTTTCCTGGAACTGCTGCGTTAGATGAAACGATAAGGCGAGTGGTCGCAAACTTTGTTCCAAAGTTACATGCCTGGCGATTGACATTCACGTTGCCGCTCATCAATCACGCACGGCATGTCTGTTTCCTGGTCGGCGCGGCGAAAAACACTAATTTAATCGAGCGCGTCCTCGAAAGTGATCCGCAATATCCAGCTTCCAGAGTCAATCCGTCGACTGGCGATGTGACATGGATTATCGGCTAGGTGCTTACCCGATATCCTTCTCTAACGCTCTCAGTATTCTTCGCCCTCGTCTTCCCGTGGTGGCACGACCCGATCGTCCACTGCGTACGCATGAAGCATTACCGCGAAGAGGTAAAAGAAAAAGAGACCGAGGCCCCACCCGGCAGATGCGAACGCCGCCAACAACACGAAGATCCCGACCGGGATCGCCCCGAGCATCCATAGAAAACCCGCAAGCTTGTGTCCCTTGTAAATATGCCCCAGGCCGGGAATGATACTAAAGATAACTGCGATGGCGTCGCTCGCTTTGCCTTCCGCTGTTTCAGTTGCGCCGCGTTTCCAATCACATCGGTCGCAGTGTTCGGCATCTTTCGGCAGGGGATGCCCGCAGTATGGACAGTGCATTTTATCGGCCACGCTTGGTTCTGGCCGAGTGGCAGGTGCATCCGTGTACTCCACGCTCATTTCAATTATTGAAGGCAGGGACGCGGAATTCGTCAAGCAAAGTTGCAGTTGGCCGCAAGACAACGCTTCGGTAGAATCGACTGCAAAGGATTGAAAGGCGCGCTTCTTCTTTTCCTCGGATTCTCCACGCAAGTTTTAGGCACGGGGCTGAATTCTTATACTGATCTAATCGCCAGGGATTCTGGGACAACGCCGCGCGACGGAGTGCGCGTGACTTACCTTGGCACAAATGGTTACCAATTTGAGTTCGACGGACACGCTCTACTGGTCGATCCTTATTTTTCGCGTGTTGATCTTTTGAGTATCGTACTTGGTTCGCGTCTTCAGCCGGACATGCCGCGCGTTACAAAGGGAATGCGACATCTCGCGCCGAAGGAGGAAGCGATTCTGGTCACTCATGGGCATTTCGATCACCTGCTCGATGTTTCGACTGTCATGTCGAGAACGCATGCTCGTCTAATTGCTTCAGCCTCAGCTGTCGACCTTGCAAAACGAGCAGGCGCTCCATCCGGCGATGCGGTGACGGCTGGAGATGTGCGGCGGATTGGGCCGTGGAAAATTCGCGTGCTGGCTGCCACGCATGATCGCCTTTTTGGCAAGGTGCCTTTCGATCAACCTGAAAGGCCCGGTTCTGCCCCGCCACAGCGTCCGGCTGACTGGATCTGTGGCGAGCCGCTGGCGTTTCTGATCGAAGTTGGCGGCCAGCGCATTTATATCGATTCTGGTGGAACGCCAGCACGGCTACCGCCCCGTGAGCGCGTCGATCTCGCAATTCTGGGTATGGCACTACCAGATTCACGGGCGCGATTGCAGGGTGCGCTCGAACGTTTGCAGCCACGTTATGTTTTGCCGAGTCACCAGGACAATTTCTTTCGGGCGCTGGACGCTGGATTTCAATTCGGGCCGCTTACGGATTTCTCGCGGGTACGTCACGAGTGCGAACAAGCAAATCGCGCCCGCTTAATTCTGCTCGATTATTTTCGACCATGGACACTGCCGAGAAAATGACTCGAGCGCGCGAACGTTACGGACTGCTGTTCACCGCGCTCGCCCCAGTCGTGCCGCAGGTTCTCGGGAGCGCCTTTAACATTTGGTACAACGCGGCCGTCATTGAGCCGATGCTCACGTCGCCCGCTCTGAAGCAGCGCTTCTTTGCGACAATCATTATTTACAATGCATTGGTCTTTCCGATCGGGATCTGGCTTTGGATGAAACGGATTCGCTACTTCGCTCCTGCTTTTCGCCACCTTTGTCGTGGATCAATAGTCGATCCGAAGTCGCTCACGCTTGCGCGCCGCCGGCTCATCCATTTGCCTTGGTTCGCCGCGGCGATTTGCGGCGGCGCGTGGTTTTTGTGCGTTCCTGTTTTTCTCGGCTCGCTGATGCAAGTGGAGCCGTCGCTCGACACGCGATTGCTCTGGCACTTGCCCGTTTCATTTTGTATTTCGGGTTTCATCGCGATCACGCACTCGATTTTCCTGGTCGAGCTCGCGACTCATTGGGGATTGTTTCCAATTTTTTTTCGCGGTGTTCGCGCCGATCTCATCCCCGGCGTGGTCACGCTCTCGCTCCGCGGGCGCGGCATTCTCTGGGCGATCTCGGCATCGCTCTGTCCGATAGGCTCGCTCCTCCTTCTTGCGTTCGCCCCGAAAGCACCTGGCACCAACGCAGCATGGTTCGCCGTTTTCGTCGGCACAATTGGGATCGCGTTCGGTCTTTGCACCGCGCTTATGATCAGTTGGCTCGTCGCTAAACCGATCGATCAACTTCGCGCCGCGGCCGACGCCGTTTCGCGTGGAGATTTGGACGTTGATGTCAGCGTAACACGCGCCGACGAATTTGGGCGGCTGCTGGGGGAATTTGACTACATGATTCGCCAATTAAAAGACAAGGAGAAATTACGCCAGACATTTGGTTTGCACGTCGGCAAGCGCGCAGCCGAACAAATTCTGGCGCACGACCCCGGATTGAGCGGAGTCCAGCAAGAGATCACCGTCATGTTTGTGGACATGCGTTCCTGGACCGCACGAACGAGCGTATCTGCACCGAGCGAGGTGGTCGAAGTAATGAACGATTTTTTCCGGGTAACCGTCCGTGTCGTCGAAGAAAAACATCGCGGAATGGTAAACAAATATTTAGGCGACGGATTCATGGCGATTTTCGGCGTGGGCGATTCTGCCTGTAATCACGCCGGCGATGCGGTTGCCGCCGGCCGGGAAATTCTGTCCGCGGTAAGTCAACTGAATGACGATCTTGCGGCAAAAGGTCGCGCACCGATCCAAATCGGAATTGGAATTCATTCGGGGCCGGCGATTGTGGGCAGCATAGGCTCGCCCCAAAGACTCGAGTTCACTGCCATTGGGAACACCGTGAATATCGCTTCGCGCATGCAGGGGTTGACGAAAACGACCGGAAGACCGTTGCTGGTGACGGCGTCGGTGCGAGATCGTTCCGGTGATTCGTTCAGCTTCCAGGAACTACCGCCACAGGAAGTGCGCGGGATCGACGAGCGATTGTCGATTTTCGCCGTGCAATACGAAACGTAGTCATGACGTCGCTCTCTGAAATTGTTAACTATACAAATGATTTTCTGCGCATTCGTGAAATAAGCGACTGGGACAACGCGCTTAATGGTCTGCAGATCGAAAGCTCCGGACGCGTTACTAAAATCGGAGCTAGCGTTGACGCCTCGACACGAGTCTTGGCAGCCGCGTCGAAACAGAATGTCGATCTTTTGATCGTGCATCACGGTTTGTTTTGGCCAGGTCTGCGACCGGTGACTGGAGTATTGCGTCGGCAACTGAAAGTTGCCTTTGAAAACAACGTCGCGCTTTACAGCGCACATCTGCCGCTCGATCTCCATCCGCAACTCGGCAATAACGCGCAGCTCGCTACAGCACTCGGACTTAAATCGAATCAGCCGTTCTTCCAAGAAAAAGGTCAATTGATTGGCGTGAAGACGCGCGTTTCGTTGCCGCGCGATGAACTGGATCGCAAATTGCAAAAAGTACTAAGTGGTCCCGTAAAAACCTTCATGTTCGGTCCAAAAAAAACTGAAACAGTCGGGATCATTACCGGCGGCGCTGGCTCGGAAATCTACAAAATTGCGCAGGAGGGGATCGACACCTTTATCACCGGCGAAGCGCCGCATTGGGCGGCGGTAGCGGCCGACGAACTTGGGATGAATCTTCTGCTCGGAGGACATTACGCCACCGAGGTTTTTGGCGCAAAAGCGCTGGCAGCGCATTTGTCCAAACGGTTCAAAGTTCCATGGGTCTTCATCGATTGCCCAACGGGAATGTGACGAATGATCCGAATGACGAAGGTCGAATGACGAATGACGAAACAATGTCGAAGCGCGTTCGGCGTTTTTGTATCGCTTTAGCTGTTCTCGTAATCATTGCGTGTTCGACCGTGGTTTCGGCTTCGGTCAAAGGCGGTCGGCCAACGCAGCTAAGTGGATACAAGGCTGTTCGAGTCCACTACAGCCCTCTAAACAAAATGATAATGTCCGTCCGCATCAACGGGCAGCCCGCAAATTTGCTCGTCGATACCGGCTCCAACCAAGTCATCCTGGACTCGGACGCGGCCGGTTCATTTGGGGTGCAACCGTCGCAAATCGGTCTGCGCTATATTCGCTTTGCCCGCATCAATGGCCAGTTACTTCCCGTTGGCTTCGCGCAAAGTCTCATGGCTGGCAGCATGAATTTTGGGAGCACTCTGGTAACGCTGCGTGATTCAAGCCATTCCGACACTGGGGGCACTCGCGTGGACGGCATTCTGGGTTTGGATCTTCTCACCCAGCATAAAGCCGTAATCAATTGCCGGACAAAACTTATTTTCTTTAAAGTCGATCAAACCCGACCAGTGGATCTGAGTTCCGTCGCTTCGGCGGAAAAATTCACCAAAATTCCTTTGCGGCGGGAGAGAGACGGCGCGTTGACTGTGCCGTGTTCGATCCGTGGGCAACCCGCTCGTCTGCTCGTTGATACCGGCGCGTTTATCACAATTTTTCACGAAGCTTTCTTTAAATCGGTCGGCATTCCGGTGGAAACAACACGCGTCTCTGCGCATTTTGCTCGCGGCGCCGCGCGCAAAGTCAGTGCAGGCCGAATCAACGATCTTAAGATTGGCGGTTTCAAGATGCCGCCAGCGAAATTTGGTGTTACCGCATTGCCTAACTTCACGTTGCTGCAAAGCAGTGCCAGGATCAGCGGGATCCTAGGGATGGATACACTGTACGACTGTCACGCCATTATAGATCTTGATGGCATGAATCTCTTTTTGAAGTAGCCAGCTAGGCACGCCGCACTACCGCCTTTTTTTTCCCCGCCCAGCTTTTGCGAGACTGTGCGGCATCGTCTTCGCGCCGCAGTTTATCGACCTTATTTGCCGACGTGGCGGCGAGCTGGTGGCTCGGTCCCTAAAGGAGAAGATATAATTCGAAACTTCCCGGTCGGACAACGTTTCAAGAAAGTTACATTTCTCTCCTGTACAAACCGTTCGGGCCGGCGAAAATCCGCGCTCATTTTGGAGACGCAAGTGCTCGAAGTGCCTAACCAATTCTAGAACCTTTTAAGCAGGAGCAAATTTTTTTCGAGAACTTCGCTCTGTCCTTGCCGTAATAAAAAGTGAGAATGGACATGGCAACGCCCCCCAGAGTGGTGCCCGGCAGCGCTTCTTCGCCCCGGGCGCCAGAACTCATGTTATGTCGTCTTCTCCTTCTTCTACGGGGATCAACTTGCAAGTCGCGCGAAAGCGGGGCTGCAACGAAGAAGCGGATCCGCAGTCGCGGCCGCCTGGGTAATCACGCCTGATCAACCGTCGACTAGCCCTAACCGTCCTAACTGACCCCCAACCAAACGGACTCTACCAAAATGCAAACATGCGTTAAAGCAATCAAAGCCGGCAGGCGATTTTTCGTCTTCCTAACGGCCGGCGCAACACTGACGGTGGCAGCACTGGTCAGCGCCTCAAGTTCTCACCAAGTCGAGCAGCTCGATTCTCTTGTTGTTCCGCGCACGGGTCACACCGCGACGGCGCTGTCCGATGGGCGCGTCCTGATCACGGGCGGACGCGACGCCGATACTAACCTGGTCGCCGCGTCGGAAATCTTCGACCCGGAGAGCCAAGTCTCCACTGCCAGCGCAACGCTCAACACTGCGCGTGTGGATCATACCGCGACGCTGCTCTCCGATGGTCGCGTGCTTGTCGCTGGCGGCACAGGCACCAGCGGCCCGCTAACGTCCGCGGAAATATTCGATCCCGCAAATCCCGACGCCGGATTCCAGGTGGTCGCTTCACCCATGACCGCGGCGCGTACGCATCATACGGCTACGCTGCTGAACAACGGGAAGGTGCTCATCGCTGGTGGTGAAACCGGTGGCACGGCGGAAATTTTCGATCCGAGCACGCAATCGTTTACCCCGACGCTTTGGAATCTGCAGGTGGCGCGCAGCGGTCATACCGCCACTCTTTTTACTGACGACAGCGTGTTACTCGCCGGTGGCAACACCAACTCGATTGAGCTGTTCACCCCATTGGATCAAAAGTTCACGCTCGATCACGCAACCTTGTCCGTGGTGCGCACCGGCCACTGGGCCTTCGAGCTGAGCAACACGCGCCTGCTTCTGTTCCAGGGCGACACAGGCAACACCATCGACGAGTTCAATCCTACCACTGACACGATCACGCCCAAGGGCAGCCTCGATTTTCATGCATCCAGCTCTTCGCTGCTGGCGAACGGAAAAGTCCTCGTGCTCGGCACTGGCGTCGCTGGCGTTTATAACCCGGATGCTCTTCCCCCCAGCCCTGATTTCACCGCGTTCGATGAAGACTCTGTCCCTGGCAGCGGCATCCTACCGCGCAGTGGTCAGACCGCCCTCGAGCTTCCCGGCGATAAGAAGATCCTGATCGCCGGCGGCGCCAACACGCAAAATCTTTTCCAAGGCATGGCCCTATTTAACCCGGCCCGCATCTGGACTGATATGGATGATTATTATCCCGGCGATCCAGTTGTACTAAGTGGGTCCGGGTGGAAGGCGAATGAAGACATTTACCTGTACGCCGTGGATAACATAAACCAGGGATGGACTTATGGTAGCACTGAAACGGCGGGCGCAGACGGCAGCTTCATCGATAGCCCTTACTTCATAGTCCAACAGCAACAACTCGGCGCTCAGTTCACGGTGACTGCTGTCGGCGCTCAATCGAACATGCAAGCAGATGTGGAGTTTACAGATAGTCCGCGCATCGGTGCGGTCGCGGTAGGCTCCCAGACCGGCACGCCTACCTACGGCACAGCGGGCAGCGCAACATTCTCGGTCGCGACTACCAGGATAGGGAACGGAACGGTCAACGCGACGTTCACTGTCACGGGTCTCCCATCGGGAGCGACTGGGAGCTTCAACCCAGCAACCTTCACCGCCAATGGCAGCAACGCATTCCCCAATTCCACTCTGACCGTGTCGACGAGTGCCTCCGTGGCGGCCGGCACGTATAGCATCACAGTGCACTGCGACGACGGTAACGATCACAGCACTGGTGGCGCCGCCACCCTGACAATCGGCTCGAAGCACATCACCGGCAGCTTCACGGCGCAGGGCAAACAGTACGACGGCAATAATTCGGCGACGGTGCTCACGCGTACTTTAAATGGGGCCGTCACAGGTGACGACGTGCACCTGACTGGAGGCACAGCCACCTTCAGTGACAAGAACGTGGGCATCGGCAAGACGGTGACATTAACGGGTGCGACCCTGACCGGGGCCGCTGCCAACAACTACGTGCTGGACTCCGTTTCCACTACCACGGCTAGCATCACCGCGAAGCACATCACCGGCAGCTTTACGGCCCAGAACAAGCAGTATGATGGCAGTACGTCGGCGACCGTGCTGACGCAGTCGTTGAACGGCGTGATCAGCCCGGACGTTGTCACGCTAGCTGCGGGCACAGCGACCTTCAGCGACAAAAACGTGGGCACCGGCAAGACTGTGACATTGACGGGTGCGAGCCTGAGCGGAGCCGATGCTGGCAACTACCTGCTGGACTCGGTATCGACGACTACGGCTAGTATTACGAAGGCCGACGCCACGGTGGTGGTTACGCCCTACACGGTGACCTATGACGGCCAGTCGCACACGGCAACGATAACTTCGATCACGGGTGTGAATGGCGAGACAGGGGCCACTGTCGGTACGGTTGACGTGAGCGGCACGACACACGTCGTGGCCAACACCTACAACGACACCTGGAGCTTCACGGGCACTGCCAACTATAACAACATCGCCGCTACCCCGATCACAGATATCATCAACAAGAAGGACGCGACGTGGACCACGAATCCCAACAGTAAGAGCTATGGCGATGCAGATCCTAATCCGTTGACGACTGGCAGCGGAAGCGGCTTCGGAGCCGACACCGTAACGGCGACGTACAGCCGCGCATCCGGCGAAACAGTGGCCGGCGGGCCCTATCACATCACGGCCACCCTTGGTCCGGCTGATGTGGTCGCCAACTATAACATCACTAACACAGGGGCGTCCTTTACAATTAATCCGAAAAGTGCGACATGGACGACCAACCCGAACAGCAAGATCTATGGCGACGCCGATACTAATCCCTTGACTACTGGCAGCGGCAGTGGGTTCTCGGCGGCCGATAATGTCACGGCGACTTACGGCCGGGCCCCCGGAGAAACGGTAGCTGGCGGGCCCTATCACATCACCGCCACGCTGAGTCCAGCTGCGGTACTGAGCAACTACAACATTACGAACGCCGGCGCGTCCTTTACGATCAACGCGAAGACTGCCACATGGACGACTAATCCCAACCGCAAGACCTACGGCGATGCGGATCCTAATCCGTTGACGACCGGCAGTGGCAGCGGGTTCCTGACGGGGGACAACGTCACCGCGACTTACAGTCGTGCGGCTGGGGAGACGGTAGCGGGAGGCCCGTATCACATTACAGCCACGCTTTCTCCGTCTGGCGTACTGTCGAACTACAGCATCACCAATGCAGGGGCAGACTTCACCGTGAATGCGAAGAATGCTACCTGGACGACGAATGCCAACAGCAAAACCTACGGGGATGCCGATCCTAATCCGCTGACTTCTGGCAGTGGCACAGGCTTTGTGGCTGCGGACAACGTAACGGCGACATACAGCCGTGCAGTGGGTGAGACGGTAACTGGCGGTCCGTATCACATCACTGCTACGCTAGCCCCCGCTGGCGTGCTCTCCAACTACAACATCACCAACGCAGGCGCTAACTTCACCATCAATGCAAAGAATGCTACCTGGACGACGAATCCCGGCAGCAAGATCTACGGGGAGGCAGATCCAAATCCACTGACTTCTGGCAGTGGCAGCGGGTTCGTAACCGGGGACAACGTGACAGCGACATACAGTCGTGCAGCCGGTGAGACAGTTGCGGCCGGTCCCTATCATATTACGGCGACCCTGACTCCAGCAGCCGTGCTCTCCAACTACAACATAACCAACGCAGGCGCGGACTTCACCATCAGCAAGAGAGACGCGACCTGGACGACCAATGCCAACAGCAAGACGTACGGGGATACCGATCCAAATCCGCTGACGACCGGCAGTGGAAACGGCTTTGTCGCTGCCGACAACGTAACAGCGACCTACAGCCGTGCGACAGGCGAGACGGTGCTGGGCGGTCCCTATCATATTACTGCTACGCTAGCTCCAGCCGCTGCGCTCTCGAACTACAACGTCACTAATGCGGGCGCCAACTTCACTATCAACCCGCGGTCAGCCACATGGACGACCAACCCCAACAGCAAGACCTACGGCGACGCAGATCCCAATCCATTGACTTCTGGCAGTGGCAGCGGCTTTCTGGCTGCGGACAACGTGACCGCGGCTTACAGCCGTGCCGCAGGTGAGACGGTGGCAGGCGGGCCGTATCACATTACCGCCACGCTGAGTTCGACAGCAGCGCTAAGCAACTACGAGATCACTAACGCAGGTGCAGAGTTCACGATCGACAAGAAGGTTGCTTCAGTGACGCCGAATGCGAAGAGCAAGACGTATGGCGATGTTGATCCTGCGTTGACTGGAACGCTCGCTGGGTTCCTAGCGTCTGATGGTGTGACTGCGACTTACAGTCGCGCGCCCGGTGAGACGGTTGCGGCCAGTCCGTACACGATCAGTGCAACGCTAAGTCCTGCGGGTGTGCTGGGCAACTACCAGATCACTTACAACACGGCAGAGTTCACTATCGACAAGAAGACTGCTTCAGTGACGCCAGATGCGAAGAGCAAGACGTATGGCGATGTTGATCCAGCGTTGACTGGAACGCTGACTGGGTTCCTAGCGGCCGATGGCGTGACGGCGACTTACAGCCGCACGCCAGGCGAGACGGTTGCGGGCGGTCCGTACACGATCAGCGCCACGCTGAGTCCTGCGGGTGTGCTGGGCAATTACCAGATCACCTACAACACGGCAGAGTTCACCATCGACAAGAAGACCGCTTCGGTGACACCGAATGCGAAGAGCAAGACGTATGGCGATGTCGATCCAGCGTTGACTGGAACGCTAACTGGGTTCCTGGCGGCTGATGGCGTGACGGCGACTTACAGCCGCACGCCGGGTGAGACAGTTGCGGGCAGTCCGTACACGATCAGTGCCACACTGAGTCCGGCCGGTGTGCTGGGCAATTACCAGATCACTTACAACACGGCAGAGTTCACCAT
>Ga0307471_100002160_pt1 | contig 11205 bp, 6 predicted proteins | sample atmos_gasesAM3C__2_FD_204566 | JGI IMG/M metagenome (GOLD analysis project Ga0307471, IMG submission 204566) | Hardwood forest soil microbial communities from Morgan-Monroe State Forest, Indiana, United States - atmos_gasesAM3C_515 | ecosystem: Environmental > Terrestrial > Soil > Temperate... | reverse complement strand
TCATAGCGGCTTTTGTAGTTCTGCTCGATGTAATTGTCCAGATGGGCATTGAGGATCTGCGCGGCCATCTGGGGATTCGTGGATTCGAAGCCCACTTCCATCAGGCGAGTATTGGGGATGCGCCGGGCTGTCAGGCTGCCGAGAAAGGCCCCAATTTCCCCCGGCAGCCTCTGGTTTCTCAAAGTCCCCGTGGCAATCGCTTCGGACCCACCGTCGCCAGAGAATTCCGGATTACCGGCAAGGCTCATATTTCGGATGGTCTGGAGAGCCAGAGTCTCGCTGGTCAGGATGCGCGACTGGGTTTCAATGTAGTTATCGAGATCCATCATGAAATCATAGGAATCCGCACCCTGAAACGGCAGGATATTCGTGTTTTCCCGGTCAATCTCTATTTTTGCACTGGCGCTGTAAACCGGTTTCATCCGGAACGTGGCAACACTCACGATGGTGACCACGGCCAGCAGAAACGAAAGGATCAGCCACTGGTGTTTGCGCAGGATCAGCAGGTAATCATACAGGTGGGGTTCGCGTGGGGAGAGTTCGAGCGCGGGAATTCGCGAGGAGGAGGAAAAAATCTCGACCTTCCCGTTCGAACCGGGGTCACGCGGCAAAAGTTTATTTTCTTCAGCCATCAGATCTCACTCAATGATAAGCAACGCGGTAAATGGCCACCGCCGTGCCGACGGCGGCGGAAATCTGCAGAGCCTGCAGCAGGACTTCCTTCGTCCGGCTTTCCGGAACGTAAAGCACATCGCTGGCTCGCATCTGCAAATCCTCGGCCTGACGATTGATTACCTTCTTGAGGTCCACTTCCGTCTGGGTCTGCTTTCCCTGGTTGTCTTTACGGATGATGACGGCGTGATCGAGTTTTGCGATCTTAGTCAGGCCACCGGCAAGGGCCAAAATCTTCAGGGTCGTCAGTTGGGTGCGGTCGTTGGAAAGAACAAATCCTCCCGGCCGATTGACGGCGCCCAAAACATAGACGATGCCTGCGTGCGGCACGGTGACAACATCGCCTGCCTGCAGGGGAATATTGTTCCGGGTATCACCGGTCTCCAGCAGATCATTCAAATTGATAGTAATGAGATTTCCGGCGGATGAAACCGTATCCGGTTCAGCGCCGGAAGCGGGCTGCGGTGAGGGGTTTTGCGCCAGTTCCGCAGCCGAGGGAAATGCCGAGGGATTCCCCGCCGAGGTCGCGTCCTTCTCGCCAGAAGCAGGCGGAGTCTGGGTTGAGGCATCTGTAGAGCCAGCCGCTCCCGGCACCGAAGACGAGATTGGGTCTGGATTGGGGACGGGGACCATGGCAAAGGCGGAAGTACGGAGACGGGTCACGATGATCGTGTCGCCGGCGTCATTAGATATGCCGCCCGCCTCTGCAAGCGCTTCCAGCAAAGTGGCGGTGTGATCCGCTTCGTAGACCATGGGGTGAGCGACTGCTCCCACTATGGTGATGGGCCTGCTCTTGTGCTCCTTCACGGTCACCCCGACTTCTGGATGGCTGACCAGCCCGTTTGCCTGCAGCACGTCGGCGATCATCTGCTCCGCTTGGGTCTCCGTGAGGCCTGCAAGATGGAGACGTGCCGGAACCAATGGCATGCTGATAGTGCCGGACTGGCTGACACGCACTTCGCGCGTTAGTTCGGGCACGTCGAACACCGAGATACTTAACAGGTCGCCATTCCCAATGGTGTACTCGTGGCTAGCCGGCTTCGAAGCGGTGTTGAGGGTCCGGATGCGCTCATTCGTTTGCTGAGGCGTTCCGGCAACGGAAAGATCTTGAGCGGAAACACAGGATGCCCTGTGGAAAAGCAGTACAAGAGCAACGCAGGGAAAAAGATAGCGTTGGCCCCTGAGTCTAGCCAGGACCTTCAAAGCGGTTGACCCCCTCGCGACATTATACAGTTTGTGCGTCACGGCCTGCCTACTGTTTTCTTATTCGTCTCCGCTGCGACTGGCTCTCCTCGACACCGGGGACGGTGGGCGGAAGGCGTACAGCTGCCAAGTGGGCTGAGATAAAAAATAGCAGGGCGTTCGCAGGAATGTGCAGATTGAAGTCTACCAGACTGTGCACCAGAATCCCACTACAAGCCACCAGCCCGGAGAGGTTCAACGCCGATCCGAATGACCTGTCCAGCTGTGCCATCCCCTTGAGGGCATTCAGCAACAGAACACCGAGAAACCAGGCACAGCACAGCCCGCCGATCACGCCGGTCTCAGAGAGTGCCTCCAGATAATCGTTGTGCGCGTGGTTCACAATCTTTCCGTCGTATTCCGAGTCGTACGGCGGGTAGACCATCTGAAATGTGCCGAGCCCTGTTCCCAACACCGGGTGGTCCAGAAAGAGCCGCAGGGTACCCCGGCGCATGGCCGCCCGCTTGCCGGCGGACACCTCCAGCGATTGGATTCCCGAAAAACGTTCCAATACCTGGTGAACTCCGATCCAGGAGACTGCCATCACCGCGCACACCACCACTACGCCGCCAACAATTGCATACCTGCTATGGACCCGCCGCACCAGGAGCAACAAGAACAGGATGACCATTTGGACGGCAAAACTGACGATTCCTCCCCGCGAGGCGGACAACAGCAAGGCCACGATGGGGACGAGTGCGAATAGCGACACCAGAAAAAGCCTTTCGCGCCGTACCTTCCCCAGGACCAACGGCACCAGGGCCACCGGGATCGCCAGCTCCGCAAATCCCGCAAAGTGGTTCCGGTTCACGTACGGCCCAAACGGCAGTCCGCCAAAGCGCATAACCCGAAACCAGTACAGTTTCCCATTGAACGTCAGGTGCTGCAGAATTCCGAAGATGGACACGAAAAATCCCAGAGTCATCAGAAACCAGATGAATCCGCGCCAGTGCTCTTTTCGCGAATAGGCCTGCGACATCAAAAACACCACGATCAAGTACGTGATCAGAAGTTGCAATTCCACGCGCGTGTAATAGCGCGACGCCGTAAAGTGAAACACCCACTGGAAGATGCCCACAAGTGCGAAGGCGCAGAGGGGCAGAAGCTCCGGGGGAACGACGACCTGCTCGGCTTCCAGGCGATACTGGCGGATTGCCCATGCGACAAGAAGAATGGCGGCGCCTATCCCTAGGACGGCTTGGGACCATTCCTCCACAGCACCGAAAGCCAAGACGGCGAAGGCCAGCAAAAAGCAGATGCCGACGCGCCAGATCTTCATGGCTTGTGGCGCTTCGCAGGCTGCGGCAGCAGGTTCACGTCATCCACCCAGGCATTACCGGAGATGCGTACTTCCGGATTTTCACTGGGATTGCGGGTGACGCAGATCTGCACGCGGTGGATAGCCGGGCCGGCGGTCCAGGTCTGATCGACAAAAGTCCAGGGATTCGTGCCCAGAATCTCTCGCGTATTGACCACTGGAATTTTGAAGTCCTCGACGGACCGCAGCCGGAATCCAATGCCTTGATCCGAGGTGATATCCTTCGATTTGATCCAGCCGGAAAAACGATAGGTTGTGCGGGGTTGCACCACCGCGAGCGTGCAAGCGGCCTCCAAGTTTGGATTATGTTTGCCGTCGAAGGCGAGCCGCAGCGATTGGTTTCCGGAAAGTCGCTCTGACTTGTCAAGGTTGATGCTTACTCCCTGGGCGATGGGCGGAAAGTGCCAGGCGAAGGTATAGCCATTGATGTCTGACTCAAAGCTGGGATCCCAAACGACCGAGGTTTGTGGCTGGAAAAGTGGCGGCAGATCCGTGGTGGCGACGCCTTGATCCCACACGCGGCGAGCGTCCGTGAATTCGCCCGCGAGAAGCAACTGGGAAGCGAGCCGGTCGACGTCTCGAATCGCCAGGCGGGGATGTAACGCAAGCAGGCGTGCCCAGACGGTCTTGGCCACTGCCAACTGCCTGGAGTTCGCGGTTTCTGTAATCACGTCGACGTACACGCTTTGTTTCGGCGGCAGCAGCAATTCCAGAATTTCGTCGATATCGGGGTTGGAGTGGTAGACACGGGAAAATGCGGCGGCCGCGCGCCGCGGGTCCGCTTCGATCGCCCGTCGTAGTTCCGAATAGGCCTGAGGACGGTCGCCTTCCCGCAAAAGAAAATTTCCATAGCGCCAGGACACATCCGCCGAGGTGGGATAGCTCTTCTTGGCCTGGAGATATGCGCCGCGGGCTTCCGCGGTTTTACCGTCCAACTCGAAGGCCGTGCCAAGATCCAGCCAGGCGTCCGTTGCAAGTGGGTTCAACGCGATCGCCTTTCGATAATCCTCCTCCGCCAAGACAGAGTCCGGCTGTTCCAGGTTGAATTGCTCGTACCGCCCAAGGACGTACCAGTAGGCAGGATTGCCGGGTTCCAGACGCACCGCTGATTCCAGGCGCTGCGGAGTGTCTCCTTCGGAGCCGTAGCGCGCGAGGGCAGATCGAACTCCAAAAAAGGAGAGCCACAGTCCGACCAGCAAGGTCGCAGCGACCGCAACTCCGCGTGAGAGAGAATCAGACAGGCGCAGAATCATCAGAGGTAACTCTGCCTAGCCAAAAGCATGGATGCAAGAATTAATTGAGGGGAGAGAGAAAAAGGAGCCCCGATTCAAAACGGGAAAGTGCCTACTTCCCGTACGCGCCGTGGTTGCCCTCCTCGCCGCGGCCCCTTCTCCGCACATCAATTCCCAACCGCTTGATTTTCTGGTTGAGCGTCGACAATGGGATTAAAAAGCGCTCCGCAGCTTCGGTTTGATTCCAGCCACAGCGCTCCAGCATGTCCACAATGATGCGCCGTTCAACCTCATCCATGATCTGGAACAAGGAAGGATTGGGATTGTCCGCCGCACTGCGCGCGCCCGGCTCACCCGGAAGCGGCGGCAAGAACTCCGAGAGCTGCAGCCTCACGCCGCGCACGATTTCCTTGCTGCGAATGGAATCGGGGAGCAGGTCGACGTCGAGGCGTTCCTGAGTGGAGAGCACAACGGCGCGTTCCACGACATTTTCCAATTCCCGCACGTTGCCCGGCCAGTCGTAGTCCATCAGCAGCCTCAAGGCGCCAGGTGTGAAGTGACGCAGCGGCTTGTTATTTTCCTGGCAGAAGTGCTCGAGGAAATGCGCCAGCAAAAGTGGAATGTCCTCGCGCCGTTCCCTCAGCGAAGGAAGACGAAGGTGAATGACGTTCAAGCGGTGGTAAAGATCCTCGCGGAATCGCCCCTCCTTCACCAGGGACAGGAGGTCGACGTTGGAAGCGGCGACAATGCGGACATCGACTTTAAGCTGTTCGGTGCCGCCGAGCCTCATGAATTCGCGCTCCTGAATGACGCGCAGAAGCTTTGCCTGGGTCTCCGGGCTGACGGTGGCGATTTCGTCGAAGAAGATGGTTCCCTGGTCCGCAACTTCGAAGAGACCTTTTTTCGAAGCAACCGCGCTGGTGAAGGCTCCCTTGACATGGCCAAACAGTTGCGATTCCAGCAGGTCGACCGGAATCGATCCGGTATTTACGGGAACGAAGGCCTTGTCCGCGCGCGGCGAAGCCGAGTGGATAGCCTTTGCGATGAGTTCCTTGCCGGTGCCGCTTTCTCCGCTGATCAGGATAGTGGAGCGCGACGGCGCCACCTGCGCCACCAGATCCAACAGCGCCAGCATCTTTTCCCCCTTGCCCACGATATTAGGGAAATTAAAGCGCTGTTTTAAGGCGCGCTTCAGTTGAACGTTTTCGTCGCGTAGCCGGCGCGCTTCCACGGCTTGAGCGACCTGCGCCAAAAGTTCGTCGTTGGACCATGGTTTGGTGATGTAGTCCATGGCTCCGCTCTTGAAGGCCGCCCGCGCCATCTCAATCGAGCCATAGGCGGTAATCAGAACAATCGGCAGGTGCGGATCCTGTCGGTGCACATCCTTCAGGAGTTCAATTCCATTGCGGTCGGGGAGGCTGACGTCCAACAGCATAAGGTCGAAGGGGCGTTCCTCCAGGCGCGAAAGCCCGATCTGCGCGGTTTCCGCGCTGGCCACCAGGTAGCCTTCGGTCTTCAGCAATAGCTCCAGGCCCTCGCGGATTTCCGATTCGTCGTCGACGACAAGAATTGAACCTTTAGACATGGAGGGCTTTCCGGACTGCTGGGAATTCGACATGGAACGAAGTTCCTCGGCCGGGGGTGGATCGTACGTCGATCTTGCCGGCATGTTCCTTGATGATTCCGTAGCTCACGCTAAGGCCGAGGCCAGTTCCCCGGCTTCCTGCCTTGGTCGTGAAAAAGGGATCAAAAATCTTATGAATGTGTTCGCGCGAAATCCCGTTGCCGGTATCCACAACTTCGATTTCGACGCTGCCGTTGTGCGCGGCGGTACGAACCTCGAGCATCCCCCCAAGCGGCATGGCATCCCGGGCATTCAAGAACAGGTTGAGAAACACCTGTTGAAGTTTGTTGGCCGAACCTCTTACGGGAGGCAAGGCTTCACCCAGCTGCTTGACCACCTGAATCTGGGAAGTTTTCAACGGGTGGGCCACGAGCGACAGGGTCTCTTCGACAACGCGGTTGACATCCACGTCGGCAAGCTGGCTGGGGCCGGTGCGCGAAAAATTCAGCAGGTTGTTGACGATTTCGCTGGCGCGAAAAGTCTGTTTCACGATTTTTTCGATAATCGAGTGCCGCGGGTCGTCGTCGGGCATCTGCCGGGCCAACATTTGAATGTAGTTGGAGATCACCGCCAAGGGCGTATTCACTTCGTGCGCCACACCGGCCGCAAGCAGGCCGAGAGAAGTGAGTTTTTCCGTCTGAGACATCTGCTCTTCCATGCGTTCGCGCTGCGTGACATCGTCAAACAACAGCAGCCGCCCGATTCTCTCACCAGACTTGCTGACCAGCGGCGTAATGGAAACATTCAGCACCACGGTCCGGCCCTGGTACACCAGGCGGTGCTTATAAATGCCGGTCACCTGGTCCTCGTCGCCACGCGCATCAATTTCCTGGACCAGTTCCCTGGGGAGGAGCCGGCTAAACGGCTTGCCCACTGCCTCGCTGCGGCTCACCCCGATTAGCTGCTCCATGCGGCTGTTCCAGGCATCCACCGTACCGAGCAGGTCGACGGCCAGGACGCCGACGTTGAGGGATTCCACAATGTTTTCGCTGAAGTCTTTCAAGCGGGCAACTTCGACGGCCTTCTGTTCCAGGGAGGTATAAAGCTGCGAGTTGTCCAGCGCAATAGCTACATATCCCGCGATGGTTTGCACGAGTTCGACGTCATCGCTGGAGAGATAATCGCCATCGACGGTCTTACCGAGGCCAAGCACGGCAACGGTATGGTCGCGGATGCGGCAGGGAATGAAATAATTCAGCTCCAGTTGTTCCAGAGTCCGGCGCACGGAATTGCTGACGTCCCGCGCGCTTCGCGGAGATTCGAAGAAAACGGGCCCGCTCACAAAATCCGGGCGCGATGGCGCGATGAAACTCAGGTCCAGGGACTCGACCAGGCGCACGCCCATCGAACGCGCCAGACGCATCTCGCCGGGGCGCTGCGGGTCCTCGACAAAAATTGCCAAGCGGTCAACCAGCAAGGTTTGGGAAACGCGGTCCATCACCGAGCCAAGCATGGGTTCCAGCCGGACTTCGTTCGTCAGTGTGCGTCCAAATTCGATCAGCGTGCGGCGGTAATTCAGGCGGTCGCGGTAAAAGAAGCGGTCCAGCCGGGCCTGAATCCCTTCGCGGAAGGGTTGGAAGAGGAACGCGGCGATGACGATGGCGATGATACCGGCTATGGGTCCGCTGGTCTGTGCGTGGAAGATCTCCGCGATGATCGCGACCAGCCCAAAATACACCGCCGCCACGGCCGCGGTTGCCGCCGTATAGGCCAGGCCGCGCTTGAAAATGATGTCCACGTCCATCAGCCGGTACCGGATGATGGCATAACCGAAACACAGCGGAATCAGCACCAGGCTGGTGGTCGAAAACTGCATCCACGGCTGGGTCTGTGCGTCAAAGAGGTACGGCAAAATATAAAAAGCGGTGAACGGCAGGCTGCCCGCCAGGGTACCACCGGTCAGCCACTTCAACTGCTGCCGCAGAACCCCGGAGCGCGTGTGGCGATAGCTCAGATAGAAAACCAGGCCGGCAGCAAGGAAGTAGGTGCCCAGAAAACCGTATTCGATCTGTTCGAGAACCACCCGCGACCTTGTCGAAGGCACAAAGCCCAGCGCGTTGAACGCCGTGAGGACGTGAACCGTCAGCAGGGAGAGCGGTAGGGAATAGACCGCGCCGATTTTGAGCAGGGATTTGCGGTCAGCTCCCGAGCTGCCTGGAAAGAAAAGCGCGAAGTGCAACAGCAGCGTAGGCGCGAGCAGTTGGGCGACCACGCCGGCCCAGTACACTTCCAGATCAAATGCATCCAGTTTTCCGCTGAAGTGAAACGAATAGAGAATAAAGGAAACCAGGCAGAACACATAAAAGTGAACGGCCCGAGGTGCGCTCCATCTTCGGATGAAAATGAAGAGCCCAATAAACAGGTAGAGCAATCCCACAACTCTTTCGTAGTTTTCCAAGGCGAGGGGTTTGGGAGCGGGCGCGGTAATCAGCCGGGTTTCAAACTCTTCCCCGTTGCGGGATAGTTTGTAGCGCAACTGCGTCCAGAGTCCGGCACGCCACAGCCGGCGTGCAACGTACTTCTCATTTGTGACGGGATTGTCGTCGATGCTGAGGAGCAGGTCGCCGGGATGAATTCCGGCAGCAGAAGCTGGAGAATTCGGCAAGACCTTCCAGGCTTCGACCCCCGCGGTGCTGTCAGACCAGGCAACTCCGTCATCGACGAGGTCGTAATGGGAGCGCTGAAGAAAATTCAGCCAAGCGAAGATGACTGCCGCCAAAGTAGCTAGCGCCAGTACAACTGCACCTACGCTGACACGGAGACTTTCCTTCATGCCAAGGGCCCCGCCACTCGCATTCTTACCCATTCAGTGGAGCAAGTGCTGTTCCAATCGTTAATAGATATTGTTCCATATAAGTACTTATATTTCAAATATTTGCGGCAATCCAGGGAGGGTGTCTGCTGCCACTTCCAATTTCTGGTAGGTGAGATACAACTTTCCAGAACTACGTTGCAGCTCAAAACTGCAGGCTAAGCCCACCTCGAAAGCTACGGAACGTTGGCACCAGGATTACCTGGCCATCCCGGGCACTCATCGGCATGTAGCCCTGGGCCAGCAGATTGTCGCACTCGGCATTCGCTTCCCAATGGCCGAGGGCGGGCCAGCGTAAGGGCTGGCGGATTCCGACATGCAGGAAGGGATTTACGTCGTAAACGACCTCTCCATAGGGATCTATATGGGACAGTGCCGCTCCGCTAACCCACTTGTAACCGGCAGTCAGCTTAGTTCCCGTTACCGGAACTTTTCCCGTGACCTTCACAGCGGCCGAATGGCGCGGGGCCGTACGCAGGGCATCGCGCAGTCCTCCATCGACAATCCCTGTTGGCGCCAGCGCTCCGGAAAATGCATAGATTGCGGTCATCTCCAGGTCGTCGCTGATTCTTTCGCGCAGGGCCACGCGCGTACCCCAGGAAACGGAAGAACCGCCGTCATAGGCAAATGCGTTGGAGTAAAAATCCGGAAAGTACTCTCCCGCCGGCAGTTCCGAGCCCCTGCCAAAGAGGGCGACGTGGCTACTGTCATCGTGGAAGGCCGCCACCTGAAGGAGGCTGTGGGGGCTGAGTTTTCGCTCGACCGCCAGTTCCTCATGCCTGCCATTTTCAAGAACGGGTCTTCCCTTGTGCCACAACAAAGCCGGGAAGGAATCCAGTTGGTTCAGGGCTGAAGCGAGAATGCTGGGAGGATTTGCTTCGGTGAGCTCGGAAATTGAACTGTCGCCGTTGGCAACCCCGGTGGGCAGCGAGGCATAGACAGCATCCAGGTACCAGTTCGGAGCCAAGCGTGTCTCCCATTTCACCCGTGGACGCAGGCTCCACGCCGAAGAGCCCGCTCCAACAAGCACATATTCGCCGCCAACACGCAGCACAAAACGATCACCAAAGGTCATCGTGCCGCCCTGGTCCAGGCGAACTCCCCGGAAGACAAGCCCTCCCGGGCCGATTTTAGCTTCGCGAAGAACCATCGTGCTCCGCGGCCCATCCTGCACCGAACCGGTGGGCAACCACATGGCAGCGAGGCCCCCCGCCGGCGCGTCCTCGTCGTAGGTAACTTGCCCGGCAAAGACAAGATGGTTGGAGCGATCGAGGCGCTGGTCGTAGGCGAAAGCCGTGCCGGGAGCAGCATCAATGTTGGAGACTGATCCCGGACGGCGCGCTCCCCCGGTCATTTCAATCTGGCCGAGCTGCCGCGGCCTGCCCATCTCGGCGATCACCACGGAGCTGTCTTCAGAGTCCTCTTCGTGCCACTGCAAAACCGGGCGCATACCCGATGCCGAGCGCAGCACCCACTTCCAGTCATCCGGCTCCGCGGCGCCATTTGCGGCGGGACGGCGCAACTGTTCTATGGAAGCGAACAGCGATTCCATCTGGACTTTGACCACGGTCGTTAAGTTGGAGGAAATCTGAATGTGCTTCTCGAAAGCAGGGAGAAATCCTGCCAGGGTCACGCGCACGGAGTAAAGGCCGGGCGCCAGATTATCTGCGCGGAAAAGCCCCTGCGTGTTGGTTAGAAACTGGTGAGTGAGGAGGACGCCAGGCGCCTCCGAGAGAATTTCGACGCTTGCACCGAGTTGTGGAATTCCGCTGGGGTCACGAACAACCCCGGAGATCGCTCCGGATGAGGATTTGCGGCTGGACTGGGCGGCAGTAGGGGGAGCGCATACACACACCCCTAAAGTGATAGCCAATAGAACACCGAAGCACAGGTACGAACCGTGCTTCACTTCGGTTACCTCCCTGGCGTGACGTTCGCCGCCGCAGCTTTCTGCTCAACCGGATTCTTGATCGAAAATTCCGCGGACCTTGAAATCGTGCTCTGCGCCAGCTTATCGGTCGCACTGACCTCCAAAGTATACTTGCCGGGCGTCAGGGTGGCCAGCGGCAAAAGGCGCTCGATGGTGACCTGGTCGCCGGTTTGCTTCATATCCACGGTGGTTTCTTTGAACTGCATGACCTGCTGGTCGCCCTTCTTGACGGTATAGATAAAGCTGGCGTCGGATTTGTGGGTCTTCTCATCGGGCTTCAGGTTGTAAACCTGCAGATAAATTCCCAGCTTGTCAGCGGTGGTAAAATCGCCGCTCATGCGTGGGCGAACTTTGGAGGAGCCCAGAACGAACTGT
>Ga0307471_100002158_pt1 | contig 11207 bp, 7 predicted proteins | sample atmos_gasesAM3C__2_FD_204566 | JGI IMG/M metagenome (GOLD analysis project Ga0307471, IMG submission 204566) | Hardwood forest soil microbial communities from Morgan-Monroe State Forest, Indiana, United States - atmos_gasesAM3C_515 | ecosystem: Environmental > Terrestrial > Soil > Temperate... | reverse complement strand
CACGACGATCAAGCCTATCATCGAGCTAGCCGCAGTGGCGGATGACATCAGCCGCGGGCGACTCGATACTCCGGTCTCGGTGCGGTCCAGCGACGAAGTTGGAGAACTCGCTCTTTCCCTCGAGCGAATGAGGGCCAGCCTCAAGGCCGCCATGGCTCGTCTCAGCAAAAATTAGACCTTGTTGTGCCTACGTTTCCAAAAAGGAGAAGCACATGAAAGCAAAATTGCAGCATGTCTTGATCACGGCGCTGGTTGGACTATTCCTTATGGGAGAGTCGAGAGCCGCCCTTGGAGCCGAAGGGCCTGCGGCTCAGGGTTTAAAAAAAGTTGTTATTGCTTACAGCAGCATTTCCCCCAATCAAGCACCCTCCTGGGCCGCCTATGAGACGGGCCTGTTTCGCAAGTATGGGTTGGACGTACAGCTTATTTTTGTCGAAAGCGGAAGCAGAACTGTTCAGACTTTAGTTTCCGGAGATGTAGTCGCAGCTCAAGTGGCTGGGGCCGGGGTGATCCAAAGCAACTTGCAAGGATCAGGCGTGGTCTTGATTGCCGGTTTTCTCAACACGCTAGACTACAAATTGATGGTCTCACGAGATATTACGCGTCCCGACCAGCTCAAAGGTAAAGCTGTTGCCGTGAGCCGTGCCGGCTCTTCCTCTGACTTTGCCACGCGCTACGCGCTGGAGAAATACGGCCTCATCCCCGACAAAGATGTCGCCATTCTCCAGATCGGCAGCCAACCTGCGCGTTTCGCAGCTCTGGAAACCGGCAAGATCAACGGCGTCATGGTCTCCATCCCCGTTACAGCGAGAGCCGCGAAATTGGGCTTTAATGCGTTAGCCGATCTTCAAATGTTGGGTCTTGAATATCAACACAGCGCTTTGGCAGTGAGCCAGAGCCTTATCAAGAGCCAGCCTGATCTTGTCCGGAACATTCTCAAAGCCCACGTGGAAGCGATTCACTACATGAAAACCCATCGCAAGGAAACACTCGCCATCCTGGCAAAGTATCTGAAAACCGATGACGCTGATGCGCTCCAAGAGGCGTATGAAGCCGAGATAGAGGCCTTGATACCCCAGAAGCCGTATCCGACCCTGAAGGGCATTCAGACCATACTGCGGGAGTTGGGCGCCAAGGACGCTACGGCACGCGCTGCCCGGCCCGAACAGTTTGCCGACCTTACGTTTATGAAAGAGTTGGACAGTTCTGGATTCATCGATCGGCTCTACAAATCCGGAGCGGTTGCCAGAGCGCCCGTAAGCCCTGAGCCAGCTCAAGTGGTTTTGAAAGAAAAGCCGGCGTCAGTTGAAAGCAAGGCGAAAGTTATCGCGAAAGATGAAAAGTCAAAACCCGTTTCCAAACCGGTTGTGGCGTCAAATGAAAATGCCGCTCCGACAATCGTGAAATCCACTCAAGCTCCTTCGAATCAAGAATACACCGTCAAAGGTGGCGATACTCTGAGCAGATTGTCCGAGCGGTTCTACAACTCGGGCGACAAATGGGAACGAATTTACGAAGCCAACAAAGACACGGTAAAGAATCCGAACTATATCTACATCGGGCAGAAGTTAATCATTCCCGTGGACGAACGAGCGGGAACTTAAACCGAAAATTAGCCGCCGACAATCGCCTAGATGAGCTGCACCCGTAGTGAGAGGTGCGGCTCATTTGAGCTTATCCTTACCGCGTCCAACTACTAATCGGTTCAGAACTTGATCAAAAGGCGCAACCGGAGTTGGAGCGCAACATTCTCAAGGCCCCATGCGGAGGCCACCTGCCGGATTAAAATCTATCGTAGGGAAACGACACGAATCCTTGCGAAATATCTAAAAACCGACGATGCTGATGCGCTGCATGCGTAGGAAGCTCACATAGCGGGAGTTGGGCATTCGGCAACGACGGCCGTAGGATCCACGAGAGCATTGCGGTCCTTTAGTGGCACGCTACAGCACATCCTGAATCCTCATCTTCGCCCGTTCAGCAGAGGGGTTGAATCTCTGAGTGTAGATAAGTTCTTAAATGTTTGGCTTGTGAAGAAATGAAAGTGAGAGACGATTGAGTGACGACGGCAGCATCAGCCTTAACCCAAACCAGTGGATTAGGTCGTAAACTCCGGCTGGGTCTTCTGATGGATTCCTCTGAGATACCCAACTGGGCGTATACGATGCTCAGCAGGATAGCCGGTTGCGACTATGGCGCGATCGAACTTGTCGTGTTCAATGAGTCTGATACGCTAGCCGTCCCGAATAGCGGCGGCCCCCAGTCACTATCTCAGGTAGCCGAGTCTCCGTTTTGGGAAACTGCGAAAAACCTGCTACAGCGCGCAGAGCGGAATCACTGGGTCAAGCCTATCACCCGACTCCTCCGTCGTGTTGCCAAAGCTCATCACCTTCATGGCAACAGCCAAGGGCCCAATGTCCAGGAACTCTGGACTTCTCTTATAAATGAGCCCGCGCCGGAGCCCAACGCCCTTGAACCCATGGACTCAAGTGACTTGCTTCGCGCTGTTCCAGCCATCCAGGTGGGACCCAAGCCAACACAGCTCTCTGCTCTCGTCGATGCGGGTGATATCGCCACCGTCAAAGCATACAATCTGGACGTCTTAATCCGTCTGGGGCTCTGCGCACTCAGAGGCGAAATGTTGAATGCGGCGAGATTTGGGGTCTGGTCATTCGATCTCGGCGATAACAATGCGAGACGCAGGCCAGCTGGCGTCTGGGAAGTACTGGAAGGGGCCCCCTGCACCGCCTGTGTCCTCCAGATCCTCGGTAAGGAGCCAGGCAATGCAATGGTGCTCGCGCGTTCGTGGTCCGCCACAGTCCCTTTTTCTATCGTTGCGAATCGAAATCAGCTTTACTGGAAATCCGCTTTGCTTCTGCCGCGCAAACTCGAGGAGCTGCATCGTTTTGGCGAGCGCGCATTTTTCGAGAAGGTGAAGGAGAAAAATCGCCACCTCGGTTTCTATTCGCACCCGCCGTACAACACGCCGACGCAAAGCGAATTGAACCTTCTGCTGCCCCGGCTGCAGCAAAGATCCGAAGAACTCGCGCGCCAGCAGAAATCTTCTTGGGAACAGTGGATTCTGCTTTATGACCTAAAAGAGGCCGGACCCTCGACATCCGGGCCCTCCACATCTTTATGGAGGTATAAGAGAATTGTACCTCCACAGGATCGCTATTGGGCCGATCCCTTTCCCGTTCTTCAAGATGGCCGGTACTGGATCTTTATCGAGGAATATCTTTTGGACGCAGCGAAGGGGCACATTTCGGTCTTCGCGATGGACCGCAACGGGAAATACGAAGCGCCCACAAGAGTCTTGGAGCGTCCCTATCACCTCTCTTATCCCTTCATCTTTCGTTACCAGGGCAGTTGGTACATGATCCCGGAGACAAAACAGAACCGCAGCGTGGAACTCTATGAGAGTGTGTCGTTTCCGGACCAGTGGAAGCTCCGACGTGTCCTCCTTGATGGCGTCGAAGCCGTGGATCCCACTCTTTTCGCGTACCGAGGTAAGTGGTGGCTGTTCGCAAACATGGTGGAGAACAAAAGTGCCACTTCTACGTGGGACGAGTTGTTCGTGTTTCATACGGATGACCCCATTGAGGGTGTCTGGAAGTCTCATGCACGAAACCCGATTGTATCCGACGTGCGAAGGGCACGACCCGCTGGCCGCCTCTTCGTCCATAACGGGATCATCTATCGTCCGGGCCAAGACTGTTCACGTTGTTATGGATATGGCATCAGGCTGCACGAGATATTGACCCTGACTGAAGAGGAGTATCGGGAAAAGGAGGTCTGCGCCATCGAGCCGCTTTGGGCCCCGGATCTGCTTGGTGTTCACACGCTGAATTTCGAGCAGGAGCTGAGTGTCGCAGATGCCTTGACCCTTCGCCGGCGCGGCCTGCCGGAATCTCCGCGTGCGTGAACTATCGTGGTGATCGACGGTAGAAAATAAATAAGGCAATACATCCTCAATTTTGCCAGCGAAAAAGTGATACAGCCCTGACGGACACATGGATCCAGGTTCTGCGCAATCGGTCGAGTTTGCCTCCGGGTGGCTCAACGGCCGGCGTATCATTGTCGTGCTTGAAACTCTGGAACTCGGTGGCGCTGAGAGGCAGGCCATCCGCTTGGCAGAGTGTCTCCTTCATCAATATGGTGCTAAGGTCGAAGTTTGGGGATTTGCCGATGTAGGTCGCGCGGCGCAACTTTGTGAATCCGCCGGAATTCCATGGCGGCTGGTTCGACCGAATTGGGGACAATATCGCTTCAGTCAATGGATGAAAGCGGCAGCGACTTTCGCCTACTTGCTGCGCAAAGCCCATGCAGAAATTCTCCTCCCTTATTGTGGCCGATCGAATGTGATATGCGGTCTCGCATGGCGTTTGGCGGGGGCCAAAACTTGTATCTGGAATCAGCGCGATGAGGGAATTGGAATCAACGCCACTTCACGTCCTACGCAGTGGGCAGTGCGGAACACTCCGGCATATGTCGGCAATTCAAACAATAGCGTATCGTTTCTCGCGCATACCTTTGGTGTGCCGCGCGAACGAATCTCAATCGTTCGCAACGGCATTGAACTGGCGCCGCCAGTCCATAATCGCATCGCCTGGAGGTACGACCTCGGAGTAGCTCAGGATACTTTTCTCGCATGCATGCTAGCCAATATTCATCGCAATAAAGACCACGCAACACTGCTAAAAGCATGGCGAGTCGTACTCGACAATATGCAATCACACCGCCAAGAAGCAGTTTTAATTCTTGCAGGTCGGCTCCATCCCGAAGCGGACGAGGTGAAAGCTTTAGCTCGCCACCTAGATCTTCGCGACAACGTTCGTTTTCTCGGGCCAGTGGACGACGTCTCCGGCTTATTGTCGGCTACAGACCTGGGTGTCTTTAGCTCCAAATCGGAGGGGTGTCCAAACGGTGTCTTAGAATGCATGGCAAGCGGCTTGCCGGTCGCGGCAACCGACATTCCAGGAATTCGAGAGGCTGTCGGACCTGCCGGCTTGGAATATCTCGCTCCGGTCGATGACTCTGTCACGTTTGCACAGAAAATCCTCGATCTCGCGCACCACCCCGATCGAGCCGATTCCCTCGGGCACGCCAATCGAGAACGGATCCGTACTAAGTTTTCGCCTGATCAGATGGTACACAAAATGTTAACAGAGATCTCGAAAGCCATGCGTCACTGAAATAGTCGGATAAGATATAGGCCTGCCTCGAAGGAGCCTAAAGCGTAAAAACGCCGGGTTAGGCAAGCCAATTCTTCCGGTGAGGAGAAAACGAAAGACTCTAAGGTAATTCAACAGCAAGAACGGTAATGTTACCCAGCACAGGAAATGAAGAATACGAGCATAGAAAACGTAAGCGGCAGCTGGAAATAGCTATTGTTATTGAAAATATAGCGACTTTCCTCAAGAGCAGGTCGGATCTTACCAATGGCAGAATCAATATTCTTGAATTCGGGAGTGGAGACGGATTTCAAATTCCTTACTTAAGGCGTATTGGCAACGTTATAGCTTCTGACATTTGCACTAGCGACGGCGTAAAAAACCTTCAAGAAGTGAAGTTCGTAGAGTGTAGTATAAACCATGCGCCGTTTGGCAATGGCCAGTTTGACGTAATCTTTTCTAGTCATGTGATTCAATATCTGAACGAACTTCTAAATGCATTCCGCGAAATGCAAAGGATTGGCAAGTCCTCCTGTATTTATGCCTTTTCGGTCCCTACGAACATATGGTTGCTGCTTTCTATTCCGGCTCAGTATTACAACAGGATCGCAAAAGGCTTACGGAGAACCGAGGAAACAGATTCTAAGCTCACCAAATTCCTGCGCCGAATATTGCCAGAAGGTCACGGTATTAACCCAAATTTCATTGATTGTTACCGTAATTTCAAGATTAAGAACTGGCAACGACTGTTTACTGAAAACGGTTTTTCCGTGATCGAAGTAAAGCCACTACTCCTTTATGGCCCCTCTGAATGGCCGATAATACCTACATCAACCTGTAAAACAAATCTTTGTTCGAGTGTCTTGTTTTTAATGATGAAAAGGCAAAATCCCTTAGAGCCTGCCTAAGCTTCGTTGGCCGGCTAACTTAGCAGCCTTAATCGCCACCCGTTGCGAGAATTATAGATCTACAGGCGAAACCGGGCTGTTGCGGTCCCAGAGATACTTTCGCTTCTATGTTATCGCAAGCCGACAGAAAAAATCCCTTGGTGTCAGTCATTGTTCCTACTCTGAATCGGCCTGCAATGCTCCGGGACGCTTTAGCAAGCATCGCGGCACAAACGTACAGCCCGATTGAAATTATCGTCGTCAATGACGCAGGCGGCGATGTGGAAGGTGTGGTATCACGCTTCGGACTTAAGCAGCGCATTGTCTATTTGAAACACGCTATTAATAAGGGCTTGTCAGCGGCGAGAAATACGGGGCTGAAAGCTGCCTCCGGGGACTATATTGCTTATCTCGATGACGATGATGTTTACTATCCGGACCATATAGACACTCTAGTGTCTTTTCTCTTGGCTTCCGATTTTAAAGTCGCTTACACAGATGCATACCAGGCCGATCAGTGTAAGCTGAGTAGCTTTTGGCGCAATTTTTTCACCATACATGAACAATCATCCCGGGAAACGACCCTTCTATACTCTTGGTCGCGCGTCGTGCCGGGACGGTGTCTTAGGTTTCTCTACCAAATATTCAGACCTCGGATACCGTATTTGAATCACCCTTTTGTAGAACTAAACCATAGCGGAGTCGACCTTTTTACCCGGGGTGGCGGCACGTACTTGATCGTCAAAAGAACGATTCCATTCTCGTATGATTTTGATCGAGAGATGATTCTAGTAAGAAATCTTATGCCGGTTCTTTGTGTAATGCACCACCGATGCTGTTTGGATAGGACAGGACTATTTGATGAGACCCTTACAACGCATGAAGATTGGGACCTCTGGATTCGTATGTCACAAGAACATAAATTCGCACACATAAGAAAACCGACCTGTGAGTATACTCGGCGAACCGATGGTTCGAGCATGTCAAGCGCGATAAGGGCCGATTTTAGGCGCACCATGGAGCTCATCTATGAGAAATACAGCAACTTGACGCTAAGTCCGAAAGTCGTGGAGGCTCAGAAAGCCTTTTTGCAGGAGCTAAAGAACGAATTAGCCAATGGCGGTGTCTGATCCCCTCGGCTTGCAAAAGTCCGGCTTAGCCCTCGTACAACCATTGACTAAACGACAATGTCCTTGAGGTGCTGGAAGGATTTGATTACGCTGAAGTCTTGTGGTTCGTTGGAGTCGGTGACCGCGTTTTCGAAACTATGCACGGCGCGGGCTGTGCAGCCGCAGGTCTTTAGCCCCCCATCTGGCGGTGGTTATGCTTGATCCGAGATGAACAACAGCAAAAGTAGGTTCTTAGTCCCTTCGCTGGCGGATGTTTTTTTTCTTTGCTCGTTCCTGTTTCTTTCGCTGTATGGTGGCAAAAAACTCCTTAGTGATGCGGGTACGGGTTTTCACATCCGCACAGGCCAGTACATCATTGCGCATATGAGCGTGCCACGATACGATGTGTTCTCGCACATTACCCCGCCGCTTCCGTGGTTCGCACACGAGTGGCTGTCCGCAGTCATTATGGCTTCGATACACCAGGTTTTCGGGTTAACTGGTATCGTACTCTTCTTTTCATTTTTAATCTCTCTTACTTATTTTCTTTTATTTAAGTTTGGTCGTGCCAACGGCGGCAATCTAGTTTTCGCCGCTCTGGTTGTTTTGCTCGCGCTGGTCTCTTCAACATTCCACTGGCTAGCGAGGCCGCATATTTTTACGCTTTTCTTAGCACTCCTCTGGTATTACGTGCTCGAGAGTTACCATCGTAGCGATAAAAACTATCTTTTTCTGCTCCCTTTAACGATGCTTCTGTGGGTAAATCTACACGGCGGGTTCGTTATCGGTTTTGTACTGTTGGCCATTTACCTTGCCGGCTGTGCCACGGAAGCGCTGTTCGCATCGGCACCAAGAAATAGCTTATCCAAAAGTAAGTTTCGGACACTAACTTGTATTGCCTTGGCCTGTCTGCTCTTTTCCCTCGTGAATCCCGCCGGATATGAGGTTTTACTTTTCCCGTTTAAACTTGTGTTGAATCAGTCCCTTGTGAACATCATGACGGAATACCAATCGCCCGATTTTCATGAATCCCATTGGTTCAAGTATCTTTTATTATTGACTATAGCAATTCTCGCGATATCGCGCGCCAAAGTAAATCTTATTGAGGTGGCTCTTGTGCTCGTGTTCACCTACATGGCCCTGTACTCTGTAAGACACATTCCTCTCTTCGCCATCATTATCGCTCCTGTCCTAATTCGTCACATGGACTCAATATTGGAGCATAGCAGCGGAAAGCTCGCCCAGTCACTGAAAGAAAGGTCTCACAATCTCGCCTTCATAGACGGCCGGCTGCGGGGGCATTTCTGGCCACTGGTTGCCTTGCTGCTGATCGGTATTCTTGCGGGAACCGGCACTATTAAGTTCGGCTTCGATGAGGCAACGATACCGGTTGCCGGAGTACAGTTCTTAAAGCGTGAGAAAATCACAGGGAACATGTATAATCCAGAGCAATTCGGAGATTACGTGATCTACGCTGCATGGCCAGCGTATAAAGTCTTCATAGATGGACGGATCGACATGTACGGAACCGACAGGGTGAAAGAATATGTGAACGTCGCACTCGCTCAGCCGGGGTGGGAAAAGGTCCTTCGGAAATGCGACATTAACTTTGTTTTCCACAAAACCAACTCACCCATTTCACAGTTGTTGGCGCAACGCGATGATTGGAAACTCATCTATGCGGATAGTGTGGCGAATATTTTTGTTAGAGATTCAGTTGAGAATCAGCGACTCATAAGAAAATATCCTAACGTCAAACCTCGTTGAATTATTAGGTCTGCTCGGACGAAAGCATACGCCTTGGTGCTGTGATCGACGCGATGTCGATTAATTTAATGATACCGTCTTCGAACTTTTAAGGCATAACCCGAGCCCACTGCTTTTTCAGAGCGCACACGAAGTCCGGGGTGTTTCCGGATCGTTACAGTTTTTTGTTGTTCAAGGCTGGCGATTTCTTGACGGGAGTTTACGAATTAGGTCGGTTTGAGGAGGTTGTTCGCTTCAATGAACAACGCCAGTACAATGTCGTTGCGTTTCCTCTTGAGCGAGACGTCCCGCGGCGGACTCCACAGTTCTAGCTTGCGCACAAGCGGACGAATTCACTTAACCTACTAGATCCTTAAGATAGTGGAACGATTCAATCACCCGAAAGTCCTGCTCAAAAGCTTCTAACTTCTCACCTATCTGCTCGATTTTTTCATAAGCGATATTGCCGAGAAATTCTCCGGCTTCGCTCAAATATTTGATTTTCCGCGGCTCAACTTTCATGAGCCGGGCCGCTGTAGCGTCCACCGCGACGAGATCAGTGCCAAAAATTAGCACGCCAGTATGTCTGGCTTCACCTTGAAGCGGTCCATTCCCTTCCATGCCAACGATCCCGTCTACAATGGCAAGTTGAGGAATTTGGAGCGCGGCGTTAATATCGACTATGCTTCCGTCGATTCCTGCCCAGTGAAGAACATTTTTAGGCCAACCATAGATTGAACCGGGAATCACACCGAACATGTTCTTGAGAGAAAGAGTCACACCCGCCCAATGGTGAGTTTTTAGCTTCGGCATGGAGACCAAAAGATCAGCCTTGAACAGAGTCTCTGGAAGATAGAGCTGACCAAGATTTGTAAAGCTGCTCCTGAGCTTCGTCGGCCGGACGTCATCGTAATTCAGATCAACGTAGGGGGAGCGGGACTCTTTCAAGATCGAGTAAAGACCCGACGCGGTGAGCAGGTATTCGTTGTCACGGCGGTGGCCCGGCCCTTCCGCCACAATCACCTGACGCGCGCCCAGAGTACGAAAAGATTCTACAGCCGCAGCGACAACCGCTGGATGCGTGTTAATCACGCCCTGCGGATCAAACTCAACCAAGTTCGGCTTCAACACGACGGTTTTATCCTTAACATCGAGACGAACCAGGTTAAGGCCCCGCAGAATGGTTTCCTTAAGGGGACCGTCATAACTTCGAGCCTGCAGGATAGCAACGAGAGACTTTCCAGGTCTGCGGTACGCGTCGCGCTCCCAACGTACGGAAGACGCGCAACCACTATAAAGCGGATACAGCCCGGCCGTGGCCGAAGCTTTCAAAAACTGTCGCCGGTTCATACACCGCTCATATGCGAAAAAAAACCGGCGCATCGGTTGACGCCAGTACCGCCAGGGCCAAGCTCTTCGTTTCACCCAAGAAGCCGGTTTTCTCAAAACTCTCAACGAGAACTTGTCGCCATCTTCCGACATCGCGGCCATAAAGTTGGAAACAAATAATCGACCAACTCAATGCCAGGCCGGAACGCGTATCGTTTAAGGATTTTTCGAGCATCTCGATGCTTTTTTGATTGGCGCCGGTATGCGGATTATCCTGAAGCGCGATTAGCGCCACCGCCGTTGTGTCTGGGTATGGCCACAGCGCTTCTCCATAAACTTTAGAGTTGCCATAGTTCCAACCGCCTTCCTCGCAAACTCGGTCGTAAATCATCAACTCGCCTTGGCGAATTCTCTCGTTCACGTTGGTACCGTCTAGGGCGGTCCTCAATCTTTTTAAGCCGATAACAAAATAACTCGTCGGCTCAACCCAGCTAAACGACCCTGAGGCCCAGGGCCAACCCTTGAGATCCATGTTGATCTTGTTGATGTCCTTTTGTGCCGTGAACCACATGATGAGGGAGCCGAGCCACCCGAGGCTATTCCCCTCTTGCGTAAGCGCCCATCTTGCCGCTTTCACCGCTCGATTACGCCACTCAGGGAACACGCTCAAACACAAAATTGCTATTGCAGTACTCCACGAACCGGTGGAAGTTACATCGTTGAGGCGCCAACTGCCATCACTATTCTGATACCGCGACAACCAGATGAGGCCAGATTGAATGCTTCGCCGAAATTCCTTCCGCTCCAAACATTCTAGCGCCATGACGGCGAATGCCGTCGATTCCGTGTTGCTGCCCCTCCCCCTGACCGCACCCCAACCTCCATCGGCGTTCTGCTGGTCTAATAGCAGCTGTACAGCTCCGTCGATCATCTTTGAATATGGGATTCCAAAACGGTCGGAG
>Ga0307471_100002156_pt1 | contig 11209 bp, 6 predicted proteins | sample atmos_gasesAM3C__2_FD_204566 | JGI IMG/M metagenome (GOLD analysis project Ga0307471, IMG submission 204566) | Hardwood forest soil microbial communities from Morgan-Monroe State Forest, Indiana, United States - atmos_gasesAM3C_515 | ecosystem: Environmental > Terrestrial > Soil > Temperate... | reverse complement strand
CAATATCAATCTTTGCGGCTCGCACTGCGGCGTCTCGATCGGAGAGGACGGGCCCTCGCAGATGGCGCTCGAGGATATCGCCATGTTCCGCGCAGTTCACGGCTCGGCTGTTTTCTATCCGAGCGACGCGATGTCCGCGGAAAGATTGACGGAAACGATGGCGCGGCGTCCGGGCATCAACTACCTGCGTACATCGCGGCCAAAGTCTGCCATTCTCTACTCCAAGGACGAAAAGTTTCCGGTGCCTGGATTCAAGGTGGTCCGGCAGGACGCGCAGGACCGGGCCACCGTAATCGGCGCCGGCGTGACCCTGCACGAAGCGCTCAAAGCTGCAGAGCAATTGAAGGCACAGGGCACAGCGATCCGCGTGATTGATCTTTACTGCGTGAAGCCGATTGATGGAAAAGCTCTCGCCGAGCAAATCAGGGCCACAGGCGGACGCCTTGTGACTGTAGAAGATCACTGGCCGGAGGGTGGGCTTGGTGAGGCAGTGCTCACTGCACTGGCGCAAGCTGGAGTCGCGCCCACAAAATTCAAACTTTTGGCGGTGACCGGGATGCCGCATTCCGGGAAGCCAGATGAATTGGTGGATGCGTTTGGGATTTCGGCTCGACACATCGCAGCGGCGGTCCGCGAAATCGCGTAACGATCTTGTCGGCGCTGGTCTGAGTGCTGGCGCGCGAGATGCGTTTGGTTTGTACTGCTCCGAAACGGCACGGAAAGTTCCACGGTGACTACTTTTCCCTTCTGAAGACTTCCGATCAAGTCAGTAAACCTTGTGTTCGTGCTCCTCTTGACTTTTTTCAATTGGACATGGAAGTGCGGGACATTGATTGGCATGAGTGCGTTCTCCAGCGGACCAAACGATTTCGACGCGAGGAAGAATCTCTTTCGCGCCCGGCCGAAGCCGTATGCTATCGAATGGCGCTTTCTTCTGATGCAGGCGGGGTCGGTCGGTTTGGCGCTTTTGCTGGTGTCTATGGTCCTTTTATGGAATCAATATTTCCACCATCGGCTGGGGACTACTCTTGACCGGTTGAACGCTACACGGGAGCTCGAGACGCAAATCCACTCGGGGCATGAGACCACGGAGCATGCTTTCTGGGAAAAGCTACTTTTCGAAAGAAGAGGGCACGATCCACGAATTCGAAGCTCGTTCCCGTGCATTCAGTCAGTTGCTGGACCGCTTTATGGCTTTTCCTTTTCCGGACAAAGAATGGGGTGAGGTGAACAAGCTGCATCGTTTGGAGGCGAAATTCCAGGAGCTGACAACGAGGCTGATGTTGGGGACGCGGAACGCGGAAGCAGATGACCAGCTGTTGAGAACCTTGAATCCTCTCAGCAGTGCAATCGAGGCCAGCTTCCGCCGTCTTGAGGAAGCTCAAATCCAGTATCTGGCAGCCATGAACTCCCAGAGGAAGTTTTTTGTGGCCGGGTTGACTTTGCTGTTGATCGTCTTTGCCGTACTTACCGTTGTGACATCGGTCTGGTTTCGGCGCGCTCACAGGAATCACTTATGGAATCATTTGGAAGAGTTGCGTTGGATGGTTGACGAAGTCCGGGGCGGCAATCTGAACCTGACTGCTGAGATCCCAAGGAGCGTCGAGCTTGGATCCCTTGTCGGAGCATTTCTGGAGATGGCCGGAAAAGCGCGCGAGGCGCGTGATTTACTGGAAGAAAAGGTATTGGAGCGCACTGCTAAATTGGAGCAAGCCCAGGCCGAACTCTTGCAGGCGGCCAAGCTGGCTTCGTTGGGGCAGCTTGTTTCCGGAGTAGCGCATGAGATTAATAATCCATTGACGTCCATCCTGGGATTCAGCGACGTACTTCTCGGCCGCGCCAGCGGCGATGCTGCGGCACAAGATCCGCTGCGGACAATTCGCGATGAGGCGATGCGGCTGAGAAACCTGGTGGCAAATCTGACCACTTTCGCGCGCCGGACACCGGCGCGAACCGAACGTATGGATCTCAGGCAGGTGCTGATACGGCTCACCGACCTGCGCGATTATCAGCTTCAGGCCAACAACTTTTCGCTCCACGTGGATTGTCCGGCAGGCCCTGTCTGGGTGAGCGCTAACGCCGACCAGTTGATGCAGGTCCTGTTGAATCTGGTGTTGAACGCGGAACAGGCCGTGAAAGGAAGCCGCGAGCGGGGTGACATCTGGATCGCATGCGGGGACGATGGCCAAATGGCGTGGCTTACCGTGAGGGACAATGGCAGCGGCATGACGCCAGAAGTTCGCGACCACATTTTTGATCCATTCTTTACCACCCAGCCGACGGGCCAGGGCACTGGGTTGGGCCTCAGCATTTCCTACGGCATCATCCAGCAGCATGGCGGCACAATTGCCGTCGAGAGCGCGGTTGGCCATGGAACCACGATCAAGACGAGGATTCCGCTTGCGGCGAAGGAGCCGGTTGCAGAGCGGCCTGATAACTCGCAAAGCGCAAGTCCACGGACGGACGGTGTTATGAAACATGTGCTTGTAATAGACGATGAACGAGGCATTTTGGAAATGATGAGCGATGCGCTCGAGCGCGTGAAGTGCCGCGCGACTCTTGTCTTGGGCTCGGCGGGCGTGAGGGCGGCGCTCGAACAGGAAAAATTTGATTTGGTGATTTGCGATTTAAAGATGCCGGGGCAGAACGGGATTGAAGTGTACCGCATGATCCGCGAAATGCGCCCGGAGCTGGCCGAGCGTTTCATTTTGATGACCGGCAATCTTGCCGATGCCGAGAAATACACCGCGGAACTCACCGCCGTGTCGCTACTGCCGAAACCCTTTACGTTGGCGCAACTGCGCGAGGCGGTGGAAGAATTGCTGCGAAAAAATGTGGTGGCGTGAGGCGCGGGCGAGGCTGTGCTGCGAAGCGAGTAAATAGCGGGTGAGTGTGCTATGTTTTCGACCCCGCCCTGTCTCTGACGGTTCAGGGCACTGTGACTCATTGTTCCACGCGAAACACGCGAGAGGATTGGAAGAGTGGCTGAAAAGCTGGTTCTGGTGGGCGTGCTGCCCGAGGCGATTGTGATTGATCCCGGCGAGCAGGTGGTGTGGTACTCGAATGCCGGGAATATAAAAATTGAGTTCGATGCGCAGCGGTGCCCGTTTTCTTCGAATGTGCTGCAGGCGCCGCCGGGTGTGCGGCTGATGAGCGGAAGTCCACGCGCGGGGCTGAATCCCGGATCATACCGATATCGGCTGTCGCTGAATGATGTGGTGGTGGCGCAGGGTGAAGTGATTCTCCGCGGGAAATAATTCGGTTGGAACCAATACAGGGTGCACGTATCATTCCGACAGAAGAGGAGGCCGCGAAATGAGCCACACGGCAGCGGCGCGTCCGGAGGAAATTCGGCGCGGCTTCGCGGACGTGAATGGTGTGCGCATTCACTATGCGAGCGCGGGTGCTGGCTCCGGCGCTGGCGTTGCGGCTCCCGCATCGGCGGGCGCGGCAGGTCGTGCGGCGGCTGGTGCGGCGGCGGGCGCGAGCAGGTTGATAATTTTTCTGCACGGGTTCCCGGAATTTTGGTACGCGTGGAAGGAGCAGCTCGTCGAATTTGGGCGGGATTATTTTGCCGTTGCGCCAGACATGCGCGGCTACAATCTTTCCTCCAAGCCCGCGGAAATTGAGCGGTACGAAATCAGCCAACTCGTGGGCGATGTGCGCGCGCTCGTCGAGCACTTGCAACCAAGCCACGCCGGCGCGAAATCGTGCGTTCTTGTGGGGCACGATTGGGGCGGAGTGGTGGCGTGGGCCGCGGCGATTGCGTGTCCTGATGTGGTGGAAAAGTTGGTGATCATCAATTCACCTCATCCAGGAATTTTTCAGCGCGAGCTGGCCGAAAATCCGGCGCAGCAGCAGGCCAGCCAGTACATGCTGGTGTTTCGAAGTCCGGAAGCGGAGGCGATGCTTTCCGCGAATAATTTCGCGCTCTTTCAAGAAGGAATTTTGGGCGAGGGGCTGCGGCAAGGATATTTTACTGAGGCGGACCGGCGGGCGTATGTCGAGGCGTGGTCGCAACCCGGCGCGCTGACAGGCGGATTGAATTATTACCGCGCGGCAAAAATTGGGCCGCCCGCGGGAGCCGGTGACGAAGCCTCGCGCATGAAGTTGAATTTTCCTTCGCTCGACGTGAAAGCGCCCACGCTGGTGATCTGGGGCGAGAAGGATCCCTACCTGTTGACGGGCAACCTGGATGGCCTCGACCGGTATGTGCGCAAACTGCGCGTCGAGCGCATCCCGGACGGGACGCACTGGGTGGTCCACGAAAAACCCGCGCTGGTGAATTCGCTGATCCGCGGTCTCCTCGAATCGTAAGTCGCTGGGAAGGGGCCTCGCGGCCCAAAAGAGAAGGATTCCATCCGGAACGAGCTGCACGGGCGGCAAGCTGTGCGCCGCAAAAGTAATTTGCTGAAACACGTTTTTTGTTGCGATTAGGTTCTGGAAGTTAGAGGTTAGAAGTTGGAGGCTGGAGCGCCTTACACAAGACAGGGATTGCGCCCGTTCGGCAGGCTCAGGGTAAACTCGTGAATCAGCGCAAGCGGTAAGGGATGCGCGATCCTGCCTATGGCGGGGCTGAAGCCCCGCCCCACAAAGATGGGAGTCTCGCACCGTGGGCGCGCGCCCCGGTGATCCGGGGTGTAACAAAGCGGTGGCCAGTCGCCGCACCCCAAATTTGGCTTTATCCGCGCTGAGAATGCTGTCCACGCTAGTTGGGCGACCCCCCGAATTTCGGTCGATTAGAATTGGTCCCCCTCTTTTATTTTGAATGAGTTGCGGCGATTTCTAATCGTACTGCATACCGATTAGAAATGCGGGTAATTCGCGCCCGGTGACCCGCGACGGCAAGGGCGAACGTCAACAGCGCAAGGCGGGGATTGCGCCCGCTCGGCATGCGATGCAATCCGCCGCCGTATTCCGAAGCCTTCGAAGTGAGCGGCTTGGCGCTTTGCAGGTGTCTCCTCCCTTTGATCCCTGAAGGCATTCGTCGCCCATCGTTGCGTTGTTGCCGCGCATCAGACTACACTTCGCGCGTCGAGGCGGACTTAGTGCGATGAAATTTTATGTAGGCATAACCGACGGTGACTGGTACAGATACCTCTCCAGCCAAACTCCTCTCGAGGAAGTAAATTTTCGGCAGCCAAGCGGTGGGCGCCAATTTCGTGCTTTGCAGCCTGGTGAGCCGTTTCTCTTCAAACTGCACAGCCCCCAGAATTTCGAGGAGGATTTTTCAGTACCTTCACGAGGCTCCCAGTGAGTTTTGCCTGGAATACCCTTACAACAAAGAATGGCGCGCAAACGGAACAAGAAATGCGCAGGAGGATTGAGCGGTACAAGCGTATCTCCCCTGCATTTGGAGAGGATTATGAGACCGGATGCATCCTGTTGCTATCACCCTTCTTCTTCCCTGAGGACGAATGGATCCCGGCTTCGGATTGGGAGCCAAACATAGTTCAAGGGCGCAGCTACGACACTACTGACTTGCGCGGTGAGTCGCTATGTGAACAAGTGAAAGCCCGCCTTAAAGCTGATAAGGCTCTGACAGTCCAATTTGAGGAAGCAAGTGAGGCCGTGGAGAGATTTGGCGCGCCTCAGCTAGTCCGGGCACGTCTCGGCCAAGGAACGTTTCGTGTCGTTGTGACTGACGCTTACAGCCGCCGGTGCGCTTTCACGGGTTCGCCGGTGCTGCACGTTTTGGACGCGGCCCATATACGGCCATTCACGCAGGATGGGCCGCATGATCTTCGCAATGGGATCTTGCTCCGACAGGATGTTCACACACTGTTCGACCGTGGGTACATCACCGTGACGCCAGAATATCGCGTTGAAGTCAGCCACCGAATCAAGGAAGAGTTTGCCAACGGGCAGGAATACTACTCGCAGCATGGGAAGACCATCGACCTACCGAAAGAGGCAACTTCGCGACCCTCCAGTGAATTTCTTTCTTGGCATAACGAAAACGTGTACCTGGATTAGGTTTTGCGATTAAAGCTCGGTTGGGTCGCAGATTGCGCGAGTGAACCAGCGCAAGCGGTAATCTGTCAGAGTTCGAATCGGATTTGGGCAGTAGGCTTCTGATGTTTCACACCACCTGAGGGATGTCGGTGGGATTTTGCAGACGCGCGGATAGTGCTCCTTCCATTAGTCTCACGCCAAGCAAACCGCGGAATTTTTCAGGGCTCTATAAGCCACAAGGGCGCCCCTCGGCTTCGCTCGGGACGCAAAATGCGCGCTGCGAAGGTAGCCGCCGGGGAGGCGGCGGCTGTTGGCACGGTTAAAACCGTGCCCTGACGGGAATCGTTTGGGAGACCCAGCCCTCCTGGGCTGGGCTAAGTTCTGGCGCGCCTATGGCGCTCGATGAAGGTAGACCCGACGACGCCGACCAGGCACAGGCGGAACGCTCGGCGAGACCCTTCGGTTGCACTCAGGGCAAGAGGCCGTCCCGCCAGGGAAATCGGGACGCACAAGACGCGCCGAAAGGTAGACGGGGCTTTTGTGTATATCGCGGACCTAGCCCTTCCGGGTTGGCCCATTCGGCCTCGCCACCGGCGAGCCCTCAGGGTTGGGCTAAGTACTTCGGCGCTTACAGCGCTTGAGGCAAGATTCGACCGGCTGTCCGAATTCCGTGCGAAATGTGAAAACGGGAAACTGAAAAGGCGAAGTCAGTTATGGGGTGAGAAGCGTGACCCGGCCTGACACCGTTCGCCTTCGGCCGAATCCAAGACAGAGAAAACGGTGAAAACCTGTGCCGTCCTCACCCCAATGCAGGGCCAAGTTTAGTCCCAATCATGGACTGGTTTCAACGGGGGGGTGACCTGCCCTTTCGCATCAGACCCAGCCCTCCCGGGTGGCCCATTCGGCCTCGCCACCGGCGAGACATCAGGGCAGGGCGGAGGTAGCCCGACGGAGATGCGGCGGCGACGCCGACCGGGCACAGGCTGAACGCTCGGCGAGAAGGCCGCCGAAAGGTAGCCGCTGGGGCTGAGGCGTCGTTTGGCACGGCTTAAGCCGTGCCCCCCTGACGAAACCGAGTGGACCCAGCCCTCCCGGGTTGGCCCATTCGATTCCGATGCTATCGGAATCTCAGGGCTGGGCTAGCTTTTGCCGCGCCTACAGCGCTCGATAATGGACGCGATGCGGGCGAGGCGGAGGCCAAACTGCCAGCGAGGGACGGGTATTAACTCATCGTACTATTAGCCGGGGAAATCGAGCCGGGCAGCCCATCCAGACCCTAAGATATTACGAGCAATAACTTCGGGATTCCGGCGGGGCAACCAGGCGCAGGCGTGACCCTCTCATTCACGCTTCGGCACCCTGTGGAGGCATTGATGTCTGAGCTGCGCAATACTGCCACGGTTTTGGTGGCCGATGACGACGAGGCGAATCGCGAACTCCTCTCGGGACTGCTGAGCGGGGAAGGCTACCGCGTAATCTGCGCTGAGGAGGGGGAAGCGGCGCTGCGAGCAGTTCAAAACGGGCCGGTGGACTTGGCTTTGCTCGATGTGAAGATGCCGGTCAAGACCGGGTTTGCCGTGTGCCTGGCGATCAAGTCTCGACCGGAAACTCGGCTCGTGCCAGTTGTCCTGGTGACGGGCTTGACGAGCACCGACGATCGCATTCAAGGGATTATGTGCGGCGCCGATGACTTCCTCTGCAAGCCTATAAACAAGCATGAGCTGCTGGCCCGCGTTCATTCGCTCCTGCGCCTGAAGGAATTTACCGACGAACTGGAGAACGCCGAGACCGTTCTGTTTAGTCTCGCGCTGAGCATCGAGGCGAAGGATCGTTACACGGAAGGGCATTGCGAGCGGCTTTCGAAATACTCGGTGGCCATGGCGGAGCGGCTGGGGCTGCCGGATGAGCTGCGGGTGGCGCTGCGCCGGGCAGGAGTGGTGCACGACATCGGGAAAATTGGCGTGCCGGAACACATCCTGACCAAGCCCGGACCGTTGAATGACGAAGAATGGAAAATCATAAGGCAGCACCCGGTAATAGGAGAGCGGATCTGCGCTCCATTGAAATCGTTTCGGCACGTGCTGCCGGTGATCCGCCATCACCATGAAAAACTCGACGGATCAGGATATCCCGATGGGCTGAGCGGCGAACAGATTCCGCTGACGGCGCGAATCCTGCAAATCGCCGACGTCTATGATGCCTTGACCAGTGAGCGGCCGTACCGAACCGCCATTCGACCACACGAGGCTCTTGGGATTGTCCGAGATGAAGTAAGACGCGGCTGGTGGGATGGTGCAGTCGTAGATGAATTCGAAGCGGTTATCGTTGGTTCCACGCCATTGCAGCCCGCAAGGTCAGGCAGCTAATGGCTGCCTCGCAATCCCCGTGGCAGGACGGAAAAAAGATGGAATGGAAAACCGGAAGACGGCTAGTTTTTTGGGGATTGGTGGCGGCAACGACTATCCTCATTTTCGCAGGATGGGAATCCTACCGAAACACGGCGCGGCTCGTCGAAGCCGCTGAGGCGCGCAAAGCCAGCTATGAACTCGGGCAGGCGCTCGATGAGGTGGAAATGCGGCTGGTGGACGCAGAAACCGGCCAGCGCGGCTATCTGCTCACGGGAGACGAGGCCTATCTACAGCCCTATCACACAGCGATCAAGAATCTAGATCAGTTGATGGCCCGCCTAAAGGCGTTTACTTCGAACAATCCGAAACAGGAAGAGCAAGTGGCGAGTTTGGAGGTCCTGATCGAGAATAAATCGGGGGAACTCCAGAGAACAATCGACCTCCGCAGAAAGGAAGAGATTGCTGCCGCAAATCAGATCGTGCTGCAAGGCTCCGGAAAGCGTTGGATGGATCAAATCCGGAGTGTGATGGCAGATATGAAGAATGAAGGGTACGAAGTGCGGAGAATTCGTACTCAGCAAATGAGCGAAATGGCCCGTGCGACAGAACGCACAATCATCATCGGCTACTTCTTCAGTCTTTCGCTGCTGTTGTTCGTGTTTGTGTTGCTTGACCGCGAGTTGCGTGAACGCAAACAGGCTCAGAAGGCTCTGGGGAAAAGCGAAAAGTGGCTCGCGACGACACTGGGCAGCATCGGTGACGCAGTGATCGCGACGGACATGAATGGCGCCGTGACATTCATGAATACGGTCGCGCAGTCGCTCACGGGCTGGAAGCTAGAGGAAGCTCAGGGCAAGTCCATGGACCTGGTGTTCGACATCGTGAATAAGGAGACACGGCGCCCGGTCGAGAACCCGGTGAAGAAGGTCTTTCGAGAGGGGAAGGCAGTCGGTCTCGCAGATCACACGCTGTTGATCTCAAAGAACGGCAAAGAATTTGAGATTGAGGACAGCGCGGCGCCGATTGTCACCACCACTGGTGAAGGGCTGGGCGTGGTGCTGGTCTTCAGAGATATCACCGAGCTCAATCAAACTCGCGAGGAGTTGGACAGGTATTTCGCTCTTTCGATTGAACTGCTGTGCATCGCAGGCGCCGACGGATATTTTAAGCGCCTCAACCCTGCTTGGGAGAAAGTGCTCGGATACTCCACAGATGAGCTCATGGCAAAGCCTTTTCTGGAGTTCATCCATCCCGCCGACCGCCAGGCAACTATTCAGGAGAGTGCAAAGCTCGACAAAGGCATAGACACGATTTCCTTTGAGAATCGGTATCGATGCAAAGACGGCTCATACCGATGGCTCATGTGGACTGCGACGCCCTTTGCCGAGAAGAAATTGATATACGCCGCGGCGCGCGACATCACCGAGCTCAAGCGGGCCGAGCAGGCACTGCGTCTCTCGGAAGAGCAGAACCGGCTGCTCTTCGAAAACAATCCGCATCCGGTATGGGTTTACGATCTCGAAAGCTATGCAATCATCGACGTAAACGAAGCAGCGATCCGGAACTACGGATATTCACGGGAGGAATTTCTCACCCTTACGATCAAGGACATACGTCCCGCCGAGGATGTTCCGGCAGTCCTTGAGAGCGTTGCGAAATCCGGCACTGCGCTGGAAGAAAAACGGATCTGGCGGCATCGCAGGAAAAACGGCACGTTGCTTGATGTGGAAGTCACCTCTCATCCGATTGTTTACGCGGGGAGAAATGCCCGTTTGGTTGTCTCCACCGATATCACTCAGCGGAAACAGGCCGAAGAGGCGCTGCGTCAAAGCGAGGAACGGTTTCGCCTCCTGGTGTCGGCGGTTAAAGACTACGCGATCTTCATGCTTGATGTGGACGGACGGGTGGCCAGTTGGAACGCCGGCGCGGAACGATTCAAAGGCTACGAGGCACAGGAAATTATTGGCCAGCCATTCTCCCGGTTCTACACCCCGGAGGACCTCGCAAAGAATAAGCCCGCAGAGGAGTTGCGCGTGGCGACCGCTGAAGGTCGAGTGGAAGAAGAGGGCTGGCGGGTGCGCAAGGATGGCTCGCGGTTCTGGGCCAATGTTGTGATCACAGCGCTGCGCGATCAACAGGGGAACTTGCTCGGCTTCTCGAAAATCACTCGGGATGTCACGGAGCGCAAACAGACGCAGGAAGCACTGACGAAGGCAAAAGAAGAGGCCGAACGCTCCAACAAGTTCAAGGATCAATTCCTGTCCACAATGAGCCACGAGTTGCGAACTCCTCTGAACGCGGTACTGGGCTTTTCGGACCTCCTTACAGAAGAGCGTTACGGCCCGCTAAACGAGCGGCAACGGCGCTATGTGACTCACATTCACACTGGGGGCAAGCATCTTCTCAGATTGATTAACGACATCCTTGACCTCTCCAAAATCGAGGCAGGGCGCCTGCAGTTGGCGATTGAGAGTGTGGAGGTAGATGGGTCGCTTGCTGAAGTTATTGACACACTGCGGCCCCTTGCTGACAAGAAATCACAGTCTTTGGTGGTGAACACCTCGACGGATCTGAGTGTCCGGGCCGATACCACCCGTTTCAAGCAGATATTGATGAACCTGCTGGGGAATGCAATCAAGTTCACTCCCGAAGGGGGAAAGATTGAACTGAAGGCGCAACAACTCGGGGAGGTTGTTCGTGTGGAGGTTCGCGATTCGGGGCCTGGCATTCCCGCGAAGGAGCAACAGCGCATCTTTGAGGCTTTTCATCGGCTGAGGCAATCTGAAAAGGGCGCAGAGGGGACGGGATTGGGGCTGGCCATCACCAAGCGCCTTGTGGAATTACAAGGCGGCCACCTCGGCCTTGAAAGCACGCCAGGTCTGGGGAGTTGCTTTTACTTCACATTA
>Ga0307471_100002155_pt1 | contig 11210 bp, 8 predicted proteins | sample atmos_gasesAM3C__2_FD_204566 | JGI IMG/M metagenome (GOLD analysis project Ga0307471, IMG submission 204566) | Hardwood forest soil microbial communities from Morgan-Monroe State Forest, Indiana, United States - atmos_gasesAM3C_515 | ecosystem: Environmental > Terrestrial > Soil > Temperate... | reverse complement strand
CAATCGCTCTTTCGTGTTTCAGGGCCATCGCGGCCTTTATATCTCCTACAACACCCATAGGGCGAAAGGCGACGATATCAAATCGTGGTGGGACCTGACGCAGTCAAAATGGAAGGGCCAGATTGTCGGTTACGATCCGTCCATTGCCGGCACTGCGCGAAATGCGCTCTGGTTCATGTACAAAAACCCAGCTCTTGGTCCTGAATTCATGAACAAACTCCTCGGTGAAATGGAAATTACTTTCAGTCGCAACCATCGGCAGGTCGTCGACTGGTTGGCAGGTAAGGCTGCGCTGTGTATCGCCTGCGGTGACGCGGAAAATGCAAAAGAGCAGGGACTCCCAGTTGACATCGTTACTCACGGCTTGAAGGAGGGTGATTATGTCGCCGGAGGGCAAGGCGTCGTCAGTTTGATTACTCCTACTCCTCATCCGAACGCGGCGCGAATCTTTCTCAACTGGTTTCTCTCGAGAGAGGGACAGATTCTCTTTCAGGAGCTGTCTGTGAAGTCCGGACAACTAAATGCAAATTCCCGGAGGATGGATATTGCCAAAGACGTGATCAAGCCTGAATATCGGTTGAAAGAAGACGCCCTGTATTGGGAAAACGGACCGACGGTAGATCAAGAAACAGCGGAAGCCACGAAGCTATTCAAAGAGATTTTATCTAAGAGGTCCAGGTAGATGATGATTCACACGACAGCGACTGAGGAGCAAGCCCCTCCGGTCGCGGCAATTGGTCTCTACTTTTGAGTGGCCGGCAAACGCAAGTGGTGCAGCACGCGAACATAAGTCATGCAGGCTTACAGCCAAGCACCCGAAACGTCGGTGCGGCTTCAGCCTTACGTGCCGCTCCCTTCGAGGCTCACCCCTCAGTCTTGTGTAGTTGTGACTTTTTTGGTCCATGAATAATTGGAGATAACGAGGTGAACGATGCTCTCCAGAGAAGAAAACGAGCTTTTGACGCGCGTGCATCCTGGCAGCGCGATGGGCGGTCTGTTTAGACGATATTGGATTCCCGCTTTGCTGTCGGAGGAAATTTCCGAACCCGACTGCCCTCCTGTGCGTGTAAGACTGCTCGGTGAAGATCTCGTTGCGTTTCGTGATACGAATGGGAAGATCGGCCTTTTGGACGAGCACTGCTCGCATCGAGGCACTTCTTTGTTCTATGGCCGGAATGAAGAATGCGGTCTCAGATGCATCTACCACGGCTGGAAATATGACGTTGAAGGCAACGTGCTAGAAACACCCGCTGAACCTGCGGGCAGCCAACTCAAAAACAAGGTTCACCATACCGCATACCCCTGTGTCGAAGCGGGGGGCATGGTGTTCGCCTACATGGGACCGAGAAACAAAATACCCGTATTCCCAACTTACGCGTGGCTGGGTGTGCCGCAGAACCAGATTTATATCGCGAAGAGTCTTTTGGAATGTAATTATCTCCAAGGCCTGGACGGCGACTGCGATTCCTCTCATTTGAATTTCCTCCATCGGATGTTTAGGCCGGATGCGCGGCGAGAATTCCTGAATTATGAAGATCAATCACCCGAATTTGAGATAGACGAGATGGATTTCGGTTTCAGGGTAGCAGCGATCAGGAAAATAGGGAGCGATAAAAATTATATCCGCATCTCCCAATTTGTCATGCCTTTTATAGGCTGCGTTCCGGTCGGTCGCGAGGTTGATGGAAAACTTGACGGGTTTAAAGCTGTCTACCAAGTCCCAGCGGATGACACTAGTACGTGGAGATACGATTTCTTTTTCAAATGGTCGCGGCCGTGGGGCAAAGACGATTCGTCGAAGCGAAATTTTGTCGGCCCTGATTACAAAAAGATTCGCAACATCCGTAACAATTACCTGCAAGACAGACAAACCCAGAAGACTGTAAATTTCACCGGCATAGAAGAGTTCCTAAACCAGGACGCCTGTGTGACGGAGAGCATGGGAGAAATCGTAGATAGAACCAAGGAGCATCTCGGCGTGAGCGACTCATACATCATCCAGGTTCGTCGGTTCTTGCTCAAAGCGCTTAGGGATCTCCAAGCGGGCAAAGAGCCGCCGGGTCTCGTCTACGACCCTAGTCATGCTGACTTTTCTCACATTCGCTGCGATGTTGCCCGTTTACCGTCAAATGTCCCCTGGAGAACACTTTTCGGAGAGGAAAGCAGATCGCACAAGGGAGCTTGATATACGGTTTAACGATTTCGCGATCTTCGATTTGTAAGCAAGTAAGAGGTGTCTTTTATGGCGCACTTTTCCACTTCCGCAAATCGCTGCCTCGAATTTCGGCTTTGCTTGGTATTCGCTATAGCCGTCTATACGGTTCTGGCTAACGCCGGCGCAACCCAAGCCGCTTCTGCACCAACCCGAGTTGTAATCGGATATCCGAGCCCAGGCCCTCGAGTCGCACCGCTTTGGATCGCCCAAGAGTTGGACTTCTTTGGTAAGTATGGCCTCTCAGCGCAACTGGTACTGGTTCGCAACAACCAGATGCTTACCGCGGGCCTGGCCACTGGCGACATCGACGTCGGCTACACTGGAGGAACGACGGTACTCGGCGCGGCAGCAGCCGGTGTGGAACTGAAAATGGTTGCCGGTTTTGTTAGCCAGGGAAGAGGCTATTTGCTTGTGCGACCAGAGATCAAAAAGGCGGCGGATCTGGCAGGGAAACGCATTGGAGTGCAAAGTATCGGAGGTACTCTGTGGATGTACGTTATACTGACTTTGGAACAGCTCGGACTGAATACAACGCGCGATCGTATTCGCCTACTCGTGATCGCCGACCAAGCGACTATAGCGCAGTCTTTGGAATCGCAGGTTATTGACGCCGCGGTTTTAACTTCCCGCACTTATATTCCTGGCCTCAAGCAAAAGGGCGTGTCCATGTTGACAGAGGTGAGGCCGCCGATGGCTGCGACGGGAATAGTTGTTAGAAAGATTTCTTTACAGAAAAATCCTGAGACGGTTGAGAATGTCATGAAGGCGTTGATCGAAGCTGAATATTATGTGTTGGCTCCCAGCAGCAAAGCCCAGGTGGTGAAAACCATAATGACAAGGCTCAAGCTTTCCGATCCATCCCCCGCTGAGGAAGGGCAGGCAGATCTACTGAAGGAGTTTGACCCGAAGCCGTACCCCTCCGTTGAGGGAATGAAAAACATGCAACGGCTTTTGCAGACGCAAAACCCCCGGCTCGCCGACGTCAATGTAGCAAATCTCATAGACATCACTTTCATACGCAAGCTTGAGGAAAGTGGATTTTTCTCGCAGCTGCAGGCGCGCTATCGGGAATGACCCGAAGGAAATCATGATACTTGGTCCAGTGGCTGAATCGAAATTAAATCCTCTTTGTCTCCCTTTTTTCAGAAGAAGGAAATTTTTCTCTGTGAGATTCTAACCCCTCCCTTCGACGAACTCAGGGTAGGCTTTTGGAAAAGCATGCCCTGAGCCAAGTCGAAGGGAGGGGAAGGGGAGATTTTTTGAGCGGTGTGAGACGGAAATAATTTAACGAATTTCTGGCACAGGGCATTAGGTGAGTTTGCAATACATTTAATCCCGCAGGAGGAAAAAAGGATATGAGCCGAACAAAACTGCCCGAGATGACCCTTGCTGCACTTTTTGCCGTGTTTGGGCACCTGTCATTCGCGTACGAACTCTCTGCCGCTGAAGCGCCCGCTCTTCGCGGCGTCTATAACGCTCTGGGTGGAACGATGACGCCGGCTTGGGTTGCTCAAGACCTTGGACTTTTTACAAAGCACGGACTTCAACACAGCCTTAATTATCTTGCGGCGACCACCGCCATCCAAGCCATCGTTGGCGGCACCGAAGACATCGGTTTAGTCGGCAACCAAGGAATCGACGTTGCCTTGGAAGGGGCGGACACTGTTTACATCGCGAGCACGGCGTCCCGATTCATATTTCACCTGTACGGCGATCCTTCCATCAAGTCAGTCCCTGATCTCAAAGGGAAGGTGTTCGCAGCGACACAGGCCGCGGCGTCAACCGATTACGCGGGGCGTATGTTGTTGCGGCGGTATGGACTCGTGCCGGATAAGGATGTGAAAATTCTTTACGCCGGAAGTTCGCCTGCGGTGTTAACGACCCTAAAGTCGGGCAACGCCGCGGCCGGACTGATGAGCGCTCCGATAACATTTCAGGCTCAAGAGTTGGGACTCAGGCATATTCTTAACGTCACTGAGCTAAATATTCCGTTTATCTTTGTCGGCGTAGTAACCACGCGTAAAGTCATCCAGCAAAAGCCGGACGCTGTGACTCGCTATCTGAGAGCGTACACCGAAGCAATCTCCATCATCCACCGCGATAAAGAGACGACCATGAAGGTGATAGGCAAATTCATGAAGACCGATAACCGGCAGCTGCTCGAAGCTGTTTACGAAGAACATGAGCCTGTTTTTCAACGCGTGCCGCTCATGACCAAAGATGTAGTTCAAGCCGTCTTGGAGGTTGTGAAAAGCCCGAAAGGAACGCAAGCAAAACCGGAAGAATTTTTCGATAATTCGTTTTTGCAGAAGTTGGAAGCGTCCGGCTTCATTAATGCGCTGTACGCGCGTTAAGCGTCTTTCCGTCTTTCTTGCGTAATCCAGGTTTCGTGGCATGGTTAGTCGTGGTCCAACAAAAGACGTTCCCACGTACCCGTCGTTTCGACATTGGTTCTCTCTCCCCTTGCGGGAGAGAGTTAGAGTGGGGTAATAAGAATTGGCACCCTCACCTCAATCCTCTCCCGTCGAGGGAGAGGGAGTTTAGCAATATTACCGCGAGTGGCAAGTGGAGCGAGGTTTCTCTTTCGTTTGAACCGGTGACGCGCGTTTTCTTGCAAGGTCATAAATACCAAACGAATGCCGGATTAGGATTAAGTGCAAAGCTCACTCGCTGCGCGTTCCTCATTGTTTTCTTGGCCTATGCCTGTTCAAACTCAACGACAGAGATTCCCTTTCACGAAGACGGAAAAAACGTCAGAACTGTTTTTGTTGCTCATGACAGTTGGCATTCTGCCGTCGTCATAAAAAGGGCTGATATTCCCGTCGCCGTTTTGCCCGAGGTTAAGGATTTTCCTGGCGCTGAGCTGATGGAATTCAGCTGGGGAGATAGAGACTACTTCCCGGCTCCAGACCCGGGACTTGGGCTGGCGCTTAAAGCGGCGTTCTGGTCAAAGGGGAGCATTCTTCACGTTGTCGGTTTCAACGACACGGTTGAAAATGTTTTTCCCGGCGCCGAAATCATCGAAATCCATCTGTCGGAGGAAACGTTCCAGCGCTTGATTAAATTTATAGCCGACACTTTCTCAAGATCGCAGCCCACGATGCCGGCCGAGGCCCGACCAGGTCTTTTTCCGAATGGCAGGTTCTATTTTGCGGAAGGCAAATTCAGCATCTTGAGGACATGCAACACCTGGGTAGCAGAAGCACTAAGTTCCGCCGGGCTACCTATAACTCCGGGCTGTGTAATCACTGCGAACAGTCTCGGTAATCAAGTGCGGCCGTTCGGCGCCAGAGGTCAAGATCGTGAGTAAGCACTTGTCGTCAGCTTTTGTTGAGCACACCAAGGTTTGGGGTCTCGTCGCGTTGATCGTTGTCCTGGGATTTCTTGTGACGTATCACTTTGTCGAGCCTCCGCCGCCCAAAACCGTACGGATTGCGACCGGAAGCAAAGAAGGAGCTTATTATGCGTTCGGTCAAAGGTACGCGCGCTTGCTTGCTCGCGACGGTATCACTCTCGAAGTTGTTTCGACCGCAGGTTCGGTGGAAAACCTCGACCTGCTTAAGAGGAGTGAGGTGTCGATCGCGCTCGTGCAGGGAGGCACCGCGACGGACGCGGATAAGGAACAGTTACAGTCCCTAGGGAGTTTGTTTCTCGAACCGGTTTGGGTTTTTTATCGAAAGCAAGCGCCCATCAAGCGTCTTTCAGATTTGAAAGCAAAACGCGTGGTAGTCGGCGCGGCGGGAAGCGGCACCTATCTCCTCGCTACGCAACTTCTATCCGCCGACGGTGTCACGGACTCAAATACGACCTTACTCCGGGAAAATCCGGCCGAGGCCGCTCCATCGCTTACGGAAGGTAAAATCGACGCGGTGTTCTTTGTTGCTTCGCCGGAGGCGCCGCTGGTAAGAAAGCTTTTACAGGAACCCGCCGTTGCGCTAGTGAGCTTTGAGCGCGCGCCGGCTTATGCTCGGTTGTTTCCTTTTTTGAGTTCCGTGACCCTTAGCGAAGGCGTGCTCAACTTGGAGCGCGATATTCCATCCCACGACACGAAGCTCATGGCGGTTGCGGCCAGCCTCGTTGCGCGAATAGATCTAAACGATAGCCTCATCCCGGCTCTTCTGAAAGCAGTTACTGAAGTTCACCAAGGGGGAGGCGTGTTGGAGCGAAAACGGCAGTTTCCATCAGTAGATTTCGCCGACATTCCGGTGAATGAAGATGCCCAGCGGTACATTACGAACGGTCCCTCATTTTTACACCGATGGTTTCCATACCGAACGGCCGTGCTCCTGGATCGTTTGAAGATACTGATTGTCCCTTTCTTGGCTTTGCTGATCCCGCTGTTTCGAGTCGCTCCGCCGCTTTACAAGTGGCGTATCCGCTCCCGGATTTACCGCTGGTATGAGACGGTTCGTGAAATCGATGCACTTGTTCAAGACGCGGATGCTCAAGGTGCGGAAGCGGCTATGAAGCGGCTAAAGGAGTTAGAAAAAGAGGTCGCTTCTGTTTCGGTTCCGCTTTCCTACACAGGGGAGCTGTATAACCTCCGTGTGCATATCGGGTTCGTCGAGGAGAAACTCGCAAAGCTTGCAAACCGCTCGGGGCTATGAGTCACTATGAGTTTGAAGAACCGCAAAGGTCGCACAGGAGTTTTCTTCCGGAGGAGGTGCAGGAATGGCCACGATTGATTCCGATGCGCATGTCGTAGAAACAGAACATACGTGGGATTTCATGGAGCAGGCTGATCAGAAGTACCGACCTCTGATTGTGCGGCCTCGGGGCGAGGGCGGCGGTGAATATTGGTTCGTCGACGGAAAAATACGCGGCCTGGTGCGGATCGTGATGACTGCGCAGGAGATGAACGACGTTACGGAGCGCACCGGCCGTGACATGCGGACGCCAAGAGAAACACGGGAGATGGAAAACGTGCCGGCACGGCTCCGGCACATGGACGAATTGGGCATCGACACGCAGGTGTTGTATCCAACGATATTTATCGAGCAAATAAGCGACAAGCCCGACTGGGAGATAGCAATCGCTAAGGGCTACAATCGCTGGCTGGCGGATATTCACGAGCAGGGCAAAGGACGGCTCAGGTGGATTTGCGTTTTGCCACTGCTCGATATGAGCGCATCATTGGAAGAGATCAAGTTCTGCCAGCAGCACGGGGCGTGTGGTGTGTTCATGCGCGGCCTCGAAGGAAACCGGCTCATCACCGATCCCTATTTTTATCCACTCTACGAGGAGATTAGCCGACTCAATTTGGCGGTGGGAGTGCACGTCGGCAACGGCAACCCGCCAAACCTCGATCTGGTATCGCAGTACAACGGCGGCGGCAGCTTCTGGAAATTTCGCATTCCCGTCATCGGCGCATTCCATTCGGTCATCATGAGTGATGTGCCAAAGGTATTCCCCAAGCTCCGGTTTCACTGGGCGGAGGCCGCCGCGCAATGGATACCTTATGTAATAAAAGATTTGCAGCGCCGCTGGGCGACGCAGGGAAAGAAATTGCCAAATAATCCTATGCACGAGTACCGGCAATATGTTTCTTGCCAGACGGACGATGACGTGGATTATATTCTCAGATACTCAGGAGAAGACAACATCACGATCGGCACGGACTACGGCCATAACGACCAATCAACGGAAATAGAAGCGCTGCGCAATCTGAAGGAAAAGGGAGAGATCTCACCGAGCCAGTACGAGAAGATCACCTACCATAACCCGAAAGCGCTCTTCGCGCTGGATTAAACCGCAAAGAACGCAAAATAGGGGCGGTTTTGAAACCCGCCCCTACAAATCCGTTTCTTACATTGCTATAGGAAAAATTTCCGCGGCTTGCGCATAGTTCTGGAGACGCTCATATCCCACTGAACGCTATTTATATCAGCGGCACGCGGCCCCCTCTCTTTTCTCCCCCGCGACGGGGGAGATGTAAGAGGAGGATTCCTCGATTTTATGGTTGCGGTTCTGCGCGCTAGGCTCTTTGCGGTTGATCTCCTGACTTAAATTATGCCGCGACCAGGGCTCGGTAATGGCCGCCCTTAGAGATAGGGGCCAGGCCGCTTATGATTTGTTTCCAGCTCTCGCCGCCATCCTCGCTGGACAGGATTTCCCCCGCTGTCGTCGCGGCGAAAATCGCGAACGACTTGACCGCTTCTTCGAGGCAGAATGCTTCAATGCTAGCTTGCATTCGGTCGGGCAGGCCATTGCGTAGGATTTCCCAGCTTCGCCCGCCATCCGTACTGCGCGAGATTCGCGCGCCAGCAAAATGGGTCGTGCGCCAGGTGCCGGGAGCGTCGTGTGCAGCGGTCATAAAAATTGTTTTCGGGTCTGACGGACGAAAGACAAACCCGTCAGGATAGCCGCCGATTTCGTCTTCCCTTCTAGTCCATTGATCCCAAGTGGCGCCGCCTTCAGGACTCACGTACAGGCCTCTTCCGGTGACTGCGTACAAGAATTTGGGATTACTGGGATGAATCATTGTCCGGTGGACGTCTTCGTATAAGCTCGGAAATTCTTGCCAGTGTTCGCCCGCATCGGTGCTTTTCAAAAGCCCCCCTACTTCAACCGAAGCGTACATCGTGGTGGGGTTTTGAGGCTCGAAATTAATATGCTTCACATGGCCGATATGAGGAGGAGCGGGAAAACTCCATTTCGGCACGCTGGGGACTGATCGCAGCGATGGCATTTCGCTCCAGTGGAGACCGAGATCGTCACTGATAAACAAATGTGCCGGCTCGGTGCCAGCGAACAGACGCGTGTGCCCGTTGATGCGCGCCGATGCCAGCGAATAAACATTCGCTTGGCTGAGCCCATTAGCCCTCGGCTCCCATGTCCTGCCGCCGTCGGCGCTAGCATGTATTGAACCATGAAAAGCTCCGGCAAGCGTTAATCCGCTCTCCGGCTCCATGATGATGGCGCTAATATGTTTGTCGGTTAGAGCGCGGTGCGCAAGTTTCCACCCCGAGCCATCTCGGGCGATGATCGCGACGCCTTCTTTCGTTCCCACCAACACCTCCTTTGAGGGAGCCGGGGAAGAGTAAATGGTGGAACCGCCGTGGGACAATCCTATCGCCATATGTTTATCCTCCTGATCGGTTGATTAGTTCGAAGCCGAGCTTCCCATTTCAGTTTTTGCCTGTCAAGGAGCCCGGAAAGGACGCAAAAATCCCGTAGAAAGATCTATTTGAGTTCTCTCTGTTCTCTGTGGTTAAGTGGAGACCCAGGGGAGGACCGCATATGAGATTTGGAACCTTCAGCTACAATCAAGCGCGGCCCTGGGTGCCCGAACGCCAGGCATTCGAGGAGCTTCTGGAGCAAATTCAGCTCACGGAGCGGCTCGGCTTCGATGATGCTTGGTTCGCCGAGCATCACCATTCAGATTATGGAATGCTTTCATCTCCTAATTTGATCATCGCGGCCCTTGCACAGCGGACAAAAAGGCTGCGCTTTGGGAATTTGGTCAATGTCTTGCCGCTCCACGACCCTATGCGTCTTGCGGAGGAGTGCGCGATCTTGGACATTCTCACTGACGGCCGGCTGAACGTGGGGTTGGGTCGTGGCGTACCAAGGGACGATCTTAAACATGGCCTCGACCGCGATACAGCTCAGGCTCGCTTCGAGGAAGGAATCGACCTGCTCCGGCGTGCCTGGACGGAAGATAGCTTTACTTACTCTGGTAAAGCCTGGAGCTACGTTGATATCACATGCCGCCCACGCCCGCTCCAGAAACCGCACCCACCAATCTATTACGGCGCCACCTCGCCAGAAAGCCCGGCGATGGTGGCGCGGCGCGGTTGGAATCTCGCCCTTTCACGACAACCGCTCGCAAACTGCGCAAAGGCCATCGCGTCCTATCGTGCGGAACGAGCAAAGCACGATGGCCTGCTTGGCACTGGAGATGCGATCATGGTTCGGGATGTTTATGTTGCCGACACTGACGAGCAAGCGTGGAAAGAGGCCGCGCCCCAGATCACTCGTTTCTGGCAGCTCGCCACGGACAATGTCTGGCGCGGCGATTCTCTTTCCACCGACGATCTGCCAAAATTCACTGAGCGCTTTGTCTATTTCCCGGGGGGTCTGACCGTGAAGCGGCTCGACGAATGGGGAACCTCGCTCATCGGCAGCCCCGAAACCGTGATTAAGAAAGCGCATCCAATGATCGAAACGGCGCGTCCCGACTGCCTGGTAGGCATGTTCAGTTTCGGAGGCCTAAGCCATGACCAGGTCACGCATTCCATCGAGTTGTTCGCGACCAAGGTGATGCCGGCGTTGTCAGAAGATTTCACCGTAAAGAACGCAAATATCGCATAGCAGCGTTGCGAGGCGTTTTTCAAAGGAGGTCGGGTTTTCCAACCCGCCACTAAATTACGCGGACAGGAATGCCCGTGTTCCGGTTAGCTCCTTCACAGCGGCGTTGTGCTCGCGGGTGGGCGGCGATGTTGCGTCGCTTGCTCGTAGGCGTAGGCGAACTTGATCAGGTTGCCGTCGTCGTAGGGCCGCCCGATAAAGCAAACCCCTCCTGGCAAGTTGTCGCTGGTGAATCCGGCCGGCACGACGATGGTCGGGACATAAACCAAAAAAGTATTGAGGGTGGGTGCGCCTTTTTGATCGACAAACGGAGGCGCGATGCCGTCTTTGATCAATGTCGGCTGATGCTCCACGGCTTTGTGCACGATGGCGTCGAGTTTGTGATCGGCCATGACTTTCAGGAAATTGGTCATCAGCTCGTCTTGGGCGCGCAGGCTTTCGTAATGCTTCGCCGCATCCGGATTTCTTTTGAAACGATCCTGGGAGTGTTTGACGACTTTGATAAAGTCGGGTGACGCGATGACTTCCTGCGGCGTCTTGAAAGGGAACTTGGCGCTGCGGCCGTAGTAATTTTTGAACGATTGATCGGTGTCGCCTGGTCCACCGGAGCGTTTGGCGAGCAACTCTTTGATTTTTGGAATCACGATGGGATCAATGATCTCGGCGCCGGCGGCTTTGAGCTCGC
>Ga0307471_100002153_pt1 | contig 11217 bp, 5 predicted proteins | sample atmos_gasesAM3C__2_FD_204566 | JGI IMG/M metagenome (GOLD analysis project Ga0307471, IMG submission 204566) | Hardwood forest soil microbial communities from Morgan-Monroe State Forest, Indiana, United States - atmos_gasesAM3C_515 | ecosystem: Environmental > Terrestrial > Soil > Temperate... | reverse complement strand
CCCAGATTAGCACGGAGAATATTAGTACCATCAACTTCCGAAGGCAGCCTGAAACGTTTGGAGGGCCAGAGTTGGCATCCGGAAGTCCTCACTAATGACCCCGCCATTCAGTCTCAGTTGGTTGCGCCCGAGTCACGGGCAAGCCGGAAGTAATTGCAGCAGACCCGATTCGCGCCATTAGTTCCGGTTGGCCGACCACCCGGAAGTTGGCTGGGCCACAATACAAAGGCGTTAATCGTCCAAGTGGATTATTTCCGAGTAGCCCGTTATTCATCCACAGGCCGTCTTATTGCCGGTTCTCGGTCCCCATTTTGCCACGAAGATACGCCTCGATTTCTGTTTTGCCGGCGTGTCTCGCCCAATCGGCTGGCGTAGCCCGCCAGAGAATGTCCTGCAAGTCCAGTCTTGCACCGCGTTCGACGAGGAGCCGGACTACTTCATCATGGCCACCCCCAGCCGCTTGGTGCAGCGGTGTTGTGTGGGAGTGGCCTCCAATCGGGTTGTATCGGTTTGGATCTTCGCCCGCGTCAAGCAACAATCGAACGATCTCGACATGACCAAAATCCGCTGCCGAAGCGAGCGCCAAATGGCGGTCCTCACTGCTGGCGCCCGCAAGCAGCCGACGGGCATCTTCAATGCGTCCCAAGGCTGCTGCCACCGGCAAGTCGATTCGAGCGCCGCGCCTGATCAAGGCGTTCACTGCCTCGAGCTCGCCGTGCAAGGCTGTGGCTTGCACAGAGCTGTTGGGATCCGCTCCGTAATCGCACAGCAGATCGATTAACGGAAGTTGCGCGCGACATTCACGCGGTACGCTCCCAGTCGAGACGAGCATCAGCGTCTCGTTCTGTGCGGATCGGCTCGGGCCAGCATCGAGAATGACCTTAGTCACCTCAACGATGTTCGCCGGCAGAGTGCCATGGCGAACCGGATTCTCAGCGACGAATTCCAACAGGGTTGGATCTCGAAAGTAGTTCCCGCCATCGAAGACGACGCGCTGATGCACAAGATCCGGATGCTGTTTCAAGTGCGCACGCAAGCCAGCTATGTCACCGGTATCGAGAAGTTCCACCGCATGGCGAAATGTTGTATTTTCGATCCGCTCTTGGTGTGGCAAATCCAATCGATCGGAGAGCGTTGGTTTTTCAATGTGTCGTTTGAGCCTCGCCCAGCTCGGAAATCCATATTCGCGAGCAATTGTAAGCTGCGCGTCACTTAGGCTGAGCCGAGCATCGAAGATTTCCGCGTCCACGGCCCGACGGAAGCGCGGGTGAAATTCCCTGATCCGCTGGGCTGCTCCCGGAGAGCGCGCGTTACGCTCTTTTAGCAAGTCCTTCGCTTGATACTTGAGATGATCGAGGTTTGGATTCGATGGGAAGCGTCGTACCGGCATGACGAACTTCCTTTCGTATGCCCAAGGTCCGCAATTTATGGGCAGAAAGGTAGTTCGTGAAAACGAATTGCTGCGATCAGGTGGACTTCTGTCCTTTCCGCGGACCGGATGCGCCCTTCGCGCTTCGGCAATCTTACCACGAAGCGAGAGGCGGGAACTATGGTAGGCACGAGCCGGACCAGCGTTGCCGCATGAACCGACGCTAACCTGGGCGCGAAAAAGTCGGACACCGGACATGTGGTCTTGGACCATTCGACTTCTCCGACTAGCGCGAAACCGCAGAGGCATAGACATTACCCCCGCAAAATGGCTGCGCCCAATTCTGTGCCCACCCTCAATTAGAAACCATCGCAAACGGCAGCAAAGTGGCAAGGACGCGAGTCTCGTATGCCTCGTCGACGGTGCTACGGTCCATCAATCCGAGATTCACAGTATGTTCTAATATTGTATGAGTCCATACCACGCTCAACGACGAGATCCGACTTGGCAACCTTTCCGGCCGCGAAATTATCAGTCCACAAAATGTTAGCCGGCGACAGGGTAAGCGACGCAGACTCTAGCCCGTACCGTCCCAAAACCTTTCGAGTAGGTCGCGCCGTTCAAGCATTAACTTCGCAAGCTGAGGCACTCATCCGTAACACGATGAACGGCTACGGCTAGGCCAACTTATCATGACGAACAGTGATTGAATATAGCGCCATTTAACAACGGACATCCCCGAGTAGTGGGCCGATTTCCTAGACCTCCGTCCACGGTCTGCACAACCGGAGCAGAATGTTTTTGAAAAGGCACTAGTAATAGCCGTGGCATGGCGAGTCGAGTCACTCCTTGCGTGGGAGGTGCAAGCAGAAACTTCCATTGTTCTTGATCAGAAAATCGCAAACCTATTGTGGCAGTCCGGCGTCCAACGTCAAGTTGACCCGCAATCTGACGGTCGCAATTGTGTTCCCTTTAGCTTCGGCTTTCCAGGTGATGGTCTCCCATTCCTGTTTATTGGAGGATGGTACCGTGACGACCGCCTCGATTGGATACACTTCATGCGCATCCACCGCATACCGGGCGCTACCACTCTTTTCCTTCCAACCCTGCGGGAGAACTCCAATCAGAGCCACTTCTGCCAGCTCCGGAGAGTCATTGCGAATGAGTAAAGAAACGTGCAGAGTCCCGCCCTCTTGAAGACCCACTTCGGGAATCTGCAACAACTGAGCGAGATGCTCGATGTTGTGAGCTTTCCAGAAATCGCGATAGAACAACCATGGACCTCCCAGTTCGAGTGAAAGTCCTTCGCGGGTTTCAGGCTGATAGCCGCGAACGTGAGCAAAGCGAATCGGTGTGGGGAGGACACCCTCAAAAATATCGCCGGTCGTCGTGCCTCCCACCAGTGATTTGCCGAAAATGAGGCGTACGGGTCGCTGGAAAGACTGGAGCTGACCTGCCGCCAGCGCTTTCTTTGCTTCCTGCCCAGTGTCGTCTTGTGTCAAGTGGAAGACCATCTCCTCGGCGGCGATGCGATAGTATGGCAGTTGGCGGGCGGGCGAGACTGTGGTTGTTGAATATTGCGGTCCCTGGCCTTCGAGGAATTCGTGATGGGACGCGTCGGAGAAATAATAGATTTTCTTCGGTTGCCACGGACGCAGCCCTTCGGTCAGATTGCCGATGTTGGTACGATCGCGAGGGAAGGATACCTGTTCCGGGAACTGCGTCGGATCACCCGCAAGGTCAAATGCTTCGGTCGCGATGACGCCGGCAGCCTGGTGGTCGGCGTGGTTCTCACCAGCGACATAATCGGGAAGCCAAGTCAGGACCACCTCGGGCTGCGTGAGCCGAATGAGGCGGACTGCCTTACCGAGCGCCGCACCGTGGTTCCACGTTTCGAGCGAGTATAGAACGTCCTGGGCCGGTGTATCGGGTCCGTCAAGGAACCAAACGTTCATGATGCCGAGATGAGCGCAGGCACGGCGAGCCTCGATCTCCCGCTCCGCGCCGAGCGAAGCGGCCTGCGCATATCCCACAGCGTTACCGCCGGCGTCCCCCCGAGTTCCAAAAATCACCGCAACGCGTTTGTGCTCGTCATAGATTGCTCTGGCGAGATAGCCACTGATTTCGGTTTCGTCGTCGGGATGAGCGACGAGGACCAAAATGTCAGCCTTGAATCGATCGTCGGGACCCGGGCTCTGCGGTGCCAAAGGCAGTTGCCCATCCTCGGAAGCCGGCAGCGCAACATTCTGGCGAGCGGTGCTGGGACAGGCCGGCACGGCCCCTGCCCGGAAAGCAAAGATGAAAAAGCAGAGTAAACTGCCCAGAATTGAGCATCCGTGCGATTGAAGTCTTGTCACGATGTTTCATCCTCCATCAGCCTAGCTGGCACTCTGGTGTCGTGCGGAGAGCAGTGACATCGTACATTTTGGTCAGCACGATCTTGGGGATCTCTCCCAAACGAGACTAACGACGCTCGAAAACAGACCGCAGCCACTCTATCAGCTTCTGCTTGTAGAAGACCCACTCGGGATGGCCCTCCCAGTTTTCCATGCCGTGCGGAGCTCCTTCCAGGAGGACCAATTCAAAGTGTGCACCGGCTTCCTTGAGTCGAGCCGCGTATTCGAGTGTGCCTTGATAGAGCTCGTCCTTCGTTCCTTGGATCAGCAGAATCGGCGGAAGGCTGGACGTGACGCCTTCAAGCGGGGAATAGCGCGCGGCTAACTCTGGCGTCCAGTTGCCCAAAAGTCGCGCAAGCGCCTGTCGCTGCCATTCCTCTCCGTGTGACCACTGTGTGAGGTTGTACACCCCGTAGAAGGAAACCACCCCCTGCGCTTTGCAATCGGGGCAAGGCTCCGAGGCCACTTGGGTTACCAGGTGTCCGCTGGCCGACTCACCAATCAGAGCTAGGCGATTCGGGTCGATGTGGAAGCGCTCGGCATGTTGACGGACATAGCGTATCGCGGAACGCACGTCATCGAGCTGATCGGGAACGCGTGCATAGGGCGTCAGCCTGTAGTCGATGGAAAACCAGGCGATCCGAGACTTCGCGAGTGGCTCGAATAAGGGAGAAACGTAGGTAACCTTGTCACCAGCCTCCCAGCCGCCGCCGTGGACGATGATCGCCGCGGGAAACGGCCCGCTCCCTTCTGGGATATAAGCGTCCATCAATAGGTCGCGGCCGGCGGGGCGCGCATAGACTATGTCCTTCCACAAGCCGGGGCGATCACCCCGCAGCCAGGCCGTTAGGTCCTCCTTCCAGAACCACTGATCGGGATGCCAATTTTCAAACTGGTGTATACCGCCGGGCACAGAATGAAAGACGCAGTTCGGCATTTCCTTGCAGATCGCTTGGGCTTGTGCGAACGGGGACTCGTCGTCGTCGGTACCGTGAAACATATGCACAGGCGCGTCGCGCAGCACCGGACGGGCCTGGGTCCTGCCATCTAGCACGCTGGCGATGAATTTCGGGCTAGGTTTGAGTCCGAAAGTCGCGACGCCCTGGAATCCGCCGCCCGCCGCGAGTTCCAAAGCGATTTCACCGCCGCTATCTTCCCCGACCAGGATCATGATGCTCGTGATGTTGAATCGGCCCGGACAGCGGATGAAGCGGATAGCTGCCTCCACGTCGTCAATCGTTCGGTAGTCGACTGAGAACCAGCCGAAGCCCGCACGGTTGAGCGGTTCAAAGAGTTGCGTCAAGTGAGTCCGCTTGTTCCCATAGCTCCCGTGAATAATAACCGCCGCCGGGCGGGGCGGGCCATCTGGGGCATAGGCATCCAGGGTCAGGCCATCCTGATAAGCAACGTCACGCAGGGCGCCGGGCGTGATGTAGTTACCGGCGGGTTCGCTCGGCGTGGGCTTTGAGCATGTGGTCGCAGAGGTCAAAGCAATGGTCAAGATGGCGAGTGAAAACATAGCGCGACACGTGTCAGAGGTCAGATTGCCGTGAAATGAAAATGAAGAGCCGAAACATGCCGACTCCTGCCTTGCGACTTCTGAGTGTTGCTCCTTCTAGAACCGGAAATGCAAGCCCAATTGCATTTGGCGCATCGTGTTCGACGTCGAGGTTATTTGGCCGGCGCCCGAGGCATCCACCTGGTTGGCGGGTAACCCCAGGTTTACATGGTTGAACGCGTTAAAATTTTCCCATCGAAGTTCCAGCGTCTTGCCCTCTGCAATCAAGAATTCCTTCGCCAGGGAAAGATTGAACACTGTAAGGCCTGGACCGCGCAGGCTGCCCTTGCCAGCGTTACCGTTGCGGAATGGGGCTTGCGGCTGGGTGTACGCGGCTGGATTGAACCAAAGCGAGGCGTTTGGATGAGAAACATGCGGATCGCCGATGACGTCGGGGCGGAAGTAGTTGAAGTCGGCGTTGACCGATGGTGCATTAGAAAGCGTCGGCGTGAAAGCGAGGCCCGAATACACCGTCGTGATGCCGCTCAGACGCCATCCCCCGGCTACTAAATCAACGGCCTTGTTGTTCTTGGCCAAATACCGCCGACCTTTGCCGAACGGAAGGTCCCAATTGTGAAGCAGGGTGAAAGCATGGGTGCGGTCGAACGAAGCCGGTCCGTGATCATTGCGAACGTTGTAGTTATCGGAAAAATTATAACCGCCTTCTCCGTTCGTCAACGCCTTGGACCAAGTGTAAGTGGCGACAAAATCCAGGCCTCGCGAGACTTGCTTCTGAGCTTTCAATTGTAGGCTGTGGTAACTGGAGTTGTCGCAATTGCAGACGTCATAGATGGCCTGAGTCAAACCGAACTTATTGAAGAACGGACGGCGAAGATTGAAGTCGGCGCCGGGTCCCGGCACGGCCTGATTTTCATTGCGATTGAGGTACAAATGGCGGCCAACGTTTCCGACGTAAGCAGCCTCGACCGTGAAGGAAGGCCGTATCTGATGCTGCACGGTCAAATTCCAGAAGTCCGCCAGCGGAATGCGGTAGGAGCCCGGGGTGTCGAAATAGAAGAACACGCTGATGCCGTCGGGCAGTGGGTAGCGGCCGGTGGTCCCGATGGGAGGGTTAGCGGGAGCAGGCGGACCGCTGGTTAGAAACGTCGGCACCGCGCTGGAGTAATTATTCACAGCCGTCAAATTATGGACGAACTGCACCGGCGGATCGAGTTCGGGGTTCTGCGCAAACACGGACCCGTATCCGGCCCCATTGAAGCCGCGGCCATAACCCGCGCGCACGACGGTCTTTGAGGACAGCTGGTACGTTAAGCCAAGCCGCGGAGCAAAGCCTAGATTGTAAGGCTTGATGCCCATGTTGCTTGGCGTGGATCCGACACCGGCAACCACTACTTCGCCCGTAGCCGGATCGAAAGTGCCACCGCTACCGGGCTTGGTTCCAGTTTGCGGCAAATAATTCTCGTACCGCAGACCGTAAGTGAGCAACAATTTATGCGTGATGTGCCATTCGTCCTGGCCGAAGAAATAGAGACGCGTTTGGCGAACGCTGGGATAGAACCCGGAACCGGTGAACTGTTGATTGAAGTTGCTGGGCTCTCCGAGCAGGTAGGACGCTAGTGCGGCGCCCGTGGTGGCGTTACCGTTGGCGACGGTATCTACGGAGGCACTGCCGGTAGTCGAATCGGTAAAGGTGATTTCGCCAGCGCGGTGAGTGCTGCTGTCGATGCGCTTTTGTTGAGCCCGGCGGATATCGACACCCCATTTGATGGTGTGGTTTCCAGACACCTTCGTCCAGTTGTTCACCCACTGAAAATGATTCTCGATTTCGTTCAGCTGACAGTTGCAGCCATTGACTCCAAGCGCATAACCGAAGTTGAAAGGGTCAGCGGCACCCTTGAGGTAGAAAGCAGGCATACCTCCGGTGTCCACGGTGCCCCGATTCAGTCCCTGGAGGCCCGCGCCGAGGGCCGGTGTGGTGTTTGCACCATTGGGGGTATTGTCTGTACGAACACGATAGGAACCGAAGCGGAATTCGGCGAACAACGTCGCCGAAAGCGTATATGTGTAACCGAGTGCCAAACTCTGATTCCGCGCAACAGACTGACCTGCGAAACCGTTGGGAGTTGGACCTCCGGCAATCTCGCCGTAAGCGCCTGGGGCGTGCAGCTTGAAGTCGGAAAGGTTGTAGCGGCCGAATAAGCGATGATTGGCAGCGATGATGTAATCCACGCGGCCATTCCACAGATTGCTATCCGATTGTGCTTTCACCGCAGTTGCAAAGTTATTGAAGTCCAGCCCAGCGTTAGCATTGGGCTCGGGCAAATAGCCCAGAAGGGTTTTCATTGCGGAGGAAGGCGTCAGCACGTTGAGCTTGCCTCCGGTGGAAATAGCCATACGGTTGGTCCCGTCGGGATTTCCCGTGGAAGGATCGAACACCATGCCAGCCTGGGCTTGAACTAGCGCTCCTTCGGTGGTGGTTACCAATAATTGGTTGCCCGCGCCGCAGCCGGTGGCTGAAGTCGAGCCGTCTGCGCAAATGAAGCTTCCAAGGAAACCGGAAAGATCACCTGAACGCTCCGCATCGGTCGGAACCGTGGCGACTTGTGAACCGCTCGTACGCAGCCGCCTGCCCTCATAGCTGAAAAACCCGAACAACTTACCTTTCTTGATTGGCCCGCCAAGCGTGCCGCCGAACTGGTTCCAACGGATCGGCGGATTAATCCCGCTGAAGGGGTCTGCCGCATTCATTACGTCGTTCCGGAAGTATTCATACGCCGAACCATGCAGTTGGTTGGTGCCGGACTTGGTGGTGGCCTGGAGCAGCGCCGCCGAGACATTCCCAAACTCCGCGTCGTAGTTGCTCGTGGTGAACTTAAACTCCTCGAGCGTGTCAGGGTTCGGGTTCACGACAGCGATACCAAGAGTATTGCTGTGGTTTTCCGTGCCATCGAGCAGATAGCCGTTCGAATAACCCTGCTGGCCGTTAACCTGTAGCTGAGGGTCGCCTTGCTGGTCCTCTGCGAGCGAAACAGCGCCGACTGTGTTTGGCCGGGCCGTTCCGGGCAACGCAATCATGAGATTGAATAGATTGCGATCGAGGATGGGCAGCTTCCCGATTTCTGCGGATGTCAGCGTGGTGCTCACATCGGCGCGGTCAGTCTTCATGATTGGCAACTCAGCGCTAACCTCGATACGGGATAGCGATGTGCCGATCTGAAGCTGAATGTCGAGGCGCGTGGTTGTATCCACCTGTACCACGCCTATCGTAGCGAACTCCGCAAAGCCCGGCGCCGCGACATGCACTTTATAGTGTCCCGGAATAAGGTGGGTCTGTGTGAAATTGCCACTCGAATTGGTCTTCGCTTCGTAGTTGATGCCGTGTTCGGCATCCTGAATAGACACCAAGATGTCGGGAATAGGGGCTCCGCTCGGATCCGTGACCGTGCCAATTAGATTCCCAAATACGGCTTGGGCTACGGCCGAGGAGGCAAGTACGACCAGCAGAAAAAACAGGGCGCCTATCATATGGGTCAGTCGATTCTTCTCGTTCATGATCTCCCTCCCTCCCTCGTTTGGGTCCCTGGAAAGCCCATGCTTAATCACGGGTCAATCTGCTGCGCGGTTCGCGCGCCGACCGCCGGAACAGAAGTCGATGTGCCGGACTGGCCAAGTTTGCGGTACGCGTCAATTTCAGCCTGCGATGCCGCAGAGTCACCCAGGGCCCTATAGGCCCTGGCCAGGAGTGCGTGTGGCACTTTGTTTTCTGGATCAAGCCGGGCGGCTTCTTTGAGGTGCGGCACGGCTTGAGCGGTTTGGCCCACCTTGAGCAGTGTGCGTCCGAGGCCGATGCGGGCTTCGATAAAGTCGGGTTGCTGCGATACAGCCCGGGAAAAATGATCGAGCGCCAAATCGTACCTGCTTTGCTCTCGGTTGATTTCGCCGAGTTCGTATTCGGCGTCGGGGTGGCGCGGACTAATCGCCAACTCTTCCTCAAATGCGCGGCTGGCTTCTTCGAGCGATTCCGGTGTGCGGGGGGCCCCAAGGAGAATGACTCGGCCTAACCGATAGTGGACGCCAGGCATTGCGGGTTGCCGCTTCAACACGTTCTCGTATTCCTGTCTCGCAACCTCATACCGCGCAAGACTGTCCTGGACTTGAGCGTTGGCGTAGTGCACCCAGGCCGAGTCGGGGTCCGAACGCATGAGGTGAGACATTAGCTCATACGAGCGATCGGCATAGAGACGGGAAACTTGGAAGATGATTTCCGCATCGTCCGGGTAGCGCCTGAGAAGTTCTTCGCCAGTCGCGGTAGCATTATCGTGCTGCTTGAGTTCTGAGTATGCTTGTTGAAGGTGAAGACCGATGAGGCGCCCGATTTCCTGGTCGGATGGCTTTCGGAAGGCAGGTGCGAGAACAGCAATGGCTTCCCTGTTGCGGCCTAGTTCAGCCTGGCATATGCCAGCCATAATCCTCACTTGCGGTATCTGCGGCTTGAGCTTGAGCGCTCGATCGAATGATGCAAGGGCTTCATCCGGACGACCTTGGAAATAATAGGCCATGCCCAGGTTGGCGTGAACCTCGGGAACCGTCGGAGCAAGGTGCGCGAGTTTCTCGAGCGCCGCTGCCGCTTCCGCCCAGTGTTGGGTGGCGAGAGCGCGCTTTGCCTGCTCTGACAGCTGGTCCGCCTCGGACTCAGAATCAGAACTCTGTCCCTTCGCAGGCGTGACTGGGGCTTCCTGGATAGCTTCGCTCGACAGATATTTGGCACTTGATCGTGGCTGAGCCGTGGAGTTGGTCTGGGCCAGCGAGGGCAGCGACACAGCTGAGAGTGTGCCCGCGAGCACCGCCCGCGAGAATCTGGGCCCATGAGTTGAAACATGGGACAGAGCACGAATTCCCATAATAAAGATCGCTTGCGCCGTCATTTCGATGCCTTCAACGGAAAGAAGCCCCCAAGCATTAACCTGTTCACATCGAATTACTTCACGACGGCATTGTTTGTCAACACCAGCAATCGCATGACATGAGCAGCGGCTGAGTTAGTCGTCTTTGAAGAGTCTTTTGCGCCTTTGCGATGCCGAAGTATGCAAGTCCTGCTGCAATGAAAGAGACAAGAAATTTCTTTGGCATTTTGAACCTCTCAACTTAGGTGTGGGTGCGTGGACGTACTCCAGTATTCCCACAAATCAGCGCCGACTACAATGCTCGGCTCTGCAATCTCGATTGGGCTGAATAATGCGCTCTTGCAGAAATCTGTCGTGACGCCCGAGAGTCCGGTTGTAGCTAGCTAAAGTCTCCATGCGTGCTTGCCGCCGATTCACTCTGACGTAACGCGATTAGGTAAGGGTTGCCGACCAACCGGGAGTTATCGCAGGTGGCCCGTAGCTCGAACCTTCAAAAGAAGCTTCGTTTTTGAAGCCGCATTGGCAACTAATAGACTCTTCCTATCCGGCGACACCCATTCTTTTGAGAGAAGCACCTATTCGAGTCGGTGTCTCACGAGCCGAAATCCTTGCTTTGCGCCAAGCTATAATTGGAGCGACAAAGGCTTTGCACATCCGTCGCCAGAACAACGGCAATAGCTGCGAGTAGGTAGAGTAGAGCAACGATCAATTGCTGATATACGCCGTTGCTGGGTGCCCCTATGAGCGTGGCTGCAATGTTGTGTCATGGGCCCGGGATTCTTTCTGTCCATGCCTTCGCCCGACGCCCTTAGGCCGAACCGTCTGGTACGACTCATCTCTGTGGGAGCAGCGACGCTCGCGTTGTCTGTCGTAATACTCGGCATTGGACTGCTTCGATCGTTCGCGGCGAGGTGAGGCCTAGCGGTAGGTAACGAGCTAGAAGCCCCAAACTTCGCAGATGCAGTAAGAATGCACAAGTTGATCGATCATCTAAACCTCGCTTATACAACGGGCGCCCTTCAGAAGGAT
>Ga0307471_100002152_pt1 | contig 11220 bp, 9 predicted proteins | sample atmos_gasesAM3C__2_FD_204566 | JGI IMG/M metagenome (GOLD analysis project Ga0307471, IMG submission 204566) | Hardwood forest soil microbial communities from Morgan-Monroe State Forest, Indiana, United States - atmos_gasesAM3C_515 | ecosystem: Environmental > Terrestrial > Soil > Temperate... | reverse complement strand
GCCGCAGCGCTCGAGCAGCGCGGCGAGCGTGCGCGCGGTATAGAAGTAGACGTGCCCGTCGCACGCCAGGCTGCGCTCGCGGCGGCCGAGGAGCCGGTAGACGAGCGTGTCATAGACCGGCGTCTCGACCACGAAAATGCCGCGCGGCCGCAGCACGTCGGCGATCAGGCTCACGGTGCGCGCGGGATCGTCGAGGTGCTCGATCACGTGCAGCATAACCACCGCATCGAGGCTCTTCGGCGCGAAGCGCGCTTCCTCGAGCGTACACGCGCTCACCTCGAGGCCGAAATGCGCACGCGCGAAGCCCGCGGCGCGCGGGTCCGGCTCGACGCCTCGCACCTTCCAGCCCTGCGCGCGGAAGCGATCGAGCAGCACCCCGGCATGGCAGCCGACTTCGAGCAGCCTGCCGCCGATCGGCAGGAAGTCGCGCAGCTCGTGGCCGATCGGCTCGTAGTCGGGCAGCCGATCGTGGGAGCGCACCACCGTCGCGCTTCCGAGGCTCATCGGCTGCTCGCCCGTGTGCGTGTACTGCTCGAGGTTGACCCCGGTCGGATGGGCGTACATCAGGCCGCAGGCCGTGCAGCGCACGATCTGGTGGCGTTGCGCGACCCCGGCGGCGTAAAGCACCTCGTGACCGGGGGCGCCGCAGTTGTTGCAGAAGTGCATGCGGTCAAGCATTGAGCAGCTCCGTTTTGATGAGCTCGCAGGCGAGCCGTCCCTTCTCGAGCAGCTCGCGGTTCGGCGCTCGGCGCTCGGCGCGCTCGAGGTGCTTGAGCGCCTCGGCCGCGCTCAGCGCCGGCCGGTGGACGAACGCCTCGCGCGCCATGAGGTAGCGATCGACGTCGAGCAGCTTGTCCTGGTACACCGAGATCGTCGGGATGCCGAGCACCGCCATCTCGCGCGTCATCGTGCCGCCCGCGCCGATAAAGAGATCGCAGTCCGGCGCGATCTCGCCAATGTCGAGCGCGCCGCTCACCACGCGGACGCCCTTGAACCGCGGATGCGCGTAGTGCCCGACCTGTACCCGGTCGCGCGGCAGCAGCGTGACGTCCGCCTCGCGTGCCAGCCCAAGCAGCACCTCGTCGAGGAAGTTGAGGCTGCCGTTGTAGTACTGTGCGGTGCGCGGCTCGGGACGCACGTAGATCGCCGGCCGGCGCTTGCGATGGCCGTTTGCGCGCAGGCGCGGCTCGAGGCGATGGAGGTAAATGCCTTCCTTCACGCCCGGATAGCGCCGCACCTTGCGCCGCGATGCGAGCTGCCGGCGCAGGCTCTGCTCCGAAAGGCACTCGGGCACGAGGATGGTGCTCGCGGCGAGGAACGCCGGCACGTTGCCGAGCGCGTGCTCGTTGTCGTTCATGTAGATCGAACGCACGCCCAGGAGCCGCGCCACCACCGGCGAATGAAACGAGCTCTGCGAAAGCGCCACGTCGATCGCCTGGTGCTTGAGGAAATTGCGCAGCTGCCAGACGCGAAGCGGGTAGCCGTACGCCTTGGCCACGCGCCCGGCGTAGTGGTTGCCGACGACGGTGTGCTTGATGCCGTGGAGCTCGAGGAGTTGCAGCGTATTCGCGAGCGGCCGCGCGGTGACCACGACCTGGTGGCTGCGCGCGAGCTCGCCGATGATCCCGGCGAACAGATTGATGTGCGGCGAATTGGAGATCTCAAGCCAGATGCGCATAGGTTGCCGGCGTGATGTCGCGGTGGCGCTTGAGGAAGCGGTCGAGGCAGTCGAGCGAATACGGCGTGAGCGCCTTCGGATGGCCCATGACCACCATGCAATTGCGTCCGCGCGCCTTGTGCTCGCGGTAGGCGCGTTCCAGCCATCGCGCCTTCGGTCCGTCGATCGACACGGCGGCTGCGGTGCGGGCCAACAGCTTTCGCGCGACGTCGCGCTTGCCATTGGGAATGGCGCCGCCGTCACCCCACGGCCGATGGCGCGCGCCGCCGGCGAGCTTGCGCGCCGCGAGCGTCCAATAGGCGATCGGTGACACGCGCACCGAGGCGATCGGCACCTCGGTGAAGTAGCCGCGGCTCGCCGGCGCGAGCGGGTCCGTGTCGAAGCGCCAGTAGTCCTTGTCGGGCGAGCCGCGGAAGTCGAGCGCCTGCGTCGAGTCCTCGGTGTGGCCGCCCGGGAACACCGTGCTGTCGATGCGGATGCCGTTCGCGCGCAGCGCCGGCGCGAGCGGCGCGAACGGCTGGATCACCCAGCCGCCGGCGCGATAGGCGAGCGGCTTGGCGAACTCGGAAAGCGCGCGCGTATAGCGCGTGACGATGTCGACGATCTCCGCGGGCGGGAAGCTCTGCAGGGCGTAGCGCCGCAGGTCGAAGCGCCAGCCCTCGGCGGTGCGCCGCGTGTCCTCCCAGTGCGGATGGATGTGGAGCTCGATCGCGTGCCCGTCGCGCGCGAGTGTGGCGAGATGGCGGCGCACCACGTCTGCTTCGCGCCGCACGGCGGCATCGCGCAGCGCGTGCTCGGCGAGCTTGCAGAGATAGCCGGCGTCGACGAAGAAGGCGAGCTTGACGCCGGCGCGGTCGGTGATCTTGAGCAGCGCCTGGGTCGGCTCGGCGAGGCAGCGCTGGGGCGTGCCATGGCGCGCGCCGAAAAACAGCTCGTAATCGAGCGACAGGATGAGCTTCACATGAGCTCCGCCAGGCATTTGCGCACCGCCGCCGTCTGCGCCGGCGTGAGGCTCACCGGGCCGTAGACCGAGTCGCCGGCGAGCAGCATCTCGAGGAGCGTCGTCGTCAGCCCGCGCGCGTCGAGGAGCGAGATCTCCGACTCGCCGATCGGCACCGTGCGGATGTGGCCGGCGCGCACGAGATGCGGCCGGGCGCGCTCGCACTCGCGCCGCGCCGTGAGGAACGGGCAGTGGCACGTCGTCTGCACGCGCAAGGCGCCGCCATCGCGATCGGTGCAGGCGATGTCGTAGCGCTTCGGCTGGTAGACCGCGAAGGGCAGCGCCGCGCCGAGCAGGTCCTCGTACACGTGGAAGCAGGTGACCGAATTCAAGCCCACGCCGAACATGAGGATCTGGCCGCGGTCTTGCGTCAGCTTGTAGAACGGGCTGTGCGGTCCGAAGGGTGTCGCATCGCGCTCGTGATCATCGACGTAATGCGCGGCTTTCGCGCCGAGCGCGACCGTCGAGTGGCTCGGGTGCACGCTGCGCAGGCCGCCCGGCTGCTGCATCACGATGTTGGCGATCGCGCCCATGGCGTTCTTCGCCGTGCGCACGTCGAACCCGGCGCACTCGTCGAGGTAGTCCTTCATCAGGCTGTTGAAGGGGAGCGCGGGAGCGAGCAGCGTGTAGCGCGCGAGGTCGATGCGCGACAGGATCTCGTGCGCGAGGTCGCGCGCAGTGCCATCGGCGAGCTTGCCGATGTTCGAGATCGACGAGTGCACCATGAGGTCGGCGCTGAAAGGCAGGCGCTCGAGCGCGCGGGCGACATCCGCGAGCGAGAAATGCGTGCGCTCCTTGCGCCGGCGCGCCGCGGCGCGGCGCTGCGTGGCGGCGAAATCGTTCACCGCGGCGCGCAGCCCGAGCGGCAGGAACGGCATGGCAAGCTTCACCAGGCGCTTCATTGCTGGTCCTGCCAGAGGAAAAAGGACGTGAGCGCGAACAGCTGCTCGCTCCAGTCGCGCCGGCCGGCTTGGTGCTCGCGCCAGAGCTCGGCGACCGCGCCGCCGCTGAACGGCGCGTCATGCTCGAAGAGGATCGCGGCGACGCGCTCCTTCCAGATGGTGCGCGACCAGGTGCGAAACGGCAGCAGGAAGCCCTTCTTGCGCCGCCGCACGATCGCCGGTGGCAGGTGGCGCTCGGCCGCGCGCTTGTGCGCGATCTTGCCGCCCGAAAGCGAGACGCGATAGTCGAGCGGCAGCGACTCGATGAAGCCTACGAGCTCGATGTCGAGCATCGGCACGCGCGCTTCCAGCGAATGCGCCATCGAGATCTTGTCGCCGTAGAGCAGATAGTTGTCGGCGAGCCCCATGCGCGCGTCGATCGCCATCATCGCGTGCGTGTCGGGCAGCCGCTCGTCGCCGAGCCAGTCGAGCCAGTAGCGAATCGAGCCCGTGGCGCACCCGGGGTCGGCCGAGCCCGTCAGGCGTTCGCGCAGCCGCGGGGCGAACGGCGCGTAGATCTGCGCGAAGCGCTGCACGCGGTCGGCGAGCGGGATGGAGGCGAGCGCGCGCTCGAGGAATTCCGGCAGCCGCAAATGGCGCGCGAGCGGCTCGAGCAGTGCCAGTGCCCGCGGGAAGGGAATGCGGCTGCGCCAGAGCTCCGCCTGGTAGCGCCGGTAGCCGCCCCACGGCTCGTCGCTGCCCTGGCCGGTGAGCACCACCGTCACATCGTGGCGCGCGCGCTTCGCGAGGTGCCACATCGGCAGGATCGACGGCGTGCCGAGCGGCTCCTCGACCGCGGCCACGCATTTCTCGAACGCCTCCCACAGCTCCTCGGCGCTCACGCGTACCGCGTGGTGCTCGAGGCCGAGCAGCCGCGCGGTCTCCGCGGCGTCCGCCAATTCGCACGCCTCGTGCTCGGCGCCGAAACCCACCGTGTAGCTCGGCAGCCCTCCGCGGTGCTCTGCGGCCAGCGCGGCGACCATGCCGGAGTCGACGCCGCCCGAAAGGAAGATGCCGACCGGAACGTCGGACAGGAGCTGCCGTTTCACCGCCTGCGAAAGGAGCGCGTAGTACGCCTCGACCGCCTCGTCGAGCGTGCCTGAGAAGCGCTCCTCGGCCGGCCGCGCGTAGCAGCGCAGCGTCTCGCGTCCGCCCGCCATCTCGCGCTCGAGCACGTGCGCGGGCGGCAGGCGCCGGATCCCCTCGAGCAGTGTCTGCGGCGAAGGCACGAAGCGCATCGTGAGGAAGGCGCGCACCGCCGCCGGATTGAGCGCACGCCGCGGGCTCACCAGCGTGGCAAGCGCTTTCAGCTCGGACGAGAAGGCGAACCGCCCGCGCTGCTCGGCGTAGTACAGCGGCTTGACGCCGAACGGATCGCGCGCGAGGTAGAGCTTGCCGGCGACGGTGTCGAGCGCCGCGAAGGCGAAGATGCCGTTGAGGCGCGGCAGCGTCGCCTCGAGGCCCCAGGCTGCCAGCGCTTCGACCAGCGTCTCGGTGTCGGAGTGCCCGCGCCAAGGCGCGGCGAGCTCGCGGCGCAGCTCGAGGTGGTTGTAGATCTCGCCGTTGTAGCTCACCCACCAGCGGCCGTCGCGGCTCTGCATCGGCTGCGCGCCGGCCGGCGAAAGATCGAGGATCGAAAGCCGCGTGTGGCCGAGCCAGGCGTGTGCCGGGCCGACACGCAGTGCCTGCGACGCCGCCGCGTCCGGCCCGCGGTGCGCGAGCGCGCCAAGCGCAGCCTGCGCGCCGAGCACGAGCGGGGCGTCGGAAACGAGGCCGGCTACGCCGCACATGACTGCTTGCTCTCCTGGGGAAACGGCACGTTGCGGCCGAGCGTGGCGCGCAGGATCTCGAGCAGGCGCGTCGACACCACGTCGAGCCCGTGCTTCTCGTCTGCGGTCCGCACCCCGGCGCGCGAGAGCTTCTCCCACAAGTGCGCGTCGCTTCTCAGCCGCCGCACCTCGGCGACGAACTCGGCCGGCGTTGAGGCGACGAGCGCGTTCCTGCCGGGCTCGAGGTCGTAGTGCTCCGCCACGCCGATCACCGGCGTGCCGCGCGCCCAGGCATCGCCGATCAGCCCCCAGCCGCCGGCATGATGCGGCGAGATCACGGCGAGCGAGCGCCCGATGAGCGCGACCGCCTCGTTGCGCGGCACGCGCTCGACATGGACGAATCGGCCGGCGGCTCGCCAGGGCGCGAGCCGTGCGAGCGCCCGGCGCGACGCTGAATCGCCTGCCGGCCCGACGATGACGAGCTTCGCCTGCGGGTCTTCTGCGAGCAGCCGCGCGCCGTATTCGCCGAGCCGTGCGGCGCCTTTCCAGCGCGTGAGGAAGCCGACGTGCACGACCGTGTCGAGCGCGCGCGCTGCTCTCGGCATCACCGGCTCGCTCGACCAGCGCGGCTGCGGCCACGGCAGGTAATGCGCGCCGGCCTCGCCCTCCAGCGCCGGGATCTCGCGCGGGTTGGAGTAGGCGAGCGTCGCCGCCTGGCGCCGCGCCCACAGCCGGATCGCCGCGGCGACGAGCGGTCGCAGCGGCTCGATGCCGAGGTAAAGGCGCCTTTGCAGTACCGCGGTTTCGAGCCAGGTCTCGACGTGCAGCAGGATCGGCGCGCGGGCGAACCGTGCCACGCGCCGCGCGTGGCCCAAGCTGGTATGCAGGGCGCTGAAAACCAGCTCCGGCTGCAGTTCGCCCGCCCACGTGATGGTGGCGTCGTCGACGCGTCCGGGTGCGAGCAACCCGGGGACGCGGCGGATTTCGAGGTTCGGCAGCCGCTCGACGCCGAGCGCCGAGCGCGTCGCCTTCAGCCGGTCGTCGCCGCCGGCGATCACGCGGCACTGCACCAGCCCGGCGTCTGTGAGCCGCTGCCAGGCGAGCGCCATCTCGTTGTTGCCCGGTGCGAATGCCGGATAGATGGCGACGATCTTCATTGGGCGAGGCGCAGCTCGCGCGAGGGCACGCCGAGCTCGCGGTAAAGCGCTTCCAGCTCGCCGAGCACTGCGTCGGTGCTGTAGCGCTGCACATCGCGGTGCGCTGCTTCGCGCAAGCGCCGGCGCAGCGCCTCGTCGGTGAGGATGGCGACGATCGCCTGCGCCAGCGCGCGCGGCTCGCCTGGCTCGACGAGCAGCCCGCTCACCCGGTCCGTTATCACGTCGGGAATGCCGCCGACGCGGCTTGCGACGGCCGGCACACCGGCGGCCATCGCTTCCAGGAGGCCGACCGGCAGCGCCTCGCAATACGAGGGCAGCACGAAGACATCGGCCTCGCGCAGCTGCTGCTGCTTGCGCGCGCCATCGACCCAGCCCGCAAAGCGCAGCGCATGCGCGACACCGAGCGCGTCCGCGAGCTGCTTGAGCGACTCCGGCGTCTGGCAGGTGGCGCCGCCGCCGCCGGCAATCACGAGCTCGGCTTCGGGAACGCGACGCAGGATGTGCGGCAGCGCCGCGATGAGATCAAGGATTCCCTTGTCCTTGTGCAGCCATGCGAGGAAAAGCAGCTTGCGCGCCGGGCGCGCGAGCGGTGCAAGCGCTGCCGGGACGGGCACCGGGTTGCCGATGATCGCAGTGGCTGCCTGCGGCTCGATCGCGAGCACCTCATCGCGCCAGCGGCGCGTGAGCACTACCACGCGCGCCGCGTTGCGCAGGACGAAGCGCAGCCACGCGAGCGACGGCGCGCCGCAGTCGCGGCGGAAAGCGGGGAGACGACCGTCGTGCAGATGGACCACGTACGGCACGCGGAACGCAAGCGCCAGCGCGCAGATCACCGACTTGCGCCAGAAACTGCCGTAGGCGGCGCTGTGCACGTGGATCAGCGCAACGCGCCGGCGCGCGAGCGCGGCGAGCACGGTGCCGAGCGCGGCGAGCCAGGGCCACAGCTTGGCGGCGAAGCTGCGGCCTTCGTAAGTGGAGACGTAGCGCAGCGGCCAGGAGTCGAACAGGCCGGCAGCGGCGTACGAGCGCACCACCTCGGTCATGCCGCCGGGGTATTTGAGGCTGGCGCCCAGCATGAATATGAGCGGGGTGTCACGCGCCATGCAAAAGCTCCGCGTACTTGTCGGCGACGAGCTTCGCGAGCACGTGGTAGCCGCGCGAGGCGCGCACGTAGGCCTGGCCGCGAGCCGCCATCCTGCGGCGCATGGGCGCATCCGCGAGCAACGTGCAGATGGCGGCGGCGAACTCCTCGGGTAGGAGACGCACGCACAGACCGCCGCCGCCTTCGCGCAGGATGCGCTCCTGATCGGGGTTGTCGTTGGCCACGACCGGCACGCCGAGCGCCAGGTACTCGACCACCTTGGTCGGCGAGCCCGAGTCGAGCAGGCTGCCGCGCGGGTAGGGCGCGAGGCCCACCTCCGCCGCGCGCACGTAGCGCCAGCCCTCCTCTATGGGCAGCCAGCCGGTGAAGAGCACGGCATCGGCGACGCCCGCGTCGCGCGCGCATTCGCGCAGCCAGCGTTCCTGCGCTGCGTCCTCCGCTTCGCCGACGAGCACCAGCAGGGCGTCGGAACAGCGCGCGCGTACCAGGCGCAGCACATCGAACAGGATCTCGATCCGCCGGCCGCGCGCGAGCGTGCCGAGGTAAACCAGCACGCGCTTGCCGGCAAGGCGCGGATCCGCGACCGGCGAGATGCGCTCGGGCACCGAGCGCTCGAGGTCGACGCCCATCACGACCGGAGTGAGCTTGGCGGCGGAAATACCCTTCGCGACCAGATCGTCGCGCATGCGCTCCGATTGCACGAAGACGTGGTCGGCGCGCGGCAGCACGATGCGATAGAGCACGAAGTGATAGAGCCAGCCGCGCCAGAGCAGCGGAAAGAGATAGGCCGCGAGTCCCAACGACAGGCCGCGCTTGCGCGCGAGCATGATCTGGCCCTCGGGCGCGGGGAAGGACATCCAGTAGAAGAACGGCAGGCGCTTCAGCCGCGCGGCGAGGAGGCCGAGCAGCGCGACGAGCGGCATGTCGCGCACCTGGATTGCCTGGTAGCGGCTGCGATCGGCGCCGAACAGCGCGCGGACGTAGTGCGCCATGTTGGCGAGATATTTCCCCGGCCTTGCGCCGCGGCTGGAGACGAGCAGCGCCTCGCCGCCGCCCCAGCGCACCTCGCCCTCGGCAGTGCCGCGCTCGGCGACGATGTCGGTCGCGACGCCCAGACGCGGCAGGAACTTGCCGAAGAGCGCGGCGACATCGGGCCGGAAGGTCGGGCAGGGCTCGATTGTGGCGAAGAGCAAGTGAATCGGCGGATGCGAGCTCATAGCGGTGCGGGGCTGCTGACGTCGGGCGTGCAGCCGCGCTTCACGATCGCGGCGGGATTGCCGACGACGGTGGAATGCGGTGGCACGTTCTCGGTGACGAAGGCGCCGGCGGCGATGCGGCTGCCGCGCCCGACAGTGATGCCGCCGACGATGGTCGCGTGCGGTCCGACCCACACCTCGTCCTCGACGGTCGGATATTCCTCGCTGCGCCGGCCGTCGCGTGCAATGCGCACGCGCAGCCCGATCGTCACGCCGTGGAAGAGCGTCACGTTTGCGCCGATGCGCGCCTGCGGGCTGATGACGAGCCCCCAGCCGTGCAGCAGGAGCAGTCCCGGGCCGATGTCGGTGCTCCACGGCAGGTCCATCGCCGCCCGGTGCGTCACGAAGCGGTGCAGAAGCCTCAACGGCGCAAGCGCCAGCCGCGCGACGCCCCGTGAGCGCGCTGCCGCCTGGCAAAGCCGCAGCGTGACGAGCACACGAAGTGAGCGGCGCGCGAAGGCGCCGCCGACGAGCGAACCCCAGCTAAAGCGTCCGTATTGCCGCCAGGTGTCGGCTTGCAACGCCTGCCATGCGCTGCGGGACGGCGCGCAGGCGGGCTGGGCGTCGCTTACGTAATCCATTGCCGGCGGAGAGACGAAGGCAGATGGGCCGCGGCGACGAGCCGCAGCCAGGCGCGCGGAAAGCGTAGGCATCCCGGCTGGCAGAGGAGCGCCAGGGCGCGGCGCCGCTCGCCCTTATTGAGCAGATGGCTCGCGACCACCAGCCGGCTCGCGCTCAACATGTCAGCGACGCCTCTGCGATGGCATGCGGCAATGGCATTCGCGCGGTAACGCGCCGCGAGCCGCTGCATGCAAGGCAGCTCGTCGGCAGCGAAGCTCTCGGCGAGGCTGCCCTGCACGCCCAGCCGATATCCCACCAGCGGCTGCGGCAGATAGGCGAGCGGCCAGCGCTCGGCGAGCCGGAACCACATGTCGAGGTCCTCGCCGTGCTGCTCGCCCACGGGAAAGCGGAGCGCCTCGGCATCGAGCAGCGCGCGTGGCAGCACGACCGATGAGGTGCTGAAGAGCGAGCTGCGCGCCCAGAGCTCGAAGAAGCGCTCGATAATCTGGGCGCCGCCCTGTACGCCCTTCAGGGGCGGCATGATAGGAACGCCGTCGTCGCGGAAGTAGTAGAAGTGCGTGCCGTACATCCCGCAGCCCGGAAAGCGAGCAATTAGCCCGGCGATCGTGCCCAGATAACGGGGCGTCCAGTGGTCGTCGGCGTCCAGAAACGCGATGTAGTCGCCGCGCGCCTCGTCGATGCCGCGGTTGCGCGCCGCCGAAACGCCGCGGTTCTCCTGCGACACCAGGCGCACGCGCGGATCGCCGATGGCGCCTACCCGCGCCGGACCGCTGTCGGTGGAGCCGTCGTCCACCACGATCACCTCGTGCGGCGGGTAATGCGAAGCGAGCGCCGAGCGCACGGCGTGCTGCACGTAAAGCGCCTTGTTGTAAAGCGGGATGACGACCGAAATGCGATTCATGCGGCGCTCGCGGCGGAAACCATCGGCGCTGCAGGCGCAGCGCTCGGCGCGTGCTGCCCGCCGGCAAGGGCGAGATGGAAGAGAAGGAGGTGCGTGACGAAAGCGCCGGAGAGAAAGCTCTCGAGCTGTAGCGGCGTCTCGGTCACGCACCGCAGCAGCACGAGGATGAGCAGCGCGATCGAGAGCCCCTGGGAAGGCCGCGCCGCGCGGATCGCGTAGCGCGCGAGCGTCCCAAGATAGACCAGCAGGCCGAGCAGGCCGATGGTGCCGGCGACGCTCAGCGTCTGCAGGAACTGGTTGTGCGCCGAGACCGCGTGATCCATGCCGATCCGCATGCGGTAGGCGTCGTCCCACATCGAGATGCCGTAGCCGAAAAGCGGATTTCGCATCCACTCCTGCAGCGCGAGCGACCAGATCACGTCGCGGCCGGTGAAGCGCGAGGCCTCGTAGCCCTGCTGTGTTTCGGAGAGCGCCTCGAGCGATACGCCGAGCGCCGGCAGCACGAGCAGCGCGATGCCGATCACGCCGCCGAGCGAAAGGAGCGAGAACGCCGCCGCGCCCCAGGCGCCGTTGCGCACGATGAGGAGCAGCGGCACCGTGATCATGGCCGCGGTCCAGGTAGTCTTCGACTGTGCGAGCAACAGCACCGCCACCCCGAGAAACAGCCCGAGGCGTTGCAGCCAGCGGCGCTCGAACGGCTGGTGCAGCGCGATCAGCAGGTACACGAGCGCGAGCGGCCCCATGCTGTTGGCGTGCGTCTCGAGGCCCCAGAAGCGGAAATTCACCCCCGGGATCCAGCTGTGGTAGTTGGGCTCGATCGTGAGCTGCGGCGCC
>Ga0307471_100002151_pt1 | contig 11221 bp, 11 predicted proteins | sample atmos_gasesAM3C__2_FD_204566 | JGI IMG/M metagenome (GOLD analysis project Ga0307471, IMG submission 204566) | Hardwood forest soil microbial communities from Morgan-Monroe State Forest, Indiana, United States - atmos_gasesAM3C_515 | ecosystem: Environmental > Terrestrial > Soil > Temperate... | reverse complement strand
CTGGTGAGCGTCCCACTCAAGAGAGTTAACTCGCATCATCCCTGGACCAAGTAGCAAGGTTGCACCGGACCAGCGGACACTCTATGATGCTCTAGCCCAGAAAACTACGTCGAGGTGATTCGTGCTCAAGCGATTAATTTCGTTGCTGATGACATGGGCCCTGGTGGTCCTTCCTCTTTCCGCAAGAGAGGACAAAAAGGAGACCGATCGACTGGATAATTGCGGCACCGTTCTCAAGGAAATTCTGGACATTCCTGACGACATCCCTCCGGACCTGCTCAACAAAGCCGAATGCGTCATTATTTATCCCTCCGTGATCAAAGGCGCTTTCATTGTTGGCGCCAGCTACGGCCGCGGCGCCATGACCTGCCGCACTGGTGAACATTTCACCGGGCCGTGGGGCGCACCAACAATGATGGCACTCGAAGGAGGCAGCGTGGGCTTCCAGCTCGGTGGCCAGGCTACCGACTTCGTCCTGCTGGTTATGAATCCGCGCGGCGCCAAGGCCATACTGCACAGCAAGGTCAAACTCGGCGCAAACGCTTCCGCCGCCGCGGGCCCCAAGGGCCGCGATGCCGAAGCCGCCACAGACGCCACCCTGCGTGCCGAAGTTCTGACCTACTCACGTGCCCGCGGCCTGTTTGCCGGAATCTCACTGGAAGGCTCTACCGTGCGGCCGGACAATGACGGCAACGAAAGGCTGTACAACAAGAAGCTTGAAGCGGAAGCTATCGTTCGCAAGGGCGCCGTCGCTGTTCCTCCGGCAGCCCAGGAGCTCATCGGGGTGCTCAATAAGAAGTCGCCTAAGAACCTGTCGGACCCGGCTTCGCTCAAAGAATAGCTACATTCAAAGACGCCCTCCTGACACCCCGGTCGCCACCGGGGTGTTCTTTTTTTTGCCGGTGACTTGCGTTTCCAGTGATCCCAGGATTTCAGGTGTTTTCTTGAGCCTGCTTTGCGTTGGTTACCTGATTGCCCGAAGTCGCCGTTCCCTCTATACGGTCTGAGTGTTTTCAAGAAGAGGAGAGCCCAAGAGAGCAGTAGGGCCAACCCCTGTTTCTTGTAGAGCTTGGCCCTTCTCGTCCCTAGTATCCGCCTGCCAAGACTCGGTGCGGTGTTTTTCCGTGAGGTCGGATGGCGACGCCATCTGACGCTGACGCGTGGTATGCAACGCCGAATCCACCGATGGGGCCTGTATTCGTTTTCACGTGGAGACCAAAATTTCAGCCGAATGGAAGGAGCCACACCTCATGAGAAAGCCAGTACTCGCGGTCCTCTTTGCAAGCGTCCTGTTGCTCGCCCTTGTTCCGTTGATGCAAATCGGCCCCGCAAGCCAGTTCCATGTTATGGCTCAGAGTTCGTTTCCTAATCCGGCCAATGAGCATGCCTGCCCCAGCCAAACTGGCGCGGGCGGCGGCGCCGAGGCGATTCCCGCTTTCGTCGGCCCGGGCAGCGACGGCTTCAGCCCCAATCAAAGCCTGTGCTTACCCCAATTGGCTCCCGTTCCTACTGGCGCAAGTCCACTCGCCTTCATCGTGGGGGGCGGCGAACCGGGCGACCGTGTCGATTCCCAGGGAACGATTTATGTTGAATCCATCCGGGGAGTGCCCGGCGGCGTGGATCTTTGGCGCTGGAACCAATCCATTGAAGGCGCGCCTAATACCAACGGAACTTTGCCCTTCAAGTATGAAGGCCAGCCCGACAATTGCGGCATCTTCGGGCTGACCGGCGGCGGTTGCGTCAATAACGTCGGTAGTCCCACCAATCTCGGCGTGGCACCTGGCGGCGGCGACGCCGATATCGCGGTGAACGCGCCTGATCCCAACAACTCCGCCATTCCAAACCTGGCCTTCAGCAGCCTGTCACTCGCTCCAGGCGTCACCGCCAGCAATTCCAGGAATCGCGGCGATACCTTCTTTACGCCGCCGAACGTCGTTGCGGCGCTGGTCCCCGGGGATGACCGCATGTGGAACGATGCCGTCAATGATCCTTCTACCGTGTACATCAGCTATCACGATCTGGCCACTTTCAACATCGAGGTGCAGCGGTCCAACAATGGCGGGCTGACCTACACGGCGGGCGCCGGTGAAGCGATCGACGCCGCGACGCTCCCCGCCGCGGGCAGCCTAGCGCCCACAGACAGCGGAAACGTCGCCGCCCAGATCAAAGTCGACCACAATACCAGCTCCTGTCCGAGCAAGGGAAACCTCTACGTCGCCTTTGTCGCGCCCGACAGTGCGACCGACAACGCCGGCACTGGGCCACTCCGGAGCGTGTATGTTGGCGTTTCCACGGACGCCGGCCTTGGTTCAGCCGGCATCACATTCACGGATCACAAAGTATTTACTAGCCCCGCCGGCTCGCCCGGAGCAGTCAATGGCGGCAACAACATCTTTCCTGCCCTCGCTGTAGACAACTTTGGCCACGTCTATACGGTATGGTCAGACAACCAGAATATCTTTCTCTCTTCGTCATCGGATCTGGGCAATACGTGGACATCTCCCGTTCGCGTTAACAAGGACGGCACACTTGGCAAGTCCAACGTCTTCCCCTGGGTTGCGGCAGACGCCAATGGCCACGTCGTCGTGACGTGGCTGGGCTCCAGCCTCGCGGGCAATTCCAACAACGTCGCTGCCATGCAGCCGACGTGCGCCGATGGCACCACGAATTGTTGGGCGCAGTGGAGCGTCTATATCGCTGAATCCGTGAATGGCAATGCGGCAGTTCCGTCCTTCGCCCAGAGCACGGCCAGCGATCATTTCATTCATGCTGGAACGGTTTGCACCAACGGCACCGGCTGCTCCAACGGCGACAGCCGCGCCCTTGCGGACTTCTTTCAAGTGGCTCTCGACACTCAGCACCGCGCCAACATCGCTTTCTCCGATGACCACCTCGCCAGCCCGCTCTGCTCACAGCAGAGCCCGGGCCACTGCGCGAACGACGATCCTCAAACGTTCCGCGTGGCCGTGCCCTATTTCACATATCAGCTCAAGCCCAACAAGCACATCGTGACTACCGGCCTTTGCGCCCGATAGCGATGCCAGCTCGAATCATTCGTCGTATTACTTTTCCATAGACACGTCGGCCCGTGAACCCATTTGAAATGTTCAGGGGCCGGTTCCATTTTCGACCTTGGAGATTCGCTTTCCGGATTAATCTCGTCTTGGCGAGAGCCGTCGTTTCACGAGTTTTTGTCTTTTGCCTCGCCGCGGCGTATCCTGCCTGATTGTTCGCGAAGAATAGGGAGACTCCGTGTCTTGTCCGATCTGCGAAAAGCGCAAAGCCGCGCGCTTCTGCCCCGCCAAGGGCGAGAAAATCTGCGCCGTCTGCTGCGGCACGGAGCGCGAAGTCAGCATTGACTGCCCGTCCGATTGCTCGTATCTGGTCGCGGCTCACCGTTACGAAGACGGGCATCAGCGCTCACTGCCGGCGGACACTCCGCTGCTCGACGAAAAAATCCCTCAGGACATCGTCTACACCCACCAGCAACTGATGGCCGCGGTGGCTTTTTCCATCGCCAAGTTCTGTGCCGTCCAACCTGCCGCCGTGGACGCCGATGTCCTCGCCGCGATCCAGGCCCTCGCTCAGACCTACAAAACGCTGAGCTCCGGCATTATCTACGAAAAGCCGCCACAGGCACCTCTGCCGCGCGAACTCTACTCTTCATTGATGGCCTTCATTTCGGAAGTCAAGGAACAGCAAGCCGAACGCTCCGGTTCCGTTGTCCTCAAGGAGTCCGAAGTTTTCTATCTCTTGGTTTTTCTCTGCCGCATGGGCCTGCTGCGCACCAATGGCCGCCCGCTCTCCCGCCACTTCATCGAATTTCTTCGCGGCCAGTTCCCGGAATCGCCCGAACTGAAGCGCGAAGAATCCCGGATTATCCTCCCCTAGATCAGGATGACCAATCGCAGCGTTATCCCGCTGCAGACAATTGTTCTTGTTTCGTTTGCTGTTCCACGCCCGCCGCGTCCCAGCCTAATGACAACTGTGCGCAGGGCGTAACATGTTTGTTTTCCACCCACGGCCGCGCTGTAAAACCAAACCTCGCCCGTATTCTCGCCACACGCTGCGAAGCCTTCTTGCGATACTCCTCCGGCGCATAACCGTTCTTCGAGTACCACTCGTCATACTGCTTCGCCAGGCGCGGAAACTTCTCCCGCACAAACGGCAGGAACTGCTTCGCCGACGACGGCATCAAGAACAGCACGCCCGAAAAGAACCACTGTGCGCCGGCCTCCTTCGCCGCCTCCGCCACCGCCTCAAGGTCCCCATCGCGGTCCGTGATTCCTGGGATCAATGGTGAAGCCGATACGCCCACCGACAGCCCCGCTTCTCGCAATTGTTTCACAGCCGCCAGCCGCAAGTCCGGCCGCGGTGCGCGCGGCTCCAAGAGCCGCGTCAATCCCGCGCGCAACGTCGTGATGGTAATGTCGATCCCCAGGTTTGACCGCTCGGCAATCCGCTGCAGCACGTTGATGTCCCGCACAATCTGGTTGGACTTCGTGATAATCGAGACGCTCAACCCTTCTCTCTTCGCAAGCTCCTCCAGGCAGGCTCGCGTTACACCGTACTCCCGCTCCGCCGGCTGATAGGGATCTGTCGCCGTGCCGATGGCGATGTGATCCGGTCGCGCCCCGCCAGACGCTTCGGAAGTGTACGAATACTTGTGGTTGACATCCCAGGCCAGGAGCGGCGCGGCATTTTTTTTGACATAAATCTTTTTCTCAAACTCCGAACCGTCCAGTTCCATGTATTCGTGGGTGTACCGCGCGTAGCAGTATTTGCAGGCAAACTCGCATCCCCGGTAAGGATTGATCGTCCACTCAAACGGCACGCGCTTCGAATCGCATTGGTTCAGGATCGATTTCACCGGCAACAAAAAATATTCCGGTTTCTCCGCGGAATTCCGCCGGGTCTCCGCCGGCGGGGAAAATGCTGCGAGGCGGGCTATGCCGACCAGTCGAGCATTGGCGCGTTGACCGGAGTTCGCAGGACCAATTCGAACCGGACCTTCGCCGCGGCTTTGGGTTCCGAGCGGGGTCGTTGACGACGGGGGGCAATCCGTCGCCAGGCGATTCGAATCGCTGCTGCGGTCGGCCGTTTTACGGTCGCCAGTCAAGTCGGCCGTAATACGGCCTGTCGCCAATTGGTCCGCAGCCGGGGCAAGGCCTTGGACCACTTGCTTTGGGCTTATGACATCAGGGCACTCGGGAAAGAGTCGTACTGTGGTTGGTGAAACGCGGCGGCGGCGAATCCGAAAACCCGGCGCCGATGGGGAGTGAACTGGCGACATAGCCCACCTCTAAGCACGGTCAAGTATTTCGCTTTTTATTCGCTAAGTCAAGCACTATCTTCGCCTGTTGTTCGCCTCCGATAAACTGCTCGACCGGATCCGCCTCTGCCTTGTTCTTCTCGCAACGCATGCCTTTTTCGGGCGCTTGGCCAATTGCCTCGCTAGCCGTGGGGCTGTATCCTCGTACCTTCCGGAGGAACAACTTGCCCCTCGCCCCGCGAGCACAACTCCTTCTCTATACGCTGCTGTCAGCGGGCCTTCTGCCCACCGCGCACGGCCAGACAAAACCCTCTCCGCCTGCTCCGGCACAAAAGAATCCACCCGTTGGCCCACCCGCCCCGCAGTCCAAGCACTACCCTATACTGCTTCTGGCCTTCGGCAACCAGCCGAACTGGAACGTGCGCATTGGCCTTAAAGGTCCGGAGCGCTTCGACCGTGAAGGCTACCCCCCGATTTTGCTTGAGCCAGCGGAGGTGACCTACGAAACAACCGCCGATACCTGGACTTATCATGGCAAGGATTCCGCTACAGGCGCCGTCGTCGGTGTCCACCTATCGCGTGAAGCCTGCACCGATGCGGCCAATGACACGCTGACCGCTACGCCGCCACTTAGTGGTAAGTACTCTTTTCGAGTTTCCGTCGACCATGCACAAATCGGGTCGCTTAAGGGCTGCGCACGCGTCGCCACCGAGCTCTTCCCCAAAATCAATAACCAGCCCGACCAGGAGGAGGATGACGCCAAGAAAAAGCCGCCTGTGCCTGTTTCTACGGTCAGTAAGTTTCAGTCACCTGTTGCCACTGCCTATGTGAACGCCAGCCAGCAGCTGGTATTCAAACGCGGTTCAGTGGCGCGAGTCATCGCGGGAAAGGGATACGGCCTCTCCATTTCACACGACGGCAAGAAGCTTCTCTTCACTCGGGACGAGGGATCTAGCGACATCCGGACCATCAATCAATATGATTTCGATTCCAACTCCGTTAAGGAAGTCCTTCGCGGCAGCGTCCAACAGGCCTTCTGGTCGCCTGACGATACGCGATTCGCATTCATGAAATTCGTCGATGGCAAGTGGCATTTGTGGTCTGCCCCTGTGGCTTCCCCGGAGAGCGCGGCTCCCATTTTCCCGGGCGATATCATCTCAATCCACGGATGGGCCGATCCGCATACCGTTCTTGTGGATGACTTGCAGCAACTATCCTGGGTGACTGACACGGGGACGATCCAACAGATGATCCCGGACAAGGATATTCTTGGCGATGCATTCGGCTCTTCCAGCGCCAACACGTTTCGCGTTCATCCCCTCAATCCAGACTTGCTTCTGGTCTCCGCGGAGTGGCTGAAACCCCCCGCAGGAGTTCCCACTGATGCGCATATGGGGGCAGGCCTTGGCTTTTTCTTGTACGAGATTCGCTCGAAACGGCGCGTTCCGTTGAGCCCCTTGAACATGCTCGCCCAGAATGCCGAATGGTCTCGGGATGGCTTCCAGATCTTCTTCACCGGGGCCGATACCTCACGCCGTTATGCTACCTATCATATGTTCTGGGATGGCATCGGCTTGCAGAAATACCTCTCAGGCACGTCTCTAGTAATCGGCCAGTAAGCCCCGCCCCCTCGCGGGGCAGACCACCCTTGCTAGATTCGTTGCAGCCCCTTTATTCCCCCACTTCTTGCCCCGCTTTGAGGGTATACTAGGTATCGTGAGTACTAGTCCCACCCCCGCTATCCAGCAGGTAGGCATTCTTGTCCTCGACGACAATGCCCAAGGAGCCAGCGCGGTCAAGCAGATCCTGGATTCCGAGGGATGGCGCGTTCGCGTCGTCTCCGACAGCAAGATGCTCCTGGCAGAACTGAAGACCGGCGAATGGTCTCTGGTGATCGCCAATGTGGCCCTTACGGGAGTGGACGGTCACGCCTTCGTCATCTTGCGTGAGCTTGCCAGCGTTTCTCCGGCTGAAGGTGCCCGCGTCCGCGTCTTGTATCTGGTCCCGGAACTAACCAGCACACAGTACGTTGTCCATCTGGAAGCCGCGCGCCTTCCCTATGTGGTTCGTCCTTACCACCTTCACGACTTCCTCGAAAAAGTCAGCGACTTGCTCGTCGAAGTTAAGGCCATTGAGGGTCCTATCCGTCAAGTCCGCCACGAATTCGGAGCCCTGCGGAAAAAGAAGAAACAAGCCGGGCGCAACTCCATGTTCGCTTCGCGTGATACTTTCTCCTACACCGACGAAGAACTGGCCGAATACGAGAAGCAGGAAAGCGAAGCCTCCAAGTCCAGACGCAAGCCCCGCATCAACCTCGGCGATCCCAATCGCTGAACCGGCAGCAACACACCTCCAGCCGTGCAAGGATTTCTCCCTTCCTCGTTCTAATCCTGAGTTGTGTCCTCGCCGGTCGCTCTAGCCGAAGTGGGGTTCACACAAAGGAGGCTTCATGGAACGCTCGATTTTCGCCGCCCTCATTGGCGGACTTCTTGGGATCACTGCGCTCGGCGGCCTGGCTTTTGTCGGCTCGGCACCTGGCTCACCTTCAGCTCTTCCTTCCCGGCCCGAGGGCGAATGGCGGCTTCTCGATCCCGTCACTTACGAAAACATCTCGGTATTTCCCGTCGTCAGTTCCCAGAGTCAGGACACCAGCCCGTTTCTCACTCTCGAAGAAGGACTGGCCACCGGCGAGGTGACCGTCGCCGAGCAAGGCTCTCAGGTGCTGCAGCGCTCGCGCGACGGCCGTCCCATCTATATTCTGCCGTCCGCCCCCGGCGCTTCTGTGAACCAGCTTGTCCTCATCAATCACAGCAAGCGTCCGCTGTTGCTCCTCGCCGGCGAGCTTGTCAGCGGCGGCAAGCAGGATCGCGTCATTGGCAAGGACCGCATCGTCCCCGCCGGCGCGCCTCCCCTTCCTCTCGACGTATTCTGCGTCGAGCACGGCCGTTGGACCGGCAGCTCGCAATTCGCCGCCGCCAATACCATCGTTCACCCTAGCGTTCGCGAGAGCGCCGCGGTTGATCAAATCCAGGCCAAGGTATGGGATTCCGTGCGTAACGGCACAAACTTGAAGGCGCCTGCAGCCGCTCCACGCGCGAAAATCGCTCAGCCCAATATTCAAGGCGCCATCGCCGGTAATGGGCGCACCGAAGCCTACGAGAAAATTTACGAGTCGCAGGCCGTCGGCGTTTCCATCGACGATTTCGTCAACGAGGTGCAGCGCCGCTTCTCGCAAGCCACTTCCGGCTTGAAGAATGAGCGCGTCTTAGGCGTTGTCGTCGCTTACGGCGGCGAAGTCGCCTGGAGCGACATCTTCGCCTCCGGCGATCTCTTCGATCACTATTGGCACAAGCTTCTGCGCAGTTACGTCGTCGAAGCCCTCACGCGTCCCACGTACCGCCAGGCCGCCTCCCGCGACAACGCCAACGAGTTTTTGCGCCGCGTGAACGGCCGCGAAACTCAAGAAACCGAGCCGGGCGTCTATCGCTGGCGCGAAATCAAGGAAGGCCAGCTCGCCCAAATCGAGCTCGACTGCCTCCAGCCCAAATCCATCACCCTTCACCGCCTGGTCTTGCATCGCACCAGCTGACGCGCTCATTCGGCGCCAACTGTAGGGGCACGATCGTGCCCCTACTCCAGCCCTCGCACAGCGCTGCGATCTGGAGTGCGCTCAAGCAACTGCCGGATGGAGAGATTCGTCGCAGGGTAAATAACATCCGGCGCAATCTCCGCCAGCGGCACCAGCACAAACCGCCGCAGATGCATCCGCGGATGCGGCACCTGCAATTCCGGCGTGTCAATCGTCTCCGAGCCATACAAAAGAATGTCCATATCAATCAGCCGTGGCCCCTTGGCCACCAGCTTCTTGCTTCCTATCTTCGTTTCGATTTCACGCAAAGCCCGCAATAGCATGAACGGGTCGAAATGCGTTTCCGCTTCCACAACACAATTCAGGAACCACGGCTGCTCACGCAAATCTACAGGCTCGGTTTCATAGAAGGACGAAACCTTTCTCAGAGCTACTCCCGCATGCGGCAACTCACCCATCGCCGAGCGCAAATTCTGCTCTCTGTCACCGATATTGGACCCCAACGAGAGATAAACGGTCTTTTCACTCATGCAGTCTCATCGGCAGGGCTTACTTCACAGTGTCTGCGCCGACTTTGGCGCATTGCGAGTCCTGCGCGCTCGTCGCGCCGCTGACACCAATCGCACCCACAATTTTTCCGTCCATTACCAGCGGAATCCCGCCCTCCACTGGCACGGCGCCCTGTACGCGCAAGATCCGCCACCCTTCTCCGCCGGCTGCCAGCGCGTCCTGTAACGCTTTTGTCGGCCGCTTAAACATCGCCGCGGAGCGGGCCTTATCAATCGCCACGTTCGCGCTGCCGAGCTGGGTGTTGTCCATTTTCTCGTAGTACACAAGGTTTCCGCCGGGATCGACGATCGCCACCGCCACTCTCCAATTATTTTTCGCCGCCTCCGCCAGCGCCGGTGCAGCCGCTTTCTTCGCATTTTCCAGGCTGATGGCCAGCCCATAGGGGTTAGGCATCTGCGCCACCGCGCTGCCCAGCGCCCCCAGCACCAGTAGCAAAACGGCAACCATATTCACCATGATTTTCTGCGACATACTCGTTCCTCCTCTGATTTGATCGACTACGTTTTCATTCGCACCGCACCTTAGACCATCTGGAAACTCCCGCGCAATCCTTTTCGGGGCAGCGAAAATCCCATCAAAACTACGGAATCGCTCGCGACAGGTCGGCCATTTACACTGCTTTGACAAATCGTTGATATCTTCCGTGGGCACGCTCGGGCCACAAGCTTTCCTCGTGCCTAGGCAGTTCCGGTTACTCGATTGGCCGACGATCAACCTTCCGAACGGAGAAGCGTCACTCGACGCGCCGCCGATTGGCGCGTTTTGTTCGGTCCGTCCGGCCAACTCGTGGCCGGATTCCTCGCAGACATGAGCCCTATAGGCGTCAGCATCCTGAGCGAAATACAGTACCCTGTGGGAACGGAAATTGAAGTTCATTTCGGCGTTCACGACGACCGTCCATCCGGAAAGCTGCAGATGCGGGCCATTGTCCGCCATTGTGGCAAAGGGCGGGTGGGTGTTCAGTTCGTGAATGTCGCGCCCGAGCAGCGCGACCATTGGTGGCAGATCATGCGCAGTGAGTTTTAACGCCGCCGATTTGCGAGTCGAGGCCGTTGAACAGTTTACAATCCCTCGTTTAGAATGCCGCCCATGCGCAAGGTCATCCTCGGCCTCGGCATCAGCCTCGACGGCTACATCGCCCGCCCCGATGGCTCGGTCGACTTTCTCTTCATGCCCAAGGATTATTCCATGGGCCCGTTTTTCGCCACCATTGATACCGCCATCATGGGGCGCAAAACTTACGAAGATGCCCTCAAAATGGGCGGCGGATTCGGCGGCTCGAAAATGAAGAGCTACGTTTTCTCTCATTCCCAGCCGCCGGGCGAACGCGGAGGCGTGACCTTCATCAACGAGTCACCGAAAAGTTTCGTCGAGCAACTCCGTAAGCGGCCCGGAAAAAACATTTGGCTGATGGGCGGCGGAGAACTCGCCCGCGACTTCCTCAAAGACGACGTAGTCGACGAGCTCTATATGGGAATCGTTCCTGTCCTGATCGGCGAAGGCCTCCCGCTCTTTCCCAGCGGCTTCCCCCAACGCGAATTCAACCTCCTTGAAAACAAAACCTTCTCCAAAGGCCTCATCGCCCTCAAATACGCCCGCATCCGGAAGAGGCCCAAACGTAAAATGTAGGAGCTGATCGTCAGAACAATCGCGGCTGGCGGCGGGGCAGTTCGCGGCCAAAGTACTCGTACGCGCGCTGCGTGGCCACGCGGCCACGCGGGGTGCGGTCGATCATGCCGATTTGCATGAGGTAGGGCTCGTACATTTCCTCGATCGCATCTTCTTCTTCG
>Ga0307471_100002150_pt1 | contig 11222 bp, 5 predicted proteins | sample atmos_gasesAM3C__2_FD_204566 | JGI IMG/M metagenome (GOLD analysis project Ga0307471, IMG submission 204566) | Hardwood forest soil microbial communities from Morgan-Monroe State Forest, Indiana, United States - atmos_gasesAM3C_515 | ecosystem: Environmental > Terrestrial > Soil > Temperate... | reverse complement strand
AATTCCCAGGCCCCAAGGCCCGGTCTTTAGGATTTCCCTGGCATAGACCGGAAGCAGTGCGACGGCGCCGCCCAACAGGACGGCAAAGAGATCCAGGGAGATGGAGCCAAGGATCAGTCTTTCACTCCGGATGTAGTGAAAACCCGCAAGCATGGTCTTCCAACTCATCGGCTCTCCCGGACGGGGATTAGATTGCGCCTTGATCGCCACCGTAGACATCGCGCCGAGGGCCGCGGCGATGAAAGAAAGCGCGTACACAGCGGCGGGCCCACGAAAAGCGGCGTAAACCACACCTCCGAGTGAAGGACCCAAAATCACCGCGGATTGAATGAAGATCGAGTACCAGGCGACGGCATTCTGAAAATCCTTCCCGGAGACCAGCTGGGGAAGAAACGCGCGGCTCACGGGTCCGTTGAAGGAGCGCACGACACCGAGTAGTACCGTCACGGCGAAGATCGGGTAAACGGAATGCAGTCCGCGCAAAGTGAGAAAGAGCAGCGAGCCCGAGCAGAGCGTAAATCCACAATAGCAGAGGACGAGGAGAGTGCGACGCGGATACCGATCCGCCGCGTGACCGGAAACCAGAAACAAGAAAATGCCGGGAAGAAATTGCGCCAGGCCGACGAGGCCAAGATCCAGCGGCCTTTTCGTGATCTCGTAGACTTGCCAGCCGACGGCGACTGCCTGCATCTCGGTGGCCAGGACGAGGAAGAAACGAGCCAGCTGGAAGAGAACCAGACTCGGATAGGTGGAAGCAATTCGCCCGGTGACTTTGGAAATGTCGAGCGCGGCCATCACAGATTACTTTGCCACAAGATTGGAATGCGAACGAGGGATCGAGCAACGGCAAAGAAAAATGCGCGCGAGCCGAGAGGGCGTGGCGGCTCGCGCACCACCAGGGCGAATGGCGGATTTGTTTATTGACCGAAAACGAGAATCGTGAATTGTCCTCCTAGATTCGCGGGCACGAAAAGATGATGCGTTTTGGGATCGAGGCCCATGGTCTTTGAACCTGGGTTGGTTGTGACGTTTTCAAGAAGCGTATATTGGTCCGCGGAATCCTGATGGAAAACCGCGATGGAGCCGCCTCCTGTTGACTGAAACACCAGTTTCGTCCCGGGGTCGTAAGCGGCTGCGTCCACGCGCTCGCCGATCGGAGCCGTGGTGATCACTTTGCCGCTATCGGCGTCCAGCACAACCATCAGTTGGCCGCCCCGGCAGCCGGCAAACAACCGGCGGGATTGTGGATCGAAAGCCAAAGCAGTGGCCGTTCCGCCCGGCGCCAGCGGCCAATGGTGCAGAACCTTCAGCGTGTTCGAGTCGATGTGAACGGTCTCCGCCTTTTCTTCAAGGTTGATATAAACATTGCCTCTTCCGTCCGCTGCGGCAAATTCCGGTCCGCCGCCCAGGTCAATGGTGCCAATCACTTTTCCGTCCGCCGGGTTGATCACCGTGGTGTTATCGCTATCACCGTTCATCGCGAAGACGTGCTTGGTACCGGGATCATAAATAATCGCGTCAGGTTTCTTTCCGACCTTGACTTCACCCAGCGTCTTTAGCGTCTTCAGGTCAAAGATAATCACGGAGTCTGATTTGCCGGCAGTGACGAATCCGCGGCCAAATTCCGGCACGACAGCCACCCCGTGAGCCCCCGGAGTATTTCGAATCGTGCCGACAAGCTCGGAAGTATCTGCATCGAGGACTTCGACTTGCGTGGCATGCGCGATGTAAACGCGCCGCCCCGCTTCGTCCACGGTGACGTAGTCCCAGCTACCCGTGCCGGGAACGTTCACTTTCTTGATGATGTGGTATCCGGATGACGGCGACGCCAGACTGGTTATCGCGAAAAGGCCGAGAATCGCTGTGCACACTGTGAAATTGCGTTTCATTTTTTCTCCTATCATGAAATGTGATGCTCTGCCCGGTTCTACCGTGAAAACTTGAAGCTCTCAGTGGCATTTTCCGCTGCCGGAATCTGTGAAGCTCTTGCCCGTTTCAGGAATAAATTGCCAGTCGTAGGCTCCGGGCCTGAGAGTGAGTTTCAAGACGCCGAAGGCCGTGGCATCGCGCAATTCGCTGTTGGGCTTTGGCGCGCCGAACGGGCGGTGATTCTTGCCGCCCGTGCCAACAACGAATTCACGGATGCCACGCTCCGGATCGGCAACGCCCGCAGGCGTTTGCGGGGCAAAGCGCTCGTAATCGTGATCATGGCCGCCGACAACGACATCGGCATTGGCTTCGTAGAGCGCCTGGAAGAGAGGCTTAACGGTGAGATCATTGCCGTGGGCGCTGCCGGAACTAAAGAGCGGTCTGTGCCAGTAGGAGAGCGTGCAGGCAGCGGGGTGAGCGGCAAGATCCGCACGCAGCCACTTTTCTTGCGGTGAACCGGCTTCGCAGCCCCCGACATCCCGGCACTCGCTGTTCAGCACGATGATGTGCCAGGTTCCGAGTTCGTAGCTGTAGTAGCCGGTCTTCGGGTCGCCGGCTACCGCTCCGAAATAGCTGAAGTAAGGTGCCGCACCAGTGGCATGAAACTCGTGATTGCCGGGTGCGGGGCGGGTGCGGGATTTTGCGCGGCCCCACGTTTTGTCGTAGCAGGCGAAGTTTTCCTTGCTGCCATCCGGATAAGCCAGGTCGCCTACGGCCATGACAGTGCCGCCGACATTCTCGAGCAGTTTCGCCGTGGCCTCCGCGCCGGAAAGATCCTTGCAGTCGGCGATGTCACCCGCGCCGACGAGGATGGCAGATTGATCCGCAGGCGGCGTGGCCGAGGACAGAATTGCCGGGCATGGAGAGAGCGTTGCCAACGCCTCCGCAGCAACTATCAAGCCTATGCCCCAGAAGTGCTTTTGCATCGCCAACCCCTTGATCGATTCATGACGATAGCGTGAGAAGGGAAAGTAAACCAAACAACCTAAACACAGCATAAATCACGGCCAGGAGAGATTAGAGACTCTGTAAGACGATCTTCGAAAAGGGCGAAAAAGCCGCCCCTGTGACCTAGCCGGAAATTCTCGTGGAGCCTCCTAGGGGGTACCCAACCCTGTGGTTGCTCTTGCCAAAGGGAGCGGTAGTGTTTGAGAAAACAGGAAAGTTAGCGTTTCCCGCGGCGCAAAAACAGCGCGCCAGAGTGTCGAAACAAAGGGGATGCGTGCACAATGTGAAGAGATCCAAAGGCTTCCTAGTTGAGCACCCCCCCTAGACTCCGGGCATTTGCATGAATTTCAAAATCCTTATTTCTCGTGCAAGGGCGACCAGCGGAAGCCCGCGGCCACTGTGGGCTTGTAATACTCCCGCTGGATCATGTACTGCGGGCTGCCCTGATAGAACCCGAAAACCTCGTTGTTGAGATTGAGGCCATACATGACGAACTGCAGCCCATGAACCAGGCGATAGCTGCCTTGAACGTCCACCTGGAGGTGCGCATAGAGGTAGATGTCGCTATCTGGCCCCTTGATTCCTCCAGGAGTTATCGTGGCAGCACCACCAGCGAGCGGATCCGATCCGTCCTGATATCTATACTCGAAGATGTTCGCGGCGTTGTAGGACAAACCTGCACGAAAAGAGAAACGACCGCGATCATACGTCGGACTGATGTTCCAGGTGTGCGGCGCAGAGCGCGAGAGCCTTGGGTTGTCGGCGCGGTTAAAGAGCCCGATGGCTCGAGAATCGGTGTAGCCGTAATTTGCCGAGATACCGAAACCACCGAGCAGTCCTGGGAGAAACGTCAGATGTTGCAGGTAGGCGACTTCAAACCCAGTCACCCATCCGCTGCCGGCGTTGACGGGCTGCGTCACGTTGTAAAGGCCCGGCGGAGCCCCCGAAACAGGAGGCTGATAGTTGGCGATCTGGACCGTTTTCGTTACGATCGGGTCGCTGAGGTTCTTATAGAAAAACCCTGCCGAGATAAGTCCGAAAGGCTTCAGCGCATGCTCCAGGAGCACGTCGAAGTTGTCAGCGGTTTCCGCTTTGAGATTGGGATTTCCCAGGGAGGCGGTGTTGATGCCACCGCCCGCCGAGAAGCTCGCTGCCTGGGCAATGTCCTGCGGATTCGGACGCGACAAACCACGACCGTAGACAAGACGGAGGTCTGTGTCACCGGTGAGGGCGATGCGTGCAGAGACGCTCGGAAGCACCTTAAGATAAGAACCGCCGAGTTTGCTTGTTAGCGTGCCCGCAACCGAATCAAAGCTCAAGGCATCGAGGTTGGTGCCCTCAAACCGAACGCCAGCCACAAGGCGGACTCGGTTGAAATCAATGGTGTTCATCAGGTAGCCGGCAGAAACCTTTTCAATCAGGTCAAAGTTATTGCCACTTACTACGGAAGGGCCGGAGAGTGCGCCGGGCATAGCGGTGTTGAAAGCGGCGAGGACGGCGCGGTAACCTGGGTTGTATCCCAGTGGATATGCACCATTATAGTAATTACTGTTCGACAAAACATTCGGGAATGTGTTCATCGGCAGCAGCGTCATCCCGGCAGGAACCGAAAAATCGGGGGTGAAGGAATTGTCAAACTTGTGTTCGTTGCGGAACTTGCCCCCAACTTCGATGGTGGAGAGGTGTGAACCCAGGTGGTAATTCTTGGCGACCGCTCCGGTCACTTGCAGATTCAACTGAGCGGTGAGCCCGGTCGCGGCGCCGTCAATCCTGTCGAGCGACATAGTTGTCGGATCGTGCGCTTCGCTGTAGCAAACCGGCGCCCACTGCGGCAGGTAAATGCTGTTGGTCGCGGCGGGATCGAAGGCGCAGCTGCTGCTCGCGAGATTTGATCTGAAAGATGCGGTGGGATCGTTTTCGCCCAGCTGCCGGGAGCGCGAGGCAGAGACGTCCCAGGCGAACCATGAACTCGTACGCACGTGCTTGCCGCCAAGGACCAGACTTCCGATGCCATAGTCCGGCAGCCGAATCTGGGTATTGAAGCTCGGAGTGCCACCATTGCCGTTCAAGAGACCGCCAGCCACCGGGTCGGTATTGTCGTTTAACGTGTACACCCAGCGATCACCGAAATTCTTGAAGTCAGAGTAGAAACCGCGAAGATAGATATTGGACCCCTCGGCAAGTTTGTAGTCCGTGCTGCCAGCTAGTCCCCAGCGGCTGCGGTAGTAACGATATTCGCGCTGGTCGATGGTATCGAACCAGCGTGGACTCCCCGGAAGCAAGGTGGCGATGTCTGGTACCGGCTCGATGTCGTCAATTCCGCGGCCGTTCCAATCGTAGGTGCCACCAATGAGCGCGCCGAAACGCTTGTCGCTGCCGAATCGCTGGCCCATCGTGGCAGCGGTTTCGACCAGGCCGCGGCCATTTACGATGGGAGTGTATCCACCCATTCCGTTGAGGGTGATGGTAGGCCGTTCGCCCGCCGTCTTGGTAACCAGGTTTACAGAACCACCGATTCCGTCCGCGTCCATGTTGGCTTGGAGGGTCTTGTTGATTTCCACGGACTCGACAATGTCAGCCGGAATGGCATCCAGCTTGATTTGGCGCACGCCCGATTCCGGAGAAGGCACGTTGATGCCATTGATGGTGACGCTTGTGAGCCGGGGCTCGGTACCACGGACCTGCACGTACTTGCCTTCGCCTTCGTCGCGCTCCAAGGTAACGCTAGGCAAACGGCCAAGGGCATCAGCCATATTGGCATTGGGCAGGCTGCGAATCACGTCCGAGGTGAGCACCTGCACAAGGTTGTCGGCGGTTAGCTGACGGTTGATCTCCTCAGCTTCACCGGAGGCGCGCTCCGCAGTAACAAGGACTTCCAGATTTTGAGACCCGACCTCAAGCTTGGCATCGAGGCTGGCAATCTGTCCGGCAGAGACGGTTACCTGCTTGGTGAAGTTGTTGAAACCAACGTAAGTGATGCTGATCGTGAAACTGCCGGGTTCCACGTCATTGATGAAGAACTCGCCTTGGGTATTGGAAACGACGATAATTCCCTTTGGTTGCAGCTCAATTCGTGCGCCCTGCAAAACGCCACCGGAATTATCCGTGACGTGGCCGCGGATTCCGCCCTTACGTTCCTGGGCAAGACCCGGCACCCCTAGGACAACCATGGCGCCAAGCGCCAGTAAAAGCCTCTTCCCATTCGACATCATCACACCCTCCACTCGAAAACCACTAAGCTTTTCAAACGCCAGCAGTTAGGACACTGGGGCGGTATGGGTCGTCGGAATACGGCTGGCCCCGCCCTTGGCCTCTATTTGGGGTGTGGATTGCTACTGGGAGATGAATGGCTATTCACGAATCTTTGAAATAAGAATGAAAGAATCTTCAGATTCAGAGTTCGGGCGAATGGCATCCGCGCTACAGGTGCGAAGGCAGGAAGGGGCTAGCGATTCGTAGCCATGGGCAGAGTAATACAAAAGACGGAGCCGTTGCCGAGCGTACTCTGCCCTTCAATTGAGCCGCTGTGCCGATCCACGATCCAACGCGCGATCGCGAGGCCGAGCCCGGAGCCGCCGGGTTCGCGGGAGCGCGCCTGATCGGCACGGTAGAAACGTTCGAAGATATGAGGCAGGTCTTTGTCGCTGATGCCGATTCCGTCGTCGCGAATCTCGATTCTGGCATTCCCTTGCCCGTTCGAGAGTCTCATTTCAATCTTGCCGCCGGAGGGCGTGTACTTTACGGCGTTTTCGATGACAATCAGGAGAAGACGCTCGATCGCGGCGGGGTCCGCGAAAACCCGTAGCGGACCATCTGCAAGCTCTCTCGTGACTTGGATTCCCTTGCCCGCCGCCAGAATGCCGGCCTGCCCTGCAATCTTCTCCAGATGCGGAACGAGGTCGATGTCGCCGAAGTGAAGTTCGGTGGCCCCGGCATCGGCGCGGGCCAATGTCAGTAGATTTTCTATAAGATGAGTCGTCTCTTCTGATGTCGCCAGGATGCGCGCGAGCGTTTCACGATATTCGTCTTTTGTGCGAAGACGACGCAACGCCAGCTCGGCACTGGTACGGATCAGTGCAACCGGCGTGCGCAGGTCGTGAGAAGCGTCGGCCGTAAATTGGGTGATCCGTTTTACGGAAGCCTCGATGCGGCCGAGCATGGCGTTCAATGTTTCCGAGAGACGACGCAATTCATCATTCGCCGGAGGTACCGCGAGGCGGACGGACAAGTTCTGTACGCCGACGCCTTGCGCCGTCGCAATGATGGCGTTGACCGGCGCAAGGGCGCGCCCGCTCAGCCAATAGCCCGCCAGCGAAGCGAGAACGACGAGAAAGGGCAAAGTTTCTTTAAGAATGAGACGAAAACGATCGAGTGCCTGGTCGAAGGGTTCGGTGGGAACGGCGGCCCGGACACGAAAGGTTTGCCCGTTGACTTCGCTGGCGCGCATGGCGATGCGGTACTGCAAATTGTCGAGGTTGGTGGTGTAAAAAGTGACTTCATTTTTCTTCATCGGGGGAAGGGCTCCGTATGGCTTCTGAAACGGATCAGATTGGAATATCATCCTCCCATCCGCCTCTGAAACTTCGAGCAGAGCGGCACCAGCCCACATCACCCCCAGCCGGTCCAATTCTTGTCTTACTTTTTCGATGCCTTTTGGCGCAGTGCGGACAAGCACGTTTTGAATACTCTCGAGGTTGGCCCCGGAGGCATCGTTTACCGTGGTTTCGATACTGTGCTGAAAACCGAATTCGCTGATCCACGCGAATGACGTAAAAGCGACAACCAAAACCGCGAAATACCAGGCGGTGATCCGGGCGCGAAGGGGCAGCTTCATGGTCAGAGTTGGGGGCCGAGAGAATACCCGAAACCACGCATGGTGTGAATCAGTTTTATGGGCTCGTTCTCATCGATCTTCCGGCGAAGCAGGCGCACAAAGGCGTCCAGAGTGTTCTCTTCGATGTTTTCCGACGGCCCCCATACGGCTTCGAGAATGGCATGGCGAGAGGCGGCACGCCCCTGGTGACGCATGAGGAACTCCAGCAAGCGAAATTCCGTCGGGGTGAGATGGATTTCTCGAGTTCCACGGAAGACGCGGCGCTGGGTGATTTCCAGTGCCAGATCACGGACCCGCAGAGTATGAGTTCGCGGCTCGGCTACCCGGCGCTCCAGCGCACGGATACGGGCGAGCAAAACGGCCAACGAGAACGGTTTCGTTACGTAGTCGTCGGCTCCTGAGTCGAGCCCTTTGACGATGTCGGGGACGGAGTCGCGAGCGGTAAGCATCAAAATAGCAATGTCTTGCCGGAGTTCGCGAAATCGGCGCGCGACCTGAATCCCGTTGATTCCAGGGAGCATCACGTCGAGCAGGACAAGGTCGAACTGCCTGTCTTGCGCCAGGGAGAGCGCTGAAGGACCGTCGTGAGCAAGGCTCACGGCGTGATTATCTTCCTCGAGCCCGCGCCGGAGCACCTGCGCCATTCCCTTTTCATCTTCGACGACCAGGATCTTCATGCCAGCTAACTGCTTTCTCCGGAACTTCCTCCATCATCCGCTTCGGCGACTTGAAATCAAGCCGCAGTGGCATTTTTCGGTTGCAGATAGAAATGGATCGCGGGCGTAAAGATGAGCGAAAGCACCATCGAGCTCAGAATCCCGCCCACGACAGTGATGGCGAGCGGCTTAAGCATCTGGGAGCCCTTCCCAATGGCAAAAGCCAAAGGGAGCATGCCGGCGACGGTGGCGAGCGCGGTCATGGCGATGGGCCGCAAACGGCGGCGGCCGGCCTGAATCATGGATTCCTCGGCGGAAAAGCCGAGGTCGCGGAAGCGGTGCTCGGCGTCAAGGAGAAGAATGCCGTTCTTCGCTACGATGCCGACTACCATGATCATGCCCATGAAGGAGGCGACGTTAAACGTCGTGCGAGTAACAAGAAGGGCGAGCAAACCGCCAAAAGTCGACAGCAAAGCGGAACCCAGAATCGCGGTCGGCGCGGAAAATGTCCGGAATTCGAACAGCAGCACGACAAATAGCAACACCAACGCGAGCAGGAGAACCATGAGCAGATCGCCGAAGGATTTCATTTGCTCCGCGTACGTGCCACCGTATTCCACGCGGACGGAAGGCGGCAGGTGAAGATCGTCGACAGCTTTCTTGACGGCGGTGATGCCCGATCCGAGATCCACGCCCTCGAAACGTCCCGTGACTTCCACGAGCCTTTGAAGATTCTCCCGGCGGATTTCCGTCTGTCCGGGGTCCGAACTAACTGTTGCGAGGGAGCCGAGAGTTGCCGTGCGTCCGGTGGCGCTAGTGAGGAGCGTGTTGCTCATGCGATCCAGCGTCGCCCGGGCCTGCTCCGGGAATCGAACGCGGATGGCGTAAGCGCGATCGTTTACAACCACGGGCGTCGCGGCGGGCTCGCCTTCCAGAATGGCGGCGGCATCGACAGCAATCTCTTCGGGCGTGAAGCCTGCGCGGGCAGCCACGGCAGGATCGATTTGAAATGTGGTTGCGGGTCCGCTGATGGTGTTCTCGATGCCGTCGAGAACATCGACGACGCCGTGAATATTCCGAATGGCGTCGGCTACGCGCGGAGAGGTATTGGCAAGGAGTTTTGGATCCTGCGCAAAGAGTTTGATCACGATGGGCTCCGGCTGACTCGTGAGGTCACCGATCATGTCCTGCAAGACCTGCACGAACTCCACTTTGGTGGCAGGTTCGGTCTGTTCGATCTCAGAACGGATGTCGGAAATGACCTCATCGATGTCCCTCTTGCGGTCGCTCTTGAGCTTGACGGTGAAATCGCCGCGATTGGCTTCCGTGACCGCGGCGAGGCCAAGTTGCAAACCGGTGCGACGCGAAGTATTTTCGACCTCGGGCTGGGAACGAACAATCTCTTCGATATGTTGCAAGATGCGGTCTGATTCCGCGAGCGAACTGCCCGAAGGGGTGAAGTAATCGAGAATGAATCCACCTTCATCCATTTCGGGCAGGAGGTCGGAACCGAGGGCCTTATAACAAACGAATGCGAGAATGACAATCACGACGGAACTCCCGGCCAGAAGAAGGGGCCGTTTGAGAACCGCTTCCATGGCCCGCGCATAAAACGCGACAATCCGGCCAAAGAAACCGGAGAGCTGGGCTTCTTCCACAGCAAGAAGCGCGGCGGCATCGTCGCCGGAAGATGATGCGCTTTCGGCGATTGGCGTTTCTCTGCGCCGCACAAGATACTGACTGAGCGTGGGCGTCCAGGACAAAGCGAGGAGAAGCGAGGTGAAGAGCGAGACAGTCATAGTAACGGCGAGCGCTCGGAAAAAGCTCCCGGTCACACCGGTGATCGAGATCAGCGGAAGGAAAACAACAATCGGGGTGATCGTGGAACCGATCAGAGGAATGGTCATTTCCTGCAGCGCGCTTTGAATGGCTTCAAAGCGTCCCTGTCCTCCGTCACGATGCAAGACGATGTTTTCCAAGACCACGATGGCATCATCGATAACCAAGCCGACCGCAGCCGCCAGACCGCCAAGGGTCATGAGGTTGAAACTCTCACCAGTAAGCCTCAGGACGATGAAAGTGATGAGCAAGGTGGCCGGAATCACCAGCCCGGCGACAAGGGATGTGCCCCAGTCACGCAAGAAGAGAACGAGGATGACGGAAGAGAGCAGTAGTCCCAATAGCACGGCATCGCGAACGCTGGCGATGGATTCGTGAACGATGGTCGATTGATCGTAAAACGGCTCGATGTGCACACCGGGGGGCAGCGTGGGACGAATCTCTTCGATTTGGGAGTGGACTTCGTTGGCGACATCGAGCGTATTGCTATCGGGCTGACGATGCACGCTGAGCAGAACGGCGGGTTTGCCGTTGGCCGTAACCATGGTGTAAACCGGAGCGACCGAGGGCGCAATCTTTGCAATATCGCCGAGACGAATGGGAATGCCCGCTGTCGAGCTCTTCACCACTATCTGGCCGATCTGCTCCGCCGTTCGAACCTGGCCGCTGATCAAGCCGAGAACCAATTGATGATTATTCTCGATGAGACCGGGAGAGTCGATGAGGTTGGTCCGGCGGATGGCCTCGAGAATGTCGTTGACGGTGATACCGGCGGTGAGCAGACGCGCCGGGTCGGGCGTTACTTGGAACTCCGGAACGCGGCCACCTTGCACGAGAACGGAGGCCACACCATCGAGCCGGTTCACGCGTGGCTTGATGTCATAGGTGGCAATTTCCCAAAGCCGGTTCTGCGGGATGGTGTCTGAAGTCAGGCTGTAGCCCAGAATCGGAAATGAAGCGAAGGTGAGGCGGTGGGTTTCAACCTTGGCCGTCGGTGGCAATTCCGCCTGCATGCG
>Ga0307471_100002149_pt1 | contig 11222 bp, 5 predicted proteins | sample atmos_gasesAM3C__2_FD_204566 | JGI IMG/M metagenome (GOLD analysis project Ga0307471, IMG submission 204566) | Hardwood forest soil microbial communities from Morgan-Monroe State Forest, Indiana, United States - atmos_gasesAM3C_515 | ecosystem: Environmental > Terrestrial > Soil > Temperate... | reverse complement strand
AGTGGGCTTGCGCCCACTTCATGGTGCGACCCGATTCAGAGCGAAGAATGAGTATATTCCGGGAGCAAGGTAAATGCAAGGTACCTTAGGGCTTAGCCGGCGGCCGGCGGTTTTTTCGCCGGACCAATGCCGCTTTTTTTCGCTCCAAAACCTCTTTAACTCAAAGGAATACAAAGGCTAATCAGAATTATGGCACTCTCCCCGGTCAATCTTGCCTTCTTCGCGAATTGCCAGTCTCATGCCCCGGCAGGTGCTTGACGACATGCCTTCTCCTGCGTAATGTATCGCTACGTCTACAACTGCGCCCAGGTAACCATGGTCTACGCGCGGCCCAGCATCTTCACGCTCTCGAATTATCCTCTGGCCCTCGTTTGTCTTCTCCTGCTGTGCCACTCTTCGGCTTTTGCCCAGCGGCCCACCAGCGGAAGCCGCGGAAGCCAACAAGGTTCTGGTTTTTCAACCGTTACCCTTTCCGTGAGCGTGCGCGATGCCAGCGGGGTGCCCATGGATGGCGCAAGCGTGGTCACACTTGTTGCCACTGCGGGTAGTTACCGTCAGACAACTACCACACGGGACGCCTCCACCGCCGTCTTCGACGGGCTTGCGCAGGGTGAGTACGAGGTGGAGGCAAGTTACCCTGGTTATCAAAGGACAACAGAGCACATCAGTGTGATGGCCCTGGGCAGCATGATGCAGGTCTACCTCTACCTCCTCCCTGAATCGGACCAGAAACCCCAAGGAACCAGGCCGCAAGGCCTCGTCATGTCCCCAAAACTCCAGGCCGAGATCGATAAGGGTTTGGAGGCCCTGCGCAAACGTCAATTCGAAGTGGCGCGCGCACATTTTGCAAAGGGTCTTACGCTGGCCCCGGGGAATCCCGACCTCAGTTATCTCCTGGGCGCTGCCGAGATCGGATTGAACCATCCCGAAATTGCGCGTCAGAATTTCGAACATGCATTGTCAATTGACCCCACGCACGAGCGATCCTTGCTCGCCCTCGGCGAGATACAACTCCTCAACGGGGAAATTTCTGCAGCCATCGTCACTCTGGAAAAAGCATTTCTCAAGAACGGGGCGGGATGGCGCACCCATCTCCTCCTCGCCTCCGCCTACGCCAGGGCCGGCCGCATGTCTGATGCGGAAACCCACGCGCAACGCGCCGCCGAGTTGGCTCATGAAAGAGGCGCCGGTGCCCGGCTCCTTCTCGGAGAAATACAGCAGGCAGAAGGAAAGTTGCCCGAGGCACAAAGAACCTGGCGAGATCTCGCGGCCAAGTTTCCCGGCGACCCCTCCGCGGCAGAAGCCAGGAAAAAGCTTGCGGCGCTGTCCGCCCCACGGCCCGCCGTCCCCTCGGAGCCTGCGCAGCTTGCGAATCTGCCGGTCCCCGTCACTCTCGGTATCGAATTGCTGCCGGCCAAAGAGCGTCCCTGGGCCCCTCTTGATATTGACAGCCGGGAATACCCGCTGGGGCAGAACGCAGCCTGCAGCGCGGAAGAAATTCTTCCCCGCGCGGAACACCGGCTGAAATCACAATTGCAGAATTTCGAGAAATTTACGGCGACCGAACACATCGATCACCAGGAAATTGACCGTCTCGGCAGGCCCGGCCCTGTCAAATCGCGCGATTTCTCCTACATTGTCTTCGTCAATCGTTATGCGGGCGATTCCTTCTTCCTCGACGAAGACAGGTATTCCACAAGGAAAGACTCCAGTTTTCCCACCGCGCTTGCGACAACCGGTCTCAATAATCTCGGCCTCTCCATTTTGCAGCCTGCTACCCGGAGAGATTTCGTGTATCAATGCGAGGGTCTGGCGAGCATCCGCGGAAAGGCTACCTGGCAAATCCGGTTTCAGGAAAAGAAGGATTCCCCTGGCGGAGTCCGCGAGTGGCGGCGGGACGGCAAGCTGTACAAGATCCCTGTGAAAGGCCGGATCTGGCTCTCTTCCGCGAGCTTCGATGTCCTTCGCATCGAAACCGATCTGTTGGAGCCCGTCCAGACACTCAACCTCACCCGCGATCACCTGCTCGTTGAATACGGCCCCGTGAATTTCTCGGCCGGCAATACCACGCTGTGGCTTCCTTGGAGCGCTGAGATGCACATGGAACTCCGCGGCCGCCGTTATCATCACAAGCATTATCTGACGGACTACATGCTCTTTGGAGTGGATACCAACCACAAAATTGGAAAGCCGAAAAACGCGGCTCCGCCTTCGACTCAGGCTTCTCCAGCAGGCGACCCGAACAGTCTCTAAAATGAAAAGGGCCGCCTCGCAGCGGCCCTCATTTCCCAAATATTGAACCGAACTAGCTTTATGGCTTGCCAGCGGGAGGCGTGGTTGGTTTTGGCGCGGCTGCCGGAGGCGCGGTGGGTTTCGGCGTGGCTGCGGGCTTGGCCGCCGGAGCACCCGAACCCGAACCCTTGATCGGATACTGCTGATCGTATAGCCGGATAATGTCCTGGGTGACATCGACATTGTTTGAAGCGTAGATAATCGGCGAATTCTGCGCCGACGAATCGAACACCGCCACAAAGCCGTTCTCGCGCGCGAACCTGTCCAGCACTTCCATCATCTTGCGGCCGATGCGATCCACAACGTCGCCCTGCGCCGTGTTCACGTCTTCCTGCAATTCGGTGTTCTTGCGTTCCAGTTGCGCGGCGAGTCTTTGCCCCTGAGTCTGAGCTTTGGCTTTCTGCTCGTCGCTCCAGGTGGTCTGGTTCGCCGCCAACTGCTGCCGGATATCGTTGATCTGCTTGTTCAGCGCTTCCATCTCGTTCTGCCGTGGAGCGAACTGCGATTGCAACTCCGCCGAAGCCTGTTTGCCTTCCGCCGTCGTCACGATTGCCTGACGGACGTTCAGCACGCCAATCTTGCCGCCGCTTGCCGCGCCCGCCGCCGTGGCACCCTGCGCACGAACGGTTACTGTGCTCAGCAGACACAACGCAGCCGCCGCAGCCACACGAATCATGTTTCTCGAATTCACTGTTTTCTCCTTATTCTTCTTGGCCCTGCCTTGTCCCTGGCGACCGACGCCATTAAGATTGGCAAGCCTTTGGATACTTAACCGGTGACCGGTCAAACTCTTTTTCATTCCCCGGGGAAACGGAACGACTCCGTCATCGCGTACTCCCCCAGAAAGTCCGCCTGCACAGTCTGGCGGCTTACACTAGCCTAAACTGCCCTCACGCAAAGCGAACAGTATAGCTGAGCGAGTAAGACCGCTGCAAACGCTATCCTGGCTGGTGTGCGCCGCCACCCGCGCGCGCTGCTTCCCTTACTTCGGCAGATTCAGGAACACCACGCGATTGTTGTTCTGGTCCACAATCACCGCGGTGTTCGTGAAATTATCCACTGCAATTGCAAACTGCGACATGCTGCTGATTCCCAGCGTCTGCCGAGTCTTCAAGTTCTGCGAATCCACCACCGAACTGGTATTCGACGTGGAATTGATCGTCAGCAATGTCCCGGTCTGATAGTTGTAGCCCAACGAATAGGGGTTAATCCCCACGCGAATCGTCTGGACTGCGCTTGTATCCGGGTTGAACGAATAAATTGCGTTTTGCTGCGTTGAAGTAGCGTAGAACACGGCCGTCGCGGGCGCCGGATCGTACACGATGCCCGTAATGCTCGCGGCTAACGAAGATATGGAAGCAGTTGAACTCTTGATCGGGGGAGCAGTGGCCAGGTTCACCACGTCCAATCCTCCCGTCACGCTCGTCGTGCCGGAGTTCTGCAGGCTCGTGACCACGGCAACCGCTCGGTTCGGATCCACCGCAATCGCCGATGGCGGGCCGCTTAGGGCCACTGTTGTCGCCCCTGGAGCACCCTGCACGTGGCCCGTGGTGTTCGCAGTGGTTGTCTGGTCGGAGGGCAGCAACACCGTCAGGTCGATGGACGATAGAGTGTTCGATCCGCTGTTCGACACCAGCGCCAGCGCGCGGTCCTGATCGATCGCCACTCCCAGCGGCGCGAGTCCCACCGTTACTGTGTTCGCCGTCGTTGTGGTTGTTCCAGATGTCACGGACCAACTCACGATCGCCGGCGACTCTGGATTGTGAATGTCAATAATCGAGGCCGTGCCGTTTGGTGTGTCTCCGTTGTTCGCCACCACGGCCAGGCCCATCCGCGGGATTACCCCGATGCCGATTGGATTTTTCCCGACGGCCACCGTGCCAAGAATCGTGCCGTACGGCGCCAGGCTTCCGTCTGTTTTCACGAAGCCGGCCGGATTGATTGCAATCACAGACACACTGTTGCATGCGTAGTTGGAAACCAACGCAATTTGCCGTGATTCGTCAATGGCCACGCCTTCGGGTCCTTGCGGGAAGCTGGACGTGGGCGCGCAAGCGCCGGACATGTCCAGAATTCCCACAACGTGCAAGTCGATGGCGTTGGACGTGGTGACCACGCCACCAGCGTTGAACTGGACGTCGAGTGCGTAATCGTGCGGCGAAAACAGGAATGCCGCCGGAATGGTCACATCAATCTCACCGTCTGTGACGGAAGTCGGGGCGGGAATCGAGACTGGTGTCGTCGACCCTGGAGGCGTAATTGTTGCCTGCCCGTCCAGACGCACCACCGGAGTTGCTCCGGCAGTGAAGCCCTGCCCGAGAATTCGTAGATTGGCTGACTGGCCCACTCTGACCGCTTGCGGCATACACGGCTGCTTCGGGTCCGTCAGGCTGCATGTAGTCGCGGGTGCCAGAGACCCCAGCGCAGGCTGGGCCACCGGCACACCGTATGCCGGAACATTGTCTTGCAACAGCAGCGCCTGAATGTGCGTCTTCTGGAACGGGTTATTCGGGTCCGTATCCAGATTCATATACGTCAGCGTGTTGCTGCCCGCGTTTGCCACCAGGACAAATTTTGTTTTCGGATCGTACACCATCGGTCCAAACACCTGCACTGCCGCCGTTTGTCCGTTGGGGGTATACGAACCCGTTCCTGATTGGCCGGTGTCAATTGCAGCGATAATCCGGAAAGGGAAATTTGTCGACCCGCCCGGCGCTGGTCCTCCGGGATTGATCAGCGAAATCTCATTCCCCGCAAAATTGGTCCCGGAATTTTCGCTGGGATTGTACGCCACCATCACGTTGGTGAATGGATCGAACGCAACCGAACGGAATCCTCGCTCAGGCGCACCGGCTGGAGTCGGAGTACAGGTGTTGCAGCTCCCCGCCGTCAGCGTGAGCGATGTCAGGCTCTGATCCAGCGTGCTGATAAATCCGATCTGCGCGGAAGTCTGATTGAAGTCGGCAAACCCAAATGTCCGCGTCACAGGATTAATCGCCGCGCCAGAGACATTGGACGAAGTGCTGAAGGAAAAGAAGGGAACGCCGTACTGAACCGTGCCCAGCGCGCTCGACGTGTTCGTTTCCGAATCGTCGGGTTGTCCCGTCTGCGCGTAAGTGAACGAGAATGGGTCGATCACCTGAACGATTTGAAACGTTCCGTTGAAATTCGAGTTTGCGGTATTCGTGGTCACTCCGGAAATGATCACCGTTCCGCCAAGAATCGGATTGATCCCGTGGGGCGCCTGCGTACGGATGGTGGTAATTCCGGCGGTGCGCGTGGCGCCGCTCGGCCCGGTGGAGGAGAACGGAAGAATCTTTACGCTCGTCCCCTGCTGCAAAAGATCCACAACAGACGTCGAGCCAAATCCGCCGCCCGGCGTCACGTAGGCTAGCGGCACCTGTGGCTGCATTACCACTCTGGGCGTCGGCCCGGTGTTGATCGAAACGGGGGCAATGACGCAAGGAGGAGTTTGCCCCGGCACGAAGCAGGTACGCGTGTCTGTCCCGTCCAGGTTTGGATTCACGTCCACGATAAATCCGATATTCGTGCTGACGTATGCCACTACCCCCAGATGGGTCCCGGGATCCACTCCAAACGCGAAGGGCGCGGGAAGTCCCGTCGCTGAGGGCTGCCCCAACAGGGTGCGCAAGTCGACCGAAACGCCCTTCAAGAAAGTGAAATACGGCGCCGCCTGCGGCGTGATTGCGTACAAATAGAGCATGCTGTCTCCGCTGCTGACCACGACCCCCAGATCGCCACCATTCACCGGCAACTGATTGTCAATGGCAATGTCCGTCGGTGAGGCAGCCGTGGGCGAACCCGCTGAGACCAGCGAAAATGGACTGCCCACCTGGATCGGCGTCCCCCCGGTTAGGTCGATCAACTGCAATGTGCTCGTGGCCTGCTCCGTAATTACCGCGTAGCCTTTTACCGAATTCAGCGCCATGGCGCTCGGCGCCAGGTTTGTTCCCGAAGCCCCTGCCGGGTTGAGCGGCACGGAAGTGGGCGCCGGCGCGACGTTGAACGCCGGCTGCACAGCCACATTGGTCGTCGTAGTCGGGAACATAGGCGGAATGCCTTGCGTTATGCTGCTGCTGACGGAGACTTCGTACAAACCGGGACTCGGCAGCTGAACGTTGTCCTTCGTGCCGAAAATCTGTCTAGGGCCGGATTGGGAAGTGTTTACAATCGTCCCCTGCCCGTTGAACGTCAGGTTCACCAGCCCGCCGGTAGAACCAAAATAGCCACCGTTCACGCCCAGCGAGATTGTTCCGAGACTGGAGCTCTGCGCAAAACTATCCGGAACTGCGGATACCAGCGCGGGACTTGCATTCACGATATGCAAGGGGCAAGCGATAGCTGCCGGCGATCCAGCCGGAGTCGGAACCAGCATGCAGGGTGACGGCACTGTGGTCGGCGGAGAGCCAGGGATGCTTGGGATCATGATCCACGCCGGATGGTCCGGGTCTGGCTCGGCCGCCGCCAGTTGTGGCGCCTGCAGCCGGACGCGCGTCATGATCGAAGCGTCGCAATCAACGGTCGCCGTTGTGCTCGTCGGCGGCGGGCAATACGCTGTGGAAATGGGGATCGTAAAAATCTGCGTCGTGCTCACCGGTGAGCCCGAGGTCGCCGTCAGATTCGCCGCCGCAGTTGGCGGAACGAAGACAATCTGGGTCGTGTTTAACAGATTCTTAGCGTTCAAGAACACATCCTGCAGAATTCCCCCCGCCGCAACGGTCGGCGGATACAGGCCAGAGTAGCTGACCGGGTTCGTTGTTGCGTTGACCAGCGTAATCGTCGCGAGAGCAAAGTGGGTGGGGTCCGCCGAAGACGAAGTCACTACAGAGACCGTGGTCGGGGATGCCCCCCCCGGTGGCGTAGTAGTCGCCGGAATCGTGGCAGGCGCTGTATAAGTCCCGTTCACATCGATCGTGCCACAGGTCGGATCGCACGAATCCGAAAGGGGATTCGGGGATTGATCCACGAGGTTCTTGGACGCCGTGTTCGGCTGCACCAATTTGAAGACGGCAGTCGAAGGATTTGTGTTGAGCAACGAAGCATTGAATGATGCCGTTTGTGCGGGCGTTATGCCCACCGGCACGGTTGCCGTCAACGGGGAAATCGCAACTCGAATTCCGGAATCCAGGTCGGCGATTCCCGTCCCCGTTTTCTTGTGGTCCGCATCCGCCGTGGCTATGAATGTTAGTTGGGGAATCGGGTTCGGAAAACTGCCAAGTGACGGGGCCGTGTAGGTAAGTACGTTCGAACCATTCGTCGAACTGGTCGTCCACGTCCCGATGTTGCCACCGTTCACCGTTTGACCCGAAGTGCACGGGGCCGGCTTTGTCGCTACCGGATTGGGCGTCGCCGTCGTTGGCAGCGGCGTGTAAATAAACGTGCATGTCCATACCACCGTCAGCGTCGTTGAACCGCCTACGGTCGCGGTGTAGTTTTCCACCTGCCCGGCCACCACCGTGACTTCGCTCGGCGTCACCGACACCGTCACCACGTTCGCGCTCGAACTCCCGCACCCGGACATCGCCATCGCCGCCCAAGCAGCGCATCCCGCCAAAATCGAATTTCTTGCTGTACGCCAACTCATGGATGAAATCTCCCCCGTGAATTCACCGCGCAAACTCCCCGCGGGCTTTCCCAAGCTGTCTCACTTCCTCGTTTCCTCGCCGCTCCCTTAGAACGTGCGGCTCACCGTAAACCGGAATGTCGTCTTCGGTTCAAAGTAGTTCAATCCCGAAGGCGCAAAAATCGGCTGCATTGCCAGCACCACGGCCGGGCTGCAAATCCCCTGCCAATTGTTCAAATTATTCGGATCAATGGGTGTGATCGGATTGGTTTGTCCGCTGGCGATGCACTGCCTCGAAAGGTTTATCCCGTTGATCTGCGCATTCGGCGCGTACAAAGTTTGGTGAATTCGCAGCGGATTATACGAGTAATAGATCCGGAACGGCGCTTGCACAATCGGCAAATTCACGATGAATTCGATACCCGCCGAATCGCGCAGCTTGAAGTTCGTTCCTGGGGCAATCTGCAATTGCGCCTGTTGGTTGGCCAGCGGAAACATCTGATTGATGTTGTCAATGCCGCTGGGAGCCAACTGCAATCCTCCCTTGCGCAACGTCCCAACCGTGCCGATATCATTAAACAGCGACATCGCCACCGGCCCAGCGATCGGGATGCGATATTCAAGATTCACTACCCCTTGTGTATCGCCGCCGGGGAAAGTGATGGTCTTCAGCAGCACGGGCACGTTGAACGACGCCCCCGATACCGAAATGGTCTGGTTGACTGTATTCGGGATGTACGTCACCGGCGAAACCGCGCGGATGTCGAACCCGCGTAAATCATTTTCCCCGCCCAGGTAGAACCGGCTGTAAGGCGGTATTTCTTTCCCGCCATACCCGGTTGTAAACCCGCCAAGGAATCTCACCCCGACGGCGTTGCGCCGGTGATTGACCGGATGGAAATACTTGAACTCACCCGTGTTTGTAATCGTGTTGACGTTGCCGCCGATCGGTCCGCCCGTGAACGACAGCGAATAAAAATAACTCTTCCCGTGCGTCGCATTGATGGGATTGTCGATGGTGTTGTAGCTGATCGTTCCCGTTACCGTGCTCGCGATGATCCCGTTCAACGCGCTGGGCCCCGCAAGGCTGCCAAATTGCAACGATTCGAACAGAAGTGCCGACGACTGGTTGAACGTGGAAATGTTGGTGCGCGTCAGGCCGTACGTCACTCCTACCCGCGTAAACACGTGCTTCTTCAAAGCGTAATTCGCAAAGGTTGTGAACCCCGTGCTGTTCTGGTTGTAATCCTGGATGAATTGCGGATTGATGCTGACCTGCTGCCCCGTCAGTTGTGCCGCCTGCTGCGCCTGGTTGAATTTGTACAGCGTCGCAAACACCGTGAAGCCGCTACTGATCGGCCGGTCAAACAGGTACGGCTCCGTGAATCCGAACATCAGGTTCCGCTGGTATTGGCCGATCTGCGCGGAAAGGGTCAGAGTTTCCCCAAGTCCCAGGAAATTGTTCGTCTGGTACGTCAAACCGATGAATCCGCCGGCCAGTCCGCTGACGCCGCCTTGCAACCCGATCGACTGCTTGCCCTTTTCCTTCAGCTTCAGCAGCAGGTCCACGGTTCCCTGCTTCTGGTTGCGCTTGATTTCCACGGCCTTGTCGGGATCCAGCTTGTCGAAATAATCAAGCTGGTTGATGCGCAGAACACTCAATTCCCAGGCCCGCTTGTTGAAAAGTTGCCCTTCGTCAATCAGCAGTTGCCGGCGGATGACTTTGTCGCGCGTCGTGGTGTTGCCGCTGAAATCGATGCGCCGCACGTAATACTGCTTGCCTTCATCGAACTTCATCGTCACGTCAATCCGCTTCGCCGCTTCGTCAATATCCGTCTCGGGCGTGGGTACGAAATCGATGAAGCCGTATTGCCCGTAAATCTTCGTGTAGTCTTCCAGCGCCTTGCGGATCTTCGCCGTGGAGAACACATCCCCCTGTTTCAGCGGGAACGCACCCTTCAAGGCCTCCACTTTTAGCGAAAGCGCCTTGTCCGGGTCGGTGCTGGCAATCCGCAGCGTACCCATCGTGTACTTTTGGCCTTCTTCGATCGGGATGGTGATGTTCACGGCTTTCCCGCTCGTCCGACCCATCACCACGGGAACGCCCCAGCGCCAGCCGGTCGTGTCGATGTTTTCCAGGATCGGGTCTTTCACCAACACCTTGAAATACCCGTTGTCCTGATACAGCCCGCGAATTCCGACTTCGATGTCCTCGATCAGCTTGTCGTGGTCGTAGGTTTTCGACATCACGTTGATTTCCGTGATCTTCAGCGGGATCGAATAGGGCCGGTCGTTGTGCATCGCGCGGATCAACTTCCGCCGGCTGAACGCATGATTCCCCGTAAACTGGATCTGGCCGACCTTGACCTTGGGCCCTTCTTCAATCTTGAAGACCAGGATCACCGCATTACTCGACGCAATCCGCTCATACTGCGGCGTCACGGTCGCAAATTGCCGTCCGTGTTCGCCCAGAAGATCCTTCAGGACGACCTCTGCTTTTTTGATGCGGGTTGGATCAAACTGGCTTTCCACCGTCAAACCGACTTTTTTCTCTTTAAACCGGTCCAGAATGTCCGATTCCGAAATCGAGTGGATTCCGTCGTAGCGGATGCGCCGGATGACCGGACGCTCCTTCACCTCAAACACAATCACTTTTGCGTTGGGCTTTCGCGGCGACTCTTCTACGCGCAATTTCACGTCCTCAAAAAATTGCGTGTTCCACAGCGCCTGGAAATCCCGCCGCAAGGTCTCTTCGTTGTAGGGGTCCCCTTCGCGGCTGAAAATGCGGGCTTTCAGCGTGTCCGTCCGGATGCGCCGGTTGCCTTCAAATACGATCTGGTCGATCAGCGCATTGCCACCCGCCTGCGCGGCTCCACCGGCTTCCTCCGGCCTGAACTCATCCATTTTTTCGGTGAGAGAATTTATATCCAGGTTGGCGTGAAACAGGTAATGCCCTTGCTCTGCGCCTGCTTTTTCTTCTAACCTTGAGCCGCTTGCCTGAATCAAATCAGGAGCAATAAACGTCAGCAAGGATAATAGAAGTAAGCGACGCCAGGAGACACCTGCTCGCTCAGAACGCGCCAGGTTCATCCCCGAGAAGACACAGACTTTCCGTTTAGCGGCCACTGAGAATCTCAAGGCCGCGCCCCCAAACTCAAGATGTTATTCTCCCGCCAGGCCCGGTGGGGCTGGTTGCGCGTACCACGCGGGACGGTTTCGACTCTGGCTAAACCGCTTCGCGTTCACACGTGTTGCGTCAGATTCGCTAGTGGACGACTGGGGTTGCCTCACCTACAGGCCGGAACGCGAGACCTTCCCCCGCAACGTAAATCTGCAATGTTGCAGG
>Ga0307471_100002148_pt1 | contig 11223 bp, 8 predicted proteins | sample atmos_gasesAM3C__2_FD_204566 | JGI IMG/M metagenome (GOLD analysis project Ga0307471, IMG submission 204566) | Hardwood forest soil microbial communities from Morgan-Monroe State Forest, Indiana, United States - atmos_gasesAM3C_515 | ecosystem: Environmental > Terrestrial > Soil > Temperate... | reverse complement strand
GGCTTTTCGGGTCCTCGACGTTCAGGAGCACGAGCCCCGGGTCGATCCGTCGGGCCAGGCCCGTCAGCACCCGCCCCGGCCCCACCTCGACGAAGATCGAAACACCGGCCTCGCGCATGGCCCTGATGGTCTCCACCCAGCGCACCGGCGCAGTGACCTGCCGGATCAGAGCCCCGCGGAGCTCCGCCCCGTCCGTCGCGACCCGCGCGGTGGCGTTGGGGATGACCGGAACAGCGGCGTCCCGGAACGATACCTTCGCGAGGTCGCGCGCCAGCTTCTCCTGGGCGGGCGCCATGAGGGCGCAATGAAAGGGGGCGCTGACCGGCAGACGGATCACCTTCCGCACGCCACGGGCCCGCGCCAGGACCGCGAGGCGCTCCACCGCGGCGGCGGTTCCGGCGACCACGGTCTGGTCGGGCGCATTGAGATTCGCCGGCGAGAGGACGTCGCCGCCCGCCGCCTCCCGGCACAGCGCCTCGACCTCCTCGAGCGTGCTCCCGAGGAGGGCCGCCATGGCGCCCTGGCCGACGGGCACGGCCTCCTGCATGTATTCGCCGCGCCGCCTCACCGTGCGCACCGCGTCCTCGAGCTGCAGGGCGCCCGCGGCCACGAGAGCCGCGTACTCCCCGAGGGAATGGCCCGCGGCGCAGGCCACCGAGGCGCCCAGGAAGTCCTCCGGAAGACGCGACCGCAGGGCCGCGAGGATGGCGAGGCTCGCCGTCAGGATGGCGGGTTGGGTCGTCGCGGTGAGGCGCAACGCCTCGTCCGGCCCGTCGAAACAGGCCCGGCTGAGGGGGTACTGGAGCGTCGCGTCCGCCCGCTCGAAGACACCGCGCGCCTCGGCATAGCGATCGGCGGTCTCCTTCCCCATGCCGACGGACTGTGATCCCTGTCCGGGGAACGCCAGGGCGACCCGCGGCGCGGCCCTCACCGGCCCCACTTGCAGAGGGCCGCTCCCCACGTGAGCCCGGTCCCGAAGGCGGCGAACAGCACGTCGTCTCCGTCCTTGAGCAGACCCTTGCGGACGGCCTCGTCGAGGGCGATCGGGATCGAGGCAGCGGAGGTGTTGCCGACCCGATCGATGTTCACGTAGACCTGGCTCTCCGTCAACCCGAGCCGGCTGCCGACGGCGTCGATGATCCGCCGGTTGGCCTGGTGGGCGATGAAGAGGTCGATGTCGGAGGTCTTGAGCCCCGCCCGCTCGAGGACCTCTCGCGATGCCTCCTCCATGGAGCGGACCGCCATCTTGAACGTCTCGTTCCCCTTCATCCGGATGTAATGCCGTCTCTCGGCCACGGTGCGCTCCGAGGCGGGCTCCCTCGTCCCGCCGGCCGGGACGTAGATGTAGTCCGCCATGCTCCCGTCGGCGTGCAGCGATGTCGCCAGGACGCCCGACGGCCCCTCGCCGGCCGTGAGGACCACCGCGCCGGCTCCGTCTCCGAACAGCACACAGGTCGAGCGGTCGGTCCAGTCGGTGTACTTCGACAAGAGCTCCGCCCCGATCAGCAGCGCGCTCCGGTATGCCCCGGACGCCAGGAACCGATCCGCGACGGCCAGCCCGTAGATGAAGCCGGAACAGCCCGCGGACATGTCGAACGCCGCCGCGTTGCGCGCGCCGAGCTGGTGCTGGATGATGCAGGCGCTCGCGGGGATCGGCATGTCGGGCGTGACCGTCGCGCAGATCACGAGATCGAGCTCGCCGGGGGCGACCCCGGACGCGCGCAGAGCCTCGCGTGCCGCCCGGCTCGCGAAGAAGGACATCGGCTCGTCCTCGCGCGCGATCCGGCGCTCACGGATCCCGGTGCGCGTCGTGATCCAATCGTCGGAGGTGTCGACCATCCGCTCGAGGTCGGCGTTGGTGAGGATCCTGTCGGGGAGGCACGCCCCCGTGCCACGGATGACGGCGCGCCGGCCGGTCCGCGCCATGTCATTCCCCCGCCGGCGCGGACGCCGCGCCTTCGGCGCGCGGCTCGCGCGGCGTGATCCGGGCGATCTCGTCGTGGATCCGATCGTTGACGCGATTCCTGTTGAAGTCGAGGGCCACCCGCACCGCGTTCTTGACGGCGCGCGCCGACGATCCTCCGTGGCAGATGATGGCGGCGCCGCGCACGCCCAGGAGCGGCACACCGCCGTACTCGGCGTAGTCCACCTTCTTGCGGAAGCTCCGGAAGGCCGGGCGGGCGAGGACGTATCCCATCTTCGCGCGGAAGGATTTCCCGATCTCCTCTTTCAAGAAGTGCACGATCGCTTCGGCGACGCTTTCGACGGCCTTCAGCGACACGTTTCCGATGAAGCCGTCGCACACGATGACATCCGCCTTGCCGTTGAAGATGTCCCGGCCCTCGACGTTGCCGATGAAGTTCAGGGGGGCGTCCCGGAGGATCCTGAAGGCCTCGCGCGTCACCTCCGTCCCCTTGGTGTCCTCCTCGCCGACGCTCATCAGGCCGACGCGCGGGTTCGCGACCCCCAGAACCTCGCGGGAGTAGAGATGCCCCATCACGGCGAACTGCACCAGATGCTCCGGGCGGCAATCGATGTTGGCGCCGACGTCGAGCCACACGGAGTGGCCCGTCAGATTCGGGACGACCGCGCACAGGGCGGGGCGCTCGATTCCCTCCAGAACGCCGCAGATCATTTTCACGGTAGTCATCACGGCTCCGGTGTTGCCCGCGCTCACGACTCCCTGGGCGCGCCCCTCGCGCACCAGGAGCGAGGCAACCCGGATCGACGAGTCCTTCTTGCGCCGGAATGCATTGACCGGCGACTCGTCCATCCCGACGACCTCGGTGGCGTTGACGACCTCGATCGGGAGCCCCCGGGCGCCCAGCCTCCCGAGCTCCGCCTCCACTTCGGGGGCCCGTCCGACGAGCGCTATTCGGGTCCCGAACTCACGCGCGGCGAGGACCGCGCCCGCTACAGGGTGGGCGGGTGCGAAGTCACCGCCCATGGCATCGACGGCGATCGTTGTCTCCATGCGATGGACCTTCCAGGGGGCAGCGCCGCGACACGGGACACGCCGGGGCCGCGGGGCCACCGTCGCGTCCGCCCCCCGTCCCCGGAGGGTCGGGGTCCCGGCGGACCAGGGCCCCTAGACCTCGTCGACTTCGATGACCTCCCTTCCCTTGTAGTACCCGCAGTGCGGGCAGACCCTGTGCGGCAGTCTATCCTCGCTGCAGTTGGGGCACTTGGAGAGGGCGGGGCGGGTGAGGCTGTCGTGAGCGCGCCGCTTGTCACGGCGGGCGCGCGAATGACGTCTTTTCGGGTTCGGCATCGGGTCCGTCCAGAAAGGATCTAGAAGAGCGTCTTGAGCGATCGAAGGCGGGGATCGGCGGATACCTCCGCCTCGCACGCGCACGTCCTCTCGTTCAAATTCGCGCCGCACCGGGGGCATAGCCCCCGGCAATCGGCGCGGCAGAGAGGCTTGAGCGGCAGCCCGAGATAGATCTGCTCCGCCAGGAGCGCCCCGAGATCGATCCGCACACCATCGAAGTTCGTCAGCGTGATGCTGTCCTCGTCCAGCCGGCTCTCTTTTCTGCCCGCCTCCTCGGGAGCGGTCGTATACAGGAGGTTGAAGTGCAGCTCCAGCGGAAGCACGTAAGCCTCGAGACACCGGCCGCATGCGAGCGTGACGGTCGAGTGGATGTCTCCCGAGAAGGCGATGCCCTCCGCCCCGCGGGCGAGCTCGCCCACGAGGTGGGTCCGGCCCACACACGCGACCTCCTCCCCGGCCAGGGGCAGAGGCGAGGGCTCGTCGATGAACCGATCGACCGCCAAGCCCTCTGGGCCTATCCCCTTTGTTTCTATGAACATGCCCTTTGAATCCGGACGAGGTCGCATTATAGCACGCGATCATCCCTTGTCAATCGCTCAAGCGGGCGGACGGATCGGTTCTAGTCTTTGGTGGGCGGGAGGTCCCGGAGGGCCTGCAGGGCCTGGGGCTGGGATGGAAGGATCTGCAGTGCCTTCTCGTAATGCTTTCTCGCCTTGCCGATGAGACCGTGCGACCGGTAGAAGTCTCCGAGCGCTACCCAGTGGGTCGGGTTGAACGCCTCGAGCTCGGCGGCCCGGACGAGGGCATTCTCGGCGCGTTTCTGCCAGCGATAGTCGGGGTTGCGGGAGAGCGCCTGGCCCAGGAGGCCGAAGATGGCGGCGTTCTTGTCGTTGTGATCGATCGCGAACTCGCAGTAGCGGATGCAGTTGAAGAAATCGCCGATCTTCCAGTAATCGCGCGCCTTTGCCAGGAACTGCTCGGAGAGCCTGGTGCGCTCCTCCTCCACCGACTGCCTCTCGGTCTTGGAAAGCTCCTTGCGCATCGACAGCTGATCGAGGTTCAGGTTGACCACACGCTCCGTGCCGGCCCCGGCCGAGCGTGCCGATCCGAGCGCGCGCGAGCGGAGCGCCAGAAACGCCTCGAGGAGCCTCGCCTCGATGATCTGGATCTCTTCACGGAGTTCCGTCCGGATCTTCTTGAGGAAGCGCGCCGGGGCGAAACGCTCCTTGCGTTCAAGGTAGGCGGCCTTGATCTGCTCCGCGGTGGCGTCGGGCTGCACCCCGAGCACCTGGGCGGGCGCTCCTGCCCGTACGGTCTCGTAGAACTGGGCCACCTCGCTCCTCTCTCGTTCTTCCCGCCGCCTCTTCTCCTCTTCCCCCCGCACGAGGTCGTTACAGCGCAGTGGCCCCGATCCAATCGGCGGCACGAATTGCGCCAAACCGAGTATCAGGAGGCCGAACACGAAGCGCGAAGCGGCCTCCTCCTCCGCGGGCGGCACCTGGGCGAGTATGTCGCGCACTCTGGCCTGGCCGTCGATCCGGGAGATGAGAAAGCCCTCGACCGGTGTCAGGCTCAGCTGGTCGAAGGGCAGATAGAGCTGGTCGGACAGTCGGACGCCGCGGTCCTGCCGCAGGAGGGCATCTCGGATAGGCTCGAACCCGGCCATCGAGCGCAGGGCACGGATGATCAGCTCGAAGCTGACGACCACGTTCGTCTCGCCGGGCCCCGTGCCCGGCGACCCCTCCTCGAAGCGGTACTCCAGATCGTCCCAGCGGAAGAGGGCGGTCAGCACCTGCTGGGCCAGATCCCGCGTCGCTTCGCTGAGGGCCGGGGCCCGCAGCTGGCCGCGCGCCAGAGCCGCCTCGGCGGCCTGCCTGTCCTCGAGGCCCTTGAGCGCCTCGGCCTCCTCCGGCCGCAGGAGCCCGCGCTGCGCGAGGAAGGCGGCCAGGCGCTCGTCCTCGAGGGAGGAGGAGACGCCCCGGATCATCCCTCTCTCCAGCATGATCCTCTTCTCGACGCCGCTCCGGCCCAGGATCAAGGTCCCGGTCCGCTCGTCGAGGTAGAGATCGCGGATCAGCTCGGCAAGGACGGGCGGCGAGCAAAAACCGCGGATCGACGCCGTGGGACTCGCCGAGGGAGACGCGGACGACACAGATCCCTCCCGATATGCGGACGCTCGTGGCCGACCGATCGGAACATAGCGTCCGTGCGGAGGAGCGTCAAGCGGCGGACGCCCCGGGGACGCTGTCCGCGGGCCCCGCGGCCTGCGGCGCCCGGGCGGTTGCTTCGAGCGGAAGCGCCACGAAGACGCTCGTTCCCTCGCCGGGCCGGCTCGCGATCCAGATCCGCCCTCCGTGAGACTGCACCGCGAGCTTGCAGAACGTCAGCCCCAGGCCCGAGTCGTATCCCTTGCGCTGGTGGCCGAGAGAATCACCGGCGACGAACTTGTCGAAAATCTGCGGCAGGAGATCCTCGGGGATGCCCTCACCGGTGTCGCGCACGGTGATCACGATCTCGTCGGCCTGCATGCGGCCATCCACGACGACCTCCCCGCCGGCCGGGGTGTGCTTGAAGGCGTTGTTGAGGAGATTGGCGACCACGCGGCCGATCAATTCCCGATCGGCGACGATCGGAGGTAGATCGGCGCCCACGCGGGACTCCAGCTGGATCCCATCGCGCGCGCTGAGGCTCGTGAGCTCAGCCACGTTCTCCTGCACGATCGCATGCAGCGAGACGCTCTCCAGCTTGATGGGCATCTTCCGCTCCTCGAGCCGGCCGATGTCGAGGATGTTCAATATCATGCGCATGAGCTGGCGGGAGCTCTCCTGGGTCCTCATCAGGAGCTCGTCGAGCTTCGTCTCCGTCATGTCCCGCCGCTGCATCTGCAGAAGCTGGATGTTGCCCATGATGCCGGCCAGGGGGTTCTTGAGGTCGTGGACGACCATCTGGGTCATCGACTCCTTGAAGCCCTGCATGCGCTCGAGCTCCTGGTTCCGTTCCTCCAGCTCCTTCTTCTGGCGTTCCACCTCGTCCTGGAGCGACTTGACTCTGAGAGTGGCCCGCACCTTCGCCAGGAGCTCGACTTTGTTGATCGGCTTGCTGAGGAAATCGTCGGCGCCGATTTCCAGTGCCTGGACCTTGTCCTCCAGGGCGTTCAGCGCGGTGACCATGATCACCGGCAGGAGCCGTGTCTCGTAACGGCCCTTCAGGCGCTGGCAGACTTCGAAGCCGCTCATCTTCGGCATCATGACGTCCAGCAGGACCAGGTCGGGCTTTTCGGCTTCGACGAGGCGGAGCGCCTCCTCCCCGTCGTAGGCCTTGAGGACGTGGTGGCCGTTGGTCCGGAGGATCGACTCCATCAGCCTGACGTTCCGCTGGTCGTCGTCCACAACGAGGATGGGCGCCGGGTGGGGTCGGTCGGGATCAGCCATCGTCATCTCCGCTCACCTCGGCGCGCCGGCCGCCTCCGCGCGCTTGCGCAGGAACGCCGCGACCTGCTTGGGGAACTGCGCCGTGTCGATCGGCTTGGGGATGTAGCCGACGCAGCCCGCCTCGCGCGCCCTGCCTTCGTCCCCCCGCATCGCGTGCGCCGTCAGAGCCACCACCGGAACGCCGCTCGTGTCGGGGTTCGCTCGCAGCGAGCGCGCGGCCTCCAGGCCGTCCATCCCCGGCAGCTGGATATCCATCAATATGAGGTCCGGCCGGATGAACTTCAAGGAAGCCAGCGCCTCTTCGCCGGTCGCCGACTCCGCGACCCGATAACCGTGCGCCTTGAGGAGCTCCGAGACCAGCCTCATGTTGCTGGGGTTGTCCTCCACGACGAGGATCAGATCACCGGCGGCCGCCGCTTCCGCCGGGGGTGCGGCCGGCTCCGGGGGCGTCGCCGGAGCGTCGGGGACGTCCGCCGTGGCTCCGGAGAATTCTCCTTCGATCGAACCGCGCTCTGGGAGCCCCGGGATCGTGAAGCTGAACGTGCTCCCCTGCCCGAAGGTGCTCTCCAGCCGGACGCGCCCGCCGTGCATCTCGACGAACTTCTTGACCAGGGTCAGGCCGAGCCCCGTGCCCTGGTACTTGCGCGCGTAGGAGGCGTCGGCCTGGGTGAAGGCCTGGAAGATGCGCTCCTGGTCCTCCGGCCGGATGCCGATGCCCGTGTCGCTGACGGCGATCGTGAGGACGTCCGCCGAGCGGGCGGCGCGCAGGATCACCCGGCCCGAGGGGGGGGTGAACTTCACCGCATTGGAGAGAAGGTTGTACAGGATCTGCTTGATCTTGCTCCGGTCGGCGTGCACTTCCAGGGCAGGGTCTTCCACCTCGCTGATCAGCTCGATGTGCTTGCGCCCCGCCTCGACCCGCAGGAGGGCCATGGCCTCCTCGACCACCGGGCCGAGATCGAACACCTGCAGGCTCACCTTCATCTTGCCCGCCTCGATCTTCGAAAGATCCAGGATGTCGTTGATGAGCTCCAGCAGGTGGCGACCGCTGCTCAGGATGTCGACGACATAGTCTCTCTGCTCGTCCGACAGGGCTCCGAAGCTCTTGTCCAGAAGGAGCTCCGAGAAGCCGATGATGGCATTGAGGGGCGTCCGGAGCTCGTGGCTCATGTTCGCCAGGAATTCGCTCTTCAGCGAATTGGCGCGCTGCAGCTCGCGGTTGGAGGTCTGCAGCTTCTGGTTGACCACCTCCAGCTCCTGGGTGCGCTCCTTGACCTTCCGCTCCAGGTCGGCGTTCATCCGCTCGATGTCCTCGAGGTGCTGCTTCTTCTCCTCGAGCTTCTCGAGGTAGAGCTTGTACGAGTAGTAAATCAGGACGCAGAAGGGCAGGGACAGGACGAAGGAGTAGATTCCGAACCGGTTGAGGAAGTAGGACATTCCCAGGGCGAGGGAGCCGCCCGCGAAGAAGGACGGCGCCGACCAGAGGAAGTTCTCGTGCCAGACCGCGAAGACGTTGAGGTGATTGGCGAGCGAGACGACCCCCGAGATGCTGAAGGTGTTCACCAGATAGAAGGTCAGCGTCGCCATCATGAGGGCGAAGAGAGGGTTGCCGGAGAGCGGCCCCGGTCCCCCGCCACCGAGCACTCGATAGACCTCGCAGGTGGCGAAGGTCGTCACGACGATCGAGGCGATGTTGAAGGCGGCGCGGTAGAACTCCATCCGCGGGGCGCGCAGGAAGCACAGGCTCACGAAGCAGATGATCGAGATCAGCACCGCCTCGCCCTCGCCGAGCAGGATCATCGTGGCCAGGATGAAGGGGTGGGAGATCGACATCTCGACGCGCATGCCGAGATGGACCGTATGCGGCGCCATGATGGCGCCGATCAGGGCGAGCGTCAGCAGCTCGGTGTTGACCGTGATGGTGCCCGAGTGGAGAACGCGTGTGACGATCAGAAGGGCGGCGGCGTAGTGCGCCAGGAGGTAGAACCGCGTGTGCCGGTTGAGTGACTTCATCGGGTCCGCCACGACCGCCCCCGGCTCCTAGTTCATCGACTCGCCGCGCCCGATCGCGTACTTCTTGAGCTTGCTGTAGAGGCTGCTGCGGTTTATCCCGAGGACCGACGCCGCCAGCTTCTTGTTCCAGTTGCACTCGGCCAGGGTCTTGAGGATGTACAGACGCTCGTTCTCGTGGAGCGAGAGCTTCACGTCGGCCCCTTGGGACGTCCCGTCCTTCAGGTTCGGAGGCAGATCGGTGATGTCGATCAGATCGCCCTTGGCCAGTACCACGGTGCGCTCGAGCACGTTTTCCAGCTCGCGCACGTTCCCGGGCCAGGAGTACCGGGTCAGGGCCTCCATCGCGGCCGTCGAGAAGCCGCGCATCGTCTTGCCGATCTTCTTGCCGAGCGCCTCCAGGAATTCCATCCCGAGGATCGGAATGTCCTCCACGCGTTCCCGCAGCGGCGGGATGTGAATCGGAATGACGTTCAACCGATAGAAGAGATCGTTCCGGAAGCTCCCTCTTTCCATCCCCTCCTGAAGATTCTTGTTGGTCGCGGCGATCACGCGGACGTCGACCTCGATCGTCTCTTCGCCGCCGACCCTCTCGAACCGGCGCTCTTGCAGGAAGCGCAACAGCATCAGCTGCGTCGCCGGCGTGAGGTCGCCGATCTCGTCCAGGAAGATCGTGCCTGCATCCGCGAGCTCGAACCGCCCCTTCTTCTGCTTCAGCGCCCCGGTGAAGGCGCCCTTCTCGTGCCCGAAGAGCTCCGAGTGCAGGATTCCCTCGGAGTACACCGCGCAGTTCGCCTCGACGAACGGCCCCTCGGCGCGCAGGGAGTTGTAGTGGAGGATGCGGGCCAAAAGACCCTTCCCCGTGCCGCTCTCCCCCATGATCAGCACGGTCGAATCGGTTCCGGTCACCTCCTTGAGCAGGTCGTGGATCTGCTTCATCTTCGGGCTCTTCCCGAGAATCGCCCCGAACGCGTACTGCGCCTTGAGGTTCCGCCGGAGTTCGAAGTTCTTGACACGTTCCGACTGGAGCTCCTCCGCGGTCCGCCTGCGCTCGTTCCCGAGCTGGCGGATCTGGGCCGCCTTCTCGGCGAGCGAGAGCATCTGCTCTTCGTCGATCGGCTGTCGCAGGAAGTCGTAGGCGCCGTTCCGGAGCGCCAGGATCGCGGCGTCGACATCCGGCCGGGATGCGAAGAGCGCGACCGGCGTCTCGGGCGAGGCGACCTTCATCTGGCGCAGCACATCGATGCCGCTGCCGTCCGGAAGGCTGAGATTGACGAGAGCCAGGTCGAATGGCTGGGCCCGCAGGCGCTCCAGCGCGATCACGCCGCGGTCCGTCGCCACCAGACGGTGTCCGGCGCGCGCCAGGAGCGTCGAGGCCTGCCGCGCGAACTCCCCGTCCCCGTCGGCGAGCAGGATGTTGGCTTTCCGAGTCATCCGTGTTCCTCCGCCATGGTATGTCCAGAGAATGAGCAAGAAACGTTCCACGGCCGGCGGGGCAGCCTCTTCCTGGAACACCACGCGGGCAGGGCACTTGCGACGTGACGATCCTGTAAGGCGCGGCCCGTGTGGATATTCGCGACAAAAGTGGCAGCCGGAGTGACGGAAAATGTAAGGGCGCGGGCGCGGAAACCGACCTCAGGAGCGGAGCAGCGACACCACTCGCGTCAGGTCGCCGACGGAGAAGTCGAAATGGAGACTCTCCTCCTTGCGATAGGGTCCCAGGCTGACCGGTCTCTCGATCCGCGCCGCCTCCATCCCCAACGCCTTGGCCCCGTCGAGCTCGCGCGCATTGCCGTCCCCGACGAAGAGACAGGACCCCGGCGGCACGCGGAGGTCGTCGCACGCCCGGAGGTAGATCGCCGGCTGCGGCTTGACGACGCCGACCTGGAACGAGAAGACCGTCGCGTCGAAGTAGGCGCCCAGCCCGAGGCGCTCGAAGAGGATCGTCGCAGTCGAGGAGGCGTTGCTCACCAGCCCGACCTTGAGACTGTCGCGCACGCGCACGGCACGGAGCGTCGGAAGAACGTCGGGATAGAGCGTCGTTCCGGAGATCAGCGAGTCGACCTCGACGCGCGCGGCCCGTTCGACGAGCCTCGCGTCGGGCACCCGCCCCAGGGCCCTCGCGACCGCCCGGACGCGCGCCGGAATATCGGTCAAGACGCCTGTCTGGGCGTGGTCGCCCAGTGCGATCCACGCGTCGAGGAAGGCCTCCGGGTCGAAGCCGAGGACGCGCGCCTCTTCGGCCTTCCCCTCCAGGTAGATCGTTTCGTCGATCCGACAGAGCGTGTCGAACAGATCGAACAGGATCGCCCGGTGCGGTGGACGCTCCACGGCGCAGCCTCCCGGTCCCGATTCCGGAATCATCCGCGGAGGCGCCGCCCCTGTCAAACTGCGCGCCCGGGACCATGCTATAGTTGCCTCGGCCCACTCGCGCGGAGACCCCACGGCGTGCGGCGCTCCCCCGGACGACCCATCCACCTGATCGTCGCGATCGTCCTGATGCCTCTCGCG
>Ga0307471_100002146_pt1 | contig 11231 bp, 10 predicted proteins | sample atmos_gasesAM3C__2_FD_204566 | JGI IMG/M metagenome (GOLD analysis project Ga0307471, IMG submission 204566) | Hardwood forest soil microbial communities from Morgan-Monroe State Forest, Indiana, United States - atmos_gasesAM3C_515 | ecosystem: Environmental > Terrestrial > Soil > Temperate... | reverse complement strand
CGTGGATACCAGGGAGTTTCCGCTGCTCAGGTGGCGCTGGAAGGTGCCCGAGCTGATCGCGGGCGCCGACAATACCCGGCGCCAGAGCGAGGACTCCCCCGTGCGCTTGATCGTCACTTTTCAGGGCGATACCTCGAAGTGGTCGTTCGAGGACAGGCTCTTCGCGAGCCAGATGAGGATGTTGACGGGCTACGAGATGCCCTACGCGACGCTGATGTACATCTGGGAGAATCGCGCGCCGGTGAGCACCGTAATCACCAACCAGCACACCACCCGCGTCAAGATGATCGTCGCTGAGAGCGGCAATGATCGTCTCGGCGAGTGGCGAGAAGAAGTGCGCAATGTCTACGAGATTACAAGCACGCCTTCGGCGAAGAGCCACCGATGACGCGTTCGGTGGGCATCATGACCGACACGGACAACACCGGAGCAAGGGTGCACGCCTACTACGGGGACATCAGCTTCCAGCGTGCCGCACGGCCTTAAGGCCGCCTTTCCCTGAGAGCGTATAGCACCTCCCCATAGCGAGGTGTCGAACCCTCATCGTGTCCGGCGAGAAGTCGTCGCCTGTCCAACCTCGAGCGGGCTACCGAGGGAACCTTTTCGGCCGCGAGGACGTGTGACTAAAAGTATGCCCCCCGTTTTGCCGATCCGCAGAGCCGCGGCCGCCGCGTCGCCGTACCGCCACGCCCGGCCGCCCGAGTTGAATTTCGATACAAGGAAATCCCCGCATCCGGGGGGATTTTGCAGGGTTCCCCGATCCGGTTTTGTTCACACTCGGCAGGCACATAACGTGCTCTTCAGAGGTCAAAGGTTCGGTTTGCTGACGAATGCGAGTGCTAACTTTTTCCGGTACCTCAAAGGTTCAGGAAACGAAACTAAGACGGACAGACGACCATGGTACGCGCTGACATCAAAGCCCTTGTGACTTCGTTCGCAAAAGTCCCTCAATGGCTCGCGATGAGCAAACGCATGCTCCTCATCGTTTCTCCATTCCTGGCGATCGTAGCTGTGCTGGTGTGGCTTGCCATTGTCAGCATAGACATCCTCACTGCGGGTCGGGCATACGTCGAAGGCGAGAGCCTGTGGTCGAAGAATCAGAAGGAAGCGGTGTTCCACCTGTTGCGTTTCGCCGAGACCAAATCCGAGTCCGATTTCCTCAGCTATCGGAAAGCGATCAAGGTACCTCTGGGGTTCCAGAGGGCCAGGTTCGAGCTTGAAAAACCTGTTCCGGACTACGCCGCCGTGCAGGCTGGCTTCCTCGAAGGCGGAACCCATCCAGACGACATTCCCGGCGTCATCAGCCTGTACGAGCGCTTTCACCGCGTGAGCTACATGAAGAGCGTGCTCGATATATGGAAAACCGGAGATGACTTCCTGGCGAGGCTTGATGCGGCCGCCGAGGATCTTCACGCATTCCACCTGTCCGGTCGCGTCGACCCATCCGGACTCGGACTCATCTTGAACCGCATTATCCAGGTCAACGAAGAACTGAGGCCTTGGCAGAACCGGTTCTCGAACACCCTGGGTGAGGCTACACGCTGGATCCGGTCTACGCTGTTTCTCGTAATCGTGTCGGTGGCGGGAACTCTGGTCCCGATCGGAATCTTTCTCACACAGAGCATGGTCAGTCGCGTCGACCGCGCGGAGCGGGAACTCAAGGAACTCAAGCTGGGGCAGGAATACGCGATGAAGCTCGCCTATCACGCGAGCCACGATCAGCTCACCAATTTGGTCAACCGTCCCGAGTTCGAGAACCGCCTCAGGCTCGCTTTACACACTGCCGCGAATCAGGGGCGACAGCACGTGGTGATGTACCTGGATCTCGATCAGTTCAAAATCGTAAACGACACCTGCGGACACGCGGCCGGCGATCAGCTGCTGCGGCAGGTGGGAGCGTTGTTGAAGCAGCAGGTGCGTGAAGGAGATTCACTTGCCCGCTTGGGCGGCGACGAATTCGGCGTGCTGCTCGAGAACTGCCCGATGCATGAGGCCATTCGCATCGCCGACGAGCTGCAGAAGTGCATAGCCGATTTTCGCTTCGTCAGCGAAGGCAGATCGTTCACAATCGGCGCGAGCATCGGCGTAGTCCATATCGCGGATGGAATGCTCACCCTCACCGACGTGCTCGGCGCGGCCGATGCCGCTTGCTACATGGCGAAAGAGAAGGGACGCAATCGCGTTCAGTTCTATCGGCCGCACGACAGCGAGGTGTTTCTACGCCGGGGCGAGATGGAGTGGGTGTCTCGGCTGCAGCGAGCGCTCCAGGAAGGCCGTTTCGTGCTTCACGCGCAGGAAATCCATTCGATCGGGAATCAGTCCCCACGGGACAACCATTACGAGCTGCTCGTGCGCATGCTCGACGAGCATGACAAGATCGTTCCCCCGATGGCGTTCATTCCGGCCGCTGAACGCTACAACATGATGCCCCTGATTGACCAGTGGGTCATCCAAGACGCGTTCGCCAAGATCAATTCCCTGGGTCCCAAGGGCGGAACCGGCGGAACCTATGCCATCAATATTTCGGGCACGTCGATCGGAGACGAACGCTTCCTCGAATTCGTTCGCGAGCAATTCAGGCGTTACGTCATGCGCCCCGGGACCATTTGCTTTGAGCTCACGGAAACGGCGGCGATCGCCAATTTCGACAAGGCGGCGCGGTTCTTTGGCGAACTGAAGTCCCTGGGATGCCTCTTCTCGCTGGATGACTTCGGGGCCGGAATGTCCTCTTTCGGATACCTCAAGCACTTACCCGTTGACTTCCTCAAGATCGACGGCAGTTTCGTCAAGGACGTGGCGCATGACGCGGTCGATCTTGCGATGGTGCGGGCCATCAACGACGTGGGACATGTGATGGGCAAGAAAACGATCGGCGAGGCCGTGGACGGGGAGATGGGTCTGGCAGCGCTGCGCGAGATCGGAGTGGACTTCGCACAAGGCCATTGGCTTTCTGCTCCGGGTCCATTTCTGGCACAAGTGGCGGCAGGAATGGCGCGTATCGGGACGTCAGCCCCTCATTGGGCTCTTCCCGCAACGGTTCTTAATTCCACAACCTGAGAGTTTAATTCAACAACCTGAGAGAGCAAACCATGAACATGAACGCCAGTGCGGTACACAAAATATCCTCGCACCCGCGATGGGTCGCCACCATGTACGAATTCGTGGCTCCCCATTGGGACAACCTGGTCAACGGTCCATGGGCGGAATCGATCGCCTCGACGCGCCTCAGTGTCGAAGAGATGCAGGGATGGATCCTTCATATCTATCCGTTCATCTACGATTTCCCGAAGTTTCTCGCCGAAGCCTTGATCAAGGTGGAGGACGACTTTTCCCGCACCTTTCTGATCGAGAACATCCGTATCGAAAAGGCGCATGCCGAGCATTGGCTATGGATGGGCGAGGGTTTCGGCCTGGATCGGCAGCAGATGCTGGACCTGGCGGAGGGCGGGACTCCTCCCTTGCGCGACGTGCAATCGCTGACCGACTGGGTGTGGCGTGTGAACACCAAGGGATCTCTTGCCGAAGCGGTGGCCGCAACGAGCTTTGCTATCGAAGGCGTTACGGGCGCCATCGCGAGAAAGGTTTGCACGGGCTTCGAAGCCTACCGGGATCGACCCGGCGTGGACATGAACCCGCGGACGTACAAGTGGATACGCGAGCATTCCCATTACGACGATGAGCATCCGAAGTTCGCGTTGGAAATTGTCAAGCACTACGCCATTACGCCGCGGATGCAACGACAAGTGATGTACGCGGCCAAGCGCAGTCTGGAGCTACTCCATTTGGCGCTGGTGACCTCGACGCAGACGTCCCCCGCCAAGGCAATGGGGGCGAGCTACTCGCGCGAAGCAGCGTAAGCATCGGGCATGTTGCCCACCGGATCGCCCGGCCGCTCTTCTAAACAGCGTCCGGGCCGCCGGGAGGCCGCGCACGACTGACGATCGCTTCGCAGGGCGCGGTCGAAGGAAGCGTCCCGAATGTGCGGCCCCAATTGCCCTCCAGCCGCGACGCGCAGAAAGCATCGGCGGCTTCCGGCAGGGCGTGTTGCTCCATGAGGCTCGCCTGAAGCGCGACCGCGATGGCCTCGACGATGCGGCGCGCCTGCAACTCCGCGCTGGCGGAATTCTTGAGCATTTGCGAGATCCTCGCCGCCCCGCGACGCGAGCGCACGCCGCCGCGGCCGATCTCCGCGAGCAGCGCCTCGACGCTATCCGGCTCGCGCTCGACGGAGCGCAGCACGTCGAGACAGATGACGTTCCCCGAGCCTTCCCAAATTCCGTTCAGCGGTGCCTCGCGGTACAGGCGCGCGAGCGGCGCCTCCTCCACGTAACCGTTGCCCCCCAGGCATTCCATTGCCTCCACGACCAGGGGAGGCAGGCGTTTGCACAGCCAGTACTTTGCGATCGGCGTCATCAGACGCATCAAGAACCGCTCGCGCTCGTCCCCTTCCGCGCGGTCGAAGGCTCGCGAAAGGCGAAACGCCAGGAGAGCCGCGGCCTCGGTCTCGAGGGAGAGATCGGCAAGCACGTTCTGCATCAAGGGTTGTTCGGCGAGCCGCCGGCCGAATGCCTTGCGGTGCGCGGCGTGGTGAATCGCCTGGTTGAGCGCCGCGCGCATCATCCCGGCGCACGCGACCACGATGTCGAAGCGCGTGAGGTGCGCCATCTCGATCAGCGTGGCGATGCCGCGCCCTTCCTCTCCGACGATACGCGCGCGGGTGCCGCGATACTCGATTTCGCACGAAGCGTTGGATCGGTTGCCGCACTTGTCCTTCAGACGCTCGATGAAAAAAGGATTCCGGGGGCCGTCGGCAAGCGAGCGCGGCACGAAAAAGCAGGTCAGCCCGGCCTCGGTACGCGCAAGGGTGAAAAAGGCGTCGCTCATCGGAGCCGAGCAGAACCACTTGTGCCCGGTGAGCTCGTATTCGCCTCCGCCCAGGGGCGCAGCTCGTGATGAATTGGCGCGGAGGTCCGAGCCGCCTTGCCTCTCGGTCATCGCCATGCCGATTGTGACGGCGCGTTTTTGTGCGAGGGGCAGCGGGCGCGGATCGTAGTCGCAGGCAAGGACCTTCGGCTCCCACTCCTCAGCGAGCAGCGCGCTGTGGCGCAGCACCCGCACCGCTGCGAAGGACATGGTCACCGGGCAGGCAACGCCATTCTCGCCCTGGTTCCACAGATAGTTGAGCGCTGCGCGCGCGACCCACACGCCTTCCCTCTTGTCCGTCCAGGCGAGCGAGTGCAGCCCGGCGCCGAAAGCGAGCCCCATCAGCTCGTGGTACGCCGGGTGGTATTCGACCGCGTCGATGCGATTACCGAACCGGTCGTGGGTTCTCAGCTCGGGCGCATGACGGTTCGCCTGCATCGCGAGTGTTTGCATCCGCTCGCTGCCGACAAGATCTCCCATGCGGCTTGCGCGCTCCGCGATCCAGCCGCCGCCTTCGCGTGTCACTGCTTCGACGAGGACCCGGTCCCCGGACCATGCGTTGTATCCGACCAGCGGCGGCGGCTGGTTGGAGGACTCCGGAGCGATCTCGAGGCGAGGATCGTTCACGATCTCGAACGACGCGTATTCGGTACCCGACTCAATGTGGAACGCTCCCCCACAACTGCTTCAACCTGGCATCGCGCCCGCAGCCGGTTCGGTAGAACTTGTACCTCACCGGGTTCTTGACGTAGAAATCCTGGTGATAGTCTTCGGCGGGCCAGAACTCTCCGGCAGGCACTACAGGTGTGACGATATCGTCTTTGAACGGTTTCGTCTTCGCGAGCATTCCTTTGGAGGCCTCTGCGAGACGTTTCTGCTCGTCGGTGTGATAGAAGATCGCCGTGCGGTACTGGTTTCCTATGTCGCAAAACTGCCGGTCTCGCACGGTAGGATCGACGTTTTTCCAGAACACTTCGAGGAGCTTTTCGTAGCTCACCTTCTCCGGATCGTAGAGGACCTGCACGACCTCCGCGTGACCCGTGGCGCCCGAAGACACCTCCTCGTAGCTTGGGTTTTTCTTGGTTCCCCCCATGTAGCCGGAGGTCGTGGAGATGACGCCCGGCAAGGCGTCATAGGGCGGTTCCATACACCAGAAACAGCCGCCCGCAAAAGTGGCTACTGCCTTCCCTGGAGCGGGTTCCTGGGCGGGGCAGGCGAGTGCGTGGCCGAGGAGTGCCGCGGCGAGCAGGCTGCGTAGGGGATTCATGTTCGATTCCTCCTAGGACCCGAAAACGGCGCGCGCCGGGCTTGGCCGCTGACCGAATTCGGCATACTGTAATGTGGTCGGCCTCGACCCGACAAAATAACACGCTAACCGCAAAAAAAGGCAAACGACATGATCGACGCAGGGAAAGAAGTCGCCACTCTTGCCGGAGGCTGTTTCTGGTGCCTGGAAGCGGTATTCGACGACCTCAAGGGCGTGGATTCGGTGGAGTCCGGTTACATGGGCGGAAAGACAGCGAACCCCAGTTACGAGGAGGTCTGCTCGGGCGAGACGGGCCATGCCGAAGTCGCCCAACTCATCTTCGACCCGAAGCAGGTCTCATTCAAGGAAATCCTGGAGGTGTTCTTCGTGATCCACGATCCGACCACGCTCAACCGCCAGGGGAATGATGTCGGGACCCAGTACCGCTCGGCAATCTTCTACCATTCCGCCGAGCAGAAGGCAGTGGCGGAGCAAGTCGTTGCAAATATGGGCGCAGCCAAGATCTACAAAGATCCCATCGTCACCGAAGTCGTGCCGGCGTCAAAGTTCTACGTTGCTGAGGATTACCATCAGGAATACTTCCGGCGAAATGCTGAGCAGCCCTACTGCGCCTTCGTAGTCAGGCCGAAAGTCGCGAAATTCCGGAAACATTTTCTGGCAAAACTGAAGAAATGACCTTCATCCGAATGTCTGCGGTTCAGTCCGGAGCACGGAGCCCCGGACCGACCGCAGCCCATTCGCAACCCGCACTCAGGGCGTGAACGACCAAGCTGCTGCGGGGTTCGGGGCAGGTCCTGCCCCGGGCGCGACCGCGACGGAGGGCAGTCGAACCGCCGCTTCCGTTTTGGCGCTGCCGGTTTCGCCGCAGCTTTCCCGGCCGATTTCCCCGCCCTGCGTTTCTTGACCGCATTTCCAGCGGTCTGGCGGGTTTCCTAGCGCTATCTACTTCTTCTTTTTCTTCGTTGCCTTTTTGGCTTTTCTCTTCTTCGCCATCACTGGCCTCCATCGTAAGTTAAGGAAGGAAAGCACGAAGCCCGTCCATGCTGCGACGGTCTATCCAGTCGCCGGAATAAGCTCCGTCGAACCGAATCCCTTCGCCTCTCGACACTGGGAGCGAGCGGCTTGGAAGAAAAATTTTCGCTCAATCTTTCGCGATCACCGAAAAAATATTTCGGCAGCATTGCACATAATGAGCAAAGCAGCAAGAATTATTTCGCGATAAAACAGCACAAGACAAGCAGCAACCGACGAGTTCGAGATGCAATCGATGGCGATCATCACAAGGAATCGACGTGGACTTGATACTCTGGCGTCACGCCGACGCTGAGCGCGGCGGCCCAGACGAGGAACGCACACTCACTGTGAAGGGCAGGAAGCAAGCGAAACGCGTAGCCGCGTGGTTGCGCGAACGGCTGCCGCGGGACGCGACCGTCCTGACGAGTCCGGCTCGCCGCGCCGTCGAAACCGCGGAGGCGTTGACCGATCGTTTCCAAACACGCTCCCTGCTTGGCACAGGTTCGTCGGCAAGCCGATTTCTGGCGGCGGCGGGCTGGCCTGGAAGCGCGGGCGTGGTGGTCGCGGTCGGGCATCAGCCGACGCTCGGCCGCGCAGCGGCGCTGATTCTCACCGGCGCTGAGGCGGACTGGAGGTTCAAGAAGGGTGCGATCTGGTGGTTTGAACAACGCGAGGAAGAGGACGGCGCGAGTGTGGCGCTGCGTGCCGTAGTTTGTCCGGCCTCTTTGTGAAGGGGTCTGAGCCGCTCTTCACTCTTGCCGTAGCGATCGCCGTCTCTGGCCTGAACGTTCGGCTCGCCCACTTAACCCATTGAAGTAAAGGTTCTTATGCGAACCGTCACGCAACTGTAACATCGCCCCCGTAACATGCGGGACCGTATTCCATTTCCTGTGTGTTGATTGGAGGGTTACCTGAATGTATGTCTCGCGATTTCTCCAACGCTTTGCCTTGCTGATTGCACTCGGTGCAGCCAGCCACGCAGCTCTGGCCGTCGATATTACCGGTGCCGGCGCAACGTTTCCGTACCCGATCTACGCCAAGTGGGCGGAAGCCTATAAGGCAAAAACGGGCAACAATCTCAACTACCAGTCGATCGGGTCTGGCGGCGGCATTCGGCAGATCCAGAACAAGACAGTCGATTTTGGCGCGTCGGACATGCCGCTCAAACCGGAAGAACTGGACAAGAGCGGCTTGATGCAGTTTCCGACGGTGGTCGGCGGCGATGTTCCTGTAGTCAACCTCCCAGGAATCAAGCCTGGTGAAATCAAGCTCACCGGACCGGTTCTTGCCGACATCTATCTTGGAAAGATCAAGAAATGGAACGATTCGGCCCTGACGAGCCTTAACCCCGGAGTGAAGTTGCCCGGGCAAGACATCACGGTGGTGCATCGGTCCGATGGTTCAGGGACAACGTTCATTTGGGTGAACTATCTGTCAAAGGTGAGTCCGGAATGGAAGGAAAAGGTGGGTGAAGGCACCTCGGTGAACTGGCCTGCGGGTGTCGGCGGAAAGGGCAACGAAGGAGTCGCTTCCTACGTTCAGCGGATCAGCGGTGCGATCGGCTACGTGGAGTACGCCTACGCGCTTCAGAACAAGCTCGTACATGCGTTGGTGAAGAATCGCGACGGAAACTTCGTCGCCCCGAACATCGAATCGTTCAGGGCTGCGGCGGCCGGTGCCCAGTGGGACAAAGCCCCCGGTATGTACCTGATCCTGACCGATCAGTCCGGCAAGAATAGTTGGCCCATCAGCGGCGCAACTTTCATCCTGGTCTACAGGTCCCAGGAAAAGCCGGACCGCGCGAAGGAGGTCCTGAAATTCTTCGACTGGGCCTACGCTGACGGCGACAAGTTGGCCATGGAACTGGACTACGTGCCGCTACCTGATTCCGTGGTCAAGCTGATCCAGGGATCCTGGAAGAACGAAATCAAGGACCCGAGCGGCAAGGCGGTCTGGCAGTAGAAGAGAGTGATCGGCGGGATCGATACGGGACGCTTACAATGAGCGCCGTCGTTACCAAAGTGCAGGGGTTCGCGCAAGCGGCCCCCGCCGCGCCCATGTCGAGAACCATTCCCGACGCCGGTCTCAGGAAGCACTACCGCCTCGATCAACTGTTCCGCCACGTTACCCGCTTTTTCGCGTTTCTCGTTTTGCTTCTTCTGGTCGGAATCCTGCTGTCGCTCGTCATTGGAAGTCTGCCGTCGATACGGGCATTCGGGTTCGGGTTTTTTCTGACTTCGGAGTGGAATCCTGTCACCGAACAGTTCGGTGCGTTGGTGCCGATTGTGGGAACGCTCGCCACCTCCGCGATTGCGCTCCTGATCGGCATACCCGTGAGCTTCGGGATAGCGCTCTTTCTTACCGAACTATCACCGACCTGGCTGCGCCGGCCGCTGGGTACGGCGATCGAGCTCCTCGCGGCGATTCCGAGCATCATTTACGGCATGTGGGGGCTATTTGTGTTCGCCCCGGTGTTCGCGACCTATGTCCAACCCGTGCTGAGCAGCACGTTGGGCGCGGTGCCTCTGGTCGGCGTTTTGTTCCGGGGACCGCCAATGGGGATAGGGGTTCTTACCGCCGGCATCATACTGGCAATTATGGTCATCCCGTTCATCGCCTCGGTGATGCGCGACGTGTTCGAGATCGTACCGGCGGTGCTGAAGGAATCGGCTTACGCCCTGGGCTCGACTACGTGGGAGGTGGTGTGGAACGTGGTGCTGCCCTATACCAAGGTCGGCGTGATGGGCGGAGTCATGCTGGGCCTCGGTCGGGCTTTGGGTGAGACCATGGCGGTCACCTTCGTCATCGGCAACGCGCATCGACTGAGCGCCTCGATCATGGTACCCGGAAACAGCATTGCCTCCGCCCTTGCCAACGAATTCACCGAGGCGGTCGGCGACCTCTATCTTTCGGCGTTGATCGAGCTTGGCCTGGTCTTGTTCTTCATTACCTTCGTCGTATTGGCGCTGTCGAAGCTCCTGTTGCTGCGCCTGGCACGGCGCGAGGGTCGGATGACCTGAAGCGCACCATGAATCTGTACACACGCCGGCTGTTGATCAATCGCTTCAATCTGGCAGTATCGCTGCTAACGATGTTGTTCGGCTTGTTCTGGCTTGGCTGGATTCTGTTTACGCTGTTCAAGGCAGGATTCGGCGGACTCAGTGCTAGGCTCTTCCTGGAAATGACGCCGCCACCAGGCAGTGATGGAGGACTTTTGAACGCTATCGCCGGCAGCCTGCTCATGGGAGCCGCGGGCACCATACTCGGAACGCCGATCGGTATCTTGGCGGGCATCTATCTCGCGGAGTTCGGCAATCGAGGATGGCTTGCACCGGTGACGCTTTTTATCAACGACATCCTGCTCTCTGCCCCGTCGATTGTGATCGGACTGTTCATTTACGCGGTCTATGTGATAACCGTCGGGCATTTCTCCGCGTGGGCTGGAACCATGGCCCTTGCGCTGATCGTCATCCCCGTGGTGATCCGCACCACGGAAAACATGCTGCGCCTGGTCCCGGACAGCCTGCGCGAGGCGGCGGCCGCGCTCGGCGCGCCCCAATGGAAGGTGATCACATTCGTAACCGTGCGAGCTGCCAAGGCCGGTATCATCACCGGCATTCTGCTTGCGGTGGCGCGCATCAGCGGCGAAACGGCTCCTCTCCTCTTTACGGCCCTTAACAACCAGTTCTGGACCTCCAACATGAATTCGCCGATGGCGAACCTTCCGGTGGTCATCTTTCAGTTCGCCATGAGCCCTTACGAAGACTGGCACAAGCTCGCGTGGGCGGGTGCTTTGCTTATTACGCTCAGCGTGCTCGCCCTGAACATACTCGCTCGCGTATTCTTCCAAAACCGGACAGCGACCTACTGAAACCATGAATGCTGCCGTCCTGCAACCGACTGAGCAGGTCCTGGTGCAGAAGATCCAGGTGAAAAACCTGAACTTCTACTACGGCGGGTTTCACGCCTTGAAGGACATCAATCTCGAGATTCCGGAGAGGACAGTCACCGCTTTCATCGGTCCCTC
>Ga0307471_100002144_pt1 | contig 11234 bp, 11 predicted proteins | sample atmos_gasesAM3C__2_FD_204566 | JGI IMG/M metagenome (GOLD analysis project Ga0307471, IMG submission 204566) | Hardwood forest soil microbial communities from Morgan-Monroe State Forest, Indiana, United States - atmos_gasesAM3C_515 | ecosystem: Environmental > Terrestrial > Soil > Temperate... | reverse complement strand
CTCACCGTGAAGCTCTTTATGTAGCCACTCTGCGAATGATTCTTCGTGTGGCAGCGGTTTCACTGGCGAGATCCCCACCAGCTCAAATCCCAAACGCTGCGCTTCCTCTTTAACCCGCAGTGATAGGGATTGTGTCGCCTTGGTGGGCTTCATAGGCTAAATCACAAAGAGCAAAGGCGGAAAGGCGTTGCGCTATGCGCTTCCCCCTTAGCTTTTTAGTGGTAGGACGTGTTGCTATCGGGATCGGTTTCTTCCGCGTCCAGGAGTGGGCGCCTTCCCGCAAAGCCCTCTTCTATCCGATGCCAGTGGGCCACGCTGGGCTCGCCGATCTGCCAGCAGAGAAATACCACTTCATCCCCGATCATGCATGGGAAATCGATGAGTCCTTGTTCCGCCCCCTTGCACATGCAGCCATAGCTGTGAATTTCTTCCACCCATCCCTTGACCTGTCCTATAAGCCGGGCGATCTCCTTGTCCTCTTGCAAACGTTCCATAAGGTTAGGTTGATCGGGGTCCAGCCTTTCATTTCGAATGACGGTTTCGCTCTTGCTCCTGAGGCGTCGAATATTCTCCAGAATACTTTCAAGTAGCGGGCGCAAGGTGGGCAGCAGCGCATTGGCTTCATTCACCGTAAACAACCGGGTAAAGCTTGTTGAGTTCGACATAAGCATCACGCTAAAGATGCATTCCCTTTTTGAGCTCGCGTAGCAAAGCGATATTGTCGGAGTGGCCGGTCATGGAGGCGTTAACCGCGCCGCGTATCGGCCTGCCGAGCAAATAAAAGTCGCCCAGGATGTCGAGTATTTTATGGCGCGCCAGCTCGTTAGGATAGCGTAAATCGGTGTTGATGATCTTTTCGTGGTCGATGAGGATGCAATTGTTGAGCTTGCCCCCGCTCACCAATCCCAAGCTTTGCAGCTTTTCAATATCCCCTAGAAATCCGAATGTCCTTGCCGGAGCGACCTCCGATTTGAAATGTTCCGGGCCGTTGAACACATAGGTGTGTTCTTGAACTCCCACAGGCTGCGGATAGCGCAGCACATAGCGCACGGACAACTTGTCCGCGGGCTCGATGCTGATGCATTCCCCCTCCTCCGGCCCGACGCTATAGCGCTGGTCAACAATGATCTCCGCCATGTCATCGTCCTCAACCTGGACACCGGCTTCTTCGATCAAATGACAAAACTCTACCGCTGAGCCGTCGAGGATAGGGATCTCCCCTTGCACCTTAACCAATAGATTTGAGATGCCGTAACTATGGAGCACTGCCAGAAAGTGCTCCACCGTTCCCACGGCAAATCCTTTGGTGCGCAGCGACGTTGCGTAACCCGTCGAGCCGACAAAATCCAGGTGGGCGGGAATCGTCACATCCGCCGAAATCCCACTGAATTGAATCCCACTATTGGGCGGAAGCGGATGTAAAATAAGCCCCGTCTTGATCCCGGAGTGAAGCCCCTGGCCCGATATCACCACACTCTTTTTCAAAGTTCTTTGCTTGATGGGCGGGGCAGCATTCACCTTGGGTACAGCGACAACTGCCTTTCCGGCCTTGGCTCTTTTCGTTGCATGCCCGTTCACTTTTTTGGTTTGCTTCACCGACAAGTCGCCCAAAGCGCGCCGCACCGTTAACAACAAACCATCAAGCGACACAGGCTTTTCAATAAAGTCGAAGGCGCCAAATTTCGTCGCCGTAACCGCCATATGAATATTACCGTGGCCTGAGACCATCACCACGTTGAGATTGGGCTCCTGAACCTTGATCTCCTTGAGCAACCCGATGCCGTCGATTTCAGGCATCCAGACGTCCAAAAGTACCAGGCCAGGCTTTTCCTGCTTGATCAGATCGATCACACGACTACCATCCGCGGTATCGACGACGCGATAGCCCTCATCGCTCAACACTTCCCGCACCGATTCACGCACCCCTTCCTCATCATCGACCACAAGAATAGTTTTTCTGAGCGTTTGTTCTTTCACCCCTTCTTCCCTCTCTTGCTAGGACTGCATTGCCGTCCTGTGCACTTCCGAAGCCGCCAGGGAAACGCTTGCCGGGAACTCGATGCTGAACCGGGTCCCGTGCGGCTCGTTGGGTCGCACCCGAACGTAGCCTCGATGGTCTTCGATGATCTGATTAACAATCGCCAGCCCCAAACCGGTGCCATTCTTTTTGGTGGAAAAATAGGGCTCGAAGATGCGCGCCCTGATCTCCGGCGCTACTCCCGATCCGTTGTCCGAAACGTCCAGACAGACCACACCTCGCGCAGGTTCGTAGCTCGTGGCGAGTTGGATTTCGCCCTCGGGACCCACTGCCGCTACCGCGTTGTCTAGTAGGTTCATCAACACTCGCTTGATGAGCCCGCGATCCAGCTCCAGCGGTGGAATCGCCCGGCGCCGAAAATCAAAATGGATTTCTTTATGACCCTCTTGAAACAAAAAGAGTGACTCCTGGACGATGTCGTTGAGGTCATGGGCCGCCAACTGCGCCGACGGCAGCCGGGCAAACTGCGAAAATTCGTTCACCAGGTTTTTCAATTCGTCCACTTGCTGAATAATCGTAGCGGTGCACTTTTCGAGAATCGCCCCGTTCCCCTCGAGCATATGGCCGTAGCGTTTTCGCAGCCGCTCGGCTGATAGTTGGATCGGAGTTAGCGGGTTCTTGATCTCATGGGCGATGCGCCGCGCTACTTCCCGCCATGCTTCCATTCTTTGGACCTTTTGAATCTGAGTGATATCTTCGAGAAAAATCATCACGCCGAGACTTTTTCCTTCATCGTCGCGTAGCGTCGCCGCCGTCACCACCGCGGTCAGTAACTGTTCCGGCGATGGAATCTTGATCTCGCGCTCTACGCTCTCGCGCTCTTTAACGCTCTCCACGATGTCCCGCATAACCTGCAACGGCTCCGACCCAAAGACAGTTTCGTAACCTTTCCCTAAGGCAGCATGAGCCTGAAGACCCAACATTTTTTCGGATGCCTTATTCCAGGTCGTAATAGTGCCCGCGGGATCTACCGAGATGACCCCCGCCGCGATATTGGCCAACAGCGTCTCAACGAACTTACCTCGGCGTTCCAGTTCGACGTTGATCTGTTTTAAGTCGCTCGTCATCTGATTGAACGAATCCACCAACATACCGATCTCATCATCTCCTCCGGATTCGATTTTATAGTCCCAGTTCCCATGGGCGACTTGGTGGGTTCCTTCCGCTAGCTGCTGAATCGGCCCCGTGATGCCTTTGGCAAGATACAACCCGAACCAGGTGGCCGCAAAAATGATCACCAACGTGACCAGCAGAAGCGCCAAAACATAGCTGTTTTTGATCGGAGTCTTAAGAAACATCAGATGCTTGTACTGCTCGTAGGAGCGGGAGATCTGCAGTGCCCGTTTGCTAATGCTCTTGGGCACATAGTAATCGACCACGACGGCGCCGACGATGCGCTTATCGGTGCCGTAGATCGGGCCGCCGCCGCGAATGACGTCACCCTCGCCAAATTCCTGGGTGCGGGTTACTTCCAAACCGCGCAGCGCTTTGTTCAAAAAATCGGATTCCGCTTTGATCGTGACCCCGGTCGGCACCTGATCATTGAAAGCAACCACAACTAATTGCCGCTTCGGCGAAAATAACTCCACCGTACCGAGATTATATTCACGTTGCTTGCTCTGAACGAACTCTTTGAGCTCAGCGAGTCGGCGCGGATCAAAAAGCCCTTCTTGGGTAATTCTCTGGCTCAGCTGGCGCGCGTAAAAGAGCGCGTTATTGGCGGAATTCTGATAATAGGTTTGCCCGATCTCCAAAGAGCCCTGCAAGGCGTTTTCAACCTGAACCTCGAACCACCGCTCAAAGGATCGCGTTACGAATCCCACGGCGATGACAAACATCAGCACGGTTGGCACCAAGGACAACGCAACGAATGCCAAAACCAGTCGCCCCCGGAGTCGCGATCCCATGATGCGTCTCTGCCGCTCGAAGACGAGCTTTACCAGATTTCTGACCACCAAAAAAACCAGCAGGATCAACAGAATGATGTTGATATTGATGAGTAGGAAAAACGCGATATTGCTGCCCAAGGAAGTTTCCGGCGTCACATCAGGCAATTGAACTTCGAAGAAGGCAAACACCGCCACCATGAGCGCGGTGACGAGAATCACCACCCCTTCACGCTTGCGGCGTTTTGATTCCTCCCGCTTGAAACTTTCCTCGATGGAGTCGACTGTCTTTACTGATTCCATAAACGTTTTCCGTCGCCGGCGCTAAAAAATGGGAACCAGCTCACCGGCGGAAAAAATAGACGATTAACGTCATAATGATACTGATTAACAAACACGTTGTCACGGGAAAATAGAATGTGAATCGCCCCCGCTGCACGTAGATGTCTCCCGGGAGATGTCCCAGCCAAGGAATCTTCCCGGCCAGGGAAAACAGCAAGCCGAGGATGACCAATGCGATCCCGATATAAATCAAACTTTTGCCGAATCCGGCCATCCTGGTTCCCCGGCGAATTTTAGCGCTGCCGGCCCATGGCCGGCCGAACCGCTTCAGAAAAGACTCGGTTGATTTTTCGCTTTACTCAGGTTCTCCGAGCCCTGCCTTCTGCCAAAATGTTCGTAGGCGAGTTGAGTCGCGACGCGGCCTCGGGGGGTCCGCTGCACGAAGCCGGCCTGAATCAGGAAAGGCTCGTACACGTCTTCGATGGTGTCTTTTTCCTCTCCGATGGCGGCCGCCAAGGTCTCCACACCCACCGGGCCGCCGGAAAACTTGTCGATCATCGTCATGAGCAGCATGGTATCCATTTTGTCGAGTCCGATGGGATCGACCTCCAGCATGCGCAGGGCTTCTTCAGCTACCGGCTTGGTGATCCTGCCGCGTGCTTTCACTTGAGCGTAATCCCGCACGCGGCGCAGAAGACGGTTAGCGATGCGCGGTGTTCCGCGCGAGCGGCGCGCGATCTCGGTGATTCCATCGTCCTCCCCCGGCACCCCCAAGATGGCTGTGGATCGTTTGAGAATTTGTGCCAGCGCTTGCGGTGAATAAAAATCCAAGCGAAAAATGGCGCCGAAGCGATCGCGCAACGGAGATGTTAGCAATCCCGATCTCGTAGTAGCTCCGATCAAAGTGAAACGTTTGAGGTCGAGCTTGATCGACCGCGCCGCGGGCCCCTGTCCGATCATGAGATCGATCTGGTGGTCCTCCATGGCGGGATAGAGCACCTCTTCCACGACATGGTTGAGGCGATGGATCTCGTCGATGAAAAGAATATCTCGTTCTTCCAGGTTGGTGAGGAGGGCCGCAAGGTCGCCGGGCCTTTCGATGACCGGCCCGGAAGTTGCCTTGATATTGACCCCCATTTCGCGAGCGATGATATAGGCGAGCGATGTCTTTCCTAAGCCCGGCGGGCCATGAAACAATAGATGATCCAGCACGTCGTCTCGGCCCCGGGCGGCAGCGATCGCCACCTTTAAATTTTCTTTCACCTGCTCCTGTCCGATATATTCGTCAAAAGCGCGGGGGCGCAAATTGATCTCATAGTTGAGATCGTCGTCCATAGTTTTGGCGGATACGGATCGCGAATCGGTCATCGCTCCCTCTTATTCAATCGATTGGCCATGCTCAAGTCACCGGCTCATCCGCCGCAGCACTTCTTTGATCACGTCTTCTAGAGTCGCGGTTCCAGATTGGATCGTATCACGCACGTTTTTCTCGACCTCGGCCTGCCGGTAACCGAGATTCACCAGAGCCGAAACCACATCCTGCATGAGGTGCGAGCCGTGGTCGAGCGCGGCTATCCCGGTTACTTGGGGTTGTAGCATCATGAATTTATCTCTCAGTTCGACGATCATTCTCTCCGCGAGCTTTTTTCCCACCCCTGGAATAGCAATAAGTCTAAGCTGATCTCCTGCCTTGATCGCCTGCGCCAGCTCCGCCGCGGCAATGCCCGAAAGAATATTTACCGCCAACTTCGGTCCGATGCCAGCAACGCCGTTTAAGAGCAAAAATACTTCTTTGTCCTGGGGCTCCTGAAAACCGAAAAGCTGCAACGCGTCTTCACGCAGGTGCGTGTGAATATGAAGGCTGACCGGCGCGCCGATTTCGGGCAAACGATAAAAGACCGTGAGCGGGATGAAAACGTGGTAACCAACTCCTCCGACATCGACAATCACTTCGCCGGGCACTTTGTGCGCCAGCGTCCCTCTGATGTGCGCGATCACGATTGGTCTTAGCTGGATGTCCGGCTGGGATCGTTACACCTGCCCCACGAGTCTTTTTACCGCAGCCGCCGACCACCGGCGCCGGCGCATGCCCGCATTCCACTGCAGCTCGGCTCCATCAACCAAGGATTGAAAACATTGCCTGTGCAAATGACAGATTGCAGCGGCCAGCGCGTCGGAAGCATCGCACGCCATTGCCCCTGAAAGCCGGAGCAGAGAAGCCACCATCTTTTGCACCTGCTCCTTAGTCGCTTGTCCGTAACCCACGACCGCAAGTTTGATTTCCGATGCGGCGTATTCATGCACCGGGATGCCGGCGTGAGCGGCAGCAAGAAGCGCCACCCCACGGGCCTGTCCGAGTTTAAGGGCGCTTTGCGCGTTACGCGCAAAAAAAACCCGCTCGAGGCTTACGCCGTCCGGTCGGTACGACTTTATCGCTTCTTGAATACCCCGGTAAATGAAACTCAAACGATCTCCCTGCGCGCGCGCGGCGGCGGTGGCGATGGTGCCGTGCCCCACGTGCGTGAGCGCAGCACCGTGAGCGTCAATGACACCCCATCCGGTAACGACGCTTCCCGGATCGATGCCGATGATTCTCCATGCTGAGCTTTTGGGATGATGATTGTGTTGCCGCGAAGGCCTGGCCATCAACTAGCCTTTTCTATCAACTCGTCCGGAATATTGAAGTTTGCTGACACGTTTTGCACGTCATCGTGGTCCTCGAGTTCTTCGGTCAGTTTCAAAATCTGCTCGACATGTTTAGCATCCACATCCACGGTATTTTTGGGCACCATGGTAATCTGGGCGCTCGCCACCGGCACTTTTTCCTGCTCCAGCTTTTCTTTCACCTTCTCGAAATCATCAGGCTGAGTCACGATCTCAAAAATATCGCCTTCCTCTTTGACATCTTCGCCGCCCGCGTCGAGCACCAAGCCCACGAGCCGATCCTCGTCGATTTTGGATTTCTCCACGGTAATCACTCCGCGCTTGTCAAACATCCAGGAGACACAACCAGTCTCGCCTAAGTTCCCGCCGTGCTTCGTGAAGAGCCGCCGTATCTCGGATACCGTGCGATTCTTATTGTCTGTAAGCACTTGCGCCAAAATCGCGGCACCACCGGGTCCATAACCTTCATACTGAATCTCTTCGTAGGTCACTCCTTCCAGCTCACCGGTCCCTTTCTTGATGGCACGGTCGATGTTTTCACTGGGCATGCTATTGGCTCGCGCCGTTATCACGGCAGTGCGCAAGCGTGGGTTGGAATTTATGTCGCCGCCGCCCATGCGGGCGGCGACGGTAATTTCCTTGATGAACTTGGTGAAGAGCTTGCCCTTGCGTGCATCTTTCGCGGCCTTTTTATGTTTGATGGTGCTCCACTTAGAATGACCCGACATGACTCCAATACCTCTTTGTGAATTACGGCTAAGCTACCACAAAGCCTCCCAGGGGTAAACGGGGAAGTCCGGTCCCGCCGGCACGTCGTTTAGATTTGACGAAGTGGGAAAAACCACGTACAGTTGGGGGACCTTTCAAGGAGAACGGAACGGCAAGAACCTCGCAACCGATTAAGACAATGCTCCGTCTCTTCTGGCGCGACGCTTAGCAATACCGACCCGATTCTCGTGTAATTTCAAAGCGTTTTCCTGCTCCGTTTATTGAGGTCAACGATGGGTGTATCTGACGCGGGAAAAAATGGTGGAGGAATAGATGACCTTTAGCATCAGTGAACCTGTGGCTTTCGTCTGCTTTTTTGCTTATGGCAGCTTTTTTGAATGGACCTTGCATAAATATCTGTTGCACCAACCACGATGGCTTTATCCTTTTCGCGCCCATGCTTTGGTACATCACGGCCTTTTCCGCACCGGCGATCAATATTTTCTTTCCGATCCAAAAGTGATTCGCAAAGTTCGTTTCGCCTGGTGGCACGCTCCTTTTATCATTCTTCTCCACGTCCCCGTTATTGTTTGGCTGCAAAAGACGCTGGGATTGAATATCCTAACGGGAGCGCTCTCGGCCCTCATCCTCTATTATTTTCTTTATGAATACCTCCACTACTGCATGCATATTCCCAAGGGCCGATGGTTGGAAAGAACCTTTTGGTTCCGCTGGCTGGACTCTCATCATCACATGCATCACAAAAGGCACTTCAATAATCTCAACGTCGTGCTGCCCCTCGCCGATATACTCTTCGGAACTTTGATCCCCGCCAAGGAACACTTAGCCACGCCCAACCGCGAAGCGGGAGCACAACAAGTCAGTTTGCTGCTGTCAGCATCATAAGACCATCGCGCCATATTTGGAAATTACTTTTTTATCGGCGACGGTTTCTGTATAATCAGAAATTCGATGACAACCGAAAAAACTTCACTAATCTGGACTGGGGAATTGCGATCCATCCTACGGGTCATTATTTTGTGCCTGTCGGTGGCGGCCTGTTCTGTGCCACCGTCGCAGGTTCGTCTTCCCCCCTCCACCTCCAGTGACGGGCCCGTGACTCAGACCGGCATTGCTTCGTGGTATGGTCCGGGCTTTCACGGAAAAGCCACAGCCAGCGGCACAATTTATAATCAGAACGATCTCACGGCGGCGCATCAGACACTGCCCCTTGGCACCCGCGTCATGGTGACCAATCTGGAGAACGGCCGGTCAGCGGAGCTGGTGATTAACGACCGCGGTCCCTTCGCCAAGGGAAGAATCATCGATCTATCATACGCAGCCGGCGAATCGCTGGGGATGATCGGTCCCGGCACCATTCCAGTCCGCCTGGAAGTCATTGAAAGCCCTCAACAGATTCGCTTCATTCGCGCCTCCCTTGACTACACGCTGCAGCTGGGCTCGTTCACGCAGTTAGAAAACGCCCAAAGCCTGCGCGACCGCTTGTCAAAGTCGTATTCAGACGTCGCCATCATTCCTCTCCAGGCGAAGGACGCGACCTACTACCGCGTCCAGCTCGGAAACTTCTCCGATCGTGCTGCTGCTGAGCAGCGGGCGCGGCAAGTGGCGCAGGCAGGGTTCCCGGTCATTGTCATGGAGAAATAAGTGGATGCCTGGGAGCAACGAAAGTCTGATGATCGAAACTCTAATTCTCGATCCTGCGTTTGGGCCTGGCTGCTGATTTTTTTAAACTTGCTCGGCGCGTGTTCGTGGCGGCAACCGGACACCCCCATCCAACTGTCCTCGGATTCTTTTAGCGCCCTGAAGCAAACAGTCGCCTCGATACGCGGGCTGCCATTCAAACGGGAGACTGCCACTGGCAATTCTTCCGGGAAGGATTTCGACGATCAGCGCGACGCTCAATCCGTTGCTCGACTATCACAGGTCTACAAGCGCATTGGGTTACTGCCGGACACCACCGACCTAGCGAAGTCGCTGGCCGATTTCCGCCGCCTGCAGCGCCTGACGTTCTACGATAGCCAAAGGGCGACGATCGTGCTTGCCCCGGAGTCCATCAGGTTGGGTAAGGCGCTTGCGGGGGAAGACAGCCGAAACGCCGAAACCATTCCTGTGGTGTTCGCCCTCGCCCAAGCGCTCCAGGAGCAAAACTTCCAATGGCCCTCGAAACTAAAGCTTATCCCTGGGAGAGACCGCAGGCTTGCTTTTCAGGCCGTGGCTGGGGGCGACGTCGTGCTCACTGGCTTGGCTTATCTGAGAGGCAATCGCCCCGCACAATGGCCGACCGAACAGCAGGCGATCGCCAGACTAGCAAATGAACTGGACGCGTTGGCTTCAGGCCTGCCACCCCTGCTGCGCGCAAAATTAGTTTTTCCTTACCGCGAGGGAAGCCAATTCGTTCAATGGGCGTATGCGGCCCGCGGCCTGGATGGAATCAACGGCCTGTTCGCCAACCCGCCGCTCTCCACCGCGCAAGTGATGCATCCGGAAAAATTTTACCTCCGGCGCGAAAATCCTCTGCGCATCGTCGCTTGGGGATTGCTGCAGCAGATGAAAACCGCTGCCATCATCGAGCAGACGTTAGGCGAATACCTGACTCAGGTCATTCTCGCCTCGACTCATTCACGCATCGAGGCGGCGCGCATCGCTTCCGCTTGGGCCGGCGATGAACTGTCCGCCTACGCGGACGGAGAGAACCTGATCGCCTCCTGGATAAGCGCATGGGATAACGAGACCAGCGCGCAAGAGTTCTCACGCGCCTTTGAGACCGTGCTGGCACGGCAACGCGGGCTGCGTTTCGAAAGGCCGGACAGGCAGAAAAATAATTTGAAGGCAGACCTTGGGAACGGACGCTCAACTCTCCTTCAAGTCAGGGGGTCGGTGGTGCTGTTTCTCGATGGCGTTGCGTCGACGCGAGCCCCGGAGTTAGCCGAACGAATTTGGCAGGACCTAGAAACCGGAGCCGAACCGACCATCCTCCCCTTAGACTCCGCTCAAAGCCGGCGTCAGTTCGCGTCAAGAAGACGATAGCGCCCAGCTTCGTTTTTAACCCGGCCTTCCCTTATCAATTTTTCCAGGTGGGCTTGCACGGAAAACTCCGCGACTCTTAACAAAGGTGGGGAAACATCCACGTAGATCATCTGCGTGATATCGCCGATGGTCTCACGACCGTGGCGCAGCGCGTCAACCACCTGCTTCTCACGCATGATCCGGTGCTCTATGTATTCCTTGATCTTCGCGTCCGGTTTGCCGACCAAAGGTCCGTGTCCCGGAAGGATCAAGCTGATGTTGAATTCAAGTAACCGCTCGAGCGAGCCCAGGTAGTCGGTCATATTGCCGTCCGGCGGACGAATCACTGCGGTCCCGTAACCCAGAATGTTGTCGCCGCTGAAAAGCACCTTGTCGCCGGACTCATAGAAGCAGCAATGCCCTGATTCGTGACCGGGCGTGTGCAGCACGTGCAGCTCGCCGCCGCCGAACGCAATCCGGTCGTTGTCATCGTATTGGAAGTCTTCTCCGCCCAAGTAACCCGCGCGCGAGCGATGAATGCCGAGCTTCGCGCCGGTGCGTTTCCTGAGCGCCAACGCCCCGCCGCAGTGATCGCTGTGAATGTGCGTCAAAAGAATTCTTTCAATCTT
>Ga0307471_100002143_pt1 | contig 11236 bp, 9 predicted proteins | sample atmos_gasesAM3C__2_FD_204566 | JGI IMG/M metagenome (GOLD analysis project Ga0307471, IMG submission 204566) | Hardwood forest soil microbial communities from Morgan-Monroe State Forest, Indiana, United States - atmos_gasesAM3C_515 | ecosystem: Environmental > Terrestrial > Soil > Temperate... | reverse complement strand
CGGGTCTTCCTGATGACTGCGCGCAGAGACTTGTACGAGCGCGTATCCGTTTCCCAGATCTCCGTCGCCAGTTCGCTGCACTCAATAAGTTCTTTCCAGCGGGGATGAGTCAGCCAAATGATTTCAGCTTTCGGAAACGATTCGCGCAAGGCGGCGACGGCAGGAAACGTGTGGACGATGTCCCCAAGAGACCCGAGACGCACGACCAGAAAACGGTGCTCAGGCATGCGGAGCCTTGCGAATAGAATCCAGAAGCTCCCGCGTGGAGTGATCCTTTGGGTCGCCCACGATGGCAACGCGGATACCAAGCCGTGAGGCGATTGCACGTTCCGGCACAGTATCGGGCGTGTAGTCGGTTCCTTTGGTGTGCACGTCCGGGCGCAGGTCTTCCAGAAGAGTTTCCACGTTGGGTTCCGTGAAGAGCACGACATAATCCACCGGCCGAAACGCGGCAACGAGTTGCGCGCGGGCGTTCTCGTCGAGCACGGGGCGGCCGGGCCCTTTGAGATCACAGACGCTGGAATCGGCATTCACGCCGACAACAAGAATGTCGCCTTCGCGCCGCGCGCCTTCAAGATAACGAATGTGCCCGACGTGCAGCGTGTCAAAGCACCCGTTGGCAAAGACGATGCGCCTACCGTGGCGCTTGTGTTCCGCGAGTTTCACGCGCAACACGTCTCGCGCCACGATTTTGGAAGCAGTTTCGCGCATGATTTAAGAGGCGGCCCCGGAGGCCTCGCCCCGAATGGCGTCGAGGAGTTCTCGTCGTGAGATCGTTGCCGTGCCGCGTTTCATGACCGCGAGCCCGCCAGCAATGTTGGCGATGTGCGCCCCTTCAAGGGGAGATGCCCCGCACGCAAGCGCCAGGGTGTATGCGGCAAGAACGGTGTCGCCGGCGCCGGTGACGTCAACAGCCTGATCGCTGCCGTGAACGGGGATTTGCACGAAGCGATCGGCTGGCTCGAACAGGGCCGCACCGTGCCGCCCGCGAGTGACCAACAGCGATTGCAATTTCATTTCGGAAAGGGTCGCGCGGCCCGCTCGCGCGAGCTCGCCGCTATCTTGACCGATGACCGCGTGATGCTCCGCTTCAAGCTCGGCCTCGTTTGGGGTGGCGGCGGTGACGCCCGCTTTCGCATAGCGGTGCAAATGGTAGCGCGCGTCGAGCGTGACGGGTAGCGCATTCCTGCGCTTTGCAGATGCCTGCTGAACAAGCTCAGGAGTGGTGACTCCAAACCCGTAATCAGACACCGCGAGTGCATGCGCGATCCGCAAGTTTGCGGAAAGCCGTTGCTGGAGCTTTCTTCGCACAGCGTCCGGCAGACGCGATTTGGGTTCGTAGTCAACGCGCAACACCTGTTGTCCCACGGTGTGCGCCCATCCGGCCAGAAAGCGGCTTTTGGTCGGCGTCGTCCAGCCTTTCACGCGGAAAATGCCTGAAACGTTGACGCGCAGGCACCGAAAATGTGCGACCAGCGCGTCTCCCACAGCATCATCGCCTACAGCCGTGACCGGCAGGACACGCGCGCCGAGCGAAGCGAGGTTGTTGGCGGCGTTGGCGCCCCCGCCAGGAACAATCTGCGTCTCGCGATGCTTGAGGATCAGAACCGGCGCTTCGCGCGAAACGCGCGAAATCTCGCCATACTGGAATTCGTCAGCCACGAAATCGCCGAGGAGAACGATGGTTTTCGTGTTGAATTGCTCGACACACTCGGCGAGAGTGGGGAGATCGACAGACGTTGACGTTTGCTCTTGTGTGCGCGAGCGCTTCATTTTGGTTGCCTTAAGATCCATTCTGCCGCCTGCGCGAGATCTTTCGCGACAGAGTCAGGCTGAAACCGCCACTTCGCCGCGTGCCAGGCAAGTTCGCCTTCGCCATAACCGGTGCGCACGAGGATGGCGCGCGCGCCGACGTTTCGAGCGAGTTCCATATCGCCGAACCGATCGCCAACTACAACGGAGCGCCGCAAATCCAGCGCATGCTCCAGCGCCGCACGGTCCAACATGCCGGTTCTTGGCTTGCGGCAGTTGCAATTATCGCCGGAAGTGTGTGGGCAATAGTAGATCGCGTCGAGCTTAGCGCCTGCTTCGGCAAGTTGTTGCGTCATCAATTCGTTCACATTGTGCACGAGCGACTCTGGAAAGTACCCGCGGCCAACGCCGGACTGATTGGTGACGACGATAACGGGCAAGCCTGCCTCATTGAGCCGGCGAATAGCAGCCGCAACAAACGGAAAAATACGAAAACGGCTGGCGTGATTCAAGTAGCCTACTTCCTCGGCGATGGTCCCGTCGCGATCGAGGAAGACGGCGGGGCGCAGGGAAGACGGTTCAGGCACGCTGCACCCGGATCGAGGATAGCCAGGGCTTCGTCGCGGCCTCCACCATGTCGGCCGTGACTGCGGTCATGCACTGGTGATTGGTCGGGCAGCGGCGAAGAAAACAAGGACTGCAGTAAGGCTTCTGCTGAACGATGCTACGGCGCTGCGTAACGGCGGATGTTCCAAGCGGATCCGTGGGACCAAACACCGCGACGACTGGAAGGCCAACAGCGGCGGCGACATGCATCGCGCCGGAGTCGTTGCCGATGAAGAGATGGCATTGCGAGAGCAGGGCGGGCAGATCAGCAATTGCAGTTTTTCCCGTGAGGTCGATCGGAGGCTGACGCATTTCCGCAGAGATGGCTGTTGAAACGTTTGCCTCGGCAGCGGTCCCAAAAAGGATAACGTCCGCGTCTGCTCCCGCCTGCAGCCGATTCGCCACTTCGGCAAAGCGCGAAGGCAGCCAGCACTTTGCCGATCCGTATGATGCGCCGGCCCCGATGGCAATCCTACGTGCGCCCTGGCGGACGCCACATTTGTAAAGAAACTTATCGGCACTCCGCCGCTTTTCTTCTGGAACATGCAGACCGATGAACGTTTCGTCCTGCAGGGAATCAAGCCATCCGGCGCGGCGGAGCAGCTCCAGGTAATAAAACTTCTCATGCGCGGGAATCTCTCCTTGCCGGGGAAGAGGAATGGCCTTCGTGAGAAGAAGGCTGCGGGCGTCGCGAGCATAGCCGACGCGTTCGGGAATATTGGCGCGCCAGGCCAGCCACGCGGCGTCGAGCGCATTCTGCAACAGCAAGGCCACGTCGAATTTCTGCGCGCGGAGTTCTGTGGCCAGCCGCTCGCGCCCGAAAAAACCCGCGTGTAAGTCTTTCGGGTCATATAGAATGAGTCGATTGCATATTTCCTGATCGCGATAAATTTCAGCGACGTAAGGCCGCGCAACGATCGCAATCTCCGCGTCAGGAAAGCGTCTGCGCACTGCGCGAAGCGCCGGCAGCGCCAAAATCGCGTCCCCGACCCAGTTCGTCGCGCGAATGACAATTTTCATGCGGCCGCTCCTGCGGTGGCCGAAAGAGTTTCCTCAAGGACGTTTCGGAAATCCGCCTCGGGCGTCACAACCAGATCGATTACCGCCACATAAAGTGGCGTCTCGCCAAAGTTAATTCCAGCCAGATTCTGCGCATCCTTCTCGGTCGTGACAAGCTCGCTGGCACCTGCCTGCTTCGCCGCCTGCTTGACCGCTAGAATGTCCCGCTGTGTGTAGCGATGATGATCGGGAAAGATGGCCTGACCGCAGATGGCAAGCCCCCAACTCCCAAGATCCCGGAAGAAGGCGTCTGGATTGCCAAGTCCGCAGAATGCAAAAAAAGGGCCAGCGCCGATCTCACTGGCAGAAAGAGGGGTGACCTCGCCACTAAAATGCCGGAAGCCAAGCAGCCGAGTCGACGCGGCGAAAACCGGAAACTGTTTGAGTTTCCCGATGGCGTCGATTGTTCCCGATTCCGCTTCGGCGCGCGTGAAAATAATTAAATTTGCCCTGCTCATTGCTGTTACAGGTTCGCGAAGTCTGCCGGCCGGCAACAAGGACTCTCCAGCAAGCGGACGGGAAACATCCATGAGGAGAATGTCCAAATCGCGAGCAAGCTGGAGGTGCTGAAAGCCGTCATCCAAAAGAAAAACGTCGATTGGCTGCTGCGATTCAAGCCGACGGCCGGCAGCGAAGCGATTTTTGCCGACACCAAAAGAGACGCGGCCCTGGAGGCGAAATTTCATCAATTCGATTTCATCACCGGTTCCATTTGCGCCGCGGTAGCCGCGGCTCAGAATCGCAACTCGCTTCCCTTCCGCAAGAAATTTCTCCGCGAGCCAAATCACCATTGGCGTTTTTCCCGTACCGCCAACCGTCAAATTGCCGACGCTTATGACCCGCGCGTTCAGTCGTTTCTGCTTGAACCACTTGTTCGCATAGAGCCAAACCTTCACGCGGACGATGACACCATACAGCACGGACAGCGGCCACAGCAGGGCCCGCAAAAGCAGCGAAACCTTCATCGCTTGGTACCGTCCAAATGTTTTGCAATTTGTGCCGCCACTCGATCCGTCGCTCCTCGCGAGTCGGCTACCAGTTGGCGCGCTGTCTCGCTCATTTTCTTCATGCGTTCCGGATCGCGAAATAATTCGATCCAGGCTACGCCGACGTCTTCCGGACTTTCCACCTGAATAGCAGCTCCCGCGGAGATGAATCGCAAAGCAATTTCCGCAAAGTTTTCCATGGACGGCCCAAATACAGGGACCTTGCCGAAGGCCGCTGGCTCAAGAATATTATGACCGCCGGAAGAAACGAGCGAGCCCCCGACGAACGTCCCGTCAGCTAGCCCATAAAGCGACGCGAGCTCGCCGATGCTGTCGAGCAATAGAACGGTAACGTCGTTGGGAATCGTGGCGACGTTGGGGTTCCCGTCCGATTGCTTTGCCACCGGCCCCGGAATCGGCAATTGAGACCGCCGGATGAACTTGCGGTGCGATTCATCGATAAATTCCGCGGCAGCGTCAAAAGCCTCCGGTTTTCGGGGCGCAAGCACAAGCAGAGCCCTGGGGTATTCGCCTTGCAAAGTTCCAAAGGCGATGAGCGCGTGTGGCTCTTCCGTCGCAACGACGCTGCCGGCAACGATGACCGGGGATCGGCCACTGCGCTTGATTTCGCCCGCGAGCCAATTCGACAGTGGCGTCGGCGCGGGAAGCTCCAGGTCGTATTTTAGATTTCCGCTGACTTGGACGCGGTCTGCTGGCGCGCCCAGCGCACGCACGCGATCCGCATCTTTTTCGCTCTGCATGAGGAAGGCGCTGGCATGGGAGAGCGCATCTTGCAGGAAGGGTTTTAGGAAGAAACCAAAAACGCCGAGGTACTTCTGGTAGCGCGCAAACGAGCGATCCGAAATCCGGCCGCTCACGAAAACCACGGGAATATCTTGCCGTCCGGCTTCCCGAAGAAAATTCGGCCAGATCTCCGTCTCCAGCACCAAGACCACCGATGGACGCACGGCCTCAAGCGCGCGACGAACGCAGAATGCCCAATCCAAAGGGAAATAGACGATGGCATCGGCAAAGGGCATGCGTTCGCGAGCCAGCGCCTGTCCCGTCTGGGTGGTCGTCGACATAATGAGTGGCCGGCTGGGATAAGCCTCCTTTAGCCGCCTCGCAAGGGTCATGCCGGAAAGGGCCTCGCCGACACTTACGGCATGAATCCAGATGGCACCGGGACGTTTCGCCGACAGTTTGCCAAGGGCTACAAACGAAAATCCTAAGCGCTCGCCGAGATTCGAGAGATACTTTCCGTGACGTAGTCCCTGCACCAGCCAATAGGGCGCCAGCAACAGGGCCGCAAGGCCCATGAGAAAGCTATAAATGAAATACACTAACCGTAGCTCCGGTCTATGCGCACGCCGCCAGTACCGAGCGGCCCGCGGCGTAGGGCAAACCTGCGTAACCCCCAGGAATCGAAGGCGTCGAGAAGAGAAAAGTCTATTATAACCCGATGCGAAAACTAACGCTGATCCTTGCGTTTCTTGCTACGCCGTCGCTTGTCGCCCAAAAGGGCGGCCCCCAACAGCCGTCTTCGCTCAAAACCGCTTCGCTGGAATCGCACGAGGGTATGACCATTACCGCCCGGTCGTGGACCGACCCCGCGCTCTATAAGGAGAAGTTCCCTAAGAAATCGCCGTTTACGGCCGGAATCGCGGCCGTGCAGGTGGCTTTTCGGAATGATTCTGACGACAGCATGAAGGTCAACCTGGAGCGCATCAGGCTAAACGTCACGGTCTCGGAGGAAGACCAGCAGTCGCTCTTTCCCCTTACGTCTGAACAAGCGGCGGATGTTATCACTCATCCTGGATCGCAAAATGTAACCATGAAGAGGCTTCCCATACCTCTCGGCGGACCTAAGATCGGCCACGACAAGAAATGGATAGAAGTGGAGAAAAGCTTGAACGACGCCGGCGTGCAATCCAGCGTTGTTGCGCCCCACAGCACGGTGCAAGGGCTTCTTTATTTTGATCTTCGAAGCCAATTCGATCTCTTGAATGCGGCGCACCTGTACGTGCCCGAAATCGTGGCCATCGAAAAGAATCGTGGCCTCATGTACTTTGAAATCGACCTAAGCCGGTCCGCGGAACGATGAGCTGTTCCTAACGCGAACTTTCCAGGTTTGCGCGCATACCCGCCCTCAGCTACCATGACGTGTGCACACTTTCTCTAACCACCCCGGACAAATGTTATCTCTTCTCGATGAACTGAATCCCGCGCAACGGCTGGCCGTCGAAACTACGGAAGGTCCTTTGCTGATCCTCGCCGGTGCAGGCACCGGCAAGACGCGCGCCATTACGTTTCGCATGGCCAACCTGATCGCCAAAGGTGTGCCTGCCGAATCCATTCTGGCTGTGACATTCACTAACAAAGCGGCCGAAGAAATGCGCAATCGCGTCTCGGACTTGCTATTGCGCGCCGGCGTCCCTCCCGCGCAGCCCTGGCTCTCCACGTTTCATTCGCTCTGCGCTCGCCTCTTGCGGCGCGAGGCCGCCGCTGCCGGTCTGCCGCGCGATTTTGCCATCTACGACGATGACGACCAACTCGCTGCCGTAAAGCTGGCCATGACCAAGCTCCAGATCGAAGACGACAACTTGACCCCAAGGAATGTTCTAAGCCGAATCAGCTACGCGAAAAACCATGGCCAGACCGCGGAGGAATTGCGCGCGGAAGCCTTTGATCAAGACGGGCGACGCACTGCGGATATTTTCGCGGCATACGAAAAACTCCTGCACGACAGCAAAGCTTTGGACTTCGATGACCTGCTCCTTCGTTCGGCGCGTTTGCTCCGCGAATCCACAGCGACGCGGGAGAAGTGGCAAGCCCGCTTTCAATACATTCATGTGGATGAATACCAGGACACGAATCGTGTGCAGTACGACTTGATGCGCCTGCTAACCGGGCCGAAGCAGAATGTTTGTGTCGTGGGAGACGAAGACCAATCGATTTACAGCTGGCGTGGCGCTGACGTCTCGATCCTCTTGAGTTTTTCCCGCGACTTTCCTGACGCGCGAATCGTCAAGCTCGAACGCAACTACCGTTCGACGCAAAATATCCTCGACGCTGCTGGAGCGGTCGTCGCCAACAATCCCGAGCGCCTGGGCAAGTCGCTGAGCGCGGAGAAAGGCGCAGGCGGAAATCTAAGATATTTCGAAGGGCGGGACGCGCAGGCAGAAGCCGAGTTTGTCGCCGGTGAGCTCGAGCGCATTCTCAACGACGATTCGGACCAAACTTGCGCCGTGGAATACCGCACGAATTCCCAGTCGCGCTCCTTCGAAGAGGTTTTCCGCCGGCGCGGCCTTCGTTACAAGCTGGTCGGAGGATTCAGCTTCTACAATCGCGCCGAAGTGAAGGATGCGCTCGCCTACGTTCGCCTGGCCATGCATCCGGAAGACGATATTTCGCTGCTTCGCGTACTAAACGTTCCTCCGCGCGGCATCGGCAAAACAACGGTTGACACACTCCGCGAATCCGCACGCGTTGACGGAACACCGCTATGGGCGGCCACTGAGAAATTTGTCTCCGGCGCGTCCGCGGGCCGTGCGGTGACTCCTTTGCGGGCGTTCCAGGAGCTCATCCGGAAATTGCAAGACGCACTTGCCGCCAAAGAACCCGAGGATTTCCTGCACGTAGTGCTTGAGGAATCCGGTTACATGAATATGCTCAAGGACCGCAACACGCCTGAGGATGTCGCACGGATGGAAAATCTCGAAGAGCTTACGCGTGCTGTTGCCGAAAGCATGGAAGCCGGTGAGACTTTTACCGACTTCCTCGATGCCGCCGCGCTGGTAAGTGACGCGGATCAATATGAAGGCAAGCCCGGCGTTACGCTAATCACGTTGCACAGCACCAAAGGCCTGGAATTCGATCACGTGTTCCTCACCGGCATGGAAGAAGGCATCTGCCCTCACAGCCGTTCCATAACCGAAGAAAAAGGAATCGAAGAGGAACGCCGCCTCGTTTACGTGGGAATGACTCGGGCACGGCAGTCGCTCACGCTGACGCGGTCTGTGTACCGGCGCATCTTCGGCAATGAGCAGCAATTGCGTGCTTCCCTGCCCTCCCGTTTTCTTGCGGAGATTCCCACCGAGCTGGTGGAAACGGTTCGCGGATCACTGGCGGAAATTGGCGAGAAGCGGCGCTACGAGCCCGACCCGGAGTATTCGTATTCGCCGGAAGAATTCCTGCGTCGCGTTCGCGGCGGGTCCAAGCCCGCAGAAACGGTTCCGCGCCGCCAGCCAACTCAACCTTCTTTCAAGCGCCCCGCTGCGAAACGCGGCGGCGATGCCAATCCCATGCTGGGACGCAAAGTTCGTCATCCGAGTTTCGGTGTGGGAACCATCGTAGGCGTCGAGGGCGACGACGAAGACCGCCGCCTCTCCGTTAGTTTCCCTGGCCGCGGAACGAAGAAATTTATCGAGCGGTATGCGCAGCTCGAGCAGGCGTAAATTGGCATGCTGCTCTGGAACGCGGCTGCGTCGGCTGACGTCGCCGCCGACCCGTTGCGCGAGGGGGCTTCTCAGGGTACATTGAGGCGCGTTCATTCCTCAAAAGTGTGCTGGATCATTTCAGGCTTCCGGTTTGCCCGGATGCGATCGGAGCGCATGGGTGGGATCACATCTCTTCCGTTGCAAGGGTATCGACCAGCTGATCTCGGATTCGGAAAATGCTGAAGTCCGGTTAAAAAAGTCGCTCGGATGGCTGAGCCTGACTTCCCTTGGCATCGGCGCCGTCATCGGTTCCGGCATCTTTACCATTATCGGCACGGCCATCGCCGGACAAAAGTTTCAAGCTTCTTCCGTCCTGAACGCGCCCCTTCTGGAATACCTGATTCACCATTCCGCTTCGTTTGGACGCCCTGGCGCCGGGCCGGCGATCGCTCTCTCCTTTATACTGGTCGCCATTGCCTGCGGATTCGCATCCGTGTGCTACGCCGAGCTTGCCGCCATGATTCCGATTGCAGGCAGCGCGTACACCTATACGTACGCCACGATGGGAGAACTTGTCGCCTGGATTATCGGCTGGGACTTGATCCTTGAATACGCGGTCAGCAACATGGCCGTCAGCGTCGGCTTCTCTCAACACCTTGTCAATTTGATGGACTGGTTCGGCGTCCATCCGAATCCCCGCTGGATTTCGCCCGCCTATCTCCCCAGCGGACTTTCCGATCTGGAAGGCAACATGCTCTACGGACCAGGTTGGCATTTCGGCTTTAATTGGCCTGCGTTCATCATTGTGATGTTGCTGACGGTGATCCTGGTTCGCGGCATCCGCGAATCGGCGGAGACCAATAACGTGATGGTGCTGATGAAAATCATTGCCATCCTTGTTTTCGTGTCGTTCACGTCGCGCTTCATCCATACCTCCAATTGGCATCCCTTCGCTCCCAACGGCTGGCCAGGCATTCTGACGGGCGGCTCGATTGTGTTCTTTACGTACATCGGCTTCGACTCGGTATCCACGGCGGCCGAAGAATGCAAGAAGCCGCAGCGCGATTTGCCAATCGGCATCATCGCGACTCTCGTCGTCTGTACGCTCCTGTACATCTCCGTCGTTGTCGTGCTCACCGGCCTTGTTCGCTGGGACACGCTCGTAGATGATGCCGCGCCCGTCGTCAACACGCTCAAGAAGCTCCACATCTCCAGCGTGCGCTTGGTGGTGCTGATCGGCGCTCTGATGGGCATGATCTCCTCTTTACTTGTGTTCCAGATCGGCCAGGCGCGCGTTTGGTTCGCCATGTCCCGCGACGGCCTTTTTCCCAGAATCTTTGGCCGCGTCCATCCGCGTTATCAAACGCCGGATTTTTCCACCTGGATAGCTGGCTTTGTTGTTGGTATTCCCGCGGGTCTGCTCGATATCGGAACATTCGCTGACCTGTCGAACATTGGAACGCTTTTTGCCTTCGCGCTGGTCGCCGGAGGCGTTTTGATTCTTCGTTACCGTGAGCCGAATCGCTACCGGGCCTTTCGTGCTCCCGGGGGACCCATTGCTCCGGTTCTGACGATTGTGACTTGCCTCCTTCTGATGGCCGGTCTCCCCATCATGAATTGGATCCGCTTCTTTGTATGGATGGCCATCGGACTTGTGATTTACTACAACTATGGCCGCAAACGCAGCACGTTGCGTGCGGCCAACCAGGCATAGAGGAATCGCGTGACGGGGCGTGGTTTCATGGAATCGGTAAGGCAACAAAGGGGCGCGTTCGTCTTGTGCGCCTTGCTCTGTCTATTGCTACCTAATCATTCCTTCGCCTGGGGGAGAGGCGCGCACAGGCTGGTCGTAAACAAGGCCATCGAAACGCTCCCGGCGGACATCCGGCCATTTTTCGAGGCCAATCGCACGATCCTTTCTCAGCACGTTACCGATCCTCTCGACGCCATAGCGAAGACGCCTGCGGAGCGCCATACCCATTTCATCCTCCTCGACAAATACGGACGATTCCCGTTCGAGGCTTTGCCGCGAAGCTATAAGGCCGCGGTAACCAAATTCGGAAGGGCGAAACTGGATGCCAACGGCCTGCTCCCCTGGCAGATCGGCGTCTACAGCGAGAAACTGACCGAAGCGATGAAGGCTGGGAAGTGGGAAGAAGCAAAACTGAACGCAGCCATCTTGGCAAACTACGTTGCGGAGGCGCACGATCCCTTCAACACCACGGATAATTTCGATGGACGCCTAAGCGCTCAACCCGGCGTCAACGAACGCTTCGGCACCACGCTGATCGACCGCTTTTCCTCTTTTTTTCCTATGCGCCCGAACGACGCGATTTTCATCAACGACCCCACGGATCGCGCTTTCGAGGCTTGCCTCAGCTCTCATAGCTGGCT
>Ga0307471_100002142_pt1 | contig 11236 bp, 7 predicted proteins | sample atmos_gasesAM3C__2_FD_204566 | JGI IMG/M metagenome (GOLD analysis project Ga0307471, IMG submission 204566) | Hardwood forest soil microbial communities from Morgan-Monroe State Forest, Indiana, United States - atmos_gasesAM3C_515 | ecosystem: Environmental > Terrestrial > Soil > Temperate... | reverse complement strand
AGTCCAGGCATCCCACGGATCGTTCCCCGCTTTGGCGCCTCTGAAGTAGGAAATAATGAGGTTGGCCACAAATATCAGCGTGGCAATGCCCTGGATGAATGCGCCGATCGTTACGAGAAAATTCAGGGCGTCCCAGCCGCGGCCGGGCTCATAGGTGTAAATGCGGCGCGGCATTCCAAGCAAACCAGGAATGTGCATCAAGTCAAACGTCAAGTGAAATCCGATGAAGAAGAGCCAGAAATGGAGTTTGCCGAGGCGTTCGTTCAGCATCCTTCCCGTGATTTTTGGGTACCAATAATAGAACGCCGCGAAGACTGCAAACAGAAGTCCGCCCACTAGGGTGTAGTGAAAGTGTGCTACGACAAAGTACGAACCAGTAAGCTGCCAATTAAATGCCGCACTTCCCAGCATGATGCCGGTGAGACCGGCGATCAAAAACTGAAACAAAAATGCAATACAAAACAGCATTGGCGTCTTGAGTATGATCTTCCCTCCCCACATAGTGCCGAGCCAGTTGAAGATCTTGATTCCCGTTGGAATACCGACCGCAAGCGTGGTGAGCGTAAAAAAGGTGTTGGTGTAAGAGCTCATCCCTATGCTGAACATGTGATGCGCCCAAACGCTCATGCTGACGAACCCGATGCACACCGTGGCTCCGACCATGACCGGATACCCGAAGATGGGTTTGCGGGAAAATACCGGAATGATTTCAGACATGAAGGCAAAAGCAGGAATGATAAGGATGTACACTTCCGGATGTCCGAAAATCCAGAAGAAATGCATCCACAGCGTTGCGGATCCGCCGGCTTGCGTGTCAAAGAAATGGCCGCCGAGATAGCGATCCACGCAGAGCATGATTTGCGCCGCCGACAATGGCGTGATCGCGATGAGCACCATGCCGGACATCACGAGATTCATCCATACAAGCAAAGGCATGCGGCTCAGCTTCATGCCCGGGCACCGCATGCAGAGAATGGTGGCAATGATATTGATGGCTGTCCCGATACTTCCGAAACCGGAGACGAGTAGCGCGATGGTCCAGTAGTCAGTGCTGTGGCCGGGAGAAAATGCGCGGGAGGTCAGCGGAGCATACGCCCACCAGCCCACATCAGGTGCATTTCCGGCGCCATAGAGGCCACTCCCGCCGAGAAAGCTGAAGTAGAGAAGAAATCCTCCGAAAGCCGTCAGCCAGAAACTGAAGGCATTCAGGCGGGGAAACGCCATATCTCTGCCGCCGATCATCAACGGCACGAGGTAGTTTGCAAAGCCGAAAAGCACGGGTATGCCTACGAAGAAAACCATAGTCGTCCCATGCATGGTGAACATACGGTTGAAGACCTGTGGTGAAACAAAATTGTTATGTGGATACATCAACTGGGTGCGCATGATCATGGCTTCAGATCCGGCAACGACGAGAAAAAACAGGGCATAGAGGAGGTACAGAATACCGAGTCTCTTGTGATCAACCGTGGTCACCCACTCGTGAAGCGTTTCAAGCCACGGCCGGTCTGCGGTTATTTCCGCGGTGTGAATGGCCATTATGTCCGATGACATAACTCGTCCCTCAAATCTTTCTCTAGCGTAGCGTCTCTAGATACCGCGTCAATGCGTCCAGATCCTCATCGCTCAACTTCATCGCCGGCATGAGCGAGCCAGGTTTGATGGCATCCGGGTTCTGAATCCATAAGCGAAGATTTTCGCTGGTATTTTCGGCCGCGCCAGCGGCGATCGTACGACGGCTCATCAGGTGCGTCAGGTCCGGACCGAAACGCCCAGTGCCGTTTGTGCCCCCGACCGCGTGACAATTCACGCATGAGGTGCTCTCGAAGACACGTCTTCCTGCGGCTTCTTTTTCATCTTGAATGGCAGGCTGTTTTTGCACGTGAACCCACGCGTCAAAATCTTCGGGGCTCTCCACCGATACTCGCAAGAGCATCTTCGCGTGTTGCGTGCCACAGTATTGCGCGCATTGGCCGAGATAGATGCCCACTTGGTGGGGGTCTATCCACATCTCGTTTATGCGATTTGGAATCAAGTCCGTCTTTCCGGCAAGCTGAGGAATCCAGAAACTGTGGTCGGTGTCGGCGGAAAGCAGCTTCAAGTAAGTAGGCGCACTCACTGGAATATGCAGTTCGTTCGCTGTGACAATCCCGAGCTCCGGGTAGCGAAACTCCCACCAGAACTGATGCCCGATGGCGGTCACCGCCACGGCCTTCGCAGGTTTTGCGGCATCCTGTACGGCGTGGATCACGCGTGCGGTGGACAGGAAGAGAACCACCACTATGAGGATGGGAATGACCGTCCAGGCCAGCTCAATCTGTGTGCTTCCATATACCTGGGCCGGCTCGCGCGCAACATCTGTTGCTCGGTTGCGGAATTTCACCATCACGTAGGCCAATAAACTGGAGACGACCACAAAAATCACGCCAGTGATGGCAAGCACGAAATTCGAAAGATGGTAAAGGGACTCCGCATTTGTTGAGCGCGGATCAAAGATACTGGGAACGGGGTTATCATGCGGACTCGCCGTGCACAACCCTGCAGCGAGAAGAACGGCCACAGTGAGAACGACAACACCCGCAACTCGGCTGACGATCGCCAGCCAATCCGGCTTGTGCATTGTTGCGATGATTTTCATCAAGCATCCCCACTAAGAACTTGAACCGACCAACGGTTATGACAGCAGTCAAAGTCAACGACCCGAAACCGGCTGGCACATCCGAATGATGCAACCCGGTATCCAATCAAGTACGAGGGAAGGCGAAACCACAAGCTGCCTTGATTGAACGTCTTACGGACGATTAAACGAGGAGTGAGGACTCACTGCGGCCCTTTCGCGTCTCTTGATTGACGGAATCGTCGAGGATTTGTCGCGTACCGCCCGGCAAACATGACGACGCCCAGGTGTCAACAACGCACCCAAAGTGTCAAAGCCTAGCCATCCATTCATCCATGGTGATGCAGACTCGCGCTCTCTGGCGCTCGCCAAGCATTTGTCAAAAAGGTATTTACATGAGCTTGGAGGGACTCGATTTATTGGAAATGCCGGTGCTTTGTTGCTGGGGGTAGCTCATGCAAGGCATCGGCGAAGCAATCAAGGAGCAGGTACGTTCGGAGCACCTACGAATTCGGTGATAATCACTGCCCTAGCGGCTATCGCTGGCTCGCTCGTCGGCGCATTGGGCTCGGCAGTCGGGACGTGGATCACAGCGAGGCATCAAGACCGGCGCGACTTATTGGGAAAGCAGATTGCGCGACGGGAGGCCCTGTATTCCGACTTCATTGGCGAAAGCGCGCGTTTGCTGGTCGACGCCATGCAGCACAACGCCAGTGATCTTCAAAAACTGTTACCAGTTTACGCGCTGCTGAGCCGCATACGGCTCAGTTCTTCGGAGCCCGTTCTGCAAACAGCAGAAAAGGTCATAAGAACTATTATGAGCACCTATCCACAACCCAACCTGACGGCCGAGCAGATTCAAACTCAGGCCGTGAATGGCCAAGATCCGTTGAGAGAGTTCAGCGACACCTGTCGCATTGAACTGGATTCGCTGCAAAAACAGTTGTGATCGATGGAGAGCGCGACGCATGCTCGCGAGGCCGCAAAGCTAGGCAAATGCCAACGTGATCGACAGCGGGTAGTGATCGGAAGCCGAAACCGAGCGGTGTACCTGGGACTGGCTGGCGCGAAGGGGTCCGCGCGTAAAGATCCAATCGATGGTTCGACCGTTTTCTAAGAATGTGTCGGGAGTGGTTGCCAGGTGCCGATTCGCAAATGCGTCCTGAAACCGCGATTGGCTGATCGTGGTAGCGGTAGCCCCCGCGGACACATCGAGATTGAAGTCGCCAGCGAGCACAATCGGCGTGCTTTCGGCGTAGTGCCGGGCGTCGTCCACGGTCTCTTCCAACTGGGAGCCGCGCAACTTGACGTCGCCTTTGCTTTCCAGATGCAGGTTGTAGGTGACGAGCGTTATCCCTCCGATGTCGGCCTCGGTGACCAGCGCCAAGCGGCCTCCAATCCTTTCCTGAAACGGTTCAATTTCCGGAAGAAACCAATGCGGCCGCCAGAAATTCGTTTGCCTCTGGAACCGGATGATGCGGGAATTCGACAATGGCCAACGCGAGAGCGTGGCTTGCCCGTGATACGCGGGTGACGAGCGGGAGCCCTGGGTCAGTTCCTGGAACTCGCGCCCGAAGACGTAGTTCATACGCAGCTGCTGTGATAGTTCTTTGGCAACGTTTGCGTGGTGCGTACGCCGGGCATTGAGATCAGCTTCCTGCAGAAGGATGAGGTCGGCCTTCGCGGTCGACAGGAACTTGACGATCCGTGGAAGTTGCAATCCTCGGTTGATGTTCCAGTTCACAACCCGGATGGAATCCGGCGGACAAAACACCCAGCGCGGGATTGCAAAATTGCCTGTCTCGATCTCCTGCATCGGGGTTCAACTCCTCTACAACAAGAGGCCGCCAGAGGAAACGCCGATAGCTCCGAGCACAACACGCGGAACGCTCGAGTCTTGCGCATGCCTTATCCTCATGCGACTTCGGTAGAAACCACCGGACGTGCGGTCGAACGAACTGTTCCGGCAAAAGTCCACGCGGAATAGAGGGCTATCGGCCAGACCAAATTTGCTCCTATCACTGCGAATACGAATGCCACTTTTGTGATGTTGAAGAGCGCAAAGAAGAGAAGAGCATAGGGGAAAAAGCAGCGCCGGACCATGAACTCCATGTGCCGGCCGAAATATAAGAGCGGATTCGATGGCCGGCTCTCCGCATGGCTCTGCCAGATTGCCAAAAGTTGCTCGGGACGTTCAGCAGTGAGACGGTGCCGCCCCCATCCAGCAGCGAAGAAACTCGCGATGGCTCCAAAAAGGAGCACAGCGCCCCACACCAGATACGCTCTTGTTCCCGAACTTCTCCATAGTCCGATGGTCATGCCGACCAGGAGAAACAGGTAGAAAAGGTAGTCGCACACCGTTTCCAGCCAGCAGCCAAAATCCGATTCCAGAAGTTTCAAGCGAGCGACTTCTCCATCGCACCCGTCCAAAATGCTTGCAAACAGGCAGAGAAAAGCGCCGAGGAGCGTGTTCCAGTAACCGCCGAAGGCGAAGAATGCCGCGGAAGCAAAGCCGACTCCCAAGGTGAATAGGCTGACCATGTTTGGCGTAATTGGGAATTTAATCAGCTGGCGACTGATCGGTATGGAGACCCTGCGATTCATTCGTGCGTACATGCCGTCCGTAGGCTTGACGAGCCAGCCATCCAGCTTTCGCTCAGCGGTCCGGCAATCTTCCGGTGTTCGCACGCGCTGCCACAAGTTCTCCCCTACCGGTACGCAAACCACAGAATGCATCTCTCTGAGTCGCGCGTGCACTCCCGTAAGTGTCTCGATTTGGCTCAAACCATGCCTTGTAATATTGCGGGTCAACTCTAGAGAGACCGCATGGAGGCCGACTGGTTTGTCTCCGCTCGTCAGCGCCAGGGCCATGCCCTCGTCATTCCATTCACCAGCGTTTCGGAGGAGCAATGGATGATATGTCGTGTTTCCATCAATCAAGACCAGGCGCTCAGTGCGTGTCTGAGCGGCAATGTGCTGCAATCGCTCGAACAAAGGGGCGCTCACGTCCGCGTCAATCCATTGGACAGCCTCAGGAAGACGCCCGGTAAAGAATAGCTTCCGCTGCACTCTTCTTTTTGTAATGCGATCTGCGACTACCGCGATCCAGGCGGGCCTAAGCTTTTGCACTCCCAGGATCGTCCGCAGCAGGATAGGCAGGGTGCCGACCCGAGCGAGTGAGGATGTAAATTGGTTGCCGTTCGTTTCTGCACTGGATAGAAAAATGGCGGCGCCGAAACCGTCTTCAGGCGGCGGACTCTTTTGAGCACCAGCCAGCGTCCTTCGCTCCGTCGGAATCGACGCGGGGGCAGACTCACGGCTGCTGGAATCGGCATTCTTTCTTGGCCGTGTAAACCAGACAAGACAAATGACGCCGACAGCGGCCCAGAAGAGAGAGCGCAATCGCCTGGAGAGTCCCAAAGCCAGGCCGGTGACGCTGCTCAAGCCGAACATCTTGCCGATCAGCATATTTCCACCTTCGTAGGTGCCAATGTTTCCCGGATTGCAGTTGCCGACCAGGTTGAGTAGTTTTGTCAGGGACTCGATTACAAGGGCGCCCGAGAAACCGATTTTCACGCCAAGGAGCCAAAGCACCAGGCAGACCTCGCCTACAGCGAGGCACTGCGCTGCGATGTTCAAGGAAAAACTCATCCAAAACGCCCTGGGAGTCTTGTGATGGAAGTCCAAAAGCGTATTCTCCACGGACTGGACCAGCGGAGATTCATTTTCTACCCAATTCCTGAATGCGGGAATGCGGCCGATCAGGCGAACGCCCGCGGAGAAAACCGGCCAACGCTTTCGGACAGCCAGCAGCGTGAAAAGCAAAAACAGGACCAATAAGATGACGAACAAAGCCGCGTACACACGCAAGGCATGGGAGAGCGACAGGACGGGCAACGCTGCGAGAATTCCAGCGATTGTAACCACGGACGCAGTAACAACATAAAGTCCACGATCCAGGGTCACGGACGCGAGACCATTGGCCAGCGATATTTCCGTGCTCAGCCGGGAAATTCGCATGGAATCTCCGAACGTCTGCCCAAGTATTCCGAGCTGTCCTGCGGCTTCCGCGCCCAGCCGAAGTCCCACGAGGCGCGCGAAAGAGATCTTATCCTTGTCATCACCCAGTGTCAGTCGCCAAGCCCAGGTCTTCGCCAGGTGCGAAAGGCCCGCGAGAGCCAGGACCGTTATGATCCCCCAACCCAGGCTTCTGAAGTTTCCCCACAGACTGTGGGGCCCCGCACGCCAGACCAGGTAAGCAAACAGCAGAGCACTCGTTGCTATGGCCAGAAACCGAAGGGGGAGTCGCGCTTTTTCGAGGATTCTAAACATGAGCAAGCCACGCGGGGATTGGGTTTTCAGAGAAGTCTCGCTCGAAGATGCTTTCCGTGTGAGTAAAGGCCTCGGGAGTGTCGACGTCCTGCCAATGCGCGTCGCCGACTTCAAAGGCCCTCAATTTGCGCTTGCTGGCGAGCCTGCGCATACCGTCCGACAACGAGCAATTTCCCTCTCGCCTTGCGGATTCGAGGCTGTCGAAGAGCGCCGGGCTGCACAAAAACATCCCGGTATCGAGTGCGTCGTAGCGAGCAAGGTATTTACCGATGTCCACGATGTGATTTCCTTCGCGTCTGACCTTGGTGGCGTCATCCAAGTCAAAAATGCGATCGAGCTTGGGATCAACCGCGAGCAGGACTTCGTCACCGGCGAGCGGCTGTTGCAGAAGCGCTTGCGCCGTTTTTGGCTCGAAAATGTGATCTGCCATGAGCATCAAGAAGCGGCTGCGAAGCTCTTCTTTGGCAGCCAAGGCAGAAACACCATTGGCTTTGTGATAGTCCCGGTTTTCAACGAAGGTGACGGATATGTCAGCGATTGACCGGCTGGCAAACCAGGAACGGATCAAGTCAGCGCGATATCCCACAACGATCACAAATCGGTTAATTCCAGCTGCCTGGGAAGCCATCAGGATGTGCTCGAGAAGCGGCACGCCGAAAAGCGGCACGAGAGGTTTGGGAACCCCGCCCGACAGAGAGGCAATGCGGCTTCCGTTGCCGGCAGCGAGAATCAGGCAATCTTTGACGGGTGCCATAGGCCACCTGGATGAGTGGATGTTTTTCCTAGTCATGGTTGGGCATCTCTTTGGCGGACATCACGGAGTTGCCGGACGGGTGCGACGGTTTTGCGGCGTAGTCGAAATACTGAATGTTTACTTCGGTCGTACCAAAAATGCGTGCTTCGGTGACGCTTTCTGTCGAGAGGGGAAACCAAAGAGCTCCACTTTTCTGGTAGACGTGCACGAAATGCGTGCTTTTCGTCCAGAACGAGGGGTTCTTGGCGGGATTACCTTCGGCGCGAACGAGCGCATAGTCCTCTGCGTCTACCCAGATGCGGCCGCGGAACAAATACTTCTCCTTGCGTTTGGGCGTGATCTCCAGGACGTACGCCAGGCGATCCGCCACCTGTTCCGTACCGACGAAGACGAAGTCATAGTTCGTGGAATTGAGCTTCGCCGTGGCGCGCAGTTCGGAGCGGGACGTCTCCGTTTCCGACTCGAGCATTTTGCGCAAGACGTGGGTGTTCGCTGCTTTCCATCCGTCTTCGGATACGACATCGAAGTGCTTTGTCCCGTCCGGGTCACCTTCTACGCGGACGAGCATTTCCGCGCGCTTTTGGAAACTATGGTTTTCGAGGACGTAGCGGCGCATTCCGGCATAGCCCGCAATGGAGGCCTGCCGTTGGAGGTCGTGAGCAGCCATTCGAGCTACGATTTCCTCGGACGTTGGAAGATTCCCTGCATTTTCCGCCGCAACGACCGAAGATGCCGGAAGCACAAACAAAACAGCAAGTATGAAGCGACAGTTCATCGTTAAAACTCCAAAACAAATTTGCCGCGGTATTCACGCCACGACGTGTTGAAGAATTCACCAAACCTTGCGCTTGCGAGGTCGTTCTGCACGTCCCGCGGATCAAAGTGGTTGAACAGATTGAACGCCCCAATGCCAACCCGGGCGGGCACTCGCTTTCCGTGGAGGTGGAATGAAACGGCACGCGAGACTTGAAGATCGAACGAAGAAAACAGTGGAAACCGATTGACGTTCCGCGGCCCAACGTACTCGCGAAATTGGTTTTCCATGGAGTAGGGAAATCCCGTGTGCACGTCGTAAACGGGAACGACCGTCAGTTTCCATGGCGCGGCGAATGTGCCCCAGAACAGAAAGCGGTTAGGCGCGTCAAAGGGCAGACGTGCGCGGGCATCCGGCTGAATCACCGGCTGCGAAAGATTCCCAAAGAACTGATTCAAATCGTTGAGGTCGCCGAACGCGCGGGATCGCACATAGGAAGCGTTCAGGAGATGCTGGCGCACCTTGTAGCGAGCCGCCACTTGGAATTCCCGATAGGAATCAGCGCCGCCGTTGGAAAGCCGGAGCACGCCTGTCGTTCCGGCAGAAACCGGAGATACAACGAAGTCGTTCGAGGTGTTGCGCTGCTCGTAGGCAAGCCGCAGAAACAGACCGGTGAGAATCTGACGATCGAGTTCCAGACTCCACGACGTGCTGCGCGGATTCCTCAGTTCGCCGCTGATTCTGTTCTGATAAAACACAGAACTCATCGGCGCGCCGTTCTCGCCGAGCACGGTGACTGTGCGATTGGGGAGATCGGAGAAGGTAGCGGCCATGAGAGGAACGCGGTCGTAAAACAGGCCGACGCCGCCCTTCAGCAGCGTCTTTCCATCTCCGGTCAAGGCCAGAAGGAATCCGCCGCGAGGAGCAGCATGGGTAGAACTGGTAATCGTGTCGTGGTCGAAGCGAATGCCTAGGCTCAGGGTCAAACGTGGAGTAATGGCCCACTGGTCGCCCGCAAACCAGGCAGTCTCGTTTTGATCAACATGAAATGACGTCGAAGATGAGAAGGAGATGCGTTCCACGGGCTCGTCCGACACACCATCCAGCTCTACGGGCAGGAACGTCTGGCGGCCTTGATATTCGGAGTGTTCGAAACTGAGACCGGCGGTGAATTGGTGCGCACCGATGAATCGCCAGGGAGCAAAGTGATAGTTTTCCTGCCAACTCGTACGCGAAGTGCGGCGAGCTTGCCGATTGAAGAATCCGCCCTCGGTAGTTTCGAGCAGTAAACGGTAGGGATTGTCACTCTGTGCGGTGATGTCGACGTCAAAACGTTTGTAGCTGAACTGCGAAGTCAGCAAACCCGCAGAACCGATCGCGTAACTGTCCTGCAAGTTGACCTGATAGCCGCGCTGATGAAAATCCGGCGTCGAGAGCAGTGTGTTAAAGGTATTCAGGCCGAGGTAGTCGAGTCTCTGAGGATAGAACGCAAGCGAGACTGTTGCTGTCTGCCTCGAACTGATGGTGAAGTCGAGTTGTGTGTAGGAATCGAAACTCTCGAGTTTCGTGTCGCGCGCGAGAGGCGGAAGACTGTTTACGGGCGTGCGCACATAGCGGTATTCGAAAGATTGGGTAATCGCGATGCGATCCTTCACGAGCGGCCCAGTGAAGGTCATCCGCGGCGTGGCTGCGCCGATGCCGGCGATTGTGCCGTCGCGATCCCGCAGGCGGGGAATGAAATTCTGGATGGAGAAGTGAAACTTCTCGTAATCACTGGTCTTGGTGGCGACAGTGGAAACGGCTCCGGTGAATCTGCCGTACTCGGGATCGTAGGGATTCGAGATGACTTGTACGGAAGATACGACGTCGATCGGAAGATTGATCGCCGGGCCGCCAGTTACGGGATCGGTAACATTCGCGCTGTTGACCAGCGCGCCGCTCTGCGTGTTGCGCGTGCCCTTGAGATTCACGTGGCCATCCGGTCCACGAACGACACCGGGGATGAGCGGCAGTGAACTCTCAAACCTCTCGTTCACATTCGGAGCATTGCGCAACGTCTTGTCGGAAACTGTTTCGCTGGGAGCGGGATCTTTGCTTCCGGCCTGGTCGGCCGTGACCACCACGGAAGTGGTGACTGCGACGGGTTTCACTTCGAGGGGCAGTCGCACTTCAGTGGATGCGATCTGAATGGTCTCGCGAGCTTCGAGACCCGGAAAAACAACTTGGACCGTGTAGGTTCCAAACGGGACGGCGGCAATACGATACTCGCCGTTGGGATCTGTTTCTGCCTGGAGAGTAGCTGGACCTTCGAGTGTCACCCTGGCGGCTGCAACAGGGGATTCGTTGCCCGCAGAGTCACGAAGGAAAACGGTTCCTTCGACTGTGGCGTGCGATATGGTGCCCTGCTTTGCCTGCGCGGCAAGAGCGAGCAAGTACATCGCAAACAGGGGATAGACGATATTTGCGGCCCTGAGCCGCGCTATTCCGCAACGCTGGCGGATGCGGAGTTCTTGTGCCTTCCTGGGGGCATGGCTTGGAAATTTCAAATTCACTCCCGACTCCGTTTGAGATTGCATCCGACTGCGTGCGGCTTGGGTGCGCAAGGGCGGAGGGGCACCCCGCCCCGAGGCTGGTTTAGTTCGTACTCGGTCCCTCGGCGCATCAACTTGAATAAGGCATCCACAATTCCAATCGGTGGATTACGGTGAGAAGGGTCGATCTAGTGTTTTATCAACGTTTTGAAAGGCCGTGAGGAAGTGCGAGTGCGGCTTTCCACCGC